>Ga0207664_10003273_pt1 | contig 10767 bp, 9 predicted proteins | sample LARL83metaG_FD_184349 | JGI IMG/M metagenome (GOLD analysis project Ga0207664, IMG submission 184349) | Corn, switchgrass and miscanthus rhizosphere microbial communities from Kellogg Biological Station, Michigan, USA - LAR L8-3 metaG... | ecosystem: Host-associated > Plants > Roots >...
GCGTCCGGTGCGGCCGCCGGCGGCGGCTACGGGCGGTACGTGCTGCCGTTCGTGGTCGCGGGCGTGGGTGTCTCGATGGCCATACCGACCGTGCCGACCGCCGTGCTTGGCGCGGTGGCGCCGGGCGACGTCGGGCGCGCCTCCGGTGTGAGCAACACCGTGCAGCGGTTCGGCGGCGCGTTCGGCATCGCACTGGCGAGCGCCGTGTTCGCGGCGCACGGGCACCTCGGCTCCGCGGCCTCGTTCACCGCCGGCTACCGGCCCGCCATGCTCGTGTCGGCGGCGCTGTCCCTGGCCGGCGCGCTGGTGGCCGTGGCCTCCGGGCGACGGACGACATCACCGGAGACCGGCGCCCCCGCGGCCGCGGAGGTTTCGCCGGCAGCGCCGGGGGATTCCACCTCGGGAGGTCTACAGTTCGTGCCATGACCACTCCTGAGATTCCCCAGACACACAAGGACCTGCTCGGCGCACAGGTCGGCGTGCTCGGCACCATTGGCGCCAGCGGGCGGCCGCAGTTGTCGGCCACGTGGTTCCTCGCCGAGGGCGACCACGTGAAGATCTCGCTGAACACCGCCCGGCAGAAGGTGAAGAACCTGCAGGCGGACCCCAAGGCCAGCTTCCTCATCTTCGACCCGCAGAACCCGTACAAGTACCTTGAGCTGCGCGGTGACGCGGAGATCACCCCGGACGACGACTACTCGTTCGCCGATAAGCTCGGCGCCAAGTACGGCGGCGCCGACCTGCGTGAGCGGGACAAGCCGGGCGACACCCGGGTGGTCGTGACGATCAACCACGTACGGGTCGTCGCCTGGGGCTGAAGAGAGCGCCGGCCGAGGCGTCCACCCGGGCCGTCACCTGGGGCGGCGCCGCCGAGCACTGAGCGCCGTGCGGCGCCGCACAAGGAACGCGAGGGTCACCTGGGACAGGCGGCCCTCGTGACGTTCATGGGGATCATCGGCGCCGTGCTCGCCGAGCCAGCCGGCCAGCTTGCCCGCGCGGCTGACCGCGCGCAGGCGGCGCTCGGTCTGCTCGCGCGCGGCCACGGGAACGACGATGAGCATCCGGTCCCCGGTGCGCAGCACCGTGGTCGGGCCCGGGACCAGGCTGTGGCGGTCGCGGACGATCAGCGCGATGACGGCCTCGGCGGGCAGCCGGAGCTCGAAGACCTCCACGCCCTGCAGCTTCGAGCCGTCGGGCACCTGGGCCTGGAGCAGGTCGGCGTGCAGGTCGTCGAGCGGCGCGGCGTCCACGATGATCTCGAGCGGCTCGGCGGGCGCGGTGACGTCGAGCCGCTTGGCCACCCAGGGCAGGGTCGGCCCCTGGAGCAGGGTGAACGCCACGACGATCACGAAGACCTGATCAAACAGCCGGGCCGCGCCCGGCACGTCCGCGCTGAGCGGGATGGTGGTCAGGACGATCGGCACCGCGCCGCGCAGCCCGGCCCAGGAAAGGAACGCTTGCTGCCGGAGTGGCAGCCGGAACGGAAGCGTGCTCGCCAGTACCGCCGCGGGTCTCGCGAGCAGCACGAGGATCGCCCCGGCCGCCAGCGCGGGCAGCACCTGCGCGGGCAGCCGGGACGGCGAGGCGAGCAGGCCGAGCATGACGAACAGGCCGATCTGCGCGAGCCAGCCGACGCCTTCCGCGAAGCCCCTGGTCGCCGCGCCGTGCGGCAGCCTGGCGTTGCCGAGGAGCACGGCCGCGACGTACACGGCGAGGAACCCGCTCGCCCGCGCCAGGGACGCGGCGCCGTAGCCGGCGACGATGAGCGCGAGCACCGCGACCGGGTACAGGCCGGTGGCAGGCAGCGCGACCTTCCGCAGGAAGGCGACGCCGAGCAGGCCGGCCGCGGCGCCGATCGCCGCGCCGCCGGCCAGCTGCCATGCCACCTGCCCGGCGACCAGCAGCGGCGACGTCCCGTGCACGGCGTGCTCGCTGAGCAGGGTGACGCCGAGCACGGACAGCGGGTCGTTAAGGCCGGACTCGCCCTCGAGCATGCCGGCCAGCAGCGGTGGCAGCGGCAGCCTGCGCAGCACGGAGAAGACGGCGGCCGCGTCGGTGGGCGCGAGCACCGCGCCGAGCAGCAGGGCCTGCCGCCAGCCGAGGCCGAGCATCCAGTGGGTGCGCACGGCGGCTACCGCGATGCTGACGGTGACGCCGACGGTGGCCAGCATCACCGCGGCCGGCGCGGCCCGCCTGGCGTGCTCCCAGTTGGTGGTCAGGCCGCCCTCGGCGAGGATCAGCACGAGGGCACCGAGGCCGAGGGCCTCGGCGAGTCCCGCGTTGTCGAACCTGATGCCGATGACGTTCTCGCCGAGCGCGAGGCCGAGCCCGAGGAAGACGAGCAGCGCGGGCAGGCCAAGGCTGTGCGCCAGCCGGGCCGCCACGATGGCCGCCAGGACCGTGGCCGAGCCGGCCAGCAGGTACAGTCCGAGCACGCCCGCCGTCACAACGCTAGTATCGCCGGAGTTTCGGTTCGTTCCCGTGCCTGCCAGCTGTGACGTGGTTCACGGCGTGTTGCCGGGGAGGTCACGGGGAAGATCGCCGGGGCGGCGCACGGGGGCGATCACCGGGTAGCCGTCGTCGCCGGCGATGACCCGGACCCGCGCCGCGTAGACGGACTCGATCAGCGGGGCGGTGAGCACCGTCGCCGGGCTGCCCGCAGCCACCACCCGGCCCGCGTCGAGCAGCACGAGGCTGTCCGCGTACTGGCCGGCCACCGTGAGATCGTGCAGGGTGGACACCACGGTGAGGCCCGCGTCCCGGCGGAGGTCGTCGACCAGCTCGAGGACCTGCTGCTCGTGCCCGACGTCGAGCATCGACGTCGGCTCGTCGAGCAGCAGCACGGCGGGATCGGCCGCCAGCGCCCTGGCCAGCACCACCCGCTGGCGCTCGCCGCCGGAAAGCCGGGCGAGCCTGCGCTCACCGAACTGCGCCACGTCGAGCCGCTCCATGGCGGCCAGGGCGCGTTCCCGGTCGTGCCGGCCGGGGACGGCGAGATAGCTCAGGTGCGGGGTCCGGCCGAGCAGGACGTACTGGGCGACGGTGAGGTCCGGCGGCAGCACCGGCTCCTGGGGCACGTAGGCGAGCATCCGGGCGCGTTCCCGGGCCTTGAGCGCGCGCGCGTCGGCCTGGTCGACGGTGACCGTCCCCGTGTAGCGGACGAGCCCGGCCAGGGCGCGGATCAGCGTTGACTTCCCCGCGCCGTTCGGGCCGAGCAGCGCGAGCCAGCCGCCGCCCGGCACCGCGGCGCTGACCCCGTGCAGCACGGGCGCGCGGTCGAGGGTGACGGAGACGCCGTCGGCGGCCAGCGCGGTCATGCCCGCTCCTGTCCTAGTCGCTCGCGGCGCGCGGCCACCTTGAGGTGCTCGGCGCGGCCGCGGTCAGGTGCTGACATGGCTGGTTCCGCGCAGTACCCAGACGAACGCGGGCGCGCCCACCAGGGCGGTGACCACGCCGATCGGCAGCTCCGCCGGGGAGAGCACGGTGCGGGCCAGGGTGTCGGCGAGGACGAGGAACGCGGCGCCGCCGAGCAGCGACAGCGGCAGCACGCTCGGGTAGGACGGCCCGGCCAGCCGGCGCGCTACGTGCGGGATGACGATGCCGACGAAGCCGATGATTCCGCTCACCGCCACGGCGCTCGCGGCGGCGAGCGCGCACGCCGCGACGACGATGCCGCGGACCAGGTCCGGGCGCAGGCCGAGCGCCCTGGCCTCCTCGTCGCCGACCGCGAGCACGTCAAGGTGCCTGCCGTGCAGCAAGATGACGACCGAGCTGACCGCTGCGTACGGCAAGATCGTGGTCACCTGCGGCCAGGACGCGGCCGACAGCGAGCCGAGCAGCCAGCTGTAGACCGCCCCGATGTCCGACGCCGAGCGCTGCAGCACGAACGTCTGCACGGCGATGAGGAAGCTGCCCACCGCGATCCCGGCGAGGAGCAGCGTCGCCACCCCGTTCCCGAGCACGGTGTGCCTGGCGGCCGCGGTGCCGGTACCGTAGGCGACCGCCACCCCGGCGAGGGACCCGGCGAACGCGGCGACCGGGACGGTTTCCGGTCCCGTGCCGCCGAGGTAGACGATCGCGAGCGTCGCGCCGAGCCCGGCCCCGGCGGACGCGCCGAGCATCCCCGAGTCGACGAGCGGGTTGCGGAACACGCCCTGGTAGCCGGCGCCGGCCAGCGCGAGCAGCCCGCCGACCAGCGCGCCGAGCACCACCCGCGGCAGCCTGATCTGGAACAGCACCGCCTTGTCGAGCGGGCCGAGGCTCGACGGGAGGCGGGCGAACGGGACCGCCTTGTCGATCAGCGCGGCCGCCGTCGCCAGGGGATTCAGGTCCGCCGCGCCGACGAACGCGGCGATGAGCGCCGCGACGACCAGGAAGGCCGCCGCGGCGCCCAGCGGACCCATCTTCCTCACCCGCCCGCCCCCGCCCAACTCACCCACCCGCCCCCCGTCCAACTCACTCGCCTGCCCTACTCAGTCTGGCGGGCGCCCGGGTGACACTTGTCACTTGGACGCCTGCTCCACCGCCTGGGCGATCTCCGCGACAAGCTCAGGCAGGCGCGGGCCCCAGCGTGACGCCACGTCGTCGTTCAGCCCGATCACCGCGTGGTCCTGCACCGCGGGGATACCCGACCAGCCTGGGCGCTTCCCGACGACGGACGGCGACTGGCCGCCGTCCGCGGCCTGGTTGTCGGCGAGGAAGATGACCTGCGGCTTAGCGGTGACGATGTACTCCTGTGACAGCTGGGGGTAACCGCCGTCGGCCGGCTTGCTCGCCGCGTCCGCGATGTTCTTGAGCCCGAACAGGCCGACCACCTGGCCGATGAACGTGGCCGACGTCGCCGAGTAGAACGGGTTCGCACTCAGCTCCCAGTAATAGGTCAGGCTCTTGTGGCTGCTGCCCGCCTGCTTGACGGTGGCGGCGATCTGCTGCTGCATGCCCGTCACCGCGGTCGCCGCCTGGCCGGCGTGGCCGGTCGCCTGGCCGATCTGGGCGATCTGCGCGTACGCCGCGGCGATGGTGGCGACCGCGGGCTCGATCAAGACGGGTACGCCGAGCTTGGCCAGCCCGCTGACCAGGCCACCGGAGTTCTGCGAGGCGATGACCAGGGACGGGTTGTACTTCGCGATCGCCTCGATGTTGGGCGTGAGGCCGGACAGGCCGGTCTTGGGCACGCCCGCCGGGTAGTTGGAGTCGGAGTCGACCGCGACCACCTGCGGCCCGGCGCCGACCGCGTACAGGTCCTCGGTCAGCGTCGGCGACAGCGACACGATCCGGGCGGGGTCGGACTTGATGGTGACCGCGCCGTTGGCGGCGGTGACGGTCACCGGGAAGCTGGCCGCGGAGCTCGCGGCGGACGCGCTGCTCACGGCGGATGCGCTGCTGGTCGCGGCGGTCGAGCTGCTGCTCGCGGCGGTCGAGCTGCTGCTCGCGGATGACCCGCAGCCCGCGAGGACGGCGGCGCAGGCGGTGGCCGTCCCGAGGACGGCCGAGATTCTCAGGGGGGTTCTCATTGAGGGTTTACTTCCTCCCGTAACGGGCGGGAAGGAAGGCGAGGCCGCCGGCGCGCCTTGGACCGCGGCGGCGCCGTGACGGATCGCCCTTCCCACGAGGGCTGATGTCGTCGCACGTGCCGTAGGCGACCTGGCTTGGACCCCGCGAGCGGGATCGTCACAGTTGCGGGACAGCGCCGGAATGTTCACCGGCTTCGCTAGCTGGCACGTTGTCAGCCTGTGGGGGGATGACCGTACAGGCTGCGCCTTGTAATCTAACACGCGGTTCACGAGGCACGGCGCACGAGCCGGAGCGGGTGACGGCACGAGCGAGCACGCGGAGGGGCCTGGATGGGCTGGATACGGGAGCTGGTGCGGCGGCGGGCGTTCCCGCTCATCGCCTCGGCGGGCCTGATCGTGGTGGGCATGTACACCACCACCTGGGGCCCGGCGATGCTCGGGCGGACGGAATGGGCGCTTCCCTACGACCTGTGGGGGACGCTGATCGCCACGACCCGGCTCGCGCACGGGAACATCGGCGGCATCTACGCGCCGCCTACCGGCCTGATCTCGCTGCCGGGGGCGGCGGTCATCCTGGTGCCCGGCGCGGCGCTGATCTCGGCGCTCGGGCTGTCGCTTGACATCCCGGGGCCGCACAACCTGCATCCCGGCGTCTGGCTGGTGGCCGGGCCCTACCAGATCGCCCTGTGCTGCGTCACGCTGTTCGCCGCCGACGCGCTCGCCGAGCGGCTCGGCGTGGAGTTCTGGAAGCGCGGCCTGCTCGCCGTCGCCAGCGCCAGCGTCCTGTGGTCGGTCTCCGCCCGCTGGGGCCACCCGGAGGACGCGGTCGCGGTCGGGCTGCTGCTCTACGCGATCCTCGCGCAGAGCCGGGCCCGGCCCGCCCGGGCGGGCTGGCTGGCCGGGGCCGCGGTCTGCGTCCAGCCCCTGGTGCTGCTCGCGCTGCCGGTGATGCTCGCGGTGCTGCCCTGGCGGCGCATGGTGCCGTTCCTTGTCCGCGCGGCACTGCCCTCGGTGCTGCTTCTCGGGGCGGTGGCGATAGCCAACTGGCACGACACCTACCGGTCGGTGACCAGCCAGCCCAACTCGCCAGTGATCAACCACCCGACGGCCTGGACGTCCCTGGCGCCGCAGATGGCCGGGCAGAACGTGGCCGCGGGCCCGTTCCGGCTGGCCACGATCCTGCTGGCCTGCCTGTGCGCGCTCGCGGTGCGCCGCCACTGGCAAAGCCGGATGAGCACGGCCGGGGCGGCCGGCGCGCAGGGAACGGGATGGGACGCCGGCGACCCGTGGCCGCCCGCGCTGCTCGCCAGCGTGCTCTGGTGGGTGGCGCTGACGCTGGCACTCCGCTCGTTCTTCGAGCCCGTCATGGTCTCGTACTACCCGTGGCCGCCGATGGCCGTCGCGCTGATCACGGCGGCCACGCTGAGCTGGCCGCGCCTGTTCGCGGCGGGCATCCTGGCCGGCGGCCTCACCGCGGCGGCTCAGGGCCCGTCGCACGCGGTCTGGATCTGGTGGGTACCGATCGTCGCGGGCCTGGCCGTCCTGCTGGCCTTCAGCTGGCCTAAGGCAGGCATCCGGGCCGCGCCCGTTCCTCCGCACGCCGGTGACCACCCGCGAGGCATAGCGCCCCGGCCCGCCTTGCCCGGCACCGCACCGGGTCGTCGCGTCACATGACGACCGGCGGCAGCATCTCTTCGAGCGACGGCCGCTTGGCCGTCCGGCCGTCGCCCGACGACGTGCCGTGCAGCCTGCGGTTCACCCACGGCGCCAGGTACTCCCTGGCCCACCTGGCGTCCTCGCGGCGCGCGGCCACCCAGGCGGCCCTGGCCATGGCGGGCACCGGGGCAAGCGGCAGGTCCGGGTCGAGCGGGTCGCGCCAGTCCTCGGTGACCGGGACGCCGAGGACCTCGCAGGCGCGCAGCGCGATCCGCTGGTGCGACTGCCCGGTCAGGTGCAGCCGGTCGGGCGACCAGGCGGACGGCGACCGGAGGAAGCGCATCGACCACAGGTCGACGAGGTAGCAGCCGCGCGCGTCGGCGATCGCCCGCAAGTGCATGTTGAACGCCGCGATCCGGCCGCGCAGCAGCCGGATCACCGGGACGGTGGCGGGGTCGAACCCGGTGAACATCAGCACCCGCGCCCCGGAGCCCTGCAGCCGGGCGACGGCGACGTCAAGCAGCTCCGCGAGCGTGTCCGGGTCCGCCCCGGGGCGCAGCAGGTCGTTACCGCCGCCGGCGATCGAGATAAGGCCGGGTGACATCGCCGCCGCCGCGGGCACCTGCTCGGCCACGATCTGCCGCAGCAGCTTGCCGCGGACCGCCAGGTTCGCGTAACGCAGCCCCGGGTACTCGGCGGCGAGCAGCCCGGCCGCCCGGTCGGCCCAGCCGCGGAAGCCGCCGCCCGGCGCGGCATCGTTGAGTCCTTCGGTGAAACTGTCGCCAATCGCGACAAAGGACGCGCCGCTCGGGGATCGCGAGAATAGCTTGTCGTCCATAGGTCACCCATCATGCCAGGACAATCGCGTTACCAACCGATTGCGGAGTGTAACTACCTTGATAAGGCCAGAGTTCGCCGGGGCACCGAGGACGACGCGGCGCCTCATCCGCCGGACATGCCGCCGCGCAACGGCTGGCTGGGTAGCGCCCGTAGCGGCCGTGCTCGCACTCGCGGCCTGCGCGGGGACGAGCACCTCCACGAGCGGCGCAGCCGCCCCGGCCTCGACCGCCCCGGCCTCGACCGCCCCGGCCACGACCGCGCGGGCCGTCACCCCGAGCGCGGCGGGCATTACCACCGCGGTGGCCAGTGCCGGCCGCACCGGGCGGACCGCGAGCCCGAGCGCCACGGGCGGCGCGGGCGGGACAGGCGGCGCGAGCGGCTCCGGGGCCGACTGGCCGGAATACAACGCGAACCCGGCCAGGACCGGCATCGCCGCCGGCCTGCCGGCGGCGGGCGCGCTCAGCACCGCCTGGAGCGCGCACCTCGACGGCGCCGTCTACGGCCAGCCGCTGCTCGTCGGCGACGAGGTGATCGCCGCCACGGAAAACGACAGCATCTACGCGCTCAACCGGGCGACGGGGAAGGTGACCTGGCACACGCAGGTCGGCACCCCCGTCCCCCTCTCGGCGCTGGCCTGCGGCAACATCGACCCGCTCGGCATCACCGGCACCCCGGTCTACGACGCGGCCACCGGCCTGGTCTACGCCGTCGCCGAGGTCACCGGCTTCCACCACCTGCTGGTGGCGCTCGACGCGGCCACCGGCGCCGTCAAGCTGAGCCGCGACCTGGACAGCCCGACGAGCGCGAACCAGCCCGCCAACGACCAGCAGCGGCCCGGGCTGGCGATCGACAACGGGCGGGTGTACGCCGCGTTCGGCGGGCTGTACGGCGACTGCGGCGCCTATCAGGGCAGCGTCGTCAGCGCGCCGCTCACCGGAAACGGGCCGCTGGCCCGCTGGGTCACCCCGACGAGCCGGGAGGGCGCAGTCTGGGGTCCCGGCGGCCCGGTCACCGGGCCGGACGGCAGCCTCTGGGTCTCCGTTGGCAACGGCGCGGCCGCGTCCGGTGCCTACGACGGCAGCGACTCGGCCACCGAGCTCAGCCCGGCCCTGCAGCGCGTCGCCTACTTCGCGCCGGCCAGCTGGGCGGACGACAACGCGAACGACCTCGACCTCGGCTCCACCCAGCCGGTACTCGCCGCCGGGAACGCGGTGTTCGTCATGGGCAAGCGCGGCACCGGTTACCTGCTGAGCGGCACCAGCCCGGGCGGGATCGGCGGCCAGCTCGCCGAGCAGGGCATCTGCGACGCCGAGGGGGCCGCGGCGGTCAGCGGCGCCACGGTGTACGAGCCGTGCCAGGACGGCGGCATGGCCGCCATCGAGGTCAGCGCGGCGGACAAGACGATCAAGGTGCTCTGGCGCGGGCCAGGCGACGCCGCGGGCTCCCCGGTGATCGGCGGCGGAGCGGTCTGGGTCACCGCCTACTCCGGCAGCGGCGGCACGCTGTACGAGCTCAACCCGGCGACGGGCGCGGTCGAGCACCAGATCGCGGTCAGCGACGGCCTGCCGCACTTCTCGTCGCTGTCCCTGGGCGGCGGGAGCGCCTACCTCGGCACGCTGAACGGCGTCACCGCGGTCAACGGCGCCTAGCAAGCCCGCCAGCGCCCGGCCCGCGGCCGGGGAGCCCCGTGCTGAGACGGCCCAAGGTTCGGGTGGCCCAGAAGCGTTATCGGCCAGGTTCCCCGGCACTGCTCTGCTGGGCCAGGGTCCAGGGGTCATATCCGCTCCCGGCCGGGCCGCCGGCACCACCGCTCGCCTGGGGAAACAGGGTGAGATGAGGTGAAACGCGCCTCCGTTCCGGATGATGCTGTTCTTGATCTTTGATACGGGAGGTAATCATTTAGAGACTCAAATGTAACAGTTTGGTGATGTTTTATTAGCGTTCTGCAAGGACGGCGCCCGCAGGGCAGATGAGGCGGTTGTATGACAGCACGGTCGCTGTCATGGCAGGAGGCGAAGCGTCGTGAGCGCGGTGCACCGGATCGTCGTCGGGGTTCACGGGTCGCTCGGCAGCTTGCAGGCGCTGCGCTGGGCGGCCGAGGAGGCGCGCGAGCGGCACCTGCCGCTGGTGCCGGTGATCGCCTGGGTTCCTCCTGGCGGTGATCTCGCCGAGCGCTCCCATCCCTCCCCCTACCTGCGGCGGCTGTGGCACGAGGCCGCCCGCGCCCGGCTGGAGGCGGCGTTCGACGAGGCGCTCGGCGGCGTGCCCGGCGACCTGCCCGTGCGACTCCGCGTGGAGCGCGGCGACACCGGGCCGGTGCTCGTCGACGTCGCCTGCCAGGCCGGCGACCTGCTCGTCATCGGCACCGGCCGCCGGCACCCGGTCAGCCGCGCGCTGCGCCGCTCGGTCGGCCGCTACTGCCTCGCGCACGCCACCTGCCCGGTGCTCGCGGTTCCGCCGTCGGCGCTCATGGACGAGATGCAGCGCCACCTGCTGCCCTGGTCGCGCCGGCACCGGCGCGCGCTGGCGCCGATGCCCGATATTTCCACCATGCCGGGCGAATAGCCCGCTGCCCGCCACGGCGGGTCTTCCGCACAAAGCCCGGCGGGCGGCAAGCGCGGTCTGCCGGGCGTTCGCATGGGGTCTGTTAGGAACGCCTACCGACCCGCATGGGAGCCGTGAGGATGGCAATATAAGCCGCTGACCAGGGCTTTGATTAGGTCGTTCACGAAATAACCGCACCTGGAGTGGCGATGAA
>Ga0207664_10003274_pt1 | contig 10765 bp, 8 predicted proteins | sample LARL83metaG_FD_184349 | JGI IMG/M metagenome (GOLD analysis project Ga0207664, IMG submission 184349) | Corn, switchgrass and miscanthus rhizosphere microbial communities from Kellogg Biological Station, Michigan, USA - LAR L8-3 metaG... | ecosystem: Host-associated > Plants > Roots >...
GGGAATTCCCCGGCCGGGCCAGGGGTTACTGCTGGAGCCGGGTAGAACGGGCCCGGACTTCGCGTTCCAGGAGAGTTACCGTGTCGCTTCCCCCGCTGGTTTCCCCGGCCGATGACCTGACCGTGGATGAGGTCCGGCGCTACTCCCGGCACCTGATCATTCCCGACGTCGGGAAGACCGGGCAGCGGCGGCTCAAGAACGCCAAGGTGCTGGTTGTCGGCGCAGGCGGGCTCGGGTCCCCGGCGCTGCTGTACCTGGCCGCCGCCGGTGTCGGGACGCTCGGGGTCATCGACTTCGACGTGGTGGACGAGTCGAACCTGCAGCGCCAGATCATCCATGGCCAGTCCGACATAGGCCGGCCGAAGGCCGTTTCGGCGATGGAGAGCATCCGCGAGGTCAACCCGCTCGTGAACGTGGTGCTGCACGAGGAGCGGCTCGACTCCGACAACGCGATGCAGATCTTCGAGCCCTACGACCTGATCGTCGACGGCACCGACAACTTCGCGACCCGGTACCTGGTGAACGACGCCTGTGTGCTGCTGGGCAAGCCCTACGTCTGGGGCTCGATCTATCGCTTCGACGGCCAGGCCAGCGTCTTCTGGGCCGAGCACGGGCCGTGCTACCGGTGCCTGTACCCGGAGCCGCCGCCGCCGGGCATGGTGCCGTCCTGCGCCGAGGGCGGGGTCCTTGGGGTGCTGTGCGCATCCATCGGGTCCATCCAGGTCAACGAGGCGATCAAGCTCATCACCGGCATCGGCGAGCCCCTGGTTGGCCGCCTGATGATCTACGACGCCCTGGACATGACCTACCGGCCGGTCAAGGTCCGGAAGGACCCTGAGTGCCCGATCTGCGGTAAGAACCCCACGATCACCGAGCTGATCGACTACGAGGAGTTCTGCGGCACGGTCTCGGAGGACGCGCAGAAGGCGGCGGCCGGGTCGACCATCACGGCCACCGAGCTCAAGGACATGCTCGACCGCCAGGAGGAGATCTTCCTCGTGGACGTCCGCGAGCCGAATGAGTATGAGATCGTCTCCATTCCGGGTGCGGTGCTGATTCCCAAGGGAGAGTTCCTCTCGGGCGCGGCCCTTGAGCACCTGCCACAGGACAAGCGGATCGTGCTGCATTGCAAGAGCGGCGCGCGCAGTGCCGAATGCCTGGCCGTGGTAAAGGACGCCGGATTTTCCGATGCGGTCCATGTCGGCGGCGGCGTGCTGGCCTGGATCAACCAGGTGGATCCCTCGCTTCCGGCGTACTAGAACGCCGGCGGATGGTTCCGCTGACCTCGCAACCTGTCACAGCGAACGGCAGCCGTGCGGTTAAGGCCGTAACATGCCGGTGTGGGATTGCGGCCGGAGCCACCGGGAGGCAGCGGCCCGGGGCCGGACGCAGAGCGGCCGGTGCTACCCGGACCGGTGCCCGTGCCGCGCCGTCCGTTCGGCCCTCCGGTCCCGGCTACCAGCGCATCTGAGCACCAGACCACCCGGATCACGGCGTCGCGCCCGCGGCACAGAGGCCTCCTGCTGGCCGTGCTGTCGCTGTCATTGGTGGGCCTGCTGGCCGCGACGGCGGGGCTGGTGGTGCAGCTCCTGCCGCGCACGTTCAACACGGCCCAGAAGCAGCAGATCCTCGCCTGGGAGATGGGCAAGCGCTGGCGCACCTGGCCAGCCGCCAAGATCTTCCCTGATTCCCTCCAGTACCTGGTGCCTGCCAATGCCCTCGGCGGGGCCGATCTGTCCCTGATCGCGCACCGGATCGGGATCGCCCGCCAGGCCAGCTGTCATACGGCCACCGACCCGGCGGTGGCGCGGGTCCTGGCCCGCCACGGATGCCTGGTCGTGCTCAGGGCAACCTATGCCGACGCGACCCAGAGCCTCGCGGTGACCGTGGGCGTCGCCGTGCTGCCCACCCCGGCCGCGGCCGGGGCCTCACAGAACGCCCTGGCCGCCCAGCACGGCAACGGCCCGCGGCCCGGCGTGCGGGTCGTGTCGTTCCGCCGCACGCCCGTCGCCCGGTTCGGCAACCGGCAGCGTCAGCTGTCATCGGTGAAGCGCGCCGGCCCCTACCTGGTGTTCACCACGGTCGGCTACGCCGACGGCCGGCGGCGGGTGCACGAGGCCGCCAACCTGTACGCGACGGCAGAAATGCAGGGTCTGGAAGGCGGGGTCGGCGGCTGGGTGGCCGACCACCTCGGGGCCACCCCGCCGTCACCGGCGTGCCCTGGAGGGCCAGCGTGCTAGCGCGTCTTTCAGCTATCCGGGCTGCCCGCGCGGCAGGCCGGAGGTCGGCCAGCGGCGGCCGCAGGGTGCGGGCGGTCGCCCGGCTCGCCGGGGCCGTTCTCGCCGCGGGCGGCCTGTGTGCGGTCACGGTGATCCCGGCCCAGGCGGATGCGGTGCGCGATCAGGAGATGTGGGTGCTGGACATGGTGCAGGCCCCATCCGTCTGGCCGGTCACCCAAGGCCAGGGCGTGCTCGTCGCCGTCATCGACAGCGGCGTCTCCCCTTCGGTATCCGACCTGGCCGGTTCGGTCACCGAGGGCCCCAATCTCTCCGGTGTGAACACCCCGCCGTCCAACGCCTCCTGGGGCGTTCACGGCACCTGGATGGCCTCGCTGATCGCCGGCCACGGCCATGGGGACGGGTCAAGCGGCATCGAGGGCGTGGCCCCCCAGTCGCGGGTGCTGTCCATCCGGGTAGTGACCGACCGGGGCGATCCCAACTTCGGGAAGTACGAGCAGGAGTCGAACGCCCAGGTCCAGCGGGCTCTGGCCCGGGCCATCACGGTCGCGACCAGGCGTGGTGCGGACGTCATCAGCATGTCCCTTGGCTACGGCGCCGCCAGCCGCCCGGTCCGGGTAGCACTGCAGAACGCCCTGAACCACGGGGTCGTGGTGGTCGCCTCGTCGGGCAACTCGGGGGACACGGCCAGTGCCCTCAGCACCGGGGAGGCCCCGTACTCCTTCCCCGCTGACTACCCGGGCGTGCTCGGCGTTGGCGCGGTCACCCAGACCGGGTCGGCAGCCAGTTTCTCCAGCAACAACCTGTCGGTCGAGATCGCCGCGCCCGGCGTCAAGGTCCCGGCTCAAGGCAGGGACGGGCAGTACTGGCTGGTCAGCGGGACAAGCCCGGCATGCGCGCTGACCGCGGGCGTGGCCGCCCTCATCAAATCGCGTTACCCCCATCTCTCGCCGGCGCTGGTGGACCAGGCCATCACCTCCACCGCCCAGAACTCGCCGCCGCAGGGTTACGACGACCGGGTCGGGTTCGGCACGGTCGACGCGGCCGCGGCACTCACGGTCGCCGCCACCCTGACCCGCGACGTGACCACGGGCCGCGGGGTGAAGGTGGCCGCACACTTCGGTGGCGGGGGGGCTGCCGTGGCGCCGGTGCCCGTCGCGCCGCGGGGCACCGGGCGGCTGATCCTCTACGCGGTGCTGGTGCTGGCCTGCCTGGCCATCGCAGCGGTCGCGGCGATGCGCCTTACCCGCAGGCCACCGGCTGCGGTCCCGGTCGGCGAGTCGTGGCCGGACAACCCGCCATGGCCGGGCAACGAGGCCTGGGAAAGCAACGGAGCGTGGCCGGGCAGCGGCGCCTCACAGGACAACAGGGCCTGGGCAGGCAACGGGGCGTGGCCGGGCAGCGGCGTCCCACCAGGCAACGGGGCCTGGGGAGGCAACAGTCCTCAGCAGGGCAACGGGGCCTGGGAAGGCGACGGAGCCTGGGGGAGCGACAGGGGCTGGGGCGGCAACGGGGCGTGGCCGGATCGCGAGCCCTGGCCCGCCCAGCCAGGCAGGCGGCAGGCGACGTCCGGCGAGGAGCCGACGCTTCAGGCTCCACCGGTCTCACTGACCCCACCGGGCTCACCGCTCCCGCCGGTCCCGCCGGACTTGCCGCCCGCGTCGTACCCGCCCGATCTGCGCCAGCGGGACCTGCCGCCGGCGCAGGCACCCCCGGCCGATCCAGGATCGCCCGGGGCAGCGTGGCCGCCGCCGGGCCCGTGACCGTCGGCCGCCGGGATCAGCTGACCGACTTCGCCGACCGCGTGCTCGACGTCGTGGACGCCATCCCGCCCGGCCAGGTGATGTCGTATGGCGACATCGCCGAATACCTCGGCCAGGGCGGCCCGCGCCAGGTAGGGCGGGTCATGTCCCTGTGGGGTGGCGGCGTCGCCTGGTGGCGGGTGATCCATGCCGACGGGTCCTTCCTGCCCGGGCATGAGCGCGAGGCCCTCGCCCATTACCGGGAGGAAGGGACGCCGCTGCGGCCGGCCGGGCCGGGCGGGGGGCAACGGGTGGACATGCGCAAGGCCCGCCGCGAGATCCGCACCACCCCCCAGGGGGACGTGCTCAGCTGACCGTGGGCGAGGCCGTGTCTACATACTGGACATCCGGCAGCGACCTATCACGGATATTGGTCGCCTAAACCACGGCAAGCCGGACACGATCATGACCGAGATCCGTGACATGTCGGGCATGCGGGTCTGGAGACCGGGTGCGGACGGCGGGGCGGGCTAGAGGGCGGGCTCGGCCTGGTGGAAGCAGCAGGTGCCGGTGGCGCCGTGCGGCATGCTCTTGATCCCGGCGTCGGGGTCGGTGCTGCCCCGGACGATGGCCCCGCCATAGCCCGGCCTGCCCAGGAAGGCGCCCCACCACAGCGCCCACGGCCGCGGCCCGGATTCGGCCGGAAAGGGCTCGGCGAGCGGCAGGACCCGCCGCTGCAGCACATATGGCCCATTCATCGCCTTGGTGAGCTGGTGCCGCCACTCGTCCTGGCCGGTCAGCCAGCCCTGTATGACCCCCGCACCCGAGTGCAGCGCGGTCGGCTTGAGCACCAGGTGCTCCCGTTCGGCGAGCGCGTGCTCGGTCATGTCGGCGTGCCCGCCGGCGACGGTGACCGGCCCGGGCCGGACCATCCGCGTCCACGGCAGGACCCGGTCCAGCCGCGCGAGCTCCGCGTCGCTGAACAGGTGGCGGTTGGCCTCGTCCGACAGCAGCGCTAGCGCGCCTTTGCTGCCGTACAGTTCCGCATCCATCGGGGCGAAGAGGGCGACCTCGCCCCGTTCGGCGGCCCACAGCAGCGGCTCGGCAAGCTCACTGGCCTCCGGGCGGAGCAGATCCTTGATCAGGAAGACCCGGTAGATCACGTCGATCGGGCGGCCGTCCAGCCAGACCCGGCGATCGGCGGCGCGGAGCTGGCCGAGGTGGCACGGCACGGCCTCCAGCCCGTACCGGATGAGCTGCGCGGCGCTGTACCGCAGCTGCCGTTCCAGGACGGCGAAGGAGTCCGGCCAGTCGGCGACCGCGATCAGCGGCCGCGCCCCGGCAGGCAGTCCACATTCGGCCCGCAGGGTGTCGACCAGGACGTCCATGGTGTCCACGTAGGACAGCCCGTTCGACGCCACGAATTCGGCCACCGCCGGGTCGGCGAGGAAAGCCCGGTTGAGCAGGGCATTGTCGAGGCCGCCGAGGGCACTGCCCAGATTAAGCTCCAGCACCCGGAAGGCCGTCTCGTCCCGGAACAGGTCGGCCCGGCCCAGCCTGGTGGGCGCCTGGCCCCCGGCCCGCTCGATCGCCGTCACCTGGGCACCGGTCATCCCCACGGCGCGGGCGAACGCGGCCACATCGCCACCGAACAGCCGAACGGGCAGGCTGGCCAGGGCGGCATGCAGGGTGAGGAGGTCGTCGCGCAGGACCGAGAACTCGGCGTGCTCCAGGAAGACCGGCCTGGTCAGGCAGTCGCCGTCGTAGGAGGTCGCCGTCAGGTCGAACTGTTCCCGGGCCAGCCGCACCAGCCGGGCGGCGCGATCCCCGCGCTCAGCGACGTCAGCCAGGTACCGGCTGGTGAGCGTATTGGGAGTCACCACGCCCCATGGTAATCACGCAACGTTTCCCACCCGCCGGGTTCAGGCTGCGGCCGCGGCCTTGGCATAACTATCCAAGATGGTGGCCCAGCCGCCGGACGAGGAGACGCCCGCGTGGATACCGGCTCCGCCGGCCCCGTGCCGCTCAAAGTGGCGGTGCTCAAACTCCACCCGGGTCTGGCCGTCCGGCTCGCCGGTGAACGTGACCTCGAACTCACTGGCGCGTGCGGGGTCGGGGTCGCGGAACCAGGTCTCATCGTTCGCGTTGATCTGCCAGGACACGACGATTCGGTGCGGGGGGTCACAGACGAGCACCCGGCCCCAGTCGCACTCGCTGCCGTCCACGCCGCGCTCGTAGTAGCGACCCCCAGTGCGTGGCTCGAGCACGACGTCGGCAAGATCGGCCTTCCCGAGATGGTGACCGTGCGGCCACCAGCTGTAGTAGCCGTCGGTGAACAGGGCGAACGCCCGCTCCGGGGATAGGGCACGGTCACCGCACAGCCGACAGGGGCGAACGATCCGGTGGCTGCGGCTTGCTCGGTCATGGCTGCTCCTGCCTTTCGTCGCCGGCCGTGGCTGCGGCCGCCGTGGCCGCCGCCTGGAACGAGGCCAGGGCCTGCCCCCACATCTGGTCCAGGTAGGCGTGAATGGCCCGCACCCCCTGCGGCTGGATCTGGTAGATGCGGCGGGTCCCGGCGGCCCGGTCGGCGACCAGGCCGGCCTCCTTGAGCACCCGGAGATGCTGTGACACCGCGGGTCGGCTGACCGGCAGCTCGCTCGCGAGCTGGCCGACCGCCTTCGGGCCGCGGGCGAGGCACTCGAAGATGGCGCGCCGGGTCGGATCCCCGAGCGCGGTGAGCGCGCCCCCTCCGTAAGTTTCCACTAACCGTAAGTCTGTACTTACAGATAGGGCGACGTCAAGCCGGCGCCGGGAAACGCCGCGCCGACGCGGCAAACAGCCCCGGTATGTCCGAGGTATCTGCTGGAATGCGGTACGGAGATGGACAGGCAACTTCCCGCCTACCACCTCGTCCGCTCGCCGGGGCGAGGGGGCGAGGCGCCCACACTGGACACCGCGCAGCGGGCCGTCGTCGAGCACGGCGGGGGGCCGCTGCTGGTGCTGGCTGGCCCGGGCACGGGCAAGACCACCACGATCGTGGAGACGGTGGCGGACCGCATCACCAACCGGGGGATCGACCCGGAGCGGGTGCTGGTCCTCACCTTCAGCCGCAAGGCGGCCGAGGAACTGCGGGAGCGGATCACCGCCCGGCTGCACCGGACCACGCGGGAGCCGCTGGCGCTGACCTTCCACAGCTACGCGTATGCGCTGGTGCGCCGGGAGTTCGTGCTGGCCGGCGACGAGCCGCCCACGCTGCTGTCCGGCCCCGAGCAGCTGCTGGAGGTCCGGCGCATGCTCAGGGGCGAGGCCGAGGACGGCGGCCGGCGCTGGCCCGAGCGCCTCCGCCCCGCGCTCGCGACTCGTGGTTTCGCCGTGGAACTGCGGGACTTCCTGCTCCGCGCGGCCGAGCGCGGGCTGGACGGCCGCGGCCTGGCCCGGCTGGGAGCGCAGCGCGGCCGCGACGACTGGCAGGCGGCGGGCGGTTTCCTCAACCGCTACGCCGCGCGCTTCGACCTGGCCCCCATCCCGGCCTACGACTACGCGGAGATCATCAGGATCGCCGCAGGGCTGCTCGACCACGGCGCGGTCAGGGACCGCGAGCGCAAGGCCTACGACGTGGTCATGGTGGACGAGTATCAGGACACCGACCCGGCCCAGGAGGAGCTGCTGCACGCCCTGGCCGGCGACGGCAGGGAGCTGATCGCGGTCGGTGACCCGGACCAGTCGATCTACGCCTTCCGGGGCGCGGACGTCCATGGGATCGCCCGCTTCCCCGAGCGGTTCCGCACCCCCGATGACCAGCCCGCCCGGGTGGTCGCGCTGCGGACCTGCCGGCGCAGCGGGACAGTCCTGCTGGCGGCGTCCCGGAGGGTGGCCAGCAGGCTGCCCGCCGCAGCAGGCGGTCACCGTGACCTGGACCCGCTGCCATCGGCGCCGCCGGGGCTCGTCCGGGTGATCACCGCCACCAGCGCCAGCCAGGAGGCCACGGTGGTCGCGGACGTGCTGCGGCGCGCACACCTGCGTGACGGCGTGAGCTGGTCGTCGATGGCGGTCCTGGTCAGGTCGGTGACCCATCAGGTCCCGCTGCTGCGCCGCGCGCTGATGACGGCCGGGGTGCCGACCGTGGTCGCCGGGGACGAACTGCCCCTCACGGCCGAGCCGGGGGCGCGGCCCCTGCTCCTGCTGCTGCGGTGCGCGCTGCGCCCGGGCACGCTCGACGAGGAAGCCGCCGCCCAACTGCTGACCGGCCCGCTGGGCGGCAGCGACGCCCTTGGCCTGCGCAGGCTCCGCCGGGCCCTGCGGGCCGCCGCGCAGAGCGCCGGGGAGGAGATGACGGAAGAACCGCTGGCCGCCGCCCTCCGCGACCCACGTGACCTCACCCTGATCGACGGGCCGGCCGCCGATGCGGCCCGGCGCGTGGCCGGCCTGCTGGCGCTCGCCCGCGACACCGCGAACGACGGCAACGCGCAGGACACCCTGTGGGCGGTGTGGCACGCCTCCGGCCTGGCCCGGGAGTGGCAGGCGGTGAGCGCGGCCGGCGGGACCCGCGGCGCCGCCGCCGACCGCGACCTCGACGCCGTTGTCGCGCTGTTCGAGGCCGCCGCACGCTTCACCGAGCGCCTGCCGCCCGGGTCGGCCTCGCTGTTTCTCGACAGCCTGACCGGCCAGGAGATCCCGGGCGACACGCTGGCGGGCCGGGCGCCGGCCGGTGATGCCGTCCGCATCCTCACGGCCCACCGGTCCAAGGGCCTGGAGTGGGACGTGGTGGTGGTGGCCGGGGTCCAGGAGGGCATCTGGCCGGACCTGCGGCTGCGGTCGTCGCTGCTCGGCATGGACGAACTGGTGGACACGGCGGTCGGGGGGAACGGGCAGATCGCCGGGACCGACGCCGCTGCCGCCGCGCTCGCCTCCAAGCTGCTCAGCGAGGAGCGCCGGCTGTTCTATGTCGCCGCGACGCGCGCCCGCCGGATGCTGGTGGTGACCGCCGCGGGCGGGGAGGACAGCGACGAGCGTCCGTCGCGCTTCCTGGCCGAACTGGCCGGCGACGAGATCGAGATCGAACACGTATCCGGGTCAGATCTGCGCTGGCTGTCGCTGCCCGCGCTCACCGCTGACCTGCGGCGGGCCGCCGCCGACCGACGGCGGCCGCTCGCGCTGCGGCAGGCGGCGGCCGCCCAGCTGGCCCGGCTGGCGCAGGCCGGGGTCCGCGGCGCCGACCCAGGCCACTGGTACCAGCTCACTACGCTGTCCGATCCCGGCCCGCTGGCCGCCCCGGTCTCGGTCCCGCTCACCGCCCAGCCGCCCGGCACCGCGCTGATGCGGGTCTCGCCGTCGCAGGTGGAGTCGTTCACCCGCTGCGGGCTGCGCTGGCTGCTGGAGGTCGCCGCCGGGGCCCGGTCGGCGGATGTGGTTCGCCACTTCGGCATCGTGATCCACGCCGCGGCGGTGCTCGCCGCCGAGGGCGCCGCCGACGACCTGATCGGGGACCGCATCGACGAGGTCTGGCACCACCTGGACTTCGGCAGCGCCTGGTACAGCGACAAACAGCGGGAACTGGCCCACCAGATGGTGGACAAGTTCCTGGCCTGGCACAAGCAGAATCCGCGGGATCTGGTCGCCTACGAGGAGAGCGTGCGCGCCCAGGTGGGTGCGGTGGAGATCACCGGCCGGGTGGACCGGCTGGAACGCGACGCCGAGGGCAGGGCGATCGTGGTCGACCTGAAGACCGGCTCGGCCCCGGTGCCAGCCACCGACCTGGACCGGCACCCACAGCTCGGGGTGTACCAGCTCGCGGTCATGCTCGGCGCCTTCGAGCGGTTCGGCCTGACCGACCCCGGCGGCGCGGAACTCGTCCAGGTTGGCAAGGCCAGCCTGGCCGCGCAGGTCCGGGTGCAGCCGCAGGGCTCACTGGCCGACGACCCGGAGCCGGGGTGGGCGCGGGAGCTGGTCGAGACCGTGGCGGCGGGCATGGCGGGACCGCTGTTCCAGGCCAAGCTGAACCCGGGCTGCCGCAACTGCCCCGTCGCCTCCAGCTGCCCGGCGCACGTGTCGGGGGAGCAGGTGACCCCATGACGGCGCGGGCCAGGTACAGCCCCGCCCAGCTGGCGATGCTGCTCGGCCTGCCCGAGCCGACCGGCGAGCAGGCGGCCGTGATCGCCGCGCCGCTGGAGCCGCTGGCCGTGATCGCCGGCGCCGGCTCGGGCAAGAGCGAGACGATGGCGGCCCGGCTGGTCTGGCTGGTCGCCAACGGCATGGTCGCGCCGGAGCGGGTGCTCGGCCTCACCTTCACCCGCAAGGCCGCCGCCGAGCTCGGGCAGCGGGTCCGGACCAGGCTGGCGGGCCTGCGGCGGGTGGGCCTGGCCGGGGGCAGAGGGCCGGCGGCCGGGCCGGGGCAGCCGGCGGCCGGTGCGTCCCAACGTGGTGCGTCCCCGGGCGGCGCGTCCCCGGGCGGTGCGCCCCTGGGCGCCTCACCGGGCGGTGCCTCCCTGGGCGGTCCGTCCCCGGGCGGTGTGTCTCTGGACGGTCTGCTCCCGCGCGATGGGCTGTGGGCCGATGCGGGCCCGGCCGGGCCGGGCGCCCTCGCGGCCGAGGACACCCCGGAGGGCGAGCCGGTCGTGTCGACCTACCACGCCTACGCCGCCCGGCTCGTCGCCGACCACGCGCTGCGCGAGGCGCTGGAGCCGTCGCTGCGCCTCATCACCCCGGCGGTGGCATGGCAGATCGCGTCCCGGGTGGTCGCCGCCTACAGCGGGCCCATGGACGCGATCGACCGCACCCCGCAGTGGG
>Ga0207664_10003275_pt1 | contig 10760 bp, 7 predicted proteins | sample LARL83metaG_FD_184349 | JGI IMG/M metagenome (GOLD analysis project Ga0207664, IMG submission 184349) | Corn, switchgrass and miscanthus rhizosphere microbial communities from Kellogg Biological Station, Michigan, USA - LAR L8-3 metaG... | ecosystem: Host-associated > Plants > Roots >...
TTGGACCGGCAGTCCGAACAGGCCCTGGTAGAATTCGACCGAGCGCTTGCGATCGGAAACCGTGAGCGTCATGTGACTGAACGAGCGCACACGGATGGGCGTCTTGCCCGATTGCGCCGCCAGCCTACGCTGAAGCGCCAGAGCCGGAAGCGTGGCGAGAACCTGTCTGCGCGAGAAGTGTTGCTTGTTCATTTTTCTTGTGCTCGGGCACCCGACAGCGTGCCCATCATAGGAAGATTGCCCTCGTGACAAGCGAACTCATAGAGCTTGTCCTTAGTCTGCTTGAGCCGCACTAGCACAGTCCACGGCTTCGTCCAGGTAGTTGGGTCGTCAATCGTAACTTCGTAGTTAAGCACGTCGGCGGCGACGCGAGTGAAGCGTTCCACCAAGCGCAAATTCTCGGCCGCGCCCATAAAGCTGCTCTTGGGCGAGAAGTTCGTTGTATCCACAACCAGGGTCTTTCCCTCCCATCGACCCCGCGAGTCTCCATTCCAAGCGCGGATTTCCGGAGGAAGATGCGGGCGACCATCCAGGGGAAAAATCCGAGCGTCGTGGAACGCCTCCATGAAAAAGATGACGTACCCGCGAGACTGCATGATCTGGTAGTAACCATCGTTGCCCGCGCCAAAGCGTCCGCCGATCCGGGGCACGCCGGGAGTAATGCAGCGCATGGCACTGCTCAGGTCTTGTGGACCGGACGGCGGTCGTTGGAATGAGATCGATGCTATGGCCGCGGCCTGCCGCCGCTTCCCGTCTGGAGTAAAAGGAGGGATTCTTCCATCCGGTGGATCGATAACGAGCGAGGTTCGGTTGTCGAATTCTCTGGGGACCATCTCGTCGGAGCTCGACGTCGTGTTGGGGTTCTTGTATTTGCCGACGTCCCGCAAAGCCGCCAAAAAGAAGGTATCCCCTCCGGCGAAATCGCTATATCCATTCTTGAACAGCCGATCAGCCCGCTGCTTTAGCTCGGCGACTTCCTTGTCGGTGAGAAACTGCCGGCCCTCCAATTCCTTCGGCCGTTCGAGCGGAGTCGCGCTATTGTCCTGCCATGTGCCCTGCAGGTCCGGTTGGCCATCGGCGGTGACCGGCGGAGTCCAGAGCTTGGTCTGGCCTGCGAGAGCGATCGACGTGAAGATCAGTGACGCCAGCAACCGAGGGCTCATAGATTATTTCCTGCCCGTGCCCGCCTCTGCTTTACGAGCTCCGCCCATGATATCCGTCATAGCGTAATTTCCCTCGTGGCACGCGTACTCATACACCGGACCCGTGGTTGCGCGGAAAGGATATTCCACCGTCCAGGTTTTCGTGAACGTCGAAGGATCGTCGATGGTAGCGCGATAAAGAATCGTGTTGGCGTCGACACGCTTGAAGCGTTCAATCACATGCAGGTCCTGGGAAGATCCTTCGAACTTGGTCTGATCGGTGAAATTGGTAGTGTCCACCACCAGCGTGTCGCCGTCCCAATGGCCGATGGAATCGCCCAGCCACTTGCGAACATTCGCCGGGACATGCGTGCCGTTCATGCGGATGACGCGGACATCATGGACCATCTCCACCAAAATCATCACCGCGTCGGGCGTCTGCACGATCTGGTAGTTGTTGTTGTAGAGCACGGGAAGCATCGGTGGTCCGGATGTCGATCCGAATCCGACCAGGCAGCGCTCGGAGAGCGGCCGATCCTTCACTTTGTTGAAGGTGACGTAGCTCCGGAATATCTCGAGGTTCCGCTTCTTCGCCTCGGCCGTGATCGTAGGCTCTTTCCCATCTGGCGGATCGATGATCAGCGAAGTTCGCTTCACTCCATCCACGCGCGCCAGTTCCGTCCCGCGATCGATGAACAGGATGTTATATCCGCCCGTTCCGTTCGACCCCGCCGCAGCCAGCAACGGGTGCTCGGATTTTCCATCCACGTCCTGCAGATCTTGAGCGGCGTGTTTCTCGAACTCCGTCGCCTCAGCGTCGGTGAGGGTTGCTTTCCCGGCGAGTGAAGCCGGCCGCTGTAGCGGAGTGATGGTGGCGTTGGTCCAGACTCCCTGTAGATCCGGATGTCCATCGGGAGCGTGCGGTACCGCCCCGGCCTTCGGTTTCGCGGCACCGCGTGTCTGGCCGGGCAGAGGCAGTGCAATCATCATCGCCAGAGCACCCAGGATTGCAAGACTTCGATAGCTCATTTGCCTCCTCGTACCACGCTAGCAATTCTACCGGTTGCGAACGTTGACCACAATGACACCACCCTTCATGACACCGCGAACCTTGTCGATTGCCACCTGGATATCCGCCAGTGGATCGCCTTCCAGCGCAACCAGGTCGGCGTAGTGACCCGGCGTCGCGCGGCCCAGATCTTCAGTTTTACCGAGGAGATCAGCCGCGTTAACCGTAGCGGTTTTCAGCGCCTGCTCGGCGGTCATGCCAGCCTTGACGAACCATCCCAGCTCCCGCGTATTCTGCCCGAACATCGTGTAGACGGCGTCCGAGCCCATGGCGAACGGGACGCCCGCTTTTAGCGCTCGCTTGACCGTCTCGAAGTTGCGAGCAATGTATTGGTTCAAGCCTTCCACCGAGCCGGGCCGGAATTGGAATTCGCCGACGGCGTCGACATAGTAGCGGTTGTGATCCACCGTTGGCACGTAATAAATCTTCTTCCGCGCCATCTCGGCGAGCGTGGCGTCATCGATATCGACCGCGTGCTCGAGCGAATCCGTCCCTGCGCGTACTGCATCGCGCGCGCCTTCCGGCCCGTAGGAATGGATCGCGATCTTCTTGCCCATGGTATGCGACACATCCACGGCCGCCTTCATTTCTTCATAGGTGAAGGTCTGCTGTGTACCGACATTCTCGAATCCGCCGATCGAGCCGTACATTTTGATGACGTCGGCACCCGCGGCAATCTGCCGGCGGACCACCTGCATCACTTCCTCGGGCGAGTCGGCCATTCCGCCACCGGAAGGAGGCGTGGTCCCCGGACGGAATCTGCTCATCGTCGAGAGGCCGTAGCCACACACGAACATCCGGGGCCCCATCATCGCACCAATGTTGATGAGGTCACGCATGGCGATGTCCATGTAGTCTTGTGAACCGAGGTCACGAACGGCAGTGACGCCGGCTTCCAGCGTCTTGTGAGCATTTTCCTGCGCCAGAAAAACGGTCACGGCGGGCATCCGCTGCTGGCCGCGCGGCAAAGTGCCCGGCGCGCGATCCCAGTAGTAGGTCATGTGCGTATGGACATCGATCATTCCGGGGATGCCGTAATAGCGCGACCAATCCACTAGCTCAGCTCCTGCGGGCGGTTGGACATCAGCGCCGGTTACACTTCGGATGCGGCCGTTTTCTATCACGACGGTTGCGCGGTCTATCACCTTTTCGCCGTCCCAGAGTTTCGCCAAGCGCACGGCGGTTATTTTTTGGGCGGGCGCCATCACCGCACACGCGAGAAGCAGCAGAATAACGACAATTCGTTTCTTCATGACGCTTCTTAGAATACTGGATCTGGTACACCGAGTCGCCGGTGTAAAATGCTAGCTACACCGGAAGCGGAACATGAGGAGCGAAACTATGGCAGATGAAATTAATCGGCGCGACTTTGTGAGGACCACGGCGGCTGCATGTGCGCTCTATGCCGCAACGAATCCCACATCTACGCTCGCAGCAGGCTCGGATGATTTGGCCAGGCTGACGATAAGCGAAGCCGCCCGGCGTATTCGTTCGAAGGAAATAACCGCGATGCAGCTCGCCGAGGCGTGCCTGGAACGTATCAAAGTATTCAATCCCAAAGTCAACGCCTACATTACCGTCATGCAACAGGAGGCTCTGGCGCAGGCCGCGCAGCTGGACAGCGAAGCGAAAGCCGGCAAGTTTCGCGGCGCCCTGCACGGCGTTCCGATCGCGCTGAAGGACAATATCGACACCGCCGGCACACGCACCACCGGCGGCAGCGCGGTATTTGACGACCGTTTTCCCGACGCCGACGCGGACGTCGTCAGGCGCCTGCGCGAAGACGGAGCCGTGATCATCGGTAAGACGAATTTGCAGGAGTTTGCCATGGGCAGTACTTCCGTGTCGACATATTTCCTGCCGGTGCGAAACCCCTGGGCGCTGGATCGCATAGCCGCAGGATCGTCGGGCGGCTCGGCCGCGGCTGTGATAGCCGACATGGCCGTCGGTGCACTGGGTACCGATACCGGCGGATCCGTTCGCATGCCTGCGGCCTATTGCAGCATCGTCGGACTCAAGCCCACCTACGGCCTGGTGTCCATTCGCGGAATCATCCCGCGCACCTACTCGCTCGATCATTGCGGCCCGATGACCAAGACCGCCGAAGATGCAGCCATCCTGCTAAACGCCATGGTCGGCTACGACAAGCTGGATGTCGCCAGCGTCGAGCATTCGAAAGAAGACTACGTCACGGCCCTCAAGCAGCCAGTGTCCGGGCTGCGCCTGGGTATCCCTCGAGCGCCGTTCTTCGATCGCCTGGATGGCGAGACGTCCAGAGCCGTCGAAGACGCAATTGCCGTGCTGGGCAAACTCACCAAGAGTACCAAGGATATGCATCTGCCGAGCCCCGGCACCTACTCCAGAACCTTTCTCGATGGCGAGGTCGAGGCGTTCCACTGGGAGTGGATGAAACGCAGTTCCGGCCGATATTCGCTGAATCAACGCCGCGCTCTTGAAGCCATCCACAGAAGGATGAACGATACTACCGGCGAGTCCTGCTCAGCCAAAGTGGTCGACTATGTCCTGGCAAACTGGGAGCTCATCCGTCTGCGCAAGACCATCGACGACGCATTCACCGATGTCGACTTGGTGGCCCTGCCCACCATGCGCGTCGTGCCCAGGACTATCAACGATGAGCTGAGCCGCGAAGAGGAGCCCAAGCCCCGCGAGCCGGAAGAGACCTCGAACTGTCCGGCGTTTAATACTTTTGGAATTCCCGCCGTGTCGATTCCCTGCGGATTCTCGGCTAGCGGTCTGCCGATCGGCCTGATGATCGCGGGCCCGCGCTTCTCAGAAGGACGAATCTTGGCCCTCGCTCAAGCCTACGAAAAAGCGACTCAGTGGTATACCAGGCGACCCAAGCTCACTACGGATATGCAGGTCCCACCGGTAAAACGCATTTCGTAGCTCGGGCGACTAATTCGCCGTCTGGTACATCTTGCTATACCCGAGCTGTTGCTTCACGTAGTCTCGCGGATACGAGATTTCCACCTTCGTCAGTTTCTTCTTTGAATCGAAAGTGGGGATCAGCTCCGGGTTGATGCCCGTCCAATACGTAGGAATGTCGAGCTTTTTGTAACGACCCATCACCTCATCGCGCTGCGCCGGATCGAAGTGCACGCCGTATTTGTCGATCAGAGCCTTGATGGCATCGTAGTCACCCTCGGCTTTAATGCGCATCAACTCAGCCAGCAATTGGCCCACGCCCTGGCGCACCTTTTGAAAATCCCGAATGACTAGATAGCTCTTGCCGTTCCGCTTTTCTTCCGTGACGGCGCCGGTTTTGTCGCGAACATAATTGACGATGAGCTGCCGCCCGCGCTCATGATCCTCTTCGATGGTGTCGCCTTTGGGAATCCGGCGGAGTTGTGTGAGAGCCACCCGCACCGACGCGTAATACATCGCTTTGGCCACGTCGGGATTCGATATCAGCCCTAGCTCACGCAGCTTTGGATCCCAGACATTCCAGAGCGCCATCAGGTCTGCGCGCGCTTCTTCCAACGTCGAAGAGTACTCCTTTAAATAGAAAGCCGGATCGTGCGTGATTTTCGGGCTCAGCTTGCCGGAGCCGTGGCCGATGATTTCGTGCAGTCCCGTCAGGAGATCCTCGGCTTCGTCCCCATACTTCTTGCAGATCTCGATTTCCTCCTTCGAGGCCGCGAACTCCTCCAGAGGGCCAGTTCCGGTGGCATGCGCCAAGGCTCGCGAACTGCCGGTGAATAAGAAGCTCTTGCTGCCGTATTTTTGGTGGATCTCATCTTCGTTGGGCAGATTGTCACCGACGGTGGTGACGTGAAAGTCGCCGGTTTCAATAATCGATTCCACCGCTTTAGCCAGAGGAGGCTTCACGCCTTGCTTCTTGTACTCGGGCTTCCATGGCGCCCGGTCTTCAAAATACTGCGCGTTGTCCGCGATCTTCAACATGAGCGAGTTTAGGCGTTGATCGGTGGTGGTTACGAAACTCTGTGAGGTGCCTTTAGCTCCGCGAGCGTCGCGATAAACTTCGATGAAACCGTTGGCGAAGTCGACCGGCGCCTTGTTCTGCACCCAGTCGATGCCGAAGTGAATCCAGTCCTTTGGATCGCCGGTCTGATAATAGCGGATCAGGTCTCGGATCACCTGAGCTTGTGCCGGCTCGGCGACCTGCGCCGCCTGCTCCAAATAGGAATTCGCCTTCGACAAATACTCAGCGTAAAGTCCCGGCGGAACGCGATGATCCGGTGTCCCCGCGCGATAGACCTGCTCCACCAGACGCCCGTTGATCTTCGCCAGCCTCGAATTCAGCGGGTAGTGTTCGGTGAAGCCCTTCAGGTCGGCCATCGTCACGCCCGAGTAGAAGTTGTTCGCGCTGGCCTGCAGAATATCGAGACCACCGCGCGGGCTCTTGGCGGTGATCAACGGTTCAAAGTTGGGATCGAATAACGACGGTTTCAGTTCTTCGATTTCTTTCGAGAACGCGGCCTCGGTGAACCCGTGCGCCCCATGACGAATGGCGGCTAGTCCTGCATCTCTCAGCTCTTCGAAGGTGAATTCCGGCAAGAATTTTTGAGCGGTAGTTTCGTTGTGATTGCCGTGATTCCCCCAAAACAGCTTCGTGAACGCCAGGATCTTGTCGAAACTCGCGCGATTCGCGCCCTCCGGATGAGCCACGATCAGTTCCAGAACGGCTTTTTGCCGCAAACCGACCCGCGACATCTGGTCATAAATAATTGGATGGATCGCAATGGACGCCTCGGTCAGCCAATAGGTCAGCGCCTGCTGCTGAGGCGTAAAAGCTCGGAAGCTGTCCGCCTCGAGTTGCAAGAAACCGTTCGTGCCGACGCGGTCCACTCTTGCATCCGAGGACGGTTGGCTCCACGAAAGGCTGGCGAAGACAGAGAACCAGACGGCGAGTTTCATTCCCATGCAGTAAGACGCGGCAGAGGTCGTGACAGGTACATTTCGAGCCTGGCGCCGCTATTTCTTGCCGGATCCTTCTGCTTCTGCCCTGCGCGCTCCCGCCAGGATATCTTCCATCGCGTAGTTGCCCTCATGGCAGGCGTATTCGTAAATCGGCCCGGGCGCTGCCACAAATGGTAATTCCACGGTCCATGGTTTGGTCCAGGTGGAAGGATCTTCCATGGTGGCTTTGTATACGATGTTGTTCGCGTCCACACGCGTAAATCGCTCAATGACCTTCAGGTCTCGCGACGAGCCGCGAAAATGCGTTTGATCCGTGAAATTCGTCGTCTCCGCCACTAGCGTGTCGCCCTCCCAGTGTCCGACGGAATCACCCGTCCAGCGGCGAATGTTCGACGGAAGGTGCTGCGCGTTCAAGCGGATAATGCGCACATCATGGATCTCCTCTGCCATGATCATGATCGCGTCCGGCGTCTGCACGATCTGATAATTGTTGTTATAAAGAGTCGGCAGCATGGGTGGGCCCGACATGGAAACCAAGATGCAGCGCTCCGAGAGCCCCCTCTCCTTCACGTTGGCGCTCGTGGATCTGCCCGCCGCCCGGTTCCGTTCACGAGCTTGCGGAACGACGGCCGGTATCTTCCCATCCGGCGGATCGACCACCATGGAGGTTCGCTTTACTCCGTCCACCCGCGCCAGCCCCGAACCCATGTCGTAAAAAAGAACGTTGTAAGCGCCGGTACCCTCCGACCCCTTGGTCTTATGCAGAGGGCCCTCCGAGGTTCCGTCCAGTTCCTGCCATGCCTGGTGTTCTTTTTGCTCCCAGGCCTTTGCCTCGACATCCGTCACCGTCGGCTTGCCTGCGAATTCAGCCCCACGTTCCAGTGGCGTCCGAGTCGAGTTGTTCCAAATTCCCTGCAGATCGGGGTGGCCGTCGGCTGTCCGCGGCATCTTCCACGCCGCCTTGTTCTGCGCGGAAAGGGTAGCCGCGAATAACGCCAATGCTCCTATGGTCGTCAGATTCCGGTACGTCATACGTTCCCTCAGATAGAGCATACCTCTATTTTTCGCCGGAAGCGCCTGCCGCTATGACAGCTTCAGCAACCGCAACAGGTTCCCGCCCAGAATGGCTTCTTTCTGCGCGTCGGAAATCTCGGCCTTGAGGATCGCGTCGATCGTATCGGGCCAAACCAGCGGTATGTCCGTGCCGTACACCACTTGGGTCGGCCCCATTTCCGCCACCAGGTGCCGGATCCCCTCCGCTGAGAAGATCATCGAGTCAGCCAGGATCTGGTCGTGCAGATATTCGCGCGGATGCTTTTTGTTCACACACTTCGCGTTCTGGCGCACATCGCAAGCCACGTCCGTGCGTCCTAAGTATGAAGGAAGATAGCCGCCAGCGTGCGCGCCGCAGATCTTGAGGGCCGGGAAGCGATCCAATGTCCCATCGAAGATCAGGTGCGACAGGAAGAGGCTCGTTTCCAGTGGATTTCCGATGATATTGCCCAGATCGCCCGCGCCCGCGAAGGCATCCATCTTAGCCACGTTCTCCGCATTATTGGGATGCATAAATACGATTACTCCCAACTCCTGCGCTTTCGCCCAGAACGGATCGTACTTCGGCATTGACAGCGGCTCGCCCGCTACATGGCCACCAATGGCGACGCCGCGCATTCCAAGCTCCTTCACCGCGTGCTCTACCTGCTGCGCCGCTAAATCCGGGAATTGCAACGCCGGTGAGGTGAACGCCACGAAGCGGTCCGGATGCGCCGCGCACCATTTCGCCAGGCCCTGGTCATGCACCTGCACGATCTTCGTGGCCAGGTCACGATCTGCCGCGTACCACCAAAAGGTATTGATATCCAGCGCCTGAACGTCAATGCCGCGCTTATCCAGCTCCTGAATGCGATCCGGTCCGAGCGCCCGGCCTCCCCCGCGCGCATAGCGTTCCAACGGCGTCCCTTTCAGAACGTCCGCAACTTCGGCGATGGCGGCATGCGCGTGCACGTCGACTACTTTGACGCGTTTTCCGCCCACCCGAACTTCCCGCCGTGACACCGAAGCACCAGCCTGCGGCGATGGGGTAGCTTCCACCAGACCGCGGCCCGTAAGAAGGGTTCCAGTCGCCACACCCGCCACTGTCCTGACGAATTCCCTGCGATTCCGCATTGCTGAGCTCCTCTAGAGTAGGATCTTAAGAAATGTAAGTGTTCCCAACAAGTCTACCCTGACTTTGGAATGCCGGTTGCGGATAAGCTCCCAGTGCGGTATCGTGATCGAAGGTATTCAGGCTGCTGTAATACCCGTCCTTGGGTCCCTCCACCGGGGGGATCTCCTAAATCTCAGGAGGATTGATTCGAATGCCGATCGTTCGCGTGCCCTGCATTTGGCGCGCCGCATGTCTGATTTTGCCGCTTCTCATCGCGGCCGTGATGCTCATGAGCCTGCCTTCGCCCGCTTTTGCGCAGGCTTCCAGCACCGTGGGCGGCGAAGCTCAATTGGTCATTCCCGATCTATCCCAAGCCACGTTTCTGGGCGGCACCAACGGCCGAACGCTTCTCATGTGGGGCTTGGCGGTGTGCGCTCTCGGTCTGCTGTTTGGACTCGTAACTTTCACGCAACTCCGTAACATGGCCGTCCACCGGTCAATGCTCGAAATCTCAGAGCTGATCTATGAGACCTGCAAGACCTACCTGATCACGCAAGGCAAGTTTCTTTTGATTTTGTGGGTATTTATCGCGGTAATCATCGCCGCGTATTTTGGCTGGCTGGCACCGGTGCCCGGCAAATCGGTCGGCGTCACGCTCCCCATCATCCTCGGCTTTAGCCTGGTTGGCATCGCCGGAAGTTATGGCGTCGCCTGGTTTGGCATCCGCGTCAACACCTTCGCCAATTCCCGCACTGCGTTCGCCAGCCTGACCGGCAAAGCGTATCCCTGCAACGATATTCCGCTGAAGGCCGGCATGAGCATTGGAATGATGTTGATCAGCATCGAGCTGGTAATCATGCTCTTCATCCTGCTGTTTGTTCCCGGCGATTACGCTGGGCCCTGCTTCATCGGTTTTGCTATCGGCGAATCGTTGGGCGCGGCGGCCTTGCGCGTGGCAGGCGGCATCTTCACCAAGATCGCCGACATCGGCGCTGATCTGATGAAGATCGTGTTCAAGATCAAGGAAGACGATGCGCGCAACCCGGGCGTGATTGCCGATTGCACGGGCGACAACGCGGGCGATTCGGTTGGACCCAGCGCCGACGGCTTCGAGACCTACGGCGTTACCGGCGTCGCGCTAATTACCTTCATCCTGCTCGCCGTTAGCAATCCGTTGGTTCAAGTGCAGCTTCTGGTCTGGATCTTCGTCATGCGCGTGGTGATGATTATTTCCTCGGCTGTGTCCTATTTCATCAACAGCTCAGTCGCCAAGAGTCGTTATGGCAACGTCGCCAAAATGAACTTTGAAGCCCCGCTGACATCGCTGGTGTGGCTGACTTCGATCGTCTCGATCATCCTGACTTACGTGGTTTCCAGCCAGATCATTCCTGATCTTGGCGGTGATACGACATTGTGGTGGAAGCTTTCTTCCGTGATCACCTGCGGCACGCTGGCCGGCGCGATTATTCCAGAATTGGTGAAGGTCTTCACCTCCATGCAT
>Ga0207664_10003277_pt1 | contig 10756 bp, 10 predicted proteins | sample LARL83metaG_FD_184349 | JGI IMG/M metagenome (GOLD analysis project Ga0207664, IMG submission 184349) | Corn, switchgrass and miscanthus rhizosphere microbial communities from Kellogg Biological Station, Michigan, USA - LAR L8-3 metaG... | ecosystem: Host-associated > Plants > Roots >...
TGAGCGGGTAAACGGGGAGTAGACAGTTACGCCGTGCTGACCCGGATGGCGGAAGTGCTACGGGTCGAGGTGGAGGAGCTGACCGGCCCCGGAGGGGGTGACGGCGAGGAGGGGCAGCGCGTGTACGAGCCGGCGGCGGAGATCGAGCGGGCGATGATGGGCTATGAGGCGGTCAGCTCATCCATCGGCGGGCGGGAGCCTGCTGCCAAGGCCACCGCGGCGCACCTGCGGGTCAGGGCGTCGGCCGCTTACGCCGGGTACCAGGCCACCCGCTACGACGACACCGGGCGGATGCTGCCCGCGCTGATCCGCGAGACCGAGGCGGCGGGCGGGGACGACCGGGAGGCATGCTCGGTACGCACGTTGGTGTACGACACGGCCGCTGCCTTGCTGCACCGAGTCGGCGAGACGAGCCTGGCGTGGACGGCGGCCGATCGCGCCCTGGCCGCGGCCGAGCAGTCCGGCAGACCGGAGCTGGTGGCCCTTCAGGCGTACCGGCTTTCGTATGTGATCGCCGGCCGCCGGCACCCGGCCGAGGCACTGGAACTGGCCATGTCGGCATCCGCCGGGCTGGAGCGGGTGATGCGCGCCCCCGATGCGGACACGCTCAGCGTATACGGGGCGCTCCACCTGGCCGGCGTGCACGCTGCCGCAGCTGTTTACGACCGGGCGATGACCGCGACCTTGCTCGCGCGGGCGCGGGAGATTGCCGCCCGCACCGGAGACGGTAACCGGATGGGGACGGCGTTCGGGCATGTGAACGTTGCGATGCATGCGATCTCCGCTTCGCTTCAGCTCGGGGACGCGAAGACAGCGATCGAGACCGGGGAATCACTCGACCCGGCCTCTCTGCCGGCCGGGCTGACCGGCAGGCGCACCCAGCTCAGCCTGGACCTGGCCCGCGCGTACGCCATGCGCAAGCAGGACGCCGCCGCCGTGAACCTGCTGCTGGCCGCCGAGCGGCTCAGCCCGCAGCTCGTCCGCTACGACGGGCGCACCCGCGAGGTCATCACCAGTCTGCTGCGCCGCGAGCACCAGCCGTCCACGCCCGAGCTGCGTCCGCTGGCCCGCCGCGCCGGGGTGATCTGACCCGCACTTTCGTACGGGTTCCCCGCACACACGAAAGTGCGGCTTCACAGCGTTCACGACGCTGCGGGTGACGCCTCCTCACCCCGCCTACCGTCTTGCCTTACCAGCAGGAGCAGGCAGTCTCGGGAGGCAAGGCGATGGTCACGACCACATCGGGTGCCTCAGCGGTGCGGGCACCCGGTCACGGTCCGGTCCCCTGTACAGGCTACGGGTGTCCGTCCTTATGGCAGCCTGGGGCTCAGCCGCTCCCGCTCCCGCGATTCGGGCTGCCGTGAGCGCGACGTCGCCGTTCGCCGCGCTGCCGACCGCTCCCGGTCTGGCACGCGGCCATGTCCGGGCCGCGCTCGCTGAGTGGGGCCTCAGCCCCTTCGCTGACACCGCCGAGCTGATCGCCAGCGAGATGACCGCCAACGCTGTGAACGCATCCGTTCCCGTGCTGGCAACCGGCACCGTGCTCGTTATCCGCCTGTGCCTGGTTACCCACGGGCACGTACTGACCGTCGAGTGCTGGGACCAGGCTCCCGGCATGCCCGTGCTGCAGGAGGCGCCCGGATTCGCGGAGACCGGGCGCGGCCTGGCCATCATCGACTCCCTCACGGGCGGAGCGTGGGGTTGCCGGCCTGCCATCGGCCAAGCTGGCAAATGCGTCTGGGCCGAAATCTCGCTGCGCCATCCGCCCGCATCGCCGTTCCCGGCCTTAGCAACCTCCTAGCGGAACCGCCGACCAAGCGCTAACCCACGCAGGCATCAACCCGAGGCTTACCATCTCGCAAGCCTGCCGCCTCATCACGAGCGCCGACGGCCCAGCGGCCTTCTACAAGGACGCCAACCCCCGCAACTTCCTCATCACCCCGGACGACACCCCGGTCACCGTCGACTTCGACGACCTGACCCTCGCCCCGTTCGGCTACGACCTCGCCAAGCTCATCGTCACCCTCACCATGACCCACGGTCCGATCCACGGCGCCGCCATCACCGAAGCACTAAACGCCTACAGCTCGGCCGTGGCCGACCACTGTCCGACCCTGCCTCCTGTCACTTGGGAAGAGCTGATGAGCTGGGCCGAGATCCACCACATCCTCATCGCCCGCTACGCCGGCGACGGCCGCTATCCCTTCCCGTGGGACCAGGCGCACCCGTCGTGACCGCCCTCCAGGCCGCGCTCGAAGCCGCCGCCCGTCTCATCGGCCCGTGCGAGATCACAGAAGCCCTCGGCCCCGCTATCGCGCGCATCTCCGCACACGGCGGCGAGGAATACGTCGTGAAGAAGCACGCCGACCGCGACAAGCACAACCGCGAAGTCCATGCTTACCGGCGCTGGACGCCAGCACTCGGCTCCTCAGCCCCGCAACTCGTCGCCGCCGACGCCCAGGCGCTCACCATCGTCACCACGGCCCTCGACGGGCGCCCGCATCCAGGCCCGCCGACCGCGGCGGCTTACCACCACGCCGGGACGATCCTGCGCCGCTTCCACGACGCCGAGCCCCCTCGCCTCCTACCGGGCTACCGCGACTGGCTACGAGACCGAGCCACCTACTGGACTGGCCGCGCAAGGCCCTTCATAAACGCAGCAGACCTCGCCAACGCCAGCGCCCACCTCGCCGCGCTCCAGCAAGTCGCCGACCTGCACGGAGTGCCCTGCCACCTCGACTTCCAGCCCCGCAACTGGCTCCTCGGCCCAGCCGCAGACCTCTATCTCGTTGACTTTGAGCACGCCCGCACCGACCTCCCGCTCCGCGATTTCGTACGCCTCCGCTTCCGCGTATGGCCGACCCGCCCCGACCTCAAGGACGCATTCCTCAACGGGTACGGACGCGACCTCACCCGCTCCGACACCGAACCGCTTCAGCACCTCGGCGCTCTGGACGCCCTCACCGCCATCGCCAGGGGACACCAGAACCACAACAACCAGCTCATCCAATACGGGCACTCCACCCTCCGACAATTGCGGGCATCCGGGTAAACAGTGCAGATCACCCAGGGGTACACAGGCTGGCACGATCACCCATGCCGCAGTACTGGCGGAGAGCACTTATTCGGGTCGTGCGGTATTCCCTGGTGCGGGGGTGCTTACCCGCTCGGTGAGCGTTGTGGATCTTGGTCAGGGCTTCCCGGGGTCGCTGGGGATGGGGTCGGCGGCGTTCACCATCCAGACAGCTTCAGCCCGGTGGTCTAGCAGAAGATCCACCACGCCTTGCGGATCAAGGCGACTGGGATCAACCCGGAGCCCAACGCGCGGCAGGCGATCGAGACCCCGCTCGATGACCTCCTCGAACTCGTTGACCGGCCGACGGCCGGCGGCGGCCTGGACCCGGCCGGCGAACTGTGCGGCCTCGGGGTGATCTGCGTCGCCGTAGCGGCCGGCCAGAAACGCGGCTTCCTCGGGCAACCGGTCAATCCCGCGCTGCCGCAGGAGCGCGACAGGAAGGCGGAGCACGACGAGGTTGACCGGCCGACCGGCCAGGACCTCGACGAGCGACTCGAATCCTTCGTTGATGATGGTGTCGGTGACGATGGCCGTAATCCCGGCGTCCGCGAACGCGGCGGCGACCAGGCACGCGTTGCGGATGCGCAGCGCGTACTGGACGCCCGCCTCGCCAGTTAGCCGCCCGGTGCCGGGGTCGCTGTCGCTGGGCACCGCCCACCGGCAGCCGGATACGATCAGCCGTTGCATCTCGTCGCCTTCGACGTGCGCGGCGAGCGGGAGCCGCTGCGCGAGAAGGCGGGCTGTCGTTGTCTTCCCAGCGCAGGCATTGCCGCAGATGATCCAGATCTCGGCGCCGCTGGCCGGTTGGCCGGATGGTTCGGAGGTCATCGACCAAGTCTGGCGAAGCCAGGCGGAGCATGCGGGGACACTCGCCCGCACTACGGCCCGGGAACACTCCGGCTAGTGCGCAGAATCCAGGCCTCACAACAGCAAACCTGCAGGCCAGCTCCTCACAGCCTGCGAGATCCCGTGATCGTGATAAAAGCCGGGTTATTCGGACCGTGCCGTGTTCCCTGGTGCGGGGGCGCTTACCCGTTCGGCAATGTAGGCAGCCCAGTCGCGGCGGATGCGGCTGGCCCAGTTGACGGCGGTCTGGATGTGGACGCCGAGGAGGCTGGCCAGGACCGCGGGGGGCAGGTCGGCTGCCCATGCGGCGAGCGCGGTGTTGCGGGCTTGGCGGGGCTCGATTCCGTGCTGGCGGAGTCTGCGGGTCAGGGTCTGGGGTGCGACGGGCCGTGCGGGCGAGCGGCCGGGAAAGAGCGGGCGGGGGCCCGGGCAGCCGGGGGCGGGGTGCGCGGGGGCGGCGTCGAGCTGGGCGCGGACGAGGGCGGCGAGCCGGGGCGGGAGCAGGACCGGGACGGTATCGAGCCGCAGGCGCGTGTCGGGGCCGTGCTGCTCGATGTCGGCGGCGGTGAGCCGGGTCAGGCGCGAGACGAACTGGCCGTAGAGCAGCAGGAGCGCCCCTGCGGTCCGGACGTCGAGCGGGATGCCCGGGTCGCGAAGGCACCGGCTGAGCAGCTGCCAGCGACTGTCTTCGGTGATGAGCCCGGCCAGCTCGGACCGGGGCGGGGCCGGGACGGTGACCTGGCCGGCCAGGCGGCGGGCGCTGGCCCAGATGAGGAAGTCCCGCAGCAGGTAGCGGTAACGGGAGGCGCCGTCGAGCCAGTCGTCGACGTCGGCCTGGGTGGCGGTACCCAGGGTGGTGCCGCGGTCATCGAGCCAGGCCAGGAAGGCCAGGGCGACCAGGATGCGGCCGCGGGCCCACCCGGCGGCGGACATGGTGAAGGCGCCGCGGCCGCGGGACCGCCGCCGGGCGCGGCGCAGCACGTGCCAGGTCGCGTAGGGGCGCACGACAGCGGCGTGCTGCGCGGGTCGGCCGACCAGGATCTCGCCGAGCCAGGGCTCGATCCGCTCGAGGTACTCGTCCCTGGCGGGCAGGACGCCGGCCTGGACGAGCAGGTCGCGCACGTGGTGCAGGGCGGGGGTCTGGGGCTGCTCGTCGAGCAGGGCGTGGGTGAGCTGCTCGTGATGGGCTGCCTGGGCCAGCGCGGCCAGGAGCCTGCCGCCGGGCATCCCGGTGAGCCAGCCGGTGACCGTTCGCGGGCTGGCAGTCTCGCTGAAGGCGGCCAGGACGGGCTGGAGCTGGGCCGCGATGCCCAGGGCGGGATGGGCCAGCGTGGCGTGCAGCTGCTGGTTCATCGCGCACCGGGCGCAGGGCCTCCGCCGAGGGGTGGTCTCGGTGCCGCTGCAGGCGGCGCAGGCGAACTCGGGCGGGTGGCCGGCGCACGGCCCGCAGGTCCTGGTGCCGCCGGGGCCTTCGGCGAGGAGCACCTGGTGCTGGCCGCATTGCGGGCAGTTCGCGGGGCTGGCGCGGATCTGCTGGCAGCAGGCGCCGCAGACCGGCCCCATCGGCCACCACGCCATCACGGGCCGGGCCTGGCCGCATGACCGGCAGGCGTGCGCCGGCCAGGCGCGGCACATCATGCAGACGGGCGGGCCGTCGCGGGTATCGCAGCGGCCCTGCTGCCCGCAGGCCGCGCAGGCGGCCAGGGGCCTGGCGGCGCAGCGGCGGCAAAGGTCCGGCTGGCCGGCCGCGGCCCGCAGCCGGACGGGGCGGTCCAGGCCGCATCCGCCGCACCGCCGCAGCGGCTCGCCGCAGCAGCTGCGGCAGGCCGGGCCCTCCGCCAGGAACGCATGGGTGACCGCGAGCCGGCCGCACCGGGCGCACGGGCGTTCCGGTGCCCGGTAGCACGGCCGGCAAACGGCGCTGCCGTCCGGGCGCCGGGCCGCTACCGGGCGGTCCTGGCCGCAGGTCCCGCACGGCCGCGACGGCTGCAGATGGGAAGAGCACGTCGTGCACAGCGGCCCGGCGGCCGTCCTGGCGTGCACCGGGCGGGTCCGGCCGCACCGCCGGCACGGCTCCTGCCGCCGCTGCCGGTAGCAGTTACGGCAGAGCCGGCCGTCGCCGGAGCGGTGCGGCAGGTCGCCCGGGCGGCCGCACGCCAGGCACGCGGCCACGGAGATACCCCGATACCCGGCGCCGGCCAGCAGCCCGGCGAGCGCGATCACCGCCTTCGGCGCGTCCGAGGACCCGGATGCGAGCGCGCCGGGGAAGGCGGCCAGGTGCCGGTCGAGCTGCCGCAGCGCCCCGCGCCGGGAAGCCGCCTCGGCCACCAGGAGACGGGCGCCGCCCGCATCCAGGCCGGGAACCGCGCCCGCGACCGCGACCGCCGCGCGCTCCAGCATCGCTGCCCGGGTGAACTGCTGGCCGCTCACTCCTGACCGGGCCGCCGGATGACCGCGCGCCGCGCGGCCTGCGGGGCATTCCCGGGCTCCTGGCCGCCGTCAGCGGCCTTGCGGACCCGGGCATTGACGACCTCGACCTCGATAAGGTCCCCCGGCGTGCAGCCCAGGATGTCGCAGACCGCCGCGAGCGCGTCCATCGACAGCCGCTGCGGCGGCTGCGTGACGAGCCGGTAGACCTGCTCGCGGGACAGGCGCACCCCCCGCTCGGCCAGCAGCGGCACCAGGTCGCTGGTGGCGAACATGCCCCGCTCGGCCATCAGCTGGCGCAGGTTCCACCGGAAGCCCATCTTCCTGATCACGTCTTTTCCTCCCACAGCCCGGCGTGGCGTTCCAGCGAGAGCGACGGACCGGGCACCTGGACCGAGCCTGGCCGGGCACCGGTCCTAGGGCAAGTCAACAAGTAGCCGATGAGCGCAGGCTGCTCAAGGAGGCGGTTCCGTCTTGCGAAACGGCGGTTCGATACAACGCACGCACGTACCCGGCCGGTCGCGGCCCCTTTGCGGTGTAGAACTTGCTGTCCGCGGACCATGGTCGCGATGTGGCACAATGCGGCACACTACGGCTGGGTCTCGGTCTGGAACGGCGGCTCTGCGGAGTCAGACAGTACCTGCATACGCATTCACTCCAAATCACCAACCACATAGATGTATCGGGTCAGCAGCCACCACGCTACAGTGAGTTTGTTTGGGCACTGATGCGCGACTCCCTCACGATCGTCAACATGGACCTGGCTTGGAAGTCGCACTTGCCAAAAGGAGGTGCTTGCTCATGGGACACGTGCGATCTGGGCGGATGTAACGCAACGAATCGGCCAGATTAACGGCGAGTTGTGCCCCCACTAGTAGGTGGACTCGATAAGACACCGGGAGCGGCATAGACAAACGGCAGCCATGCATGCACGACTCGCCAGGTACAACGGAACGGGAGATGAGGACTCGTGGATCGGATGCAGCTGGCCTTGGAGGTCGACAAGGACATCGCCGATGACATCGAAGGTTCACTTAGGCAGGCAGGCGCAGAGGTCGCGAGCGCGTCTAAACGGAACCTGGATGGAGCGCTGGAGACCGTGATCCAGCTCGTTGAAATAGCAACGACAACGGGGGCTACCATCGTCCCGCTGCTGCTTTCCTGGATCACGCGGAAGAAAGTCAGGAAGATACGTATCGGCGACATCGAGATCGAGAATCCAACTGAGGAGCAAGTCGAGCAGCTATGGGAGAGATACCTGAGACAGGACCGCGGTGAGCCCTAGTCTTTCCGACGGCTTCACGGAGCGGTTCATCTCGTTCGCGCTCGCCCAGCCAGCGAAGTTCGGGCGCGAAAATTTTGCGGGCGACCCGATCGTCGAGATCTTCGTCAACACAGTCCGCGTCAGCTTCTCGATCGAAGTCGACGTCTACGTGGCCTGGGAGTGTCCGCCCGACGTCGTCATACTGACGCCGCCGAGTGGAAATGTACTGATCAGGAGTGAGCGACTGGATACCCTTCTCGTTGAGTTTCATCGGCTACGAGAAATCCTTCCGACATTCGGAGGTGAACTCGCGCGGGAGGTACCAACGGCGCAAATCTACCGCTGGATGGCCGAGTTCCTCATCGGCTACCGCAACTCGTCCCTGGCGCTTGATGCACTGGAGCTGCGGCCAGATCTCACAGGACTGCAGCTCGGCATTTGGAATCCTTTCCGCGACGAGACCCTCGCCTCAATTCCGCAGGCACCTCGGATTGCCCTGCAATGTTTCTCGATGGCGCATGAGATCGGCCACCTCAGATACCCGGACGACCGGTCTCTCGACCTCTACTATGAGATCGACGGCCTGAGCGTCATGTCGCACTTGGACTACGACGCCCGTCAGAACCCCGATGGAGGGGTCGAGGCGATACGCAAGTTCGCCACTCACTTCATTGACGCACCACAGTTGATCTCCGAGATGCGGGCCGATCTGTTCGCGCTCGAATGCGTCGGTGAGTTTCTCTCTGAGACCGGGTCGCTCGCACCGGAGACGGCGGTCGCTCTGGCTTTGTCCGCGTGCGAGGCGCTGATCTTCGTCTACCACTGCAAGGAGATCTGCCGCCTGATCGCGCAACTCGCATCGGGGTCGATGGAGCGCGTCGACTACGATCGGATGCGGCTAGCCGACCAAATCGCATGGGTCGGCCGGGCTCGCGCTATCGGCCGCCGAGCAGGTCTGCTACTTGCCAGACTCGAAGGCGGGGACGAGCGGAACTTCGCCCGCAACGTGCCACGGATCGATGCGATCATCCGCCGCGACGAAACCGCCCGACTGCTTCTGGAGCAAGCGATGGGAATGTGCGCGGAGGCGCTGGCGGATGCAGCGACCGCCGGGCTCCGGCCGCCGGGACACGACGAACGTTTGCGGGACAAGGCAGACTTGCGCCTAGAACTCTTCTACATCTTGATCGCCTTCGGGTGTCCAGGGGGTGTCGATGTCATTGACTATCTTCGGAATGCGGACAGTTCCTTTCACCGACTCGAAGATCGAACTACCTCATGATCAGCGCTGGGCCGGATCGCCTGTCCGGGCTTCTTTATCGGGGATAACATGATCGACCAGGGGTGAAGAGTACTGCTTGAGGCAACATCAGAAATGCCGATGAGCGGATGTTCTGTCACCATAGGTCCGCGCGTCGAACGTCCTTCAGACTTCGAGGGCGGGCCATGCGTGTGTTCGAGTCAAGTGCCGGATTCCCCGGCCGCCATCCACGCGTCGTCAAGGCGTTCCGGAGTACCTCGCAGAGAGGTTCTGGGGTAATTGGCCCGCTGGTGCGGCTTCAATGCCCTCTCTTGCCGCGAACCGGGTCGCGGCATGTCTTTGTTATGGGGCGCCCGTGACGTGACGAACTGAGGACCGCGGGAATCGTGCGACCGTTACGGCTACGCGGGTCGGGTTGGCCGGTGTCGTCGCCGTGATGTCGAAGGCGTAGTGATTGGCGGGAGCAATGTCCATGAGATTGCTGAACGAGTAGTCCCGCTGGTCCTCGGGCCCGCTGAGCCCTTCCACAGAATCGGCCCAGACGTCAACGACAGATCCGTCAGCCATGGTGACCAGCCAGTGCTGCGGAGGGCCTGCCGCGAGATTCACCCGTAGAGCGTAGCCCCCGCACTGGAATGCCCGCTTCTGCCGCGTACCAGGCGCGTCGGATCGCTGTTACCGACGGACTTGTCGACGTTTCCGCGGAAGCGCTTTGTGCACGATTTCACAGCCGTCTCTCCGCAGCAACGCACCCACATGCTGCCGACAGGGTCTTCCCTGACCGCGATGGCGCCGGTACTGCGTCCGTCGTGCGTGATGCACGGGCCTATGGCCCCTGGCCGTGAAGCTGATCGCGGGTCACAGCGCAGGAGGCGAACGCCGGGGGACGCCGCGATGCCGTCGACGTCCCCTGGCCGGCATCCGGGTCCGGTCTCCGCAAGTGGGCACGAGCTCCCGGGCGGCCTGGCTCCCGTCAGACGGCCAGGCCCCGGGAACGTCATCACGCTGAGCGACACGGGAGGACGAAGATAACGCGCGCGGAGCCGCCTTACCTGCATTTGCCTGTGGTCGCAAGCGTCCGATATGGGGGGTTCTGCGGTCGTGGTGGTCTGGTCCGGGGATGGCTGAGCCTGCTCCCTGTCCCTGATAGCTGCCGGGTTCTGCGAGCGGGCGGCCGGGTCACAGGGGCGCGCAGCGCCCGCGGAGCGGCGCCGCGGGCGCCCTTGACCGGGCCGCCCGGGAGCGGATCATGCCGGCCGGCGGGGGCGGGGAGTCCTGGCGAAACAGTGTTCAGCGGTTCAGGCTGATGGCCTTTCGGTGCGGGTGATCAGCCGTGGCGGCCGGGGGGCGGGGGCAGGAGCAGCCAGCCTTACCTAGGTCCGCGGGGCGCGGTAGTGCCCCGGCGACATGATGATTGATCGGGTGTCCCCGGCCTGCGGGGATGCGGCCGCTCAGTCTAATCAGGCCGTCCGCCTGGCCTTGCGGAAAGCAGGCCGGCAGCGGCTGACAGCGGCTCGGCGGGAGCTGGCCGCGGTGGTCCCCATCGGTGAATTCGGCTGCGATGTGCCCGGCCGGGGCCGGCGCGGTCACGGGCTGGTCATCATGGCGGTGAGGGATCAGGCGGCGGCGAGCGCGTCGTCGCCGAGCTCGGCCAGGATGTGATGGGCCTGGCGGAGGAGCTTGCGGGCCTCGGACAGCGCGGCGCGCTTGCCGTTGCAGCGGTCCTTGACCCGGGCGTAGCAGGCGTGGTCCGGGGCCGAGGCGCGGGCGTGGGTCTTGCCGGCCTCGTAAAGGGCCCAGCGCAGTACCGGCGGCCCCTGCCGGGACAGCCGCCCGGGCGGCCCCTTGCGGTCCGGGGAATGGACGGTGACGTCCAGCCCGG
>Ga0207664_10003282_pt1 | contig 10751 bp, 7 predicted proteins | sample LARL83metaG_FD_184349 | JGI IMG/M metagenome (GOLD analysis project Ga0207664, IMG submission 184349) | Corn, switchgrass and miscanthus rhizosphere microbial communities from Kellogg Biological Station, Michigan, USA - LAR L8-3 metaG... | ecosystem: Host-associated > Plants > Roots >...
GGCGAGGGCGTTACCGGCGTCGCTGTCGGCGATCTTGTCTTCGGCACCGCTGACTGGGCTGGCTCCTCGTCCGCAGGCGCGTCGGACCGCGCGATCATGGATCACTGGTTCGCCGTTCCCGCAGGCCTCGACCTCACGCAGGCCGCGGCCTTGCCGATGGCGCTCGATACCGCCTACTGGCACCTCACCCGGCTCGGCCTCGCCGCGGGCCAGACGATCCTCATCCACGGCGCCGGAACCACCATCGGCTTCGCGGCGGTGCAGATCGCACTCATCCGCGAGGCGCGGGTGATCGCTACCGCCGGAGACACTTACGCACAACGGCTGCGCGACCTCGGCGCTGCGGTGACCGCCTACGGTGACGGCATGGTGCAACGAGTCAAGGCCATCAGCGACGGTCCGGTCGACGTTGTTCTCGACACCGCACCCGCCAGCGGTGTGCTGCCTGACCTCGTCGCGATCGCCGGCGGCGACCCCAAGCGCGTCCTGACCATCGCTGACTTCGCCGCCGCGCAAGAGCTCGGCGTCCGCGACAGCTTCCACGAGGACCCCGCGACGCGGAGCGAGCGCTTTGACTCCTTCCCCGAGTTCGCGCAACTCGCAGCGGCGGGGAAGTTCACCGTCCCGATCGCCGCGACCTTCCCCCTGGCAGACTGGCGCGCCGCCATGGAGATCAGCCTCGCCGGCCACGCCCGCGGCAAGCTCCTGCTGCTGCCGGGTTAGACCAGCGGCCGTTCCTCTAATGAATTCTCGCAGGTCTTTGACCTGCGGGTTTGCGGGCCGGCTGACCGGCGGGAGGTAATACAAGACTGTTTTTCCGCGACTTCACCGGGCAATCTTGCGACGGGATTGTCCAGAGAAGGGAAAGCAGTTGCCGGCCAGTGAGATCAGCCGCGAGCAGGAATACGTCGGGGACTTGTACGAGCGCGTCGATGCACTGCGCCAGCAGGCATCGACGCGGCTTGCGCAGGTGCTCAAGGAAGACGGCGGCACCGCGCAGTCCCGGCTCGACCGGGACGCCGCGATCGCTGGCTACACCGGGCAACTGGCTCGCCTCGATGCGGCGGAGAGCGGACTGTGCTTCGGCCGCCTCGACCTGAAGTCCGGAGAATGCCTGCACATCGGGCGGATCGGCCTGCGTGACGAGTCCGGTGAGGGTGAGCCGCTCTTGCTCGACTGGCGCGCCCCAGCGGCTCGTGCCTTCTACACGGCGACCGCGAGTGCGCCGCAGGGCGTCTGGCGCCGCCGTCACATCGCCATGCGCGGCCGCCAGGTGACCAGCCTGGATGACGAGGTGCTGGACCGCGACGAGCTCGCCGGCGCCTCCGGCCTGACCGGGGAGGCGGCGTTGCTGGCCGCGCTGGAGGCCACGCGGACCGGCAGGATGCGTGACATCGTCGCGACGCTGCAGGCCGAGCAGGACGCGATCATCCGGTCAGCGCCGTCCGGCGTCCTGGTGGTCCAGGGCGGTCCCGGCACCGGGAAGACGGCCGTCGCGCTGCACCGCGCGGCGTACCTGCTCTACACGCACCGCCACCTCGCCGAGCGCGGCGTGCTGGTGATCGGGCCCAGCGCGACGTTCCTGAGCTATATCGGCCAGGTGCTGCCCGGCCTCGGGGAGACGAACGTGCTGCTGCGCACGGTCGGGGAGTTGTTCCCCGGCGTCGCGGCGAACCGCGCCGAGAGCCCACTCGCGGAGGAGGTCAAGGGGCGAGCAATGATGGCCGACGTGCTCGCGGCAGCAGTGCGCGACCGGCAGGCCACTGGCCCGGCCGAGATCGAGTTCGCCGACGAGACGCTCCAGCTGGACGCCGCAGTCGTCCGGGAGGCTACCCGGCGCGCGCGGGCCGCCCGGCTCCCGCACAACAGAGCCCGGCCGCTGTTTCAGCGGCAGGTCGTCGCCGCACTTGCTGCACGGTACGCCGAGTCAACCCGGGAGCTCGCCGAACGGCTCGAAGCGGATGTCGCCGACGTCCTCGCTACCGCCAGTGCGGCGATCGAGGCGGACCTGGCGGCGATCCCGGAGATTCCGGACAGCGGCGACGACGAGCAGGTGAACCTCGCTGAGCTGGGACGCGAGCTGTGGGCGGATCCGGGAGTGCGGGCCCAGGTGGATGACCTGTGGCCCGCCCTCACGCCGCAGCGGCTGCTCGCGGAACTGTTCGCTGACCCGGCGCGGCTCGCCGCCGCAGCGCCCGCCTTGACGACCGCCGAGCGCGCCGCGCTACTGCGCGAGCCTGGCGGCTGGAGCACCGCCGACGTGCCGCTGCTGGATGAGGCGGCCGAGCTTCTCGGACGAGACGAGCGGGCAAGCCGGGCACGCTCGGCCCGCGAGCGTGCGGAGCGGATCGCCTACGCCCAGGGCGTGCTGGACATCGCTTTCGGTTCCGGCAGCGCCGAAGAGGAGGTCCTCACCGCCGCCGACGTGCTGGATGCCGCTGCACTGGCCGAACGCCACGAGGCACCGGATTACCGCACCCTGGCCGAGCGGGCCGCAGCCGACCGCACCTGGGCGTTCGGGCACGTGATCGTGGACGAGGCGCAGGAGCTGTCGGAGATGGCCTGGCGGCTGCTTGCACGGCGCTGCCCCACCAGGTCGATGACCATCGTGGGCGACGTCGCGCAAACCGGCAGTTCGGCCGGCACCACATCCTGGGAACGGGTTCTCCAGCCCCTGGCCGGCGACCGGTGGCGGCTGACCCGGCTGACCGTCAACTACCGCACCCCGGCTGAGATCATGGCGGCGGCCGGCGCCCTGCTAGCCGCGATCGACCCCGGACAGCAGCCGCCGCACTCGGTGCGCGAGACCGGAGTGCCGCCCTGGCGGATGGCCACTACCCGCGCCGCGCTCCCGGGCGCGCTGGCCGAGATGGCCGCCGCGGAAGCCGCGAGCGAGGGGCAACTCGCCGTCATCGTGCCGGACGCCCGGATAGCGGAGCTAGGCGATGCCGTCTCCCGCGCCGTGCCCCGTACGTCGTTCGGCGAAAGCCCAGACCTGACCAGCCCCGTTGTGGTCCTCGGCGCCAGGCAGGCTAAGGGCCTTGAATTCGATTCTGTGCTCATCGCCGACCCCGCCGCGATCCTCGCCGGATCGCCCCGGGGCTGGAACGACCTCTACGTGGCCATGACCCGGAGCACCCAGCGGCTCGGCGTGCTGCACCCAGGCCGCCCGCCCGCAGAGTTGGCCGCACTGTCGGCCCGGCGGCCGTAAGCTCCGCCAATCGGAGGGCGGCCAAGGCAGGTGAGGGTGCTGTTATAAAGTTGGTCCAGCGTTCATAGACCGTTGAGGAGGCCAGACATGGTGGTGGACGACGACATTTCCGGGTGATACCCGGACCTGACAGGCCGTCGGCTCGTACGCCGATACGGCTTGCCTGTCGTTCCCCTTTCCTTGTCTGCCGCCGGGCAGAAGTGTCTTCTGCTGCCCGCTTCCCCGCGAGGTCACCCCATGTCCGACGCCTGCGTCGTCTGCTCCAACCTGTCTTTCACCTGGCCCGATGACACTCCCGTGTTCCAAGATCTGTCCTTCACCGTCGGCTCGGGCCGCACCGGTCTCGTCGCGCCCAACGGGGCCGGCAAGAGCACGCTGCTCAAGCTCATCGCCGGCGAACTGCGGCCCGGCGCCGGCTCGGTGTCGGTAGCTGGCACCCTCGGCTACCTCCCGCAGAGCCTCCCGCTGACCGGCGATCTCACGGTGGCCGAGGTGCTGGGCGTCGCCGCGATCATCGCGGCCATCGACGCAGTCGAGTCCGGGGACGTCGACGAGAAGCACTTCACCACCATCGGCGACGACTGGGACGTCGAGGAGCGCACCCGCGCCCAGCTCGACCGCCTCGGCCTGGCCGACCTCACCCTGGACCGCAGCCTGCGCACCCTCAGCGGCGGCCAGGTCATCTCCCTCGGTCTCGCCGCCCAGTTGCTGAAGCGGCCCGACGTGCTCCTGCTCGACGAACCGACCAACAACCTCGACCTCGACGCAAGGCACAGGCTCTACGACGCGCTGGAGGACTTCAACGGCTGCCTGCTCCTCGTCAGCCACGACCGCGCGCTGCTCGACCGCATGGAGCGCATCGCCGAACTCGACCGCGGCGAACTGCGCTTCTACGGCGGCAACTTCACCGGCTACGAGGAGGCTGTGCGGGCTGAACAGGAAGTCGCCGAGAAGAACGTCCGCAGCGCCGAGCAGGACCTCAAGCGCGAGAAGCGGGAGATGCAGCAGGCCCGCGAGCGGGCCGAACGCCGGCAGAGCAACGCCGCCCGCAACCTGAAGAACGCAGGCCTCCCCCGTATCTTCGCCGGCAACATGAAGCGGGGCGCGCAGGAGTCCGCCGGACGCGCGGGCCAGCTGCACGCCGACCGGGTCAGCGAGGCTAAGGCACGGCTGGACGAAGCCGGGCGCTCGCTGCGCGACGAGCAGCGGATCACGCTGGACCTGCCCGACACCAGCGTGCCCGCCGGACGCAACCTATTCGTCGGCGAGCAACTCCGCGTCCGGCTCGGCGACAAGGACGTGTTCACCGGCCAAGGCATCGACCTGATCATCCGGGGCCCGGAGCGTATCGCGCTGACCGGTGCCAACGGGGCCGGCAAGAGCACGCTCCTGCGGCTGCTCAACGGTGACCTGACGCCGCAAAGCGGCGAAATCAAGCGGGCCGACGGCCGCATCGCCTACCTGTCGCAGCGCCTCGACCTGCTGGACCTGGACCGTACGGTCGCCGAGAACTTCGCGGACTTCGCCCCGGAGCGCCCTGAGGCCGACCGGATGAACCTGCTCGCCCGTTTCCTCTTCCGGGGCCCCCGGGCCCATCTGCCCGTCGGGGTGCTTTCCGGCGGCGAGCGGCTGCGCGCCACCCTGGCCTGTGTGCTGGGCGCCGAACCGGCGCCGCACTTGCTGCTGCTCGACGAGCCGACCAACAACCTCGACCTGGTCAGCGCGGGCCAACTCGAGGGCGCCCTGAACTCCTACCAGGGGGCGTTCGTGGTGGTCAGCCACGACGAACGGTTCCTGCGGGAGATCGGCGTGCACCGGTGGCTGCGGCTCGCTGACGGCGAGTTGCGGGAGACCGGGCCCTCCGAGGCGTGAGCCGTTTAGGCGTCGGCCGGATTCGGGGCGATCAGCCGGGTGACGGCGTCGACTACCGCCGCTCGCCGCTGCGCCCGGGGAAGCCGGTTGCGCGCGTCGAGTTCGGGCACCTGGGTGTGCCAGGCCATCGCGATCGAGCGCACGAAGGCGAGTAGCTCGAGCGGGTCGCGGTCGCCTGGCAACGCGCCGTCGCGCTGCGCCGCGGCGATCCTCGCGAGCTTGCCCTCGGATGAGCCGAGGACAGTCTTGATCGGCTCACCCTCAGGGCGTTCGAGCTGATACCAGGTCGTGAGCCGCACGATGTCCGGGTTTTCCTCGTACATGTCGAAGGTCCGGCCGGCGTAGCCCGGCAGGTCGGCGGCGTCGAATGCGACAGCATCCCCGAACTCGATGACGCGGCGGCTGAACACGGCGTCGAAGAGCGCGTCCTTGCTGCCGAAGTATTTGTAGATCAGCTGCTTGTTGGCCTCGGCCGCGTCCGCGATGCGATCGATCCGCGCACCTGCGATGCCGTACCGGGCGAACTCCTCGGTGGCCGCGGCCAAGAGCCGCTCCCGTGTCTTCTCCGCATCCCTGGGCATGGGCCCAGCATAGGTAAGTAACTAGTTGTTTGACAAACTTCGGCGGCCTGCGTAGTCTCCTAAGTAAACAACCAGTTGGTTACCTAGTCGAGGAACTCATGGCTACGCTCACCACGCAAACCACGCCGGCGATGCGGAACATCGCCCCCACCAGGCGAGGCATCGCTCTTGCAGTGATCCTCACCAGCCAGTTGATGATGGTGCTCGACACCTCGATCATCACGACCGCGCTTCCCTTGGTCCAGCGCTCCTTCCACCTGAGCACCACCGGCCTGGCCTGGGTGCAAAGCGGATACGCGCTGGCCTTCGGCGGCCTCCTGCTGCTCGGCGCACGCGCTGGCGACCTCTTCGGCCGCCGTCGCGTCTTCGTCGCCGGCGTCGCCTTGTTCTCGATCGCTTCCCTCGCCACGGGCCTCGCGCCGAACAGTGTGCTGCTGCTGAGCGCGCGCGCCGCGCAGGGCGTGGGCGCCGCGGCCGCTATCCCCTCCACCCTCGCGCTGATCCTTGTCAGCTACCCGGGAGTGAAAGAACGCGCTCGTGCCGTCGCGCTCTACAGCGCCGTGGGCGGTGCCGGAGGCGCACTCGGCAACCTCGTCGGAGGCTTGTTCACCGAGTACCTCTCGTGGCGCTGGGGGATGCTCGTCAACGTACCGATCGGCGCCGCCGTGCTGGTCATCGCCCCGCGCGTGCTCGCGGAGACGCCTCGCCAGGGCAGCCGTTTCGACCTGGCCGGCGCGCTCACCCTGACCCTCGGCATGACGGCGCTCGTCTTCGGCCTTACCGAACTTGAGGCAACCCGGGCCATCGCGGTGGCCGCGCTCGCGGCAGCCGCGGTCCTGCTCCCTGCGTCCGTGCTGGTCGAGCGCCGCGCCGCCGCGCCCATCGTGCCGCTGGCCCTGTTCCGCAGCGTCGAGCGCTCCGGCGCCTACCTCGGTCGCATTCTGATCGTCGGCGCGATGTTCTCGCTCTTCTACTTCCTCAGCCAGTACCTCCAGAACGTGCGCGGGTTTACGCCCTTGGCCACCGGCGCTGCGTTCATCCCGCTGACCGGCCTGTTCTTCGCCATGGCCTATGTCGTGCCCGTCCTGAGCCGGGTCATCGGACGCCCGGTGCTGCTGCTCGCCTCGCTCGTCGTCGCCACGCTCGGGATGTTGTGGCTGAGCCGCCTCGACGCCAGCACCGGGTTCTGGGCGGGTGTCGTCCTGCCCCTGATCGTGCTCGGCGTCGGACAGGGCATCGCGATCATCCTGCTGACTGGATCCGGCATGAGCGACGTCCCGGCCGAGATCGCCGGCGCAGCCTCGGGGCTCGTCAACACCGCGCATCAGCTCGGCGGAACCATCGGGCTAGCCGTCCTCACGATCGTCTTTACCGCGGCCCTTGGCCCGAGCGGTCACCTGACCGCGGCTGCCTTCAGCACCGTGTTCGGCGTGGCGACCCTGTTCTACGGCCTCGCGGTCGTGGTCGCCGTGGTCATGCTCATCGCAAAGCGGAATCGCGCATGATGCGTCCCGGCGCACTTGCTTTCCGGAAAAGCTTTCCGTATATTTCCGGAAGGACGTTCCGCTTAGGTTCCACTGTACGGCACGAGCGGTCGCCCCTGTATCCCGCCCGCAAACTGAGGAGTCCGTATGCAGTACCGCACTCTCGGACGGACCGGCATCAAGGTCAGCCCCTATGCGCTCGGCGCCCTGGCACTCGGCACGCCCGTCGGCAACCCTGACCCCGACGACTCAGCCCGCATCATCCACAAGGCGCTGGACGCGGGGATCAACTTCATCGATACCTCCGACACCTACGGCGAGTCCGAAGTGACCGTAGGCAAGGCGCTCAAAGGACGCCGCGACAGCGTCGTCCTCGCGACCAAGTTCGGTCGTCCGGCAGGCGACGATCCCAACCACCAGGGCGCCTCGCGGCGCTGGATCATGACCACGGTCGAGAACTCGCTGCGCCGCTTGCAAACCGACTACATCGACCTTTACCAGCTCCATCGGCCGGACCCTGCCACCGACATCGAGGAAACGCTGTCCGCGCTCACGGACCTGATCCGCAGCGGGAAAGTCCGTGCGGTTGGCACGTCCGCCCTACCGCCGTCTGACATCGTCGAAGCCCAGTGGGTCGCCGAGCGGCGCGGACTGGAACGGTTCCGCACCGAGCAGCCGCCTTACTCCATCCTCAACCGCGGCATCGAACGCGAGGTGCTGCCGCTCGCGCAGCGGTACGGGATGGGCGTGCTTGTGTGGGGCCCGCTCGGGCAGGGCATGCTCACCGGCCGCGTCCGCAAGGGCCAGCCGAACGACCTGCGCCGGGCAGCCTTTCTCAAGGTCATGGGCGACGAGCGCCGCCTTGACGCCGTTGAGAAGATCATCCCGCTCGCGCAAGAGGCCGGCCTGCCGATGACGCACCTGGCGATGGCATTCACGATCGCCCATCCCGGGGTGACCAGCGCGATCATCGGGCCGCACACGATGGAGCAACTCGACGACCTGCTCGCCGGCATCAGCGTCACGCTAACCGACGAGATCCTGGACCAGATCGACGAGATCGTCCCGCCCGGCACCGACGTCGGCACGCTTGACCAGGCGTACCTGCCCCCGGCCCTGCTGGACGTGAGCCTGCGCCGCCGCCCGGCGGGTGAACGCACCGTCGCCTAGCGAAAACGGAACAGCTCAGGTGAGCCGTCTGCGAAGCTGGCTGAGCCCGAGGGACGCGGCGACCACACAGCCCAGCGCGACGCAACCCCAGCCGAGTACCCGCCAGCCCGCAGCGGTGATGTAGGCGCTCGCGGTGAGCGATCCGACGACCTGCGCGCCAATGATCAAGACTTCGGCCACGGGCTGAACACGCCCCCGTTCGGAAATCTGATAGGAGGCCGCGATCAGGGCGCTGCCGCCACCGTAGGCGAGGTTCCAGCCGAGACCGATGGCGAACATCGAGAGCAGGTAGACCGGGAGGGCGGTGCTGGCCGCCGCCGCGAATCCGGCGATCACGATGACCACCGCGCCCGTCAGGGCGATGCGCCGTTCGCCGACCCTGGCCATGACCCGGGCGACGAAAAACCCGGGAGCGTACATGCCGATCATGTGCAACTGGATGGCGAAGGCCGCCTCGGCCGACGTGCGTCCGGCGTCCATGCCCATGATCGGGCCGGCGGTCATCATGGACAGCATCGTCCCGGCTGCGAGCACGGCCGAGGCGACGCCGAGCAGTAGGGCAGGCTGCCGCCACAGTTCGGTGAAGCCGCGCGGTGCTTCGACGGGTGTGTCGGCGGCCCGGCCAGCGGGGATCGCGGGGAGGGCGAGCCTGCTGTTCCATACCGCTGCGGTCGTGCCGAGCGCGGCGACGAGCAGGTAGGACGCGACGTACGGGGTGGGCGTGGCGTCGCGCAGCGCCGTGGCCGCGAACGGGCCGACGATCGCGGCCACGAGCCCGCCCGCGAGCACTCTGGCCACCGCGCGGGGCCGTTCGGTGGGCATCGACTCCGCCGCAAGGTAGCGGTAGTAACCAGTCCCGGCCTGGTACACGCCGATCAGCGACGTTCCCGCGCAGAACAGCCAGAACGCGCCGAGTTGGATGGCGGCCGCCGACAGGCAGCCGGAGACCGCCGCGGCGACCGCGATCACGATGAACACCCGGCGGTACCCGAAGCGGCCGATCGCGCGGGATACGACGAAAGTGCTAAGGCCGGCCGCAAGGAAGATGACGCTGAAGGGCAGCGTCGCCAGCGCCGGCGTTGGGGCGATCCGCGCACCAACGATGCCGGTGAGCGTCAGGTCGACGGAGCTGCCGGCGACGGAAAGCCCCTGGGCAACGGTGAGGTGCCGGACCACCGGTGACGTCGTACGAGCCATGGTCTTGACCCTCTCAGCCAGTCGGAGGGACGGGCGACTGGCTGAAATGCCAATGTGCGTAAGATATCGGCCAAGGAGCTTTCTCCAGTGTGTAGGCGGAAAAGGCGGTCGGCGCGACGTGACACCTTGTCGGCAAGTTGTGGTGCTCGTCCTCAACGGCGCGCTCGCGATGGACACCGGGATCCCGGCCCAGATCTTCCGCGAACGCCCCGGATCGGCGTACCGGATGATCATGGCTGGGCCGGAACCCGGAGAGGTCGAGGCCGCCGGAGGCTTCCGGTTCGCCGTCGACCACGGCCTGGAAGCGCTGGAAGGCGCCGACACCATCGTGGTGCCGGGCTACGAAGACACGTCTTGCGCCATTTCACCTGAGGTCATCGCCGCGCTGCGGGCGGCATACGACCGCGGGACGCGCATCGCCTCCGTCTGCACGGGCGCGTTCGCACTGGCGGCCGCTGGCCTCCTTGACGGGCGCCGCGCCACCACGCACTGGGGTTCGACGGATGAGCTCGCCCGGCGCTACCCGCGCATCCAGGTAGACCGCGACGTGCTCTTTGTCGATGAAGGGCAGGTCCTCACCTCAGCGGGCGTCGCCGCCGGAATCGACCTGTGCCTGCACCTGATACGCCGGGACTTCGGCGTACGCGTCTCAAACGACATCGCCCGGAACATCGTTGCGGCCCCCTACCGCGGCGGTGGCCAGGCGCAGTACGTACCGCGCACGCTGCCGGAGCATACCGGCGAGGCCTTCGCCCGTACGCGAGCGTGGGCGCTGACCCGGCTCCACGAGGAACTCACCGTCCGTGACCTCGCCAAACACGCCCATGTCTCGTACCGGACGTTCTCCCGTCGGTTCGTCGAGGACACCGGCCACACGCCCCTGCAGTGGCTGCTCCGCGCCCGCATCGACGTCGCCCGCGAACTGCTGGAAGCCACCGATCTAGGCGTTGACCACATCGCCGCCCGCGCGGGCCTCGGCACTGGCACGAACCTGCGGCTGCACTTCCAGCGCCTCCTCGGCACCACGCCATCGCAGTATCGGCAGTCGTTCTCCGATGGCACACGTCCACTTGCTACGCGCAGATCATGACGGGCTACACGCCCGAGCAACTGCCGGTCACCTCGGCGCTAGCCCGCGGGTTCGCGACATTCGACCACTGGTTCTGCGAGGTCCCGTCGCAGACATTCGCCAACCGGTCGTTTTTCCACGCCGGGACCTCCTCGGGATTTGTCGTG
>Ga0207664_10003283_pt1 | contig 10749 bp, 14 predicted proteins | sample LARL83metaG_FD_184349 | JGI IMG/M metagenome (GOLD analysis project Ga0207664, IMG submission 184349) | Corn, switchgrass and miscanthus rhizosphere microbial communities from Kellogg Biological Station, Michigan, USA - LAR L8-3 metaG... | ecosystem: Host-associated > Plants > Roots >...
CGGTCGGATTGCTCGGCATCGCGGCGAGCAACGACAGCTCCCTGCTGCAGGCCTGGTGCTTCCAAGACGGCTCGCCCAAGCAGCTCGCCACCATCCTCGGCGACGACGGCAGCTCGAGCTTCCTCCAGCAGGCCAGCGCCAGCCCGGCGAAGATCCAGTGGGGCAGCGCGAGAGTCAACGTGCCGAACACCGCCGCGCTCGTGAACGTGCCGCTCGCGCAGGCATGGGCCACGGTTCACCTCTTCTTCATCGCGACGGTCACGGCCGCACCGGTCGGGTTCGACTTCCAGCTGATCCGCGGCTGCTGGCCCAACGACAGCAGAAGCGGCGAGATCTTCTTCGACTCCTCGAGCGCGCAGACGCTCTCGATCAACTACCTCAGCATCGGCTACTGACCGCGGGAGGTGAACCAACGATGGCCAAGCCCAAGGGACACAAGCGCAGCTGCAGCTGCGTCATCTGCCGCCGCCGCAAGTCCAAGCGCCGCGGCAAGCGGTAGAACACCAGCACTATCAGTCAGCTAGGAGACCAGATGACAACGACCGAGCGAGACCTCCGCAACCGGCTGCACGACTGGCGTGTGCGCGAGCACCACGACCACGCGCTCTTCACGCGCGACCAAGGGCACGTGCGCGGCATCCTGCGCGAGCTGCAGCAGCGCGCGCGGCCTCGCCCGGTCCGCGGCATCGACATCAGCGAGTACCAGAGCGCCGATCTGCGCGCGGTGCGCGCCGGCGGCGTCGGGTTCGTCATCTGCAAGGCCACCGAGGGCCTCGGCTGGACGGACCCGACGTTCGCCGAGCGGATGGGCGCGGCGCGCGGCGCGGGCCTGATCCGCGGCGCCTACCACTTCGCGCGCCCCCAAGCCGGCCGCAGCGGCGCGCAGGAGGCAGCGTTCTTCCTCGAGCACGCCCGCCTGCACCTGCAGACCGGCGACCTGTTTCCGTGCCTCGACATCGAGACCACGACGCTCGATCGCGCCGGCACGATCGGCTACGTGCGCTCGTTCACCGACCACGTCCACGCCGCGACCGGCTGGCAGACGATTCTCTACACCTACCCGGCCTTCCTCACCTGGCCGCCGATGCCCAACCCGCTCTGGATCGCCGGCCCCGGCGACAGCCGCCCCCCGCAGCTCGCCGGCTTCCGGCCGCCCGTGATCTGGCAGACCAGCTTCACCGGCCACGTCCGCGGCATCAACGGCGCCGTCGACCTCGACATCACCGACACGCGCACCCTGCGCACCATCACGATCGGAGCCACCGCATGAACACCCCCGACCTGACCAAGGCGCAGCTGCTCGTACTCGCCAGAACGATCATCGGCGTCCTCGTCGCCTTCGGCGTCAGCCTCACCACCGGCCAGCAGACCGCGCTCCTCGCGCTCGTCGGCGTCCTCGGCAGCACCACCCTCCTCGCCGACGCGATCATCCGCCACGGCCGTGCACGCACCCTCAGCCCCGGCCTGCAACTCGTCAACTCGCCCGCGCGCAGAACCGCTGACCCGATCACCACGCCCACCGCGGCCGCCACGCCGACCTCGCCCGTCGTCGCCGCGGCGCCGGCGATGCCCGCGCCGGCGCCCGCCGCCGCCGTGCCCGTCGTGCAGCCCGGCGTCCCCGCCGCGGCCGCCGCGCCGGCCGCCGTCCCAACCGCCTGAACGCGACGAGCTGTCGGTCCGTCCGACGGCTCCGTGTAGAGTGGGGGCCGTGCAAGGTGTGGTTGCACGGCCCCCGCGCCGAAATGTAGAGCCCGAGCCGGACGCCGGGCCTTGGCGGCCTGCGAGTGATCACGATGGCGCGCAGGTGCTCTGCGAGGCGATCGGGATCGACTTCGAGGATCTCAGAGACGGGCGCCGGCGCTGGCGCGTGAACAACCGGCTCAACTACTACCGGCTCCTCGCGCGCAAGTTCTACGCCACCGGCGAGCGCACGCACCTCTACAAGCGCACCGCGATCGCCGCTGCGCTCTACGACGACGTCGCGTGCCTGGCCGACATGCGTCGCAAGGAGGCCTCGCTGCAGCGCTGCGAGAGGGATCTCGTGGCTGCGGGCCTGATCCGGATCGAGACGCGGATGGGGAGAACGGGCGGCCTGCTGATCACGCTGCTGAACCCCGCGTACGACGGCTATACTGCCGGCTCGCGCGGATGTAGCTCAGTTGGCTAGAGCGTCTGCTTGCCATGCAGAAGGTCGAGGGTTCGAGTCCCTTCATCCGCTTCCAAGGAAAGGCCCGCTCCGGCGGGCCTTTCTTGTGCATGAGGCCCGCGCTCCGCGGCCGCCCGGATGCGCCGCGGTCGTGTCTACTGCCCTTTTCTTGCCCAAATAGCGCGGTCAGGATCGGGGCCCGGTTGCGCGCCCTCCTCGCCGTGTGGCACGCTTCTGCTCGACGTTACCGTCCTCGAACGGGACTCGGGACCTTTGGCCGTTCGAGGTGCTGCGGAGCTACAAGCCGCGGCTCGCGACCGGCCGCGCGGACTTCCGGCCAGGCTCACCGGAGGTAACGTCGATGTCCTCAGATTCCTCACATCCCTCTCCTGCGAGTCGCGCCGGTGGTTCCGGTCGCGAGCGATTCGAGATGACCGGCGCTCCGCACGTTCTGTCTGACGGCGAGCGCCTGCGCCTGCGAGTGTGCGAGGAGGAGATCGAGCGCCGCGAGGCGGCCTCGATGTGGAAGGGTCGCCCGCTGCGCGAGATCCGCGAGAGCCGGCTCTACCGCGAGACGCACCCGACGTGGAGCGCGTACGTGAAGGACCGCTGGAGCACGTCGCGGGTGAGCGCGGATCGGTACGTCTCCGCCGTTGAGATCGCGGACGAGCTGGAGGCGGCCGGGCTCCCGGCGCCGCGCAACGAGAAGCAGGCCCGCCCTCTCACACGACTGGCTCTCGATGACCGCATCAAGGTCGCGCTGCGCGTCCGCGAGGAAGGCGGCTTCAAGGGGATGACGGCGCGCCGCGTCGAGGAGATCGCCGTGGAGATCGCGCCGAGGCCGTGCAAGGCCGTCGAGGCGCGCCGGGCCGACCTCGTCGTCGTCACGCGAGGCGGGCGAGTGGGGCCGTCGATGCGCGCGAGGGGCGTCCTCATGCGGGCGCTCGGGACGATGAGTGCCGCGGCGGATGCCGTCCAGGCGCTCGGGCCGCACGCGGTCGAGGACATCGTGCGCGGGATGAGCCGAGATGAGGTGCAGACCGCTCGCGCTGCGCTGAAGGCGGTCGCTCGCCTCGGCGTGCGCGTCGAGCGCGCGCTCGCCTACCACCACGGCGCGGAGGACGACGGTCAGCAGGAGCTTCCGCTTGCGGTGTGACGCGGCGCGCCCGGCATCCGAGATGCACGCTAGGTTGATCGCGAAGCCTTCGTTCGTCGTGAGCTTCCGGCGGTCCCGGCAGTAGCCGGGGCCGCCGTTCCCGTCTTCTGGGCCGTTCCATCCGACGCGCAGCGTTCGATCAGAGCGCGGCCGCTCCGCGGGGCCGCACGGGAATCGCAACACGACGAAGGAGGTCCGGCATGGGTGCCCTCGCGTACCTGACGCTGCCGATGGAGGAGTACCAGTACCGCGAGGTGCAGCGCGTGAGGCGGCAAACCGGGATGAGGCGTGCCGCAAGCGCGCGCCGTCCCGTGAACCATGCGCGCCGCGGCCGTGCTCGGCGTGGGGTCGCCCGTCGGCGGTCCACGCGCGCCGGGCCGGGCGACGACGCAGGCGCAGGAGACGACGAACCGGGCTCTCGACCGGCGAGGGCGGCGCGATGAGCGCCCTCGCGACGGTCAGACACAACGCGCCCGGGCGCGCCTGCTCGCGGTGCGGCACGAACCGCCGCGAGGTGCGCGCCAGCTCCTATGGCTTCCTCTGCCGCTCGTGCTACCTCGCCGAAGCGCCGACCCCCATAGAGCCGAACGACGGCTGCGTAGGCTCTCGCCTCCCCTCGCAGCCAGAACGGCTCTCTGGGGGTGCGGACGGCTCTCTGGGGTTCCCGCAGGACAAGACGGCCGCCCGCGCTCGCGCGCTCGGCATCCACGCTCGGCTTGGCTGCTCGTTCGCGTGCGTGATCGCCGGCCACGATCACGCGGCACGCCTGCATCCGACCCGGGAGGGCTACTGGCAGTACCGCTGTGATGGCGCCGCCGCGGGCTACGGGCTCGCGGAGGTTCGCGCGTTCCTTGCATACGGCGGCGTCCGGAAGATCAGCGACATCCTGGCGGCTCGCTGGGGTGAGCGGCTCGATCATGAGGCAGGCCTGCTCGACCGGAAGCCGGTTGCGCTGCTCGTGCCGCGCAACGCCTCGTCCGCGGCGAAGCAGATCGCGGCCGGCGTCGGGCTGTTCCTTGGACTGCGCGATCCACGCTGGCCGCAGGACGAGCCATTCCCGTTCGCTCGCGAGTTCGCGCGGGCCTACTGCGGCGCCAGAGACGACAGGGCGCGTCGTGGCATCCGAGAGCTTGAAGCTCTCGGGCTGATCGAGCGCGTCGGCAAGTGCGGCCGCGCGATCCTGTGGCGCCTGTCGCCGGGGGATCGAGGCGCGACGCCGCCTGATGGAGGCTGTGCGCCTCCGCCGCGGGCGGGATCCGGGGACGGAGACGGCGCAGAGGGTGACGGCCTCGTCGCCGAGCTGATCGAGACCTTCGACGCGGAGGAGGTGCCGGCGACGGAGCCTGCGTCGCCTTCGGCGCCGTCAGTCGCGCCGGATGGTCGGCAGCCTTGCCCGTCTGCGGGACATCGCACCCGCGACTGGACGCCGGCCGGAGGCGGCCCGCCGGTCTGCGGCGTCTGCCACCCGCCCGCGCACCCGTCGCTCGTCGCGAGGGTCGGTGCGGCGTGAGCGCGCCCACGCGGCTCCACCGCGACGATCTGGTGGCGCTCGCGGATCTGGTCGCCGAGCGCGTTGCCGCGCGGATCGCGGACCAGCCGACGCCGCCGATCTCGACGCTGATCGACGCTGCCGAAGTGGCGCGCCGCTTCGACGTCTCCGCCGCCTGGGTGCGTGAGCACGCCGCGGATCTTGGAGCGGTCCGGCTCGGTGACGGTCCCCGTGCGCGCCTTCGCTTTGACCCTGAGACGGCGGCGATGGCGCTGACCTCCCGCAGCATCCGCAGAGGGTCGGACAACGAGAATCGTCCGCGGAAGCGGGGATCCGAGCGTCACGCGAGCGGAGAAGTGGCAGGAGCCGCTGGACTTCTGCCCTTCGACACGTTCAACTCTCCAGCGTCCGACAAATCGGGCGGGCACCGCGCCAACGGCCCCGCCCCGGCGACGAGGGAAGTGGCCTCGCCGCGCACCGAGCGTACCCGGAAGGGCGTGTCTTCGGTTGCGCGCGCTCGCGCTCCTCGCACCGGAACCGACGCGAGGAGGCGAGATGGCTAGGAAGCCCACCGGCCAGTTGTACGAGAACCGCTCGAAGCGGACGGGGAAGGTCACGAGCTACGGCGTCCGCTTCCGCTACGCGGGGAAGCGCCGCTACGTGACGCTCAGAGCGACTACGCCGAAGGAGGCGGAGAGCGCTGCGGCACATCTGATGGCCGACGTTCAGCGCGGTCTCTGGACGCCTCCTGAAGATCGGGAGCCCGAGCCGGAGCCGCGGGCGATCCCAACCTTCTACGAGTTCGCAAGCGACTGGCTCACGGCGCAGCGAACCGAGGGCGGGCGTGACGGCCGCGGGCTGAGCGAGCGGGGCGACGTGGACCTCTGCTGGCGCCTGAACAAGCATCTGCTCCCGTTCTTCGCGCGCCTCCGGCTGGATGAGATCACGGTCGAACGCGTGGACCGGTACCGCCGCGAGAAGGTCGCCGAGGGCGTGCTGTCTCCCGGATCCGTCAACAAGATGCTGACGACGCTCGGCTCCATCCTCGAGGTCGCCGTCGAGTACGACCTCATCGCTCGCAACCCGGCGAAGGGCAAGCGGCGCCGGCTCCGCGTGTCGCGACCGCACCGGACGTACCTGGACCGCGCCGACCGCATCGAGGCGCTCCTGGGGGCCGCTGGAGCCCTCGACGCACGCGGACGCTCGCTGGAGTGGCGGCGCGCGTTCCTGGCGGTACTGATCTACGCCGGTCCGCGCATCAGTGAGGCGCTCGACCTCCGTTGGCGAGACGTGGACCTCGCGAACGGCCGGCTGCGGATCGGCGGCACGAAGACCGACGCCGCGAACCGCACCGTCGAGTTGCTTCCCGCGCTCCGCGACGAGCTGGCCGCGTATGCCGCGAGCCGTCCGAGGCGTGACCGAGACGAGCGCGTGTTCACCAGCGGGCGCGGCGGGCGCATCAGCGAGAGCAACGTCCGGAACCGTGCGCTCGCGTCCGCCATTCGGGACGCGAATGCGACGCTCGTGAAGCAGGGGCGCGAGCCCTTGCCGGAGAAGCTGACGCCGCACTCCCTCCGCCGAACCTTCGCGAGCGTCCTCGTCGCGCTTGGCTACGACGTGGCGGTGGTGATGCGGATGATGGGCCACACGACCCCGAGCTTCACGCTCTCGGTCTACACGCAGGCGATGGCCTGGTCGCCGGAGGAGCGTGCCGCCCTGCGCGCGCTCGTGCTCGGAGAGGAGTCACCGCGGCCGCAGATGGAACCCCGGGGTTCTGCCAGCGTGGCGGAGATCGGGCTCCTCTGAGGCCCAGGCGACCTCGGGGTCATCACCCGCAGTCCACGCCGGCGGCAAGGCATGTGCTGCGCTGATCAAGCTGGCTGCTCAGAGGGCGTCCACCGTGCTCGATCACTGTGACGTTCCCGGTCGCTTGGTCAACGGTGGCGCGCCAGCTCGTCGTTCCCGTCCAGGGATTCGTTTCGTCGCGGATCTTCTGCGTGCAGTCCAGTTGGAAGTTCGAGAGAGGCTTGCAGGACGCATCGCCCTCCGGGAAGACCTGGGCGTCGTCGGGATAGCTCGCCCGCGAGGCGTCGAGGCGGCTCGTGACACGGTCGTGCACTGCCCGCTCCGCCGCTGCGACGATGGCCGGCTCCTGAGCGGAGTGGCGCGTCGTGCTTGCAGTTCCGCCCGAGCCTCCGCACCCGCTCATCAGCCCGGGCAACGCGAGCATCACCACGCATGCTGTCGTCCTCAACCTCGCTCCTTCACGTCGGGGGACGCGGGAGGCTATGACAGATTGGCAGGGTGTGAGTCGGTTCTCGCCGCGATGCTCGCCGCGTGTCGATCCCCACGAGCGAGAATCCGCGTGCGATCTTCGCTCGCAACGTGGCACGCGCCCGTGAAGCGCGCGGGATGACCCAGGAGGCGTTGGGATGGGCGGCGGGCCTTCACCAGACCGAGATCGCTCGGGTGGAGCGTGGGACGCGCAACCCCGGTCTGGAGACGATTGCGAAGATCGCCCGTGGACTCGGCGTGCCGGCTGCCTCGCTGCTTGATGGGATCAACGAGGGCGCGGGCGCGCCGAAGCGGTAGCAAGCTCCGCCGGCCGGGCTCCCGCAGGTCGTGGCTGCGGCCAGGGGATGCGTCGAGTGCAGCGATGAGGGGGGGCGAAGTGGCGAGATCCTGCGGGGGCGGCGGTGCGACTCCGCCAACCGACCACGGGCGAGCATTCCCGAATTACGATAGTTGCACATGCAACGAATCGAGCGGGCGCTTTACCGCCGTGACGAGCGGTAGCCCAGGAGGCGAGGCGATGGCGGACGACGTGCGGGAGCAAGAGGACCGCGCGGATGGCGAGGTCATGCGGTCGTTGATGGACGCCTACCCGGCGTTGATGACCGTGGAGGAGATCCGCCGCGACCTACGCGAACCGGAGGAGCACCTGCTGGCCGACGCGATCAACCGCCTCGACAGCGCCGGCCTCATCCATCGCTTCGGCGACTTTGTCTTCCCGACGCGCGCCGCCTACCTCGCCGGCCGGCTCGAATACTTCTCGCCCGGCGCGTAGCCGGTAGGCGTCCCGATGTCCGAGCCCGCGCCGAGAGCGGTGACGGTCGTGCGGACGCTGCGCAAGCGGCGACGCATCCTCGAACTCAGCCAACGCGAGCTGGCCGCGCGCGCCGGCATCGGGGAGAAGCACCTCGGCGAGATCGAGCGCGGCCTTCGTGACCCGCGCCTCTCGACGCTCCTCCGCCTCCTTGACGCGCTCGACCTCGGCCCCGACGAGGCCGCCGCCTTCTGGATGGAGGCGGTCGGCCACCGGCCCTCGCACCCGGTGCGGTGAGTGGACGTGCTGTCCGCTGGCACGCCAGCGCATCGGAGCGGCGAACCAGCGCGCCGCCTCGCCGGCCGGCTCGAATACTTCTCCTCGTAAGGGCGCTTCCGGGTCGCCCGAGGTGTCTAGCGTTGCCTCTAGGATCTCGTCGGCGTGCCGTTCTTCCGAAGGAAATCAGCGAGAACCGTCATAGGGCCTGACGGGACGGAGTACGTCCCTGTTCCCACGGATGAGTTCGACGAGATGCTCGGCCCGCTCGTCGAGAGGGCAGTTGGTATGTACGAGCCGGGCGTACTCCCTAAGTACGCGGACCTCGCCGCGAAACTCGCGCTGACCGAGATCATCCTGCCGCAGGAGTCCGGTTCGATCGAGCCGACAGCGGGCGATCTGAACATGTCACTTTCCGCTACCACGCTCGGCTACGTATCTCGCCTGGCCGAGTTCGAGTTCATCGAGCAGTCACAGTCCAACGAGCACCTCCGTGCCTTCCTTGCGTACGCATACGGCGAGCGGGCATTCGGAGAGGACTGGTTCGCCAACATCGTCGGAACAGCCGGATCGCTGATGAACGGCGCGGCCCAAGACCCTTTCGGCGCAGACACAGCACCCCTACTCGGGGCGGTTGGGATCGGATACGACGCACGGCAACGCTTCGGCTTCGCAGTGATCGCGAGCCTGCTGACGGAGCCCGACTCGGGGCACACGCGAACACTCGACGCGATCATGCCTCGACACCTTTACGAGTGTTGGCGGTTCGGATACTGGCTGGCCGCTTGTGACGCTTCGCTCCCGGACGACGCCCGAGCCTCCTTGTCGTCGTAACCCGCCTCCGGCCGGCGGGACGAGATCACTCGGGTCGTAGCTCGGCGAGCTTCGAGGGCTCCGTGTCGGCACGCGCTCGTCCTCGCCCACACCGTGTGTGAACCCCGGGAGTTGCCAACTTCGGGCAGCCCCAGCGAGCTATTGCCCGAAGGCTGGCGGTACGCCTACGGAATTACCCGGTAGAGCGGGGATCTCGCGCCTCTGGACCTTCCGCGTACGCAGCGGGCGGTCATGTAGACGGCCTCCGAACGTTGGTCTCAGGCTGGCCCGTCGGTGATCTCTTCACCGGGGCGCGCAACTAGCGCCTTTGCGATTGCTGACCGGAGATCGCGTACGTAGGCGTCAAGCTTTGCGCGGGCGGCCGTGATGTCCTTGCCCGACCTGTCCGGCACCCAAGAGGACCATGAGTCGGGAACCGGCAAGCCGGAAAAGTGGATTCGCTCAAGATCGGGCGGTATATCGGAGGGTACGCCGAGCGTCACGTACAAGAACTCTCCTTCCATGTCTGCAACAGCTACGCAGAGCTGGGATGTGTCAAGCAGTCGCCTACGCAGCGTGCTGCTCTTGGCAAGCATGCTGGCGATATGCGTTGCGATCTCGCGCATGTCGGCCGCTAGGGCGATCAGCTTCCGATTGACGGACGCCACGTGCGACCAACGGTCGTCCCAGCGTGATTGATCTGCCAACCCAGAAGAACCGAGCGCAACCAGAAGCTCATCGCACAGATGCTGGAACTGCTCTACGAGGCGCGTTACCGCTCGGTACAGGTCCACCAGACTGTTTCCGGAAAGTCGCTTTTCGTCACTGAGGGCGGCTACGGGGAAATCGTCGAGGATTGAACCGATAATGAGGCCCAGAGCCGAGCCCTCAGATGTTGGGGGATCCGGCGGGAGCATGCGGGAGACTGCCTTAGCCGAGTGGGCGCGGCGGATCGTCCCGGCAAGCTCGTCGAGATCCACTCGGTGGGGTGCTCGCAGGTCGAGGTATCGCTTTGCTGCGAGGAATGGAGGGATCGGGGCGTCGTCCAACCTGAGCGGGACGATCCAAGTTCGGCCGTCTTCGATCTCGCGAACCAGCAGCGGTTCGTATTCTGCGCGACACCACGACGATTTCACAAAGCTTTCGGAAATCAGCACGAGGATGATGTCCGCCTCCTGAAGGCCAGCGGAAATGCGAGCCGGAATGGAGTCCCCCAAGCCGATCTGCTCCGTATCGATCCAGACTTCGACGCCTTCGTTCCGCAAGCGTTCGGTGAGGTGCAGGGCGGTCGCCCGGTCCGCCGAGCTGTGGCTGAGGAAGGCCGTCGGCGGTTTCATGCGGGCAACGTATCGGTCGCTGCGCTGAGACGAGCAGGTAGCGTCGGGCAGCCTTGCCCGGATCGGCCTGGACTGGCCTCGACCGGACGGGATCCGATGGCGACGGGGAGAGCGGTTGAATACGGGCGAAATCCCGCTCCGGCGGCGGATCTGAACTCATCGCATGCCGTCAGCCGACCCGCTTGCCATGCAGAAGGTCGAGGGTTCGAGTCCCTTCATCCGCTCCTGACGAAAGGCCCGCTCCGGCGGGCCTTTCTGCTGCCTGGGAGGTCGCGATGTCCGATCCGGCGCCACGCGTGCGTACTAACCGTGGGGTACCACTTGCGTGACCGAACCGGCCTCGCACAGACGGCCCGACTTGGCGCGGGTGTCCGTGGCGGGCGGCGTGGAGCGGGTGGCGGCGTCTGCGCGCTTCCGCGGCTGTAGCCTGCGCGTGATGCTGGGCAAGCGGGTTGTCGCGGCACCGGATGGCGAGCGTTGGCAGGT
>Ga0207664_10003284_pt1 | contig 10749 bp, 12 predicted proteins | sample LARL83metaG_FD_184349 | JGI IMG/M metagenome (GOLD analysis project Ga0207664, IMG submission 184349) | Corn, switchgrass and miscanthus rhizosphere microbial communities from Kellogg Biological Station, Michigan, USA - LAR L8-3 metaG... | ecosystem: Host-associated > Plants > Roots >...
CACGCGGGCCGGCGCGGACGGCCTGGCCCGCCTCATCGGCCAGAACCGCGCCCGCGTCCTGCGGCTTCTCGACGAGCCGCGCTCCACCACCCAGCTCGCCGCGCTGACCGGGCTCCCGCTCGGCGCGGCCGGCAATCACCTGCGGGTGCTGCTGGAATCGGGAGCCGTCCTGCGCCGGCGGGCCGGCCGCGAGGTCCTGTACTGGCGCACGTCCCTCGGTGACGCCCTCGCGGCCAGCGCGCAAGGCTAGGCAGTGGTTACCGGGTGAGCTGCCTCAGGTCTTGGTGCGGACGACCGTCACCGGGCACTCCGCGGCGTTCACGCAGTGAATGCTCACCGACCCGAGGTGCATGCCGGGGAACCCGCCGTGACCACGGTGCCCGACCACGAGCAGGTCGGCGTCCCTGGACTCGTCGATCAGCACCTCGGCCGGGTGGCCGTAGCTGACCTTGGCCTCCACGTTGTCCGACGCGGGCCCCGGGTACACCTGGGTCACCGCCTCGTTGAGCCGGTCCCGCATCTGCCGCTCGGTCTCGGGCCGCAGCGGCGACACCTCGACCGGAGGACCGCCGGCCGCCCCCGGGTAGTGCCAGGCCAGGACGGCCCGGACCGTCGCGCCCGCCTGCTGGGCGTACCTGGCCGCCCAGCCCAGGGCCGCGACCGACCCCGCCGATCCGTCGACGCCGACCACGACGCGCTGCTGAATGAGTCCCTCGCTTGTCATCGCCGCCTGCCTCAGTTGTCTCGGGACCTGTGCCCGCCGTCACACCGGCATCCACGCCATCTCCATCTGCCCCGCACCAGGGGTTCACGGCGTCCCGGTGTGATGCAAGGGCCCGGGAAGGAGACGAGGGATCACCGTCATGGACGACACGCTCACTCCGATCGTGTACACCAGCGTTCCCCACCAGACACACGGCGAAGCACCGCTTCGGGCCGATTACCCGGATATGGGCGCTCTGGCGGCTGCGGACGAGGCCCCGATGCTGGCCCGTGAGGCACCCACCCCGGCCGGCGAGCCCACGCCGCTCGCCGCCCACCCGCTGCCCCGGGCCGGGATGGTGCTGGCCGTCATCACGCGGCCCGGCCAGGAGTCGGCCGAGCTCGGCGGGCTGCTGTACGGGTTCCGGCGGCAGGGCGCGAGCCTGGCGCTGCTGTGCCTGACCCGGGGTGAGGCCTCGCCGCAGAACGCCACGTGTGAGCGGCTGGAGACCGTCCGGCCGTACGAGCTGCAGGTCGCGGCCGGGCTGCTGGGCGTCTCGTCGGTCTCGGTGTCCGACTACCCGGACGGCGGGCTGCGCCTGTCCCCGGTGACCGAGCTGACCGAGCGGGTGCGCCGCGCGATCCGCGACTACCAGCCGGATCTGCTGCTGGTCGTGGACCCGGCGGCGGCCGGTGATCCCGATGACGCCCGGGTCGCCAAGGCGGTGTGCCTGGCCGCCGGGGCGTGCGGGCTGCCGGTGGTCGCCCGCACCGAGCCAGGCGCCCGCCGCAGCTGGATGATCGACCTGGGCGCCGACGCCGCGGCCGCCCGCGCCCTGCAGCAGTGCGCGGCACAGGCCCACGTCAGCCAGGCCGCGGCCCGGCCGCAGCTGCTCCGCCACCTGGGCCGGCTGGGCCGCAGGGAACTGCTGCGCTGGCTGGTGCCGCCGGCCGCGCCGTCCCGGCGGCGGGTGACCGCGCCGGCCTAGCGAAGCTGTGCCGTCCGGGACGTGGCAGGATCCAGTGCGTGCCCCATTCCCCGGCGGATTCCGCATGATCGAGGCGGTCGTGTTCGACCTGGACGGCGTGCTCGTCGATTCCGAGCCGGTCTGGGAAGAGGTCCGGAGGGAGCTGGTCGCCGAGCACGGCGGGCACTGGCCCCCGGATGCGCAGCGCAGGCTCATGGGCATGAGCACGCCGGAGTGGGCCAGGTACCTCAGCGAGGACATGGGCGTCGGCCTCTCCCCCGATCAGGTCGCCGAGCTTGTCATCGACCGGATGGCGGACCGCTACCGGGAGCGGCTGCCGCTGCTGCCCGATGCCCGCGAGGCGGTGCGCCGGCTGGCCGGGCGCTGGCCGCTCGGGCTGGCCAGCTCCGCCCCGCCCAGGCTGATCGACACCGTGCTGGCCGCCTCCGGCCTGCGCTCGTCGTTCGCGGTCGTGATGTCCACCGAGCAGGTACCGCGCGGCAAACCCGCCCCCGACATCTACCTGTCCGTCGCGGCCGAACTTGGCTTCCGCCCGCCCGGCTGCGCCGCGGTCGAGGACTCCAGCAACGGGCTTCGCTCCGCCGCCGCCGCCGGGCTGCAGGTCATCGCCGTGCCGCAGCCGGACTACCCGCCCGACGCCGATGCCCTGGCCGCCGCGCGGCTGGTGCTCACCAGCCTGACCGGCCTGACCGTCGACGCGGTCGCGGCCCTGGGCTAGCCGTAATCACCCGGGGCCGGCCGGGACCGGCAATCACTATTAACCCGGTAATCACTGTTGACTACCCGCGGATGACTTGGTGGGCTCATAAGGGACGTCCGGTACTGATCCTGCCCTGCCGGGTATACCCCGGGGAACGCGTAAAGGTCTACATGTAATACCATTTTCTCGGGCCAGCCGGAAGGTGAGCACACCTTGGACACGAGGACGAAGCAAGCACCGGCCGCAGGGAGCACGGTGCCAGCAGACGCACACCTTGGCGCGGGGACGCCGCCCGACGAGACCGCCGCCCGCCTGAGCGAGATGCTGCTCAGGACGGCCCGCGACGAAATCAGCCGCCGCCGCGCGGCGCTGCCCATCGGGGACCTCGACGCGGACGACCTGGCCGAGCAGGTGGCCACGACCGCCCTGGCCACGATCACCGCGAACCTGGGCGACCACGACGGCCGGACCCCGTTCACGATCTGGGCCAGCAAGTACGTGGTGGCCGAGATCTCCGCGGAGATTGCCAGGCTGGCCTGGCGCACCGTGTCGGTCCCGGCGGATCACGAACACTGGGCGCGCCTGCCCGGCCTTCTCGGCCTGGGCGCCAGCGAGCAGGACCAGTGGGACGGGGCCCTGGCCGCGCTCCGCCGCGCCGTCGACGAGGATCTCAGCGGGCAGCAGCGCGCGGCCTTCACAGCCGTCACCCTGGCCGGTATCCCCATCGACGTGCTGGCCATGGAGCTCGGGTCGACCAGGAACGCCGTCTACAAGGCGCTGTTCGAGGCGCGCAGGCAGCTGCGCAACGGCCTGGCCGCGGCCGGGTACACGCTGGACACGTTCACCGAGCAGCTGCTGGCCGGGCCGCCAGGACTGGACCGGCTGCTCGGCGTGACCCAGGGCGACGCGGGGTGCGACATCACGTTCCAGAACCTGGACGGCTACGTCGACGCCGAGCGGCGCGGGCTGGACCCGGTGCGCAACTTCGCGCCGGTCGCAGCCCACCTGCGCGGCTGTGAACCCTGCCACCAGGACTACCGGGGGGTGCTGGCCGCGAGCCGCGGCGGCGCCCGGGCCCTGGCTTAGGTCATTTGCGGGCGAGTATCACTTCGGTGTCACCAGGCCAGTCCCAGAAAAGGCCGTCGGGGGATCGTTCTCTCAGCAGCTCTCGCACCTCGCCGGCGAATTCTCCGGCCCGGCCGCCGAACAGGTGCGGCGCGGCCCAGGACATGGAGAAGTAGTTGGACAACACGCCCTCGATGTTCTGTACGTGGTCAGGAAGGCCGGGGGCAAAAATCACCCGTGGCGCGCCGAACCGGCTGCTGGCCAGGGCGTCCTGGAGGCTGAGAGCCTGAACCGGCGCGGTGCTCTGGCCCGCTCGCCTCGTCGATCCGAGGTACTTGCGCACCAGCGCCCTGATCTCATCGTGCGGAATCCGCGGCGCCCCGGGGCCCGGCGGGACGGCACGCCCTTCGGCCTGATGCCCGACGAGGACCAACGCGCCACCCGGCTCCACCATGTCGTACACCGCCTCGGCCACCGGAACCTCGTCGGTCCAGTAGAACGACTGGCCGAACGTGACCAGCCGGTACGGCCCGGGCGCCACCGCGGGAAGCTCCTCGGCCCGGGCCTGGATCCAGGCGATGTTCACCAGGCCCCGCTCCCCGGCGGCCCGGCGACCCTCGATGATCATCGCCGGATCGGGGTCAAGACCGACGGCGTCCTCGAACAGCCGGGCCAGCCGCACGGTAAGGACGCCGGGACCGCACCCGACGTCCAGGAGCCTTCCGCCACCGTCCAGGCCGAGTTCCTCAGCGAGCAGAGCCTCGAGCTGGGGCGAGTAAGGCGGCCTCCCGGACCGGTAATGGACAGCCGCGCCACCATAGAACGAAGGGTCATACCGCACCGCAGAAAATTACCAGCCATCCCACCGCCGCAGATGAGTCTGGCCCTCGCGCACGGCATCCTGCTGGCCACGCGATTACGCCTGCCGAGCGGGGTAGCAGAGCCCGTATGAGCGTGACCACGAACGAGACCGAGACCAAGTACGACGCGCCCCCTGGTACCGCGCTGCCGCAGCTGGACGACCTGCCGCAGGTCGCGGGCACCTCCGGGCCGCAGGAGCACAAGCTCGAGGCGGACTACTACGACACCGGCGACCTGCGGCTGATCCGGGCCGGGATCACGCTGCGGCGCCGCCGCGGCGGCGATGACGCAGGCTGGCACCTGAAGCTGCCGGCCGGAACCAACAGCCGCAGCGAGATCAGGCGGCCGCTGGGCCGGGGCGGCCAGCGCGTGCCCAGTGAGCTGGCCGGCCTGGTCCGCGTGCACACCCGCGGCGAGCCGCTGCGGCCCATCGCCCGGCTGACCACCGTGCGGCAGGTGCTGGTCCTGCTCGACGAGGACGGCGACCCGCTGGCCGAGGTCGCGGTCGACGACGTCCGCGCCCAGACCCTGGGCGACACCACCACGGTGTCCCGGTGGGACGAGGTGGAGGTCGAGCTGGTCAACGGCGACCGGGGGCTGCTGCGCGCGGCCGACGAGCTGCTGCGCCGCGGCGGCCTGCACCGGGCCGGCCGGTCCGCGAAGCTGGAGCGGGCTCTCGGGATGGAGCCCCGGGGGCCCGCGGGCCCGCCCCGGCTGACCCCATCCTCGGCCGCCGGCCAGGTGGTGCTGGCTTACCTGCGGGAGCAGGTCAGCGCGCTGACGTCGATGGACCCGATGGTCCGGCGCGACGAGCCGGACTCGGTGCACAAGATGCGGGTGGCGACCCGGCGGCTGCGCAGCACGCTGCGGTCGTTCAGGAAGATCATCCGCCGGGACCGGACCGGCGAGCTCGCCGCGGAGCTCAAGTGGCTCGGCGGCGTGCTCGGCGGGGCGCGTGACGCCGAGGTGCTCGAGGCGCACCTGCAGGCCGGCCTGGACCGGCTTCCGGTGGAGCAGGTGATCGGGCCGGTGCGGGCCCGGGTGCAGGGCCACTTCCCGCCGGCCAAGGCCGCGGCCCGCCAGGCCGCCCTGGCCGCGCTGGACTCCGGCCGGTACTTCGCCCTGCTCGACCAGCTCGACCAGCTGCTGGCCGACCCGCCGTTCGGCCCCGACGCGGACAAGCCCGCGAGCCAGGCCCTGGCCCGGTCCGTCCGGCGCGCCTACCGGAAGACCGCCCGCCGGATGCGCGTGGCGGAGCACGCCCGGCCGGGCCCGGCCCGGGACGCGGCGCTGCATGAGGCCCGCAAGGCGGCCAAGCAGGCCAGGTACGCGGGTGAGGCGGCCTCTCCCGCGCTCGGCAAGCCGGCCCAGCGGTTCACCAAGCGGATCAAGGAGATCCAGACCGTGCTCGGCGACCACCAGGACACGGTCATCGCCCGCCAGGAGGAACGGCAGCTGGGCATCGGCGCGTACCAGGCCGGGGAGAACAGCTTCACCTACGGCCTGCTCTACGCCGACGACGCCCACGAGGCCGGGCGGCTCCAGAAGCAGGCCCGCCGGTCCTGGAAGCGGGCGTCCCGGCGCCGCTACCGGAGCTGGATGCGATAGCCAGGGCAGGCCGAGACCGCCCGGGCGGCTCGGTCCCCCGGAAATTGGGCCGAGATCGCCGGGCCGGCCTGGCGTGCGCGGGGGCCGGCGCGGGAACATATAGCTTCTGCCCGATATCGACGGGGAGAGGAGCTGACCGACGGTGAGCCCCATTTCGCGCGGATTCCGCGGCCGGCGGCGGACCACGGCCGACCCGTCCCGGGTCCCGCCCGGCCAGTACGTGACCGAGGACTTCCCGGTGCTGTCGGCGGGCCCGACCCCGCACACCAAGCTGGACGCGTGGAGCTTCTCGGTCTCCGGCGGTGACCAGCCCAGGAGCTGGACCTGGGACGAGTTCGTGGACCTGCCCACCGAGCGGGTCACGGTCGATATCCACTGCGTCACCCGCTGGTCGAAGCTGGACACCACCTGGCAGGGCGTGTCGGTGGACACGCTGCTCAGCGACGTCAGCCACCAGGCCAGCTTTGTGCTCGCGCACTGCGACGGCGGCTACACGACCAACCTGCCGCTGGCGGACGTCACCGGCGGCCAGGCCTGGGTGGCCTTCGATTACGGCGGCGAGCCGCTCGATCCCGAGCACGGCGGCCCGGCGCGGCTGCTGGTGCCGCACCTGTACTTCTGGAAGAGCGCGAAGTGGGTGCGCAGGCTCGAGCTGCTGGACCACGACGTGCCCGGCTTCTGGGAGACGTACGGCTACAACATGTACGGAGACCCATGGAAGGAACAGCGGTACGCGGGCGACTGACCTGGCAGGTCGCGGTCGTCGACCAGGTGGTCGACGAGACACCCCAGGTCCGCACCATCCACCTGAAGGTGCCGGAGTGGGCCGGCCACCGCGCCGGGCAGCACCTGGACGTCCGGCTGACCGCGGAGGACGGCTACCGGGCCGAACGGTCGTACTCCATCGCCTCGGCCCCGGGCGAGCCAGTCGCGATCACGGTCGAGCGGCTGGACGACGGCGAGGTCTCGCCCTACCTGACCGAGGAGCTGCGGGCCGGCGACGAACTCGAGCTGCGCGGCCCGATCGGCGGCTACTTCGTCTGGGACGCCGGCGACGGCGGCCCGCTGATGCTGCTGGCCGGCGGTTCTGGGATCGTGCCGCTCCGGTCCATTCTGCGGCACAGGGAGCGTATCGGCAGCCGCGTCCCGGCCCGGCTGCTCTACTCGTCGCGCACGCTGGCCGACGTGATTTACCACTCTGAATTGAGCCATTACGCCAGCGGCACCGAGGTGATCTACACCCTGACCCGGCAGCAGCCGCCGGGGTGGACGGGTCACGCCGGGCGGGTCGACGCGAAGCTGCTGGGCGACGTGGCGTGGCCTGCCGGCACCGCGCCGCTCGCCTATGTCTGCGGCCCCACCAGCTTCGTCGAGACCGTGGCCACGGGCCTGGTCGGGCTGGGCTACCCGGCGGGACGGGTCAAGACCGAACGGTTCGGGGCTACGGGAGGACGCTGATGGAAGCACTGGACGGGAACGCGATCGGGGGCCTGCTGCTCGAGGTCTTCGGCGTGGAGATGACCACGGCCACGGGCACCTGTGACCACTGCGGCGCGACCGGCGTGGTGGCCGAGTTCGCGGTCTACCGCCAAGCCCCGGGCACCGTGGTCCGGTGCCCGGCCTGCGAGTACGTGCTCATGGTGTTCTCGCAGCTACACGGCCGCTACTGCGTCGACCTGGGCGGCCTGCGCACGCTGGCCGCCGCAGGCTGACGGCCGCCGGGCTCAGGTCCGGTCGTAACGCGTGGGCGGGAACGGGTCCCGCTCGCCGCGGACCCGCAGCTCGTCCTCGTCCAGCTCGTGCTCGATCTCGGCCCGAGCCTCCTGGTACACGTCCGACTGGGTGATGTCCGGCGTGGGCGGCTCGTCGGTGGCCGGCGGGACCTCGTCCGGGTCGTAGGCGTCGAGCCCGGCCTCGACCCGTTCCTCCTCGGTCAGCCGGGCCAGCTGGTCGTCGTCGTACCGGGCCAGCTTGCCGGGATGCTCGCGGCGGTCGCGGTGAAATTCCTCGAGTGGCTGGTCTTCTGGCTGTTCAGGCCGGTGCCTTGGCATGGAGCCTCCGTCCAGCAAATCGGATAACGGGCAGAAGACCAGGATACCCGGCGTGATTCTGCGGCGTAGGATGGCGCGGAGCGGCCAGGGATCGGGATCTTGCGCGGCGGCGGCCAGAACGAGGGAAAATACGGGGGGACGGGAGAAGAGGTCGGTCGGCATTGGCTACAGGGCGGGTTCTGCAGTTCGACGACACGCGCGGGTACGGGTTCATCGCGGCGGATGACGGCGGCGAGGATGTATTCCTGCACTCATCGGTATTTGACGGCGATCCCAAAACGCTTACTCCTGGTTCACGCGTCGAATTCCAGACAATGGCGGGAGACAGGGGCCGGAAGGCATTCGCCGCCCATCTGGTGAATAATGGCTCCGTGCCCATGCATGAGGCGGATTCTGCCTTTACCGCGCACCAGTCGGCCGACGGCCAGGCCGCGTGTGACCTCCTCTCCCAGGCCGAGTTCAGCGGCGAGGTCACCGAACTGCTCCTGGAGGCCGTGCCCGAGCTGACCGGCAGCCAGATCGTGACCCTGCGGCAGAGCCTGCTCGAGCTGGGCAGAAAACGCGGCTGGGTCGACGCCTGAGCCGGGCGGATGGGCCGGGGCCTGAGGCAGGCCGATCAGCCCCGGGATCTTGCGTAACGGCCCGGGTTTCCCGAAGGGTCAGGCGGGCACGGCGATCGCGGCCAGCAGCAGGCCGCCGCGGGCCAGCCAGCGGCCGGAGAAGCCATCCAGGGCGCGGCCGCCCACCGCCGGGCCCGGCACCAGCAGCCGGGCGGTGAACGTGCCGGCGTCCGGAGCGAACGTGATCGCCGCCTCCTCGAACCCCAGCCAGCGGCCGGCCAGCGGGAACCACGCCTTGTACACCGCCTCCTTGGCGCAGAACAGCAGCCGGTCCCAGGGCACGTGCGGGGCCGCGGCGGCCAGCCCGGGCAGCCGGTCGCGCTCCTCGGCCAGGGATACCGCGTCGAGCACGCCGCCGGGCAGCGGGCCGGCCGGCTCCGCGTCCAGGCCCAGGGTGAGCACGTCGCGGGCGTGCGCGACCGCCGAGGCCCGGTAGCCGTCGCAGTGCGTGATGGTGCCGACCACGCCGGGCGGCCACTGCGGGGCGCCCCGCGGCCCGGGCAGGATCGGCGCCGCGGGCAGGCCGAGCTGGGCCAGCGCGGCCCGGGCACAGGCCCGGCCCGCGGCGAACTCGCCGCGCCGCCTCGGCACCGCCCGGGCCATGGCCGTTTCCTCCTCGGGGAACAGCGTGGCGCCCGGCGGGTCCTCGAAGGCCTCCACGGCGGCCACCGGCGGCGGCAGGATCTCCGCGATCACTGGCTCAGCAATCACGGGGTCAGGCTAGGCGAGACGGCTGCCGGCGGCGGCCCAGTACGGGGCGCGCAGCACCCGCTTGAGGATCTTGCCCGAGCCGGTTCTGGGCAACTCGCCGGCGAACGAGACCGAGCGCGGCGTCTTGTAGCCGGCCAGGTGCTCGCGGCTGTGCGCCATGACGTCGGCGGCCGGCAGCGCCGCGCCGGGGCGGAGCACCACGGTGGCGTGCACCGCCTCGCCCCATTCCGGCGACGGGATCCCGAACACCGCGGCCTCGTAGATCGCCGGGTGCTGCTCCAGGGCCGCCTCGACCTCGGCCGGGTAGACGTTCATCCCGCCGGTGATGATCATGTCGTTCTTGCGGTCGCAGATGTAGAGGTAGCCCTCCTCGTCGCGGTAGGCGATGTCCCCCACCGTGTGGAAGTCACCCCGCCGGGCCGAGTCGTAGCTGTCCTGCTGCTTGTAGTACGCGTCGAACACGCCCTCGGACCGCACGAACAGCTCGCCCGGGTGACCGGGCCCGGTGCCGGTCACCGCCGCGCCGGTCTCGTCGATCAGCAGGATCTCCACGCCGGGGGCGGCCTTGCCGCACGAGCCTGGCTTGCGCAGCTGGTCCTGGGGCTCCAGCACGCAGTCCACGCCCAGCTCGGTCGACCCGTACACCTCCCACAGCGAGTCGGCGGGGAAGTCGGCCAGGTACTGCTGCTTGAGCGCGAAGCTCCACGGCGCGGCGTTGGCGACCATCCGTTTCATCGACGACCGGTCGTACCGCGCCTTCACCTCGGCCGGCAGGCCGCACACCATCCGGATCGGCGCGGGCGCGGAGAACGTGGACGAGACCCGGTAGGTGTGCACCAGCCGCAGCCAGTCCTCGGGGTCGAACCTGCGCTGCACCACGATCGTCTGGCCCAGGGCCAGGGCGCCGTTGGCGAACCCGTAAGGCCCGCTGTGGTAGAGCGGCCCCGAGGTGAGGTAGACGTCGTCCGGCTGGTAGCCGATGAGCTGGATCAGCGCCACGACCGAGGTGCCGCCCGCCTGGCCGCTGCGGACCGCGCCCTTGGGCTTGCCGGTGGTCCCCGACGTGTAGATCATCGAGGACGCGCCGCCGCTGCCCGCGCTGACGTCGGGCGGCCCGGCCGGCGCGGCCGCCACGACGTCCTCGCCGAGCATCCAGCTCCCGTGCGTCCTGGCACCGTCCGCCGCGGCCGGGGGCGGGCCGCCGAACACCACGACGTGCCGCAGCCGGTCCAGGCGGTCCCGCAGCGCGGCGAACATCGGCGCGTGCTCGGCGTCCACGTACGCGACCGAGGCGTCGCAGTGGCCGATGACGTGCAGCGCCTCGTCCGGGGTCAGCCGGTAGTTGAGCGGGACGTTGACCGCGCCGACCTTCCTGATCGCGCTGATCGCCGCCATCACGTGAGCCGAGTTGGGGCCGCACCAGATGACGTTCTGGCCCGGGG
>Ga0207664_10003286_pt1 | contig 10744 bp, 8 predicted proteins | sample LARL83metaG_FD_184349 | JGI IMG/M metagenome (GOLD analysis project Ga0207664, IMG submission 184349) | Corn, switchgrass and miscanthus rhizosphere microbial communities from Kellogg Biological Station, Michigan, USA - LAR L8-3 metaG... | ecosystem: Host-associated > Plants > Roots >...
CCCGCTGAACAACCCGAACCAGCTGGCCCGGGTGTCCGGTTTCCTGGACCGGGTTCCTGCCCACGCCAACGTCGAGACCGGCGGGCACCGGCAGGGTGACCGTGGTTTCTTCTTCGAGCCGACCGTCGTGTCCGGGCTTCAGCAGGATGACGAGATGATCCAGGACGAGATCTTCGGCCCGGTCATCACCGTGCAGCGGTTCTCTGACGAGGACGAGGCGGCCCGCTGGGCGAACGGCGTCAAGTACGGCCTGGCCTCCAGTATTTGGACCAAGGACCACGCCCGTGCGATGCGGATGGCCCGCCGCCTGGACTTCGGCGCGGTGTGGATCAACACCCACATCCCGATCGTCGCCGAGATGCCGCACGGCGGCTTCAAGCACTCCGGCTACGGCAAGGACCTGTCCATGTACGGCTTCGAGGACTACACCCGCGTCAAGCACGTGATGAGCTACATAGGCTCATAATTTGCCCGAACGACCGAGGTACGCCCTCCGGCACCCTGCGTCCCCCGCGAGGTAACCCTTTCTGGCGCAGTTCCTCCAGCTCAGCGATAAGCCCCTCGGTCTCGGCGGCGTTTGCCGCGGCGCCCGGACCAACCTGCCGGAAGTTGGCCAGCGCAGCTCGTGCATAGTGCAGCGCGTCATCGAACCGGCTGACGATGGCGAGAACGGTGGCGATGTTGTAGCGCGTCCCTCCGGCAGCATAGATTTCCCCGCGAGCTTCCTTATGCCGGATTGATCGCTGGTAGTGGAGGAGTGCCTCGTCGGTCTGGCCCACTCGAGCGTACGCAGTACCGAGCTGATGCTCCGCCTTTCCGCGGGTCTCGTGGTCGTCTTCGGGAGCGAGGCGCAGGCATTGGTGGTAGTCACGGAGTGCGTCATTGATGTGCTCCACCAGCACGGGCACCGCCTCGCCCGCCCCGATTGCCTCGTCGAGCCGTTCCAAGGCGACCCCGCCAAGAGCACCCCAGGCGATGGCCTGGCCATAGCGGTCGCTTTCGAGCCGGAGGCCGAGGCTATGCCTGAGCCAGTATTCGGCTTGATCCAGATCCCGTGGCTCTGACACGAGCTGGTACGCGGTGCCGAGGTTGATCGAATGGGTAGCCTCTGCCGCGCGGTCCTCGATCTTCTGGTAGAGCTCGACAGCTTCGTGGAGATAAGCCAGGCAGCGGGGGTCATCTTGCTGGCTCAGGATGATCCCCAGCTCACCGACGCTGACGCCCAGGTCGCGCAGTTGGTGACGCTGATCTGCCGTGAGGCTCGCCGCGGGGGCCGCCAGCAAGTCGGCGGCCTGTGCTCGGTTGCGATCCGCGATGATGGTCAGGAGGCCGACGGCGGCGGGCCAGTCCCGGCTAGCCGCCGCGCGCCGCGCTCGGTAGGTTGCGATGACCGTCCAGTCTTCCTCGCGGCCGGGCAACGGCCCGCCGGTCGCTGGGTCAGTGAAGGCCGGGTAGACGGCAGCGACGAGCCGGGCCCATTCTCCATCGCGCCCTGTTCGCCCATAGAGGGGGTTCAGGGCCTGCAGACACTGGGTTACCACTGGCCACATACCACTAGCTTGCGCAAGGTTCATGGCGCGCAGCAGGTTGGCTTCCTCCACCTGCAAGACCGCGATGACCTGGGCCCCTTCCCCTCGTTCAGCTTGGCCCGCGTAGTGGTAACCGAGATTGCCGATCGCTTTCGTGTAGGCGCGGGTCGCGTGATCCGCGGCCGGATTCCCCGCGCCTCCGTAGGTGGCTGCGAACAGACAGGTGAAGTACCAGGGCAGGGCGGGGTGGATTTGGTAGTACCCGCCGCCCATCGAGGTCAGCAATCCGATGCCGGCTGCGCGGTCGAGCAGGGCGATGCCGGCTTCGCGGGTGAACCCGGCAAGCTCGGGGACCGTGTCGCCCATGAGGCGCAGGGCGTCGACGTCGACGGTGTCGCGGAACAGGTGGAGGACGGCTAGCTGGGCTCGCTCGGAATCCGTGAACGCGTGGGTGAAGCCGTAATCCAGGGATGCGGCGAGCGATCGGTTCCGCCCAAGCTCGGCGTCCTGCTTCGCCTCTAGTAGTGCCTCGCCGGCCTTCAGCCGGGCTACGAAGTCTTCGACCTCCGTGCTGCTGATCAGGCGTTCGCGGAGCGCCTGGCCGATCAGGACGGTGATCGTGAGCGGGTTGCCGGCCGCGTAGCGGAGCAGCGGTCGCCAGTCAGTGCCCGCCTTGCCGCCGCCGCGCCGCGCGGCCAGGGCCGCGGCGAGCTGCAGGCTCTCCTGGAGGGGCATCCTAGGCAGCCAGACCCGCGCCACCAGGTCGCCCAGCCAGACGTCCTCCTCGCGCCGGGACGTCAGCAAGATCTTGCAGCGTGTCCGCTGGGTCAGGTCGCGCAGCAGGTTGACCAGTTCCTGCTGCTCTTCCTGAGTCCATGCGCTGGGTGTCCCGGCGGGGAAGCCGGTGACGGGCTCGACGTTGTCCCATACCCACAGCACCGGGACCTGCGCGAGGATCTGCATGACCAGGCCGCGGCGCTGCCGCGCGTCGGTGACCGTCTGCCAGGTGATCCCGTTCGCCTCCAGCAGCTTGACGAAGTGATCGCCGACCATGTCGACGGCCCGGTCCGCGGACAGGTGATGTTCGAACGAGGACCACAGCACCATGCCCTGACCGAGGCCGCCGGTGGTCTGGTACCAGCGGGCGAACTCCGCTGCCGTCGATGACTTCCCGGCTCCGGCGTAGGCGTGCAGCAGCACCGCACGCTGGGTGTCGAATGCCCGGTCCAGGGCCAGCAGCGTCTCGTCGCGGCCGAAGAACCCCGCGTCCGGCGGGCGGGGCAGCTCACCGTCCGCGACATGGCTGTCGGCGAGCCTGATGAGCGGCGCCTCGCGCTCCGGGGGTCGCAGCAGCATCAGCGGGGCGGCCTCGTAGACCTGCGGGACCACCCAGTCCTGCAGCGAGACCGCGCGTTCACCGATCTGCCTGATCGGATTGCGGGCGAGCGCGCGGCGGGCAGCGGTCGCTGCCTGCCCGAGTGAGCTGCCGGTCAGCAGGTGCGCGTACAGGTCGGCGACGAACTGGGCGGCGGTCACGACGTAGACGTTGTACCGCATCGCGACCACGCCGGGCACGCCGATGTCGGCGATCTCCGCCGCCAGCGAGCCGTATGCCTTGATCCGCGCGTGCACGTCCTTGGCGAGCGCGTCGTCCTCTTCGGGAGCCTGGACAGCCTCGGCGTAGGCGGACCGGCACGCGTTCAGGACCAGGACCGGAACGCCGGTCTCGGTGAGCAGCCGGCCCAGGGTCGGCCCGTCGACGAACTGCTGGTTCTGCTCGCTGCCCGGGTCTTCGAACAGCAGGTAGCCGTGCTGGCCCGACCGGACCGGCGCGAGGTACCTGTGCGGCGAGAGGTCCACCCCAGCCAGGTCAGTCACGTCGACCCAGGTGCCGTGCCCGTCGAAGTGCACCACGTGATACGGCCGCCCGGCCGCGTGCGCGGAGTGCAGCACCTCGGAGAGGCGGGCGAACGTGGCCGGGCGCAGCACGTCCAGGTCCAGGCCGGCCATCTGTTCGGCTCCGCCCCGCACCAGCCGGCTCGCCACCGACCGGAACGGCACGTCGGCGCGGCCGCCCGGGCGGCAGATCACCAGCAGCACCCGCAGCCGGTCCCCGGCGGGCTCGGGCAGATCCGGGTGGCCGGCCGCGCGTAGGTGAGTACGCACAAACGCCTTGGCGCCCAGCGCCAGGGGCGCGTCCCGTCCGGGATCCCTGAGCAGTTCCCACGCCAGCCCGGGTCCGGCTTCGGGGTCGGCCTCGACCTCGACCCGCACCTCCCCGAGCCGGTCGCGTGCCCGTTCCCAGATCCCCGCCGCGTCCATCCCGGCGAACACCCACCGGAACAGGTCAGCTCCAACCTCGGCGAGCCGCGCCTCCGCGTCCCGCGCGATCTCGGGCGCGGGATGCGCCGGGAACTCGGCGTAGTCCTCTAAATACCAGCGGATCCGCTCGCCGTCCCCGTTACCGGGCATGCCGTCGATCTCGTTGACCGCCAGCCGGCGCGATGCGCCGTCCTGCCAGGCAACCTCCACCCGCCGCCGTCCGGCAGGCCCAGCCGCCAGCTCCCTGATCCGCAACTCCACCACGAAACCTCACCCCCAGCCCACTCAATACGGCGATAGTAGTGCCATTCCCTTCACTCGGACACCGCGACAGGGGGTGACAGATTCCGAGGCGAAGGCGGGTGCGCGTGTTGCTGAGCTGGATCAGCAGGGCCGCATTCAGGTGTCGGCCTTGACGTACTGCACGACGATGACGACCTGCCCATCCGGTTGCGCGGTGACCGTATACCAGATGGTCAGACCGTCCGACGGAAGATGGAGACGGTACGAACCGGGCAGCGGGTCTACGTCGGGAAGCGGGTCGGCAAGTGCCGGAACTGGTTCTTCGAGCAGGTGAAATATCGCCTTGTGGGCGGCGTTTCGAAGCGGTTGCGGCAGTCCTTCGAGCTCGTTCCAAGTCCTGTCCGGGAAGCGAAGGACTCGGTCACTCACTCAATCCCCAGGCCTCCGCCAGTTCCTCGCGGGTGAAGGTACGACCGTCCCCAGAATCCGACTGGATGCGCCTCAGCGCCTCGACATCTCCGGCTTCACGCCGCAGACGCCGGTTCTCTGCCCGGAGTGCGTCCAGCTCCGCTCGCGGGATGGAAACCATGTCCTCGATGCCAGCGGCCATGTGAACTCCTCGCCTCGCCGTCACGGGCTTGTCCGTCCCTGATTTTACTCGCCAAGCGCTGCCTGAGCCGTGAGCCGTCACTCGGGCGCGGCGCCTCGGAGCGAAGCCGGCGCCGGTCAGCGGCGCCGACAAGGTAGACGGTGAGATTGGTGTCCGCCCGGACGGGACCAGTGGTCGTACGCGGCGCGGCAGGCAGCCAGGACGGCCGATCATTACCATGCATCCGTCTCCGACGAGGACGAGGCGGCGCGCTGGGCGTACGGCCGCCGGGTGGCAGATCACCAGCAGCACCCGCAGCCGGTCCCGGCCGGCTCGCGCAGGTCCGGTTGGCCGGACGCGTGCAGGGTCCGGACGAACGCCTCGGCGTCTGGTGAGGAGCCTTGGCGCGGTGTGGACCAATACCCACATCCCGATTGTGGCCGAGATGCCGCACGGCGGCCCGGAGGTAACCCGACCCGGCGCAAGGTCTCCAGATCAGCGATAAGCCGCTCGGTCAGGTCGACTTTGTCGGCGGCACCTGCGCCGACTTGCCGGAAGTTGTCCAGCGCGGCCCGGGCGTAGTGCATGGCATCGCCGAACCGGCCATTGCGGGCAAGCAGTGTGCTGATGTTGTATCGCGTCTGCCCAGCGGTATAGACATTCCCGCGAGCTTCCTCGTGCCGGATTGATCGCTGATAGTGAAGGAGCGCCTGGTCGATGCGGCCAGCTCGGCTATCCACGTTACCGAGCTGGTTTTCCATGCTCCCGCGTGTCTCGTGGTCGTCATCCGGAGTGAGGTTGAGGGCCTGCTCGTAGTAGCGGAGCGCGGTATCGAGGTGCTCGAGAAGCACCGCCTCACCCTCGCCGGCCGCGGTCGCTTCGTCGAATTGCTCCAGCGCGACGGTGCCGAGGTGGCCTAGATTAAGGGCCCGGCCGTGACGATCGCTCTCGGGCCGAAGACGGAGGCTGTTTGTCAGCCATCGTTCTGCTTCGGCTAGATTCCGTAGACCAGGTACCGTCAGATAGGCGGCGCCGAGGTTGCCCGCGGCTTGCGCTTCCGCCGTATGATCATCGATCTTCCGAGTCAGTTCAAGGGCTTCCTGGAAGAAGGGCAGGCAACCCGGGTCTTCTTGTCGCAGGAGGATACGGCCGATGTCGTTGACGACGACTCCGTAGTCCAGCGATGCGGCGAGCGAGCGGGTGCGGCCGAGTGCGGCGTCCTCGTCTGCTTCGAGCCGCGCCTCGCCGGCCTTCAGCCGCGCCACGAAGTCCTCGACCTCTGTGCTGCTTATCAGGCTCTCGCGGAGCGCCTGGCCGACCAGGATCGTGATCGTGAGCGGGTTGCCGGCGGCGTAGTGCAGCAGTGGCCGCCAGTCGGTTCCTGCCTTGCCGGCGCCGCGCCGGGCGGCGAGGGCTGCGGCTAGCTGAAGGCTTTCCTGTAGGGGCATCCTAGGCAGCCAGACCCGGGCCACCAGGTCACCCAGCCAGGCGTCTTCCTCGCGCCGGGAGGTGAGCAAGACCTTGCAGCGTGTCCGCTGGGTCAGGTCCCGCAGCAGCTTGACCAGATCGTCCTGCTCGGCTTGTGTCCATGCGCTGGGTGTTCCGGCGGGGAAGCCGGTGACGGGCTCGACGTTGTCCCATACCCACAGCACCGGGATCTGCGCGAGGATCTGCGTGGCGAGGTCGCGGCGCTGGCGCGGGTCGGTGATCGTCTGCCAGGCGATTCCGTTCGCTTCCAGCAGCCCGGCGAACCGGTCGCCGGCGGTGTCGATGGCTCGTTCCGCGGACAGGTGGTGTTCGAAGGAGGACCACAGCACCGCACCCTGACCGAGGCCGCCGGTGCTCTGGTACCAGCGGGCGAACTCCGCTGCCGTGGACGACTTGCCCGCCCCGGCGTACGCGTGCAGCAGCACCGCCCGCTGGGCCGCGCGTAGGTGAGTACGCACGAACGCCTTGGCGCCAAGCGCGAGCGGCGCGTCTCTGTCGGGATCTCGCAGCAGCTCCCATGCCAGCCCGGGTCCGGCTTCGGGATCAGCCTCGATCTCTATCCGGGCATCACCGAGCCGGTCCCGCGCCCGTTCCCAGATCCCCGCCGCATCCGTCCCCGCGAACACGTGCCGGAACAGGTCGGCTCCGGTCTGAGCGAGCCGGGTCTCCGCGTCCCGTGCAATCTCGGGCGCGGGATGCGCCGGGAACTCGGCGTAATCCTCTAAATACCAGCGGATCCGCTCGCCGTCCCCATCGCCGGGCACCCCGTCGATCTCGTTAACCGCCAGCCGGCGCGATGCGCCGTCCTGCCAGGTAACTCCACCCGCCGCCGTCCGGCCCCGTCCGCCGCCAGCTCCCTGATCCGCAACTCCGACACACAGCGATGGTAGTCCGGCAGGCGAAGCCAGGTAACGCTCCGTCAGCTCTATTCCGCGTTGGCGGGCTATGTTGAATTGATCAGTTACGGGAGGAGGGCGCAGTTGCCGGAGCGGTCAGCGGATCCGTTCGGTGGCAGGCAGCCGACCAGTCACGAGCGGATGTCGGGGCGGCCCTGGGACGCGTCGTACCATGATGGGCCCGCGCCGTGGGATACCGGCCGTCCGCAGCCGGCGGTGGTGCGTGTCGCTTCCAGCGGCGGATTCGCTGGAACGGTCCTCGACGTGGGCTGCGGTACCGGCGAGAACGCACTTCACGTTGCCGCGCTGGGGCTGCCGGTGCTGGGCCTTGACGTGGCCGCGACGGCACTGGCGATGGCCCGGGCGAAGGCCGCGGAACGCGGGATCGACGCCGAGTTCGCCCTCGCTGACGCGTTGCGGCTGGAGCGTCTGGGCCGCTGGTTCACTACGGTGCTGGACTGCGGCCTGTTCCACACGTTCGACGGCGGCGAGCGAGCAGCATACGTGGCGAGCCTTGCGTCGGTGACCGAGTACGGCGGGACCCTGTATGTGCTGTGCTTCAGTGATGGCGGTCCCAGTACCGGCCCGCATCCGGTCAGCCAGGAAGAGCTGAGAGCCGCGTTCAGCCTGGACCATGGCTGGAACGTCGCCGCCATCGAACCAGACCGGGTTCAGACGAGATTCCACGACGATGATGGCGCACCGGCCTGGCTAGCGACGGTCAAACGGGCGGGTGCTGGGGGAGACGCGACGGAGCCGCCGTATTTTGACTGATCGGTCTAAATGCTGCTAGCGTGGCTGCTATGTCGCGGACCAAGGAGTTCGACCCTGACGCGGCGCTTCAGCGGGCGCTGGAGCTGTTCTGGGAGCGCGGCTACGAGGCGACGTCGATGTCCGATCTGGTCGAGCATCTGGGTATCGCGCGGGCGAGCATCTATGCCACCTTCGGCGACAAGCACACCCTGTACCTGCGAGCGCTGGACCGGTATGTGCGGACGCGGGAGCCCGACCCGATCGAGATGCTCTCCCAGCCCGGTCCGGTGCTGCCGGCGGTCCGGGCGCTGGTCGAGGCGTACGCCGCCGAGTCCGTGTGCGATGAGCGCCGCAGGGGCTGCATGGTGGTCAACACCGCCATTGAGCTGATGTCGCGCGATCCGCAGGCCGCGCGGCAGGTCGAGGCGAACTGGGACGCCATGGAAACCGCGCTGACCTCGGCGCTTACCCGGGCTCGCGCGCAGGACGAGATGCCGGAGGGCAAGGACCCGCGTGCGCTGGCCCGGTTCCTGCTGGTGCTGCTGCAGGGTATGCGGGTTCTCGGACGGGCGCACCCGGACCCGGGCAGGCTGCGCGATGCCGCCGCGCAGGCGCTGAACATCCTGGGCTGAGGCGCGATCGCTGTGGTGAGAACCTTCTTGGCGCGCTCTAATTCTAGAACGATCAGTCCAGATAAATCGAGGGCGAGCGTCTCACTCCTGCTGCTGGGCGCGGTTCAGGTCACGCTGATCGCGGCCATCACGGTCATCACGGTGGCGCTCCCGGCCATCGCGCGAGACATGCGCGTGACCGAGTCCGGGCTGGTGCTGGTGTCCGCCGGGTACGGGATCTCGTTCGGCGGGCTGCTGCCACTTGGCGGTCGCCTCGCGGACCGCTTCGGTCGGCGGCGGGTGTTCGCCGCCGGGACGGCCCTGTTCGGCGTCGCGTCCGCGGGCGCTGGCCTCGCGCCCACGGCCGGATCGCTGATGGCCGCCCGGCTTGCGCAGGGGGCTGGCGCCGCGCTGACCGCACCGGCGGCGGTGGCCCTGCTCGGCGTCGTGTTCCCGGACCCAGACCGGCATGGCAGAGCGCTGGCGACATGGGGCGTGCTCAGCAGCGCCGGGGCGATCGCCGGGACGGTCCTGTCCGGTGTGCTGATCGCCTGGGTGTCGTGGCGCTGGGCATTCGCACCCCCGGCCGCGATCGCGGGCATCGCGGCGATCGCGACGCCGAGGGTACTTCCCGCCGGTCCCGCTCCGGCCAGCACGCGGATCGACTGGCCGGGAGCCGTGCTGGCCACGGCCGGGCTGGCCGCGCTGATCTACGGGCTGGAACGCGCGGGCTGGGCGGTCGCCGCGGGCGCCGCGCTGCTCGCCTTGTTCGTCCTGGCGGAACGGCGCGCCGCGGCCCCGCTCGTGCCGTTGCCGTTCCTCGGCAGGCGCGTCCTGCCGCTGGCGGCCGTTCTCACCTGTGCCGCTGTCATGGCCACGGCGTTCTTCCTGCTCTCGCTGTACCTGCAGCAGGTCCGCGGGCTTTCCGCGCTGCGGACATCGGCCGTCTTCCTGCTGCCGGTCCCGGCCGCGGTCACCGCCGGGCCGCTGGCGGGACGGCTGATCGGCCGCTTCGGCGCGCGGCCGGTCCTGGCCGCCGGACTGGTCGGCGCGGCAGCGGGCTTGCTGCTGCTGAGCTTCCTGAGCGTGCCCTATGCCGGGCTGCTGCTGTTTCCCTTCGGCGCCGGCCTGGCCTTTTCCGCGGCAACCGTCATCGCGATGTACGACGCCAGCGCAGCCCAGGCCGCGCTCGCGGGCGCGTTGGTCAGCACCGCGATGGAGACCGGTCCGCCGCTCGGACTCGCGGTGCTGACCTGGGCCGCAACCATCTACTCCCATGATCCGGCGGCCGGCTATCCGTTCGCGCTGCGCGTCGCCTCGATCATGCTCCTTGTCCTTGCCGTGTTCACAACGACACACCACTCAGAGGAGAGGCATCGATGACACAGCGGTTCACCGGAAAGACGGCCCTGGTCACCGGCGGCGGGTCGGGCATCGGCCGCGCCACCGCGCTCGCATTCGCCGCGGCGGGCGCGACCGTGGCGGTCAGCGGGCGGCGTCAGGAACCCCTCGACGAGACCGTGCGGCTGATCGAGGACGCTGGCGGGAAGGCAATCGCGATCACTGCCGACGTTTCCTCGCCCGCCGACGTCGAGCGGCTCGTTGCCGCGACCGTCGCCGAGCTCGGCGGCCTGCACATCGCGTTCAACAACGCTGGAATCCTCGAAGCCGGGCCGCTGGCCGACATGGACCAGGCAGCCTGGGACCGCCTGCTCGCGGTGAACTTGACCGGCGTGTTCCTCGCGATGAAGCACGAGATCAGCCACATGCGCGCCAGCGGCGGCGGCGTGATCATCAACACCGCCTCCAGCCTGGGGGCGCACATGCGGCTGCCGTTCCTCGGCGCCTACGCCGCCACCAAGGCCGCCGTCAGCGCGCTGACCCGGGCCGCGGCACGCGAATGCATCGCGGACGGCATCCGCATCAACGCCATCAGTCCAGGCCCCATGGACACGCCGATGTCGCTGCGTCCAGGCGAAACCGAGGCCGACCGCGCGCAGCGGCTCAACGGCGCCCTGCCGGCGGGCCGGGTAGGAAGCCCGAGCGAAGCCGCGGCGGCGGTGCTCTGGCTCGCCACTCCGGAAGCAGCCTTCACGGTCGGCCACGACCTGGTCATCGACGGCGGCGCAACCGCGTTATGACCCTCCGTCCTGGAGCGCCTGATCGTCGGTGAGGCCGTCGTAGGCGACGAACCGCAGTTCGGAGCTGTAGTGGTGGCCGTGGCGGTCGGTGAGCCAGAGCTGGTCCGGGCCGGGGAGCATCTCGGTGATCGTGTACTCGGCGTGGCCGGCGGCGCGGGTCTGGCGGATGTGC
>Ga0207664_10003288_pt1 | contig 10743 bp, 6 predicted proteins | sample LARL83metaG_FD_184349 | JGI IMG/M metagenome (GOLD analysis project Ga0207664, IMG submission 184349) | Corn, switchgrass and miscanthus rhizosphere microbial communities from Kellogg Biological Station, Michigan, USA - LAR L8-3 metaG... | ecosystem: Host-associated > Plants > Roots >...
GGCCAGTCCTGCAGCTTCTGCGGTTCCGGCGTGACCGGGACGTCGCATTCCCCCGGGCTGCTCGGTTCCAGCGGCACGTGCGGTGTGGTGCCGGTCGTGGTGAACTCGGTGGGGGTGGGCAGGTTCGGTGAGTTGGTGGCGCGGCCGGGGTGGTCGATGTCCGGTCCACTCGGGATGGTCGTCGCGGGATCGTACGCCGGGCCGATCGCCGGGTAGCCGAAGAACGCGCGGAAGTCGGCGAACGCCTTGATGAACGCCCGGTGGAAGTCGAAGAAGTTGGCGCCGTAGCAGGTGGCGTTGATGCCGGGGTGCACGCCGGCCGCGCAGACCGGGAGCGAGAACTCCATGTTGTTCTTGTGCCAGAGCGAGTGCTCGTTGGCGACTTCCTTGTTGTGGTTGGTCATCCACCAGTGCTCGGCCAGCCGGTCGACCTTCGTGCTGCGCTCGACGGTGAACGGGCGGGTCGCCTGGCAGGTCTGCTGGCTGTCGCCGCTGCCGACGGTCACCGTCACCGACACGTTGCGGGTGCCGGTTTCCGGGCCCCAGTAGTAGTCGACGGAGTCCTGCGTCAGGTCGGGTGATCCGGCGGTGCTGAAGCCGGCGGACGACTTGTCCGTGTAGTCCTTGACGGCCGTGCCGTCGATCGACCACTGGAATGTCGGCGTGCCACCGGGACCGCCCGACACGGTCGCCTTGAAGGCGGTGTGCTCCGCCACGTTCATCGTGCCGCTCGCCTCGTCGGCCATTTCCTCCGCCGTGTCGCCGTCACTGGACGGCGCGAGGTTGTCGATGGTGACGGTGCACGAGGGCGGTGTGCCGCCCCAGAACAGCGGATCAGGGGAGTAGCTGTGGCCGCCGGCCTGCGTGAGGTCGATCTGGTACTCCACGATCAGGTGCGGGGTGGCACAGTTCGGCGATACACCGAAACCGGCCTTGCCGCGCTGGTTGTCGGCGGTGACGACGCGACTGTTGCCCTGTGCGTCCCGCAGCGCCACGCCGTTCTCGAACACGATGATCGTGCCGTCGGTGAAGATGTGGACGTTGTACCGCTGCAGTTGGTCATGACCGGCGCTGTTCGCCTCGACGGAATCGAAGCTGACCAGGAAGTACTGGTCCGGGCCGAGCGGCGTGGTCACGCCGCACTCGTCGTAGGCCAGGAAGAACGTGTCCGGTGTGGTCCGTCCGGGTGCGGTGATGCCCTGGTCGGCATAGACCCAGGCGTTCGTGCCCGGCGACTGCGACGGCGGAACGTCCGACCATTCGGCCGATCCGTCCGGACACGTCCCGAACGTGCCGTCCGTGACATGACAGTGCGCGCTGCGCGCATGGGTCGCCGGTTGACCCGCTGCCTGCGCGGTCAGTGGTGCCAGGCCGACCGTGGCCACTACGACGACGAGGGCGATCGCGCATCTGAGCGCACGCCAGGACAAACGTCTGTGCATACAAGCCCCCAGCCCCGTAGTGGTCCGTGACCACTACTTCGCGGACCCGCGCACACCCGCTACTCGAAACGGACCGCGGTCACCCGGTCAGCCCAGCCCGTTACCGTTCGGTGATATGCGAGGAACCGGCGGCGGGGAACTGGTCGTTCCCCGCACACCAGGCCACCGAAGTCACGCTCCGACGAGAGGTGCCCCCGAGTGCTCGTCGTCGGGCAGGGGCACGTCTTCCTTCTGGGGCTGACCGCGCAGGACGGCGCGGGCCTTGTCGCGGTCCAGTACGCCTTCCCATGCGGCGACGACGAAGGAGCCGACGGCGTTGCCACAGGTGTTGGTGAGCGCGCGACACGTCGACATGAAGCGGTCGATGCCGAAGATCAGCATGATGGCCGCCACCGGGATCGTGCCGATCGAGGCCAGCGTCGCGGCCAGGACGATGAAGCCGGAGCCGGTGACACCCGCCGCGCCCTTCGACGTCAGCAGCAGGATCGCGATGATGCCCAACTGCTGGCCGATGGAGAGGTGCGTGCCGGTGGCCTGCGCCAGGAACAGCGCCGCCAGCGTGAGATAGATGCAGGTGCCGTCGAGATTGAACGAGTAGCCGGTCGGCACCGTCAGGCCGACCACGTCCTCCGGCACGCCGGCCCGCCTGATCTTGCCCATCAGCCGCGGCAGCACCGTCTCGCTCGACGATGTGCCGAGCACGATCAGCAGTTCATCCTTGATGTAGCGCAGCAGCGCGAAGATGTTGAGGCGGAAGCCCGCGCACACGGCGCCGAGGCAGACCACGACGAACAGCGCGCTGGTCGCGTACAGCAGGCCGATGAGCGAGCCGAGGCTGGTCAGCGTGTGCAGGCCGTACTTGCCGACGGTGAACGCCATGGCGCCGAACGCGCCGACCGGGGCCGCGTACATGATGATGCGCAGCAGCGCGAAGAAGACCTTGCCCAGTTTCTCCACGCCGACCGCGACACCCCGCGCCGGCTCGCCGACCAGCTTGATCGCGATGCCGAACAGCACCGAGAAGAACACCACCTGGAGATCACTGCCGGTGGAGGTGAACGCACCCAGCGCGTTGGGCGGCACGATCTCGGTCAGGATCGACCAGAAGCCCTGCGCCTTGCCCTGGGACGCGTACTGAGCCGCGTTCCCGGTCAGCTTGAGGGTGGCCGGGTCGGCGTGGATCGCGGTGCCCGGGTGTAACAGGTCGATGGCGAGCAGGCCGAGCACGAGCGCGACGGTGGTCATCCCCTCGAAGTAGAGCAGCGACTTCACCCCGATCCGGCCGACCTTGCGCAGGTCGTCGACACCGGCGATGCCGCCGACCACGGTGACGAAGATGATCGGGCCGACCACCATGGTGATCATGGCGATGAACACGGTGCCGAGGGGTTCGAGCCCGGCACCGGTATGGGGCCAGATGGCGCCGACGGCGACACCCGCCGCGATGCCGATCAGCACCCATACGTACAGCTTGCGGTACCACACTCGACCGGTGGCGACAGTTGCGGAAGTCGCGGACATCGGGACTCCAATGTGTGATGTTCCTCTGGCGCCGATGACCGTGACGCACACCACCCCGCGCGGTCTCGATTACGCGCATTTCGCGCACCGCGTCCGCGCTGGGCGGGACGGAGTCCCAATGCGACACTGAGCGAATGGGCCAGACTGTGCTCCGACTCGGGCGCGGACACGCTGCCCGGCGCCTGAGCATCTCGAAACAGGTCCTGCTGCTGCAGTTGACCGTCGCGATCCTGCTGACCGGCGCCGGTATCGCTGTGGCGATCCAGCAGGCCCGTAGCACCGACTTCAACAACGCGCGCACGGAAACGCTGGCGCTGGCCCAGACCCTGGCGGCCGCGCCGGGGACGGTGGACGCGATCGACAGCGCGGACCCGAGCGCGGCGCTGCAGCCGGTGACGTTGGATATCCAGCGGTCGACGTCGGTCGACTTCGTGGTGGTGATGAGCCCGTCGGGCGTCCGCTACACGCACCCGAATCCGGCCGAGATCGGCAAGCACTACCTCGGCGACACCGCGTCCGCGCTGGCCGGCCACGCCTTCAGCGAGGTCTACACCGGCACGCTCGGCCCGTCGGTGCGATCCGTCGCCCCGATCTACGGCCCGAATCACCGGATCGTCGGACTTGTCTCGATCGGCATCACCCTGGAGAAGCTGTCCACCTTGGCCGGCAAGCAGTTGCCGCTGATCCTGGCGATCGCGCTGGGCGCGGTCGCGTTGATCGGGCTCGGCTCGTGGGCGCTGTCCAGGAGACTCGCCAAACAGACCCTGGGGCTCGGGCCGGAGGAGATCACCCGGCTCTACGAGCACCACGACGCCGTGCTGCACGCGATGCACGAAGGCCTGTTGGTGTTGGACCGGCGTGGCCGGGTTCTCGTGGTCAACGACGAGGCCGTTCGGCTGCTGGAACTGTCCGGCGAACCGGTCGGCCGGGCCGTCACCGAACTCGGTCTGGATCCGGCGCTGACCGCGCTGCTGTCGTCCGGCCGTGCGGCGCACGACGAGACGCACCTGGCCGGCACACGGGTGTTGGCCGTCAACCAGTCCAGGGCGATGCGGGCGGGGCGCGACCTCGGCACGGTGGCGACGCTGCGGGATCACACCGAGCTACGCGCCCTGGCCGGGGAACTGGACTCGGCACGGGCGTTCGCCGACGCACTGTCCGCGAGCGCGCACGAGGCCGCGAACCGCCTGCACACCGTCGTGACGCTGATCGAACTCGATCGGCCACAGGACGCGATCCGCTTCGCCACGACGGAACTTGCCGCGTCCCAGGGCCTGATCGACCGGCTGCTGACCGCGGTCGGCGACGAAGCGGTGGCCGCGTTGCTGCTGGGCAAGATCTCGCAGGCGGCCGAGCGCGGCGTCGAACTGTCCATCGGTGACGACACGGCCGCGCCCGACCTGCTGGTGCCGATCCGGGACCTGATCACCATCATCGGCAACCTGATCGACAACGCGGTCGACGCCGCTGCCGCCCACGACGCGCCGCACCGCGTGGCGGCGAGCCTGTGCACCGGACCGGACGGCCTGACGGTGCGCGTGGCCGACAGCGGCAGTGGGATCGCGCCCACGGAACGGGATCGGATCTTCACGTCCGGCTGGACCACCAAGAACGAGGCGGGCCACGGGATCGGGCTGGCGTTGGTGCGGCGAAGCGTGCAGTGCAACGGCGGAACGATCGAGATCGCGGCCGACGCGGAACTCGGCGGTGCCGCGATCACCGTACGACTGCCGGCGACGGCGGGGGTCCGGTCGTGATCGAACGACCGATCAACACCCTGATCATCGAGGACGATCCCATCCTCGCCGAGGCACATCGCATGTTCACCGAACGCGTGCCGGGCTTCGCCGTCGCCGGTGTCGCCCATTTCGGCACGGACGCACTGCGGTTGGTCGCGACCCGGCCCGTCGACGTGCTGCTGCTGGACGTGAACCTGCCCGACATGAGCGGTATCGAGCTCTGCCGCACGCTGCGTGCGCACCGCAACGCCGTGGACGTCATCGCCGTCACATCGGCACGCGACCTGGCCACCGTCCGCTCTGCGGTGTCACTCGGCGTGGTGCAGTACCTGCTCAAGCCCTTCGCGTTCGCGTCCTTCCAGAGCAAACTCCACGCGTACGCGGAATATCGGCGTCGCACCGCCCAGGCTCCGCGGCAACTGGCGCAGACCGACGTCGACCGCGCACTCGCCGCGCTGTACGAGAACCCGGCACGCACGCTCCCCAAAGGACTCACCGAGGCGACTCTAGGTACCGTCATCGAACTGCTGCGGGCGAACGGGGAACTCTCGTCCGCGCAGGTGGCCAAGAACGTCGGCGTGGCAGTACAAACCGCCCGGCGCTACCTCGAATACCTTGTCAGCCAACGCCTCGCCACGCGTACGCCCGCCTACGGCGGTGCCGGCCGACCCGAGCAGCTCTACCGATGGACCGACAGCACGCCACTGTAGCTACGCGAGATCAGATGCCCTCCAGGTGTCCTCCGGAGTCGAGTTTCGCGCGTAGCTCGTCGGCGCCGGGGTGGTCGAGATCGGTGAGGATGGCCAGAGCCTGCTGCCAACTGTCGTGCGCGGCACCGGGATCACCGGCGGCGAGGTGCACGTCGCCGAGTCGGTGCAGCGTGTTGGCCTCGTAGTAGCGATCACCCAGCGTACGGAATCGGGCCAGCGCCTGTTGGTAGCAGGAAACGGCGTCGGTGTGGCGGCCCAGGTGCAGGTGGATGTAGCCGAGGCTGTCCCAGGTCGTGGCCTCGCCCGCGCCGGTGCCGAGTTCTCGGTGCAGGATGACGGCTTGGTCGCACACGGTGCGGGCCTGCTCGAAGTCCGCCAGTAGGGCGTGGCTCCAGCCGACGGCGTTGAGCGCATAGGCTTCCCCGACCCGATCGGCCGTGGCTCTCGCCAACTCCAACGACTCCCGGGCGCGGGTCAGGGCTTGGTCGAAGCGGCCACGCAGCTCGGCCAGCCAGCTCATGTCGATCAGGAGCCCCACCAGGCCACGGGTGTTGCCGCCGCCACGGTAGAGGTCGACGGCGCGGTCGAAGTGGTCCTGGGCGTCGGCGTGGGCGGCGACACGGATGTACGCCCGGCCGAGCGTGCGGTGGGCCAGCGCCTGCGCCGGCCGATCGTCCAGGCGTTCGGCCGCGGCCAGCCCGGCCCGCTGCACCCGTACCGCGTCCGCCCAACGCCCCCGTCGCTCCAGGAAGTTGTACAGGACGACGGCGAGTTGCTGGACCGCACGGTCGAAACCGACCGCCCACTCGTGGACGGCCAGCAGCACGGTCTGTTCCTCGGTGAACCAGGCCAACGCTTCGTCGTGGGTATCCGGCCGCTCCGGACGAACTCCGGGGCCGGGCGGATCCAGCGGCAGCGGGCTGAGATTCGGTTGGAGCGACATCGCGGCCGTGTATGCCGTGTGCAGGTAATGGTCCACGGCCCGATGGGTCGCCGCCTGCCGATCGGATGCGGAGTCCACGGCGTCGGCGGTCTCGGCGGCGTAGCCCCGCAGCAGATCGTGGAACGCGAACCGACCGTGCGTGGGTTGGGCCAGCAGGTGGGCGTGGATCAGCTCGTCGACCGCGCGGCGTGCTTCGGCGACGGGGACCTCGGCGAGGCTCGCGACCGCCGGCGGGGTGATGTCCGGCCCGGGGTGGACGGCGAGCAGACGGAAGACGCGCGCCGTGACCGCGGTGAGGTCGCGGTACGAGCAGGTGAACACCGCGCGCAGGTTGGTGGTGGTGTCGTCGAGATCAAGGACGTCGAGCCGGCTTCGGACGTCCATGAGTCGCTTGGCGAGGTCGGCGAGGGACGCCGCCGGGTGGATGGTGGCCAGCGCGGCGGCGATGCCCAGCGCCAGCGGCATTCGTGCGCACAGGTCGATCACGGCCGCGGTCGCGTCGGGGTCCGCCGATGTGACCGCGGAGCCGAGCCGCCGGGTGAGCAGTTCCCGCGATTCGGCGACGGTGAGCAGGCCCAGCATGATCGGATGGGCGCCCTCGGCGGCGACCAGGCCCGCCAGCGGGTCGCGACTCGTGACCAGCGTCAGGCAGGTCGGGCTGCCGGGCAGCAGGGGGCGGATCTGGTCGGTGTCCCGTGCGTTGTCCAGCACCACCAGCATTCGTCGGCCGTCCAGCAGGCTGCGGTAGAGCGCTGTCCGCGCGTCCAGTTCGAGCGGGACACGGTCGGCGGGAACGCCCAGTGCGTACAGGAAACAGTGGATCGCGTCGGTCGGCGTAGTAGGCGTCGCTTGGGGGGCGAAGCCGCGCAGGTTCAGATAGAGCTGCCCGTCCGGAAAGCGCTCGGCGTTCTGCCGGCCCCAGTACAGGGCGAGCGTGGTCTTGCCGATCCCACCGGCACCGTTGATCACCGAGACGACGGACCCGCCGGTCCCGGCCGGGCGGTCCACCAGCCCGGACAACGCGGTCAGTTCGGCTGCCCGGCCGGTGAAGTGGTCCACGACGGCGGGCAACTGCCGTGGCACGATCCGCTCCCCGGCCCGGTGGACCGTGCGGCCGCGCAGCAGGTCGGGGTCGGCCCGCAGGATCCGTTGGTACAGCTGGGCTACTTCCGGCCCCGGGTCGATGCCCAGGTGTTCGACGAGTCCGGCACGCAATCGGCGGTAGGCGGTCAGTGCGTCGTTCTGACGGCCGGACCGGTAGCAGGCGAGCATCAACTGGGTGGCCAGCCGTTCCCGCAACGGATGTCGCCGCACGAGTTGTCCCAGCTCGCCCACCAGGTCCTCGTGCCGGCCCAACGCCAAATCGGCCTCGATCCGTTCCTCCAGCGCCATCACCTGGGCATCGGCCAGTCGTTGGATCTCGCCGGCCTGGTTCCCGTCGCACAATGTCACGTCCGCGAAGGGTTCACCGCGCCACAGGTCCAGCGCGGCACGCAGATCGTCGGCGGCACGGGCGACGTTTCCGTCGGCCAGCGCGGCCTTTCCCGCGTCGAACAAACGCTCGAACTCGGCCGTGTCCAACTCGCCCTGCTCGACGCGCAGTCGGTACGCGGCCGGTTCGGTCACCAGTCGCGCCGTGCCGTCCTCGACCAGCAACGCCCGCAGCCGCCAGACGTAGGTCCGCACCAGGTTCGGCGCGCTCGCCGCCGGTCGCTCACCCCACACCGAGTCGACCAACCGGGTCAGGGAAACGCTGCGGTTGGCCGACAACAACAACACCGCCAGAACCGCCCGCTGCCGTGCGGACACGATGCGCACCGTGCGACCCGCCACCACCACCCGCATCGGTCCCAGCACCCCGAACCGCACGACGAACAGGATAGATGGAACGTAGATGTCCGGTGGCGAGACTGCGTTCATTCCATCCACGCCCCGTAGCGGCGAAGGAGTCAGCAATGCCCGCACCACGACGAAAGCGTTTCGCCACGGCACTCGCGGGTGCCGCGATCGCCCTCGCGGCACCGGCCACCGGACATGCCGCGAGCATCGTTCCCCCGGACGTCCAGGCCGTCATGGCGGCGCAACTCCCGGCCCAACAACGGGCCGCGATCATCGAATGGGAGGTGGAACGCGAGGGCGCCACCGGGTTCACCTCACTGACCATCGGAGCCCGGGGGATCACACTGCGATGGAAAGGCCCACTGCCAGAACGAATCCGGGCACTGGTCGACCAGGCGGGGACGGGCGTGCCGGTGGCCGTACTGCCGGCCCGCTATTCCCGGGCGGAGCTGGCCGCGTCGACCGCGCGGGTCGCGTCGTACATGCGCACGCACCAACACGGCCCGGTCGATGTCGTGGGCGGTCTGGCCGATGGCAGCGGGATCCGCGTCGCCATCAGTCCCGATGCGGAAGCCACGGTTGTGCTCCGCGATCTGGGGCCGCTGCCGACGCCGGTGACGATCGTCCGTGGCGCACCCGTGACCCTGAACTCCCGCCTGGACGACACCCCCGCGTGGTGGGGCGGCGCGCGGATCGTGTCGCAGGAAGGATGGGACTGTACGTCCGGCTTCGGCGTGACGAGCACCGTGGACGGAAAGCAGTACATCCTCACCGCGGCCCACTGCGCCAAGGGCAAGGGTGACGTCGTCGAGAACGGCCAGGCGTCCCAGAACGTCGGCGGCCCCAAACAGCCGCCGCTGACCCTCGGCCCGGTCGCGCTGTACCGCGCCGATCACGACATCATGGCGATCGCCACCAAGACCGGCAGCGGTGGCACCGTGTACGACGGTGGCGTCGACCTCAACGGCATCGACATCAGCGGCCGCGGCCTGCCCGAGACGCACAAGGCGGTCGCCGGCTGGGACTACGTCCACGGCAACGACTCGGTGTGCGTGTCCGGCAGTGTCGAAGGCATCTCCTGCGGTTACGACGTGGACGGCAACGAGCTGGCGATCACGGCGAACGCCTGCCGCGTCGACGGTTCGTCGTGCCACACGGTCTCCGACCTCGTCGAGGCGCACCCCGACGCCCACAAGAACGACCCGCCTCCGGTGCCGGGCGACAGTGGCGCACCGGTCTTCAAACTGGCGCCGAACAACAAGGTCACCGCGCTGGGCACGTTGACCGGCATATTGTCCGACGGCAGCATCGTCTTCCAGGATTTCGCCACCGCCCGTGCCGACTTCAAGATCACCGTCAACACCGGGTGAGCTGGGCGGACAACGTGAGCAGTTGAACAGGGCACATCGAAGCTATGCGGTGGCCGACATTCGGGCTGGGGGGACATCATGCGTCGTGCGGGTCTGGTGTCATGCGTCCTCCCAGCCCTGTTGATCGGTTCGGTGCCGGTACCCGCGGCCGCGACGACACCGACGACGCTGTACGTGCAGGACGAGTTCGGACCGTGCAGCGATTCCGGGCCGGGTACGCTCGCCGAGCCGTTCTGCGGCATCCAGGCCGCCGCCGATGTCGTCCAGCCGGGCCAGACCGTCATCGTCGGGTACCACGACCTCGACGGCTCCTACGACGGCGACGTGCACATCACCCACTCCGGCACGCCGGACCAGCCGATCACCTTCGAAGCCGCCTACCCGGGGCCCTATCCGACCAACGGCGCGATCTTCATCCTCCCGCGTTTCGGGATCGCCCAGGCGAACGGCTTTCTGCTCGACAACGTGCACGACGTCAAGATCAGCGGATTCGACATCCGGAACATGACGTCGAGCGGCGTCACGATGGTGAACTCCAGCGACATCACGATCGACCACCTCACGGCCAACACCGACCTGCCGGTGGGCATCGACATCACCGGCGCCGGCCACGACGTCATGATCAGCCGCGACACGCTGTCCGGCACCAGATCGGTCGAGATCGGTCCGGGCACCGAGCGGACCACCCTGGCCAGGAACGTCCTGGCCGGCCAGGTCCTCGTGAACGGCGCGACCGGAACGGCGATCACCAACAACACCGGCTTCCCCGGGCGGTGTCAGCCGGCCGTGACCAGCCTGATCGACGTGGTCAACGGGTCGGCCGCGACCTCGATCGAGAACAACGTCCTGACCGGCAGCTGCTCCAGCGGGGCCGTGTCCGTCATCGTCGACGCGGATGTGGCGGCCCAGACGTCCCTGGACTACAACATCGTCTTCACCGGGCCGCTGGTGGGCCTGCTGGTCAGCGCCTTCACCGCGGTTCGCAAAGAAGGCGGCGAGCTCAAGCTCTTGAACTTGACCAAGAAGGTCCATGACCTGCTCCAGATCACGAAGCTCTACACCGTCTTTGACGTGAAAGACGACGAAGCCGCGGCGATCTCTTCTTACACAAAGTAACCTCATCAACGGAGGCGGTCATGCGAATCTCCCGGCTGGATAAATCGCAGGTGGATGAGCAGA
>Ga0207664_10003289_pt1 | contig 10742 bp, 10 predicted proteins | sample LARL83metaG_FD_184349 | JGI IMG/M metagenome (GOLD analysis project Ga0207664, IMG submission 184349) | Corn, switchgrass and miscanthus rhizosphere microbial communities from Kellogg Biological Station, Michigan, USA - LAR L8-3 metaG... | ecosystem: Host-associated > Plants > Roots >...
ACCGGTGTGCTCAGCTGACGTGTGTCTCTGGCGCACAAGGATTTTCCTGTGCGTCGGGCAATGCGTCTGTGAAAGTGGACTCGCGCAAGCCTGTGCCATTGCCAAAAAAAGAAAGCATGAGCCTCACCGGATTGGCATTAACCGCGAGTCATCGAGTCGTGCTCTTGTGTGACGACAAACCAAAAGAATCGTTCAAATTCCGCTTCTCGGAACTCCCGTTCGAGCGTGCATCGGCGAAGAAAGATAAGGCCTGTCTTTTCGTGAATGACCTCTATGGATGGGTGCAGCTAATGCCTCTTGTTAAGCCCACCCCTTGGTGCAAGTGCAAACAGTAGGTGCTAGCGCCTGGAAATTGCACCAGAGATGGTGCAAGATTCTCAAAGTATGTGAAGGCCTGTTTACGTCAATTAATACGAGGTAGACTTGCTCCTCTATGACGGGGCAGCAACAGCCCACAAGACGCCGTATTTGGAAGGCTGCGGTCGTCGTGGTGTTGCTCCCACTGATTTTGCCGCTGGTTATTTCCGCCGTACTGCTGTTCGCGTTGCACCGCATCATTCTGTATGCGCTCGTCTGGTTAATCTGGTTGCCACAAGGGAAGGACACGCTCGTTGTTTATTCCAATAGCCCAATCTGGCAGGAGTACATGAGCGAACAGGTGCTCCCTCTCGTGCAAGAACGAGCCTTTGTGCTGAACTGGTCGGAGCGGAGCAAATGGCGCAAATGGGGGCTGGCGCAGCAAGTTTTTTACAGCTTCGGCGGTCAGCGGGAGTTCAACCCTTTAGTCGTTTTGTTTCGTCCCTTCCAGCGTGCCAGACTTTTCAGATTTTGGTCGGCTTTCAAAGAATGGAAACACGGGCATAGCGAAAGCGTTGAGCGGTTGAAAGATGACCTGCGCATGAGCCTGTGAGTTGACTCCCGGCGCTTCTGCCCCAGAAATGGTGCAAAGGCGATAATGTACATGAAGGCCTGTTCAGGACAGTTGACGCAGAAGCAATAATGAAACGATGTTTGAACGCTACACAGAATCCGCCAGGTGGACAATTTTCCAAGCGCGTAGTGCCGCGCTTCCCGACAGCAAGTACATCGAAGCACAACATCTTTTGCTCGGGTTAATTCGGGCCGACGCGGCATTGTTTGCCCGGGTCCTGGGCTCTGAGATATCCGTTGCTGAGCTGGAGAAGGAAGCCGTTGGCACGTCTCCGCTGCACCCTGTTGAAGCCGGGACCAACGTCAACCCCAATGTAGAGCTTAGCAATGAATGCAAACGAGTCATTTTGTTGGGCATGCAGGAAGCCGACGATTTGCACGACGCACATATCGGGACTGAACACCTACTGTTGGCCCTCCTGCGTCACCATCAAAATCTCGCAGCTCAGATGCTCGCTCGTCATGGCGTAGAGCTTGAATCGGTAAGACGGATGGTGCGGTCCGACGCATCCAAAAGTTAACTGGCGAGAAATCCCCGTCTCGCTTTTTACGCGCTGGAATTTGCCCCCAGAAATAGTGCAAAACCATGATGTACGAGAGAGCCTGTTTACACCAATTACTCCCACCATCACTGTTTAGTAAGCTCGGGCTGTCCAACAAAACTGATGGGTATCGACGAAGTAGGTGTGACGTTCGGGTAGAGGTTTTCCGTGTTTGTGAAGCTACCACCTGCGTGAGGGGTGAATGTGTTTCTACGTAACCAAAACCCGCCTAATAAACGCGCCGTGGCCGACTGGGCGGGCGAGTACTGGGGCTTCACCTTCGCTTTAACGTGAATCCATTCCCCGGGCCGCAGGACGAGCATAGTTCCGTCGTGGTCTTTAGCGCCGTACAGGTCAGCCCGTGCAAGAGCCGGGTGTCGCCAGTCTCCTTCCAAGCTTACAACGAGCGTTATGCTGAAATAAGTGAACCGCACTGATTCGTCCGCGGGCTGCAAATCCGACAAATGAGGGGAAACGGGTACTGCGATGGGGACCAGTCCGGTGTTGACAACGTTAAACTCGACGTCGAAAGGTTCGGACGGGGCGATGGCTTCCGGCGAAACACTCAGCAAGTAAACACCAAGCGCATGCGGGTCGCGTCTGTCTGGCGCACCATCTCCAACACTCGCACCGCCGTAGCCTCCACAGAGGCTATTATCGCAAGGAGGTGCTGGTGGGTGTCGAAGTTCGGTCCGCTGTGAAACAACCGAGAGGTCGATACTCTTAACCTGTTGCGCATTCAGCAGAATGGGGCAGGAGAACACCAGCAAGGCTCGTACACAGCGGACGAGTGTCATCGCGAACGACCCTTGCGGGGATTGTACCGCGATAACGAGTGATAAATCGCCATATCGCTCGTTGGGGCTTGCCGCTGCGCCGCAGCGGGTGCAAGATTCCTATCAAACGTGAAGACATAGCCTATGACAGAATGGTTCGCCCGCCCCGTTTTACACGTAACCGACGTTGAGGCCTCGCTCCGCTTTTACGTTGACCGACTCGGCTTCACGAGCCCCTGGCGCTACGACGAAGACGGCAGAGCGCGCGTCGCACAGGTCGATCGGCAGGGCTGCGCGCTTATCTTAGCCGACACATGGCCGGAGAAGATTGGCAAGGGTCTGATGTTCATTTCCCTGAATGTCGAGCCGGAGACGCACGAGGCTGCGATCGCCGCACTGGATGCGCTGCGTGCGGAATTAGAAGCGAAGGGCGTTCCGGTTAAGGAGGGTAGGTGGGGCTACCGGCTCTTGGTCGTCGATGATCCCGACCGTAATCAGCTCTTCTTCAACTATCCGAATGAGACTGCATCCGGAAAGATTGAAGCGTAGTACCCGCACCAACATTGCCGGTTCCATCGCATCTACCCGCTGGGACTAACGCGGCAGTTTTCCGAAAAGGCGCGCCTGGGCAGAGCCGAATTGCAGGGCCGCATAACGAGCGTGAAATCCCCATATCACTTTTTATTGGCATGGGCTGGGCCAGAGTTTTGTAAAATAACGCCTGTTATTACTCGTCAAATTATCATTTGGCGAATCTTTGATGTTCCTCAGTGTGAGTCGCGGGCGACTTTGGCGCCGCTCGAGCCGACCAGAAAATCGAAATCAGCCCCCTGATGGGCCTGCAGCACATGCTGCACATAGAGCCGCTCCCATCCGCGCGCCGGCAGCGGCGGAGGACTCCACTGGGCGCGGCGGGAAGCCAGGGTCCGTTCGTCCACTTCCAGTTGCAGAAGACGCTTCGGCGCGTCTAGGGTAATCATGTCGCCGGAGTGAACCAGGGCGAGCGGCCCACCGGCGGCGGCTTCCGGGCTGGCATGCAGCACCACCGTGCCGTAAGCGGTGCCGCTCATGCGAGCGTCGGAGATGCGTACCATGTCGGCGACTCCCTTGCGCAGGAGCTTGGGCGGCAGCGGCATGTTGCCGACCTCGGCCATGCCGGGGTAGCCGCGGGGGCCGCAGTTTTTGAGGACCATGACGGAGTTTTCGTCCACTGGAAGCGACTCGTCATTGATACGGGCGTAGAAATCCTCGATAGATTCGAATACCACCGCCGGCCCGCGATGGCGCAGGAGGTGGGGGCTGGCGGCGGAAATTTTAATGACGGCGCCATCGGGAGCCAGGCTGCCGCGCAAAACGGCGATGCCGGCGTTTTCCTTAAAGGGCTGTTTAAAGATGTGGACCACGTCGCGATTCCAGCAGGGAGCGTCTTTCACATTTGCCCAGATGGTCTCGCCATTGACAGTCAAAGCATCACGGTGCAGCCCGCCGCCTTCGCCCAGTTCGCGCAGAACAGCGGGCAGGCCGCCGGCGTAGAAGAAGTCCTCCATCAGATATTTCCCGGAGGGCTGGATATTAAGCAGGCACGGCATTCCGTTTCCGAGACGATCGAAATCGTCGAGACAGAGCGGCACACCCACGCGGCCAGCCAAAGCAATCAGGTGGATGACGGCATTGGTGGAGCCCCCGATGGCGGCATTGGCGCGAATGGCGTTCTCGAAAGCTTCGCGCGTCAGAATACGCGACATGCGCAGGTCGTCATTCACCATTTGCACGATGCGGCGGCCGGTCAACTGGGCCAGAGTGTTGCGGCGGGCATCTACGGCGGGAATAGCCGCGTTGCCCGGCAGGCTCATGCCCAGAGCCTCGACCATGCTGGCCATGGTGGAAGCCGTGCCCATGGTCATGCAGTGGCCCTTGGAGCGATGCATGCAGCTTTCGGCCGCGAAGAATTCTTCGCGGGTCATCTGGCCGGAGCGCACCTGCTCCGACATTTGCCACACGCCGGTTCCCGAGCCCAGGTCGCAGCCGTGGAATTTGCCCGAGAGCATGGGCCCGCCGGAGAGGCCGATGGTGGGCAGGTCGCAGGAAGCCGCACCCATCAGGAGGGAGGGAGTGGTCTTGTCGCAACCCATGAGGAGCACCACGCCGTCCATGGGGTTGCCGCGAATGGATTCCTCCACGTCCATGCTGGCGAGATTGCGGAACAGCATGGCGGTGGGACGAAGCTGGCTTTCCCCCAGCGACATGACGGGAAATTCCAGGGGGAAGCCGCCGGCCTGCCACACGCCGCGCTTGACGAATTCGGCCAGCTCGCGGAAGTGGCCGTTGCAGGGCGTAAGCTCCGACCACGTGTTGCAGATGCCGATTACCGGGCGGCCCTCGAAGAGGTCATGGGGCCAGCCCTGGTTTTTCATCCAGCTGCGATAGATGAATCCCTCGCGATCCTGGCGTCCGAACCATTCCTGGCTGCGAAGTTTCCTGCTCGCGTGTGTGCGTTGAAGGCTGGCAGACACGAATTGAGCCCCTCCTCTGGCCGGAAAATCATACTGCAAACCCAGCCGGTGAATGTACTCTTGGCCGCCACCACTTGACGCCGGTTGGAAATTGAGCCGATGATGGCGCGGTCCGACAGGAGATAACTGGCATGAGCATGACGCGACTGTTTACGCTGAGTATGATTCTGGTGGTTGCTTCTCTCATGCTTTCGAGCGAATCCGCTAAAGCGTCGGGGCTCCTGCTGGTCGCCAACAAGGGCGAGCACACCCTCGGGTTGATTGACACCAATGCGGGGCGACAGGTCGCAACCATTCCTGAAGGAGGGATTACCGGGCACGAGGTGGCGGCGTCGCCGGATGGGAGGCGGGCATTCGTGCCCATCTATGGAGACTCGGGAGTGGGGTTGCCGGGCACGGACGGAAGCAAGATTGACGTGATTGATCTTGAAAGCCGCAAGGTGACGCACGCCATAGATTTCGGCCGCGGCGTGCGCCCGCACTGCCCGGTGTTCGGACCGAAAGATGGCCTGCTATACGTCACCACCGAGCTGGACAAATCCGTCAGCATTATTGATCCCAAGGCGCTCAAGATCGTTGGCAAGGTACCAACGGGGCAGCCGGAATCGCACATGCTGGCCATCAGCCACGACGGGCAGCATGGCTACACGGCCAATGTAGGCCCTGGAACGGTGTCGGTGCTGGATCTTGCGGGGCGGAAGACGGTGACAATCATTCCGGTGGCGACGCACGTGCAGCGGATTTCGATTTCGCCTGATGACCGGTGGGTCTTCACATCCGACACGACAAAGCCGCGCCTGGCGGTGATTGATGCTGGGACGAACAAAGTCGAGCACTGGGTCACTCTGCCCGGCACGGGATATGGCAGCGCACCCAGCGCCGACGGAAAGTGGCTGCTGGTGGCGATGCCTGAAGCGAAGGCAGTCGCGGTGGTTGAAGTTCCTGCCTTCCGGGTGGTGAGAACGATCAGCGTGCAGGCGGCGCCGCAGGAGGTGCTGATCCGGCCCGACGGCAAAGTTGCCTATGTTTCCTGCGATCGCAGCGGTCAGGTGGCGGCGATTCAGATTGGCGATTGGGGAGTGAAGCTGATGGGCGCAGGAAAAGGCGTGGACGGGCTGGCCTGGGCCAAGTAACGGATCGATTTGGTTCGGCGGTGAATTAAGAACCAGGCTTCCATCGCAGCACCGGTTTGCGCGCAGCGGCCACCTCATCGAGTCGCGAAACCCGCGTGCTGTGAGGGGCTTCCAGCACCACGTCGGGCGCCTTCTCGCACTCCTCGGCAATAGACTTCATCGCCTCCACAAATAGATCCAGCTCTTCCTTGGACTCGCTCTCGGTGGGCTCAATCATCATGGCGCCCGGCACAATCAGAGGAAACGAAACCGTGTAGGGGTGGAAACCGTAGTCAATCAGCCGCTTGGCCAGGTCGCCGGTGCGCACGCCTTTCTTGGCCTGCACGCGGTCGCTGAACACAACTTCATGCATGGTGGGGGTTTTGTAAGGCAGGTCGTAGACGCCTTCCAGGCCTTTGCGGATGTAGTTGGCGTTGAGCACGGCGTCTTCGGTGGTCTGGCGCAGGCCGTCGGGACCGTTGGCCATGATGTAAGCCAGAGCGCGAACGTGCATGCCGAAGTTGCCGTAGAAGGCGCGCACCCGGCCGATGGACTGCGGACGGTTATAGTCAAAGCCGAGCGTGCCATCCGCCTTGGTGACAATCACCGGCACGGGCAGGAAGGGCTCCAGAAAATCCTTGCAGGCCACCGGCCCGGAGCCCGGCCCGCCGCCGCCATGGGGCGTGGAAAATGTCTTGTGCAGATTCAGGTGCATCACGTCCACGCCGAAGTCGCCGGGGCGCACCTTGCCCACCAGCGCGTTCATGTTGGCGCCATCCATGTAAAGCAGGCCGCCTTTGCCGTGGAGGATGTCGGCAATCTTGTGGATCTCCTGCTCGAACACGCCCAAAGTATTGGGATTGGTGAGCATGAGGGCGGCGACATCTTCGTTCATCTGCGCCGCAAGCGAGGCCACGTCCACCATCCCTGCTGAATTGGATTTAAGATTCTCGACCGCATAGCCGGCCATGGCGGCGGTGGCAGGATTGGTACCGTGGGCCGAGTCGGGGATCAGAATCTTCTTGCGCGGATTGCCCTGCTTCTGCAGAGAAGCGCGCACCAGCAGGATGCCGGTAAGCTCGCCGTGGGCGCCGGCTGCAGGCTGTAATGTAATCGCGTGCATGCCGGTAATCTCTAGCAGGCACTCGGTCAGGGTCTTCAGAATGCGCAACGCGCCCTGGGAAATACGCTCCGGCTGATAGGGATGGCCATTGGCCAGCCCATCGAAGCGCGACACCGCCTCGTTCACCCGCGGGTTGTACTTCATGGTGCAGGAGCCCAGCGGGTACATGCCCAGATCAATGGCGTAATTCCAGGTGGAAAGGCGGGTGAAATGGCGGATGATTTCGATCTCGCTGACCTCGGGCATGCGCCCCAGGTCGGCGCGCTCGGCTTCGCCCAGCAGCTCAGCCGTGTCAACTTCCGGAACATCCAGCGGGGGCAGCTTCCAGGCGGCCTTGCCGGGCGATGATTTCTCGAAGATCAGGCCTTCGTTCTGATTGACGTGGCGGGTGGCTTTTTTGACGGGACTCATCGCACCACCTCCGGCTCCGGCTCGGGGCGGCGCCTGCCCTTGGTTTGGGCGCGAGCCAGCGTGGCCGAAACCGCGTCCATGGAAGCGCGGGCCGTGGTCTCGGTGCAGCACCACAGCGCCGCATTCCCCAGTTCGGGATAGAACTTCTTAAGCGGAAAACCGCCCACAATGTTTTCTTCCAGCAGGCGGCTGTTGATAAGGTAAGGATCCTCCGCCGTCTGCAGAACAAACTCGTTGAAGCGCGGCGCGCCCGCGAACAGCACTTTCCCGTGGCGTCCAAAATGCTGGCTGGCGTAGGCGGTTTTGGCGAGGTTCTGCCTGGCCAGTTCCCTCAGCCCTTCGCGGCCGTAGACCGTCATAAAAACATTGGCCATAAGCGCGATCAGGGCCTGGTTGGTGCAGATGTTGGAGGTGGCCTTCTCGCGGCGGATGTGCTGCTCGCGCGTGGCCAGGGTGAGCACATAACCGCGCTTGCCGTGTTTGTCGCGAGTTTCACCCACCAGCCGCCCGGGCATCTGGCGAACATATTTCTCGCGGGTGGCAATCACCCCGGCATAAGGGCCGCCGAATCCGAGAGGGACGCCAAAGGATTGCGCCTCCATGGCCACAATGTCGGCCTCTGCGGGAGGCTTCACGATGCCCAGTGAGACTGCCTCAGCAATTGCCACCACCAGGAGCGCACCCTTGCTGCGGGCGAGATCAGCCAGCGCGGGCACGTCCTCGATGGTGCCGAAGAAGTTGGGCGACTGCACCACCAGGCAGGCGCAATCGTCGGCCAGGGTACGCTCCAGTTCCGAGATTTTGACGCGGCCGTCCTCGCCGAAGCCCACCGTGGTCAACGGCATGTCCTGATGCTGGCCGTAGGTGGCCAGCACCTCACGGTATTCCGGGTGCACGCTGCGGGCAATCACCACGCGACGGCGGCCGCTCACACGCATGGCCATCATGGCGGCCTCCGCGGTGGCGGTGGAGCCGTCGTACATGGAGGCGTTGGCCACCTCCATGCCGGTAAGCTCGCAGATCATGGTCTGGAACTCGAAAATGGATTGCAGCGTGCCCTGCGAAATTTCCGCCTGGTAGGGAGTGTAGGCGGTGAGGAACTCGCCTCGCGAAATGATGGTGTCAATCAGCACCGGGCGGTAGTGGTGGTAGGCGCCCGCGCCGAGAAAGCTGGGCAGGCCCTTGCCGTTTTCGCGCGAACACTTCTGGAACCACTCCACGATTTCCGGTTCCGACATCTGCCGCGGCAGGCGCAGCTCGCGGTTGAGGCGGTATTCGGCGGGGATGGGAGCGAACAGATCGTCAATGGAGCGCGCCCCGATGGCGTGCAGCATCGCTTCCCGGTCCGCCGGCGATTTAGGAAGATAGCGCATGAGGTAATGAGTAATTGGGTAATTTGGTAATTGTGTAATTGAAAACCGTTGCGCAAGCAGCGAAGCACAATCCAGCACTGCTCTTTACAATTTACTCAATTACTAAATTACTCAATTACTCAATTCTAATGCGTTTCTTCGGCCACGAACTTTTCGTAATCATCGGCCGAGAGCAGCGCATTCAATTCCTTCGGATCTTTCAGTTTAAGTTTGATCATCCAGGAACCATGGGCATCGGAGTTGATCTTCTCCGGCGCCGTGGCCAGTTCCTGGTTAACCTCAGTGACGGTGCCGGAAGCCGGCGCGTAAAGGTCGGAAACAGCCTTGACCGACTCGACGGTACCAAAGCTCTTGCCGGCCGTCAGTTCGGCGCCTAGCTTGGGCAATTCGACAAAGACAATGTCGCCGAGCGATTCCTGGGCGTAGTGGGTAATGCCCACGGTGGCGCTGCCGCCATCGGGTTTAATCCACTCGTGCTCTTTGGTGTATTTGAAATCCTTGGGATAGGCCATGCGTTCTTCACCAATGTGCCGCCCCTACGGGGCTCGATTCGTTTGTTCTGCCTCTCCCAGGGCTTACGCCCTGGGCTGAAATCTATTTCGCCCTTGGGGCTGGCGCATCGTCAGAATGAGCAATTCAGCCTAAGGGCAACGCGAATATCAGTAGAGACGTTGCTTGCAACGTCTCTCAATCCGCATACGAGACGTAACAAGTTACGTCTCTACCAAAAATTTGTAGCGCGGGCGCCCTCCCACGCAGCGGCTAAAGCCGGTGTCGGAGGCGATCTTCAACGGCAGGCCTGAAGGCATGCCCTGATACGAAGCACCCGTAGTGTTACATTGTTCAGAGACGTAACCCATTACGTCTCCACCGGTGCTCTTCATCGGCGAGTCCGCTATTTTCAACCAGCCTTACCCAAAGTACTCTGCGTCCTTGGCGTCCTCGGCGATTTTCATTTCTTGGGGCGCCGGTAAAATGGCGTGGGCACCACCTTCGCGCCCACTCCCTGCCCGCGAATCTCAACCCTCAATTGCGTGCCAACCTCCGCCAAACTGGGCGGCACATATGCCACAGCTATGTTCTTCTTCAAGAACGGGGCATGGGAGCCGCTGGTTACGTAGCCTACTTCCCTTCCCCCTTCATCGAGCACCTTATAGCCATCGCGGGCGATGCCACGTTCCACCATCTCCAGCCCCGCGAGGGTGCGCTTCAGGCCGGCAGCCCGGGCGCGCTCCAAGGCCGAGCGGCCGACAAAATCGCCCTTCTCCATCTTACAGAATCGGTCCAGCCCCGCCTCCCAAACATTGATGCTTTCGGAAATTTCGTGTCCGTAAAGGGGAAGGCGGCCCTCCAGGCGCAGCGTATTGCGCGCGCCCAAGCCGCAGGGTAGGGCGTTGAATTCCCGGCCCGCCTTCAGAACCTCGTTCCAGACGCGGGCACTGGTGGCTTCATCAGCGGGCACGTAGATTTCGAAACCGTCTTCAGCGGTGTAGCCGGTACGGGCGATAAGTATGCTCTTGAGCCCACAGAGCGTGCCATGCGTGAACCAGTAAAACTTCACCCCACCCAGATCGGCATCGGTCAGCTGCTGCAGCAGTTCCTGCGCGCGGGGCCCCTGGATGGCGATCTGGGTAAAGTCGTCGCTCAGGTTTTCGGCGGTGCAGTTGAAGCCGCGGACGTTCTCGTGTACCCAGTTGAAATCCTTCTCTCGGGTGCCGGCGTTGATAACCAGCAGGAACTCCCGCTCGCCCAGACGGTGCACGATGACATCGTCCACGAACGTGCCCTGGGGATAGAGCAGGGCGGAGTACTGGGCTTGTCCGATGGCGAGACGCGAGGCGTCGTTCATGGTGATGTGCTGGGTGGCTTCCACGGCCTGCGGGCCGGCGATGCGGATATCGCCCATGTGGCTGACATCGAAGATGCCCGCACGTATGCGCACCGCCAGGTGTTCGGCGATGA
>Ga0207664_10003290_pt1 | contig 10741 bp, 11 predicted proteins | sample LARL83metaG_FD_184349 | JGI IMG/M metagenome (GOLD analysis project Ga0207664, IMG submission 184349) | Corn, switchgrass and miscanthus rhizosphere microbial communities from Kellogg Biological Station, Michigan, USA - LAR L8-3 metaG... | ecosystem: Host-associated > Plants > Roots >...
CTGGTCCCGTCCGAAGCAACTCCGCGAATCGCCACGGAATAAACGCCGTCATTGTAACTGCCGCCGGGCACTTGCACAAAGTAAGTATCATTTCCTGCGGAAACTGGAACATTCACCGACCACAGCTTCTTGGCGTCGGGACTGAAGATATCGGCTGAGTAAGAAGAGTAACTTTGTTCCGGTGGAATGGTCAGGCGTAGCAGGAATCCCTGGCCTTTATTGGCGGAAATGGCTGGTACGCTTCCGCCGCGGCTGCCGATGTTGACATAAGCAGCCTGAAGAACCTGCGGGCTTTGATGCGAAGGCCAGTTCTGATAGCCAATCACCGCCAGCAACAACGCCATTACAGGAACTGCGATGGCCGGACGGAGCCATGCCCACCAACCCGGCTTTGCTGCGGTGTGAGCCGGCACTTCCCTGGGCGGCGCAACAGCTTCGGCAGCAAAGATCGCTTTGCTCTCTTCAATGAATAGCGATCCAGCGCGCAAGTCGTTGGCGCATTCGGCGCACTCGAAGAAGTGCTCCTCAAACCGCTCGCGCAGTTCCGGGGAAAGTTCATTCAGCAGGTACTGCTCAGTCCCCTTGATCCGGATTGCCTCGTCGTGGTTCATAGGCGATTCCCTTACGCTAGAGTAGTGACTCTAGAGCCCAAAACGTTTCACTGGCCGCCGCTGCGGGCCGAAGCTCCTGACTCCCCCTTCATAAACTGGGACTTGAAGGTCTGTTTTGCCCGGTGGAGCAGCACCCGCAGATAGCCGCGGTCGACCTGAAAATCGCGGCAAACTGCGTCCTTATCCCGTTCTTCCAGGAAGACTTCCTTGAGCAGGCGGCGATCGCGCTCGCTCAAAGTTTCCAACACGGACCGGACACGGCCTGCAGTCTGCTTCGACATCACGGAACCAAGAATATCGACCTTTGCGTCGGGGATTTCGGGTGCGTCTTCATCTTCCTGCAGAGGCGTGGTGCGGGAAGAAGAACGGTAGTGTTCGAGCAGGACGTTGTTACAAACCGAATTGACGAAAGCTCCCAGGCGGCTGGCCTGGCGAATACCCTCCGCGCTGCGCAGGGTGGAGAAGACGCGAACAAAGATTTCCTGCTTCAACTCGTCGACAATCTCGATCGAAGGCACGCGGGAGCGGAGCTTGAGTCGAATTAACTCGCTGAAATAAGAGACGAAATGCTGCTCGGTGCGGAAATCTCCGGAGCGGAGCCGCTCTAGATACACGTCATCGAATGCAAAAAAATCCAACGAAGGCCGCCTCGAAAGCCCTGTAAGTGTGCCGTATTTTACACCACCGAGGGTGCCGTTTCCGATGAATACTTCGTGGCTACTGCCGGCTTGCGTCGCGAATCTTTGTTGAAAGATGAAACGAAGCGAGAGTAGCTGCCACTATGTGGATAACGTTAGGCGGGGCTCGCCGGAAACGGTTAGGGCTCGGCGACGTTCTGGTTATCCCTTGGCGAGAATCCAGCCGCAGCCTCGACGACTGGCTCTCACGAGGGACGGCAGGAGCGGTGGGAGACAGGCCTTCGATCGGGTGAATTCCGGGGGGAGAGCGCTCGTGAGATTTCCTGGAAGCCGCTCCTGCACACTTGACCATCTATGCTGCGCCTGACGGGTGGCGGCGAACAACAAACTAGGGGACCTGAGGTTTGGTATGGCGGCATCCGCCTGCGATCACACGGGATCAGTCATCAAAACGACAGTAAAACGATGGGCGGTCGTAGCCCGTGCGGTCGTGGCTTCTACTTGGCTATTCATAGCGCCATGGCTGGCAGCGCTGGTGGCGAGGACGTAGGCCCGACCCGTTAGTTGGTCGCAGTCATCGCAAACACCTCCTTCGAACCCACTTAGGCCCTGACAGCATTCCCGTATAATCAAGAGATTCAGCATGACGGTCCTGGCAGAAATAATTGCCGCCACTCGGCGAAGAGTGGCTGAGTGTCGCTCGACTGCGGACTTGCGCGATCTGGAGAAACGGGCCGAAGCGCACGTTCCAAGGGGATTCCGTAAGGCACTCGCGACAGCGAGCGCGGCCGGACCGGCAATCATTGCGGAGTTGAAGAAGGCTTCGCCATCGAAAGGGTTGATTCGCAGCGACTTCAACGCTACGGAACTTGCGAAAGAACTGGCCGGAGCCGGAGCGACCGCCTTATCTGTTCTCACCGACCAGGAGTATTTCCAGGGCTCGCTGGAAAATCTGCGACGTGCATCGTCAAACACTTCAGTTCCCTGCCTGCGAAAAGATTTCATCGTGGATGAGTTTCAGGTGCTGGAAGCGCGAGCGAGTTCCGCCGACGCAATCCTGCTTATTGTGGCGGCCTTGTCGCAGGGAGAGTTGGCGTCGTTGGCGAAGCGCGCTGTGGATTTGAAGCTTGATGTCCTCTGCGAAGTGCACGATGAGGAAGAGCTGGGCCGCGCGCTGGATGCAGGATGCGAGCTGATTGGCGTGAACAGCCGCGATCTGAAGACGTTCAAGGTGGACCTAAATACCGCGTTTCGCGTCGGCGACATGCTTCCGCACGGAGTAGTTGCGGTGGCGGAGAGCGGAATCGAGAACGGCCGCGACATAGCACGACTTCGAGCCGCGGGCTACGATGCGTTCCTCATTGGCGAGGCGCTGATGAAGGCGAACTCGCCGGGAATGGCGCTGAAGTCGCTGCTGACAGACGCGAAGGCGATGGCATCGGGAGCGGAGTAAGGTTTCAGGTTTCAGGACTCCAAGCTCCCGGCTTCTGAATTTTGCCAACGACCAAGGACCGACGACGGTTTTATGACTTGGATCAAAATCTGCGGGATCACGAACGTCGAAGATGCGCTGGTCGCGGTGGAAGCCGGGGCAGATGCCCTCGGGTTTGTGTTTTACGACAAGAGTCCTCGGAATGTCAGCGCCGATACGGCGCTGGAAATCTCCCGCCATCTCTCGGGAAGGATCGAGCGCGTTGGTGTTTTCGTCAATCAAAATGAAGACGTTCTCTGTGACGTGGGAGATGATGCGGCTCTCACCGCCGTCCAAATGCACGGAGATAAGGAAGATCCGCATATTGCAGATCTGGTGGTGGCGCGCAGGCCGCTGAAGGTTTTGCTTGGGGTTTCTATGCACAGGCCAACTCCTGATGAATGGGCCGCGACGTGGGAAGCAAAGAACGTCTTCGCCTTCCTGGCGGATTCGGGGTCCTCAAAGAAACTTGGCGGAACGGGCGAAACATTTGATTGGCATGCGTCTATAAACGCGATCAACAAAATCAAGGGACTCGGCCGACTGGTACTGGCGGGCGGACTAACACCCGAAAATGTCGCCGAGGCGATTCAAGTCGTGAAACCCTGGGGCGTGGACGTTTCCTCCGGCGTTGAGGCGAGTCCGGGGAAAAAGGATCCAGAAAAAGTCCGTGCATTCATACGAGCGGTGCGCGAGGCGGATAAGGCGAGTCAGAATTAAATGGCAACGGCGTTGATAACGAAGAAACATGCTGCAGGCACCAGTGGTTCCCACCCTTCGAAAAGCGCGAAGGGTGGGGCAACCTCCGCGAAAAAGGGTTCCGCCAGCACATCTGGTTCCCAGGGTTCGAAAACCGCGAAACCCGGGGCACCCAAGCTTGTTGTGACTCCCGGACGGTTCGGGCCGTGGGGAGGGAGATACGTTCCCGAAACGCTGATGGCGGCGTGCGAGGAACTGGAGCGCGAGTACGAGAAGGCAAAGCGCGATCCTCGATTTAAAGCGAGATTGGGCGAGTTGCTTAAGTCCTTCGCTGGACGGCCAACGCCGCTATTTTTCGCGCGGCGGCTCAGCGAAAAACTCGGCGGCGCGAAGATCTACCTTAAGCGCGAAGATTTACTGCACACCGGCGCGCACAAAATCAACAACTGCCTGGGACAGGCTCTGCTCGTCGAACGCATGGGCAAGCACCGCGTCGTCGCCGAAACCGGCGCTGGGCAGCACGGCGTTGCGACCGCGACAGTCTGCGCTCTGTTCGGCTTCGAGTGCGTGGTTTATATGGGCACCGAAGACATGCGGCGGCAGGAACTCAACGTCTTCCGCATGCGACTGCTGGGCGCCGAAGTTCGCGGAGTGGATTCGGGATCGCGCACACTGAAAGATGCGATCAACGAAGCCATGCGCGACTGGGTCACGAACGTCCGCACGACGCACTACCTGCTAGGCAGTGTGCTGGGTGCACATCCGTATCCCACGATGGTCCGCGACTTTCACCGCGTTATCGGACAGGAAGCGCGCAAACAAGTGCTCCAAGCTGAAGGAAAGCTTCCGACGGCGATAATCGCTTGCGTAGGTGGCGGGTCCAACGCGATCGGAATCTTCCACGACTTTATCGGCGACAAGAAGGTTCAGCTGATCGGGGTCGAAGCCGGCGGACGCAGCGAAAAGCTTGGCGATCATGCCGCACGCTTCCAGGGCGGTCTGCCCGGGGTACTGCAAGGAACGTACTCGTATGTCCTCCAAGACGAAGCCGGACAGATTGCGAGCACGCATTCAGTCTCGGCTGGACTGGACTATCCATCTATCGGACCGGAGCACGCGTGGTTGGCCGATCAAAAGCGCGCGGAATACCTTGCGGCTTCAGATGCGGAGGCCCTCGATGCGTGCAAGATGTTGGCGAGGTTGGAAGGAATCATCCCTGCGCTGGAGTCGTCGCACGCGGTCGCCGAGGTGATCAAGCGCGCTCCGAAGATGAAGAAGTCGGATGTGGTGATCGTGAACATCTCCGGGCGTGGAGACAAGGATGTCGGAATACTCCGCGAAAACCTGCAACTGGACTAGCTGTGCAGCTTTCGGAGTGAAGCCTGGAGTAGGGTCGCGACAATCCATTGCAACACCTGAAGGCACAGAAGCACGACGAATACAATTGCGGCTAATAGAAAGTGAACCTGGAAGTTAACGAGAATTTCCCAAGATGGGGAAGTTCTGCTCCCAATAGTGTGGTACGCGCCCAGCAAACCAGCAAAGAGTAGGAAGCCGAATAGATAAAAGGTAGCGCCCAAGGATTGGCGTACGTTGACGCAACGAGCATTGAGCGACTCCCAAGCGGGATGAGGCGCGGCTGCGAACTTCTGCATCTTTCGGAGTTCTCGCAAGCGTTTGAGGACAATTGCCGACGAGATTAGCGAATGGAATACTACGACTATCAAAATCAGGACAAAGAACCGGTATGAGAATGATAGTTCTCGCCAGAACAATATAGGACTGAAGGAGTAGTTGTACATGTCTTTAATGACGCCAGCAACTAAGTGTTAGTTCCAAAGCAATTGAAATTATGCCCCTTTCTTTCAAAGAAAAGCCGTCCCTAGTCGCTTACCTCACCTGCGGCGATCCCGACCTGCGTACCTCGCGCGAGGTGGCACTCGCCGCGATCAAAGCTGGCGCTGAAGTACTCGAACTAGGAGTTCCCTTCAGCGACCCCGTGGCCGACGGGCCGGTGATCCAGCGAGCCAGCGAGCGAGCGCTGCGCAATCACGTTTCACTCGACGATGTTCTTAAGCTTGCAGCGGAGATTCGCCGCGAGAGCGATGCCGGGCTGATTGTCTTCACGTATCTGAACCCGATCATGCGCATGGGCATGGAGAAATTTGCGACGGCGGCGGCGAATGCCGGAGTGGACGGTGCGCTCGTCACCGATCTTCCGGTCGAAGAGGCCGATGAATATCTCCAGCACATGCGCAAAAGAAATCTGAACACAGTATTTCTTGCCGCGCCAACCAGCACAGACCAGCGGCTGAAACGAATTTGCGAGGTTTCTACCGGCTTCGTGTACGCCGTATCCCGAACCGGCGTGACTGGGGCCCGCAAAGAACTGGCGGACGATGCGAAAAAGCTGGTTCAACGCTTGCGCAAGTTCACGAAGCTGCCGATCGTGGTTGGATTTGGCATCTCGGCGCCTGAGCACTTTGCCGCAGTTGGCGAGTTTGCCGACGCTGCAGCAGTTGGAACCGCGATTGTTCACACCATTGAGCAGAATCCCGGCAAGGAAGCGCAAGCTGTGGCAGAATTGATAGCACAAGTCGTCGGCCGTCGGTCGTCGGCTGTCAGCCCCTGACTCCAATAGGTTCTCGTATAACAAGCTGAAAAGCTGCCGATTTCATTAACAGGCTTGGGGCTGGTGTATTTGCCGACGACCAACGACCGAAGACCGACGACCGTATGGATATCGCAGATTGGCGACGCAAAATTGATGAGATTGACCGCAAGCTGGTCGCTTTGCTGAGCGAGCGGGCGCAGGCCGCACACGAGATTGGGAAACTGAAGCGCAACGTCGGCATGCCGATTTACGAGCCCGACCGCGAGCGCCTGGTTTTCGAGAATGCGCGACTTGCGAATAAGGGACCGTTGCCCGACCGCGACTTGCAGCGGATTTACGAGCGAATTATGGATGTGATGCGCCATATCCAGCAGGAAGAGATCGCGCCCGAGACGCTGAAAGCCAGCGACGGGCTTGGCGATACCGAGATTGATCCAGAGGTAAACGACTAACGCTGGCTCTTGGCTGTCGGCTCTAGGCTCTCGGCAATACAACAGGAGATGAAGAACAGCCAACAACCAATAGCCAACAGCTGAACTTATGATCGTCGCAATGCAAGAGACCGCAACCGAAGACCAGATCCAGGTGGTCACTGAGCACCTGATTGAGATGGGATTCTCCGTTCACCGCACCACTGGCGAGCGCCAGACGATTTTGGCCGCAGTGGGAGCGCGCTCTGACTTCGACACCCGCAACCTTGAAGTCCTTAGCGGCGTGATGGAGGTCCACCGGATCAGCGCGCCGTACAAGCTGGCGGGCCGCAGTTTCCGTCCCCAGGGCACGATCATTGAGTTTAAGAATGGCGTGAAGGTTGGCGGCAAAGAAGTGATCGTCATGGCGGGGCCTTGCTCGGTTGAATCGCGCGAGCAGTTGTTCACGGTTGCGGAGCTCGTAGCCAAAGCGGGGGCTCGTGCGCTGCGCGGCGGCGCCTTTAAGCCGCGTACTTCGCCCTACTCATTCCAGGGGCTCGGCTTGGACGCGCTGAAGCTTCTGCGCGAAGCTGGCGACAAGCACAACATGCTCGTGGTCAGCGAGGTCATGGATATCTCGCAGATTGAAGTGATGCTCCCCTACGTCGACATCCTGCAGGTGGGTGCGCGCAACATGCAGAACTTCAATTTGCTGCGCGAACTTGGAAAACTGAAGACGCCGATTCTTCTAAAGCGTGGGATCGCAGCGACCATCGAAGAGCTTCTGCTTTCGGCCGAATACATCATGGCAGGCGGCAACTATAACGTCATCACTTGCGAGCGAGGAATCCGCACGTTCGAGACCTACACGCGGAACACGCTCGACATCTCGGCGATACCAATCGTCCACAAGCTTTCGCACCTGCCGATCGCATCCGATCCTTCCCACGGCACCGGACGTCGCGACAAAGTAGCACCTATGGCGCGCGCTTCGGTCGCGGCTGGGGCAGACTCGCTGCTGATTGAGGTCCATCACAATCCAGACAAGGCGCTGTCGGACGGCGCGCAATCTCTGTATCCGCAACAATTCGCCGAGCTGATGGATTCGCTGCGCATGATCGCACCGGCAGTCGGAAGAAGCGTTGCGTAATCGGGTAAACGGGTCACCGGGATTGGAAAATTGAGTAATTGGGAAATTAAAAACCAAAAAATCGTGCCGATTTAAATTACCCAATTACGAAATTACTCAATTACCCAATTTTTCATCACGGCCTTATACCCAGCTACTCTCATGTCCATCCGGCAAATCACGATCATCGGGACGGGCCTGATTGGCGGCTCAGTCGGCCTCGCGATGAAAGCCAGTGGCTTTCGCGGGAAGATTGTTGGCTGTGATCGCAAAGAAATCCTGGCCAAGGCAAAGCGCAAGCATGCGATTGATGCCGGGGTTGTCGATCCACTCCAGGCTTGCAAGGACAGTGACGTTGTCCTGCTTGCGGTTCCCGTCGGCAGCGTCATTGAATTGATCGTCAGACTCGCTCCCCATCTCTCTCCGGATACACTCTTGACCGACGTAGGCAGCACAAAATCGGAAGTCCTTCGCACCGCCGAAAGGGCGTTCGGCCCCACGACCGCGCAACGGTTCTTGGGCGGTCATCCCATGGCGGGAAAAGAGAACTCGGGAATCGAATTCGCCGATGCCGATCTTTTTCGAGGCGCTGTGTGGTTTCTTACACCCTCACGGCATCAGACTCTCAAGTCCAAGCGCGTCGCTGAATTTGTAGCTTTGATCAGGAAACTCGGCGCACGCATCTCCGTGCTCAATGGCGCCGAACACGATGAACTCTGCGGTTGGATCAGCCATGTGCCGCAGATGATTTCGACGGCGCTGGCTTCCACACTGATCGAGGAATATGGTGAGAACGCTCCTCTGCTCGAGTCTGGTGGCCGCGCACTTCGTGAGATGACCCGAATCGCCGGAAGTCCCTACTCCATGTGGCGCGATATTGCGCTCACCAACAAGCAGAGCATCGCCGAGGCGCTCCTCAAGCTGGAACAAAAGCTAGCGCACATCCGGGAGAACCTCGGCTCCAGGGAGTTGGAGCGGGAATTTGATCAGGCCCACCGGCTGAAACAGCCCGCGAAGAAGAGATCTGCTCGAGGCTAAGGAACGGCGGGGCTTACGGGATCATCGCCATGAGCAAGCGACCAGGCCGCTAGTCCACCGCCGACCCCTAACGCACTCCACTTTGCAATCCCCGAGGTCAGTATCGGCCCGCGAGCGGCGGTTGGCGCACCCACTGCTTTCGCGATCAAGCCGCAGTTGTCGGCATCCAGCCGCGAAATCTGATGGCCTTCTTTTACGCGCTCCGCCCCCGAGGAACCACAATTGATGGTGACGTCATTCTTGCGAGCGATCACGTTAATGGAGCCGCCGGTGCGAGTAACGTAAAACTGGGTCCAATCGTTCGAGACTGGGGTGATTCGGAAGTCGCGTGCATTGACTGTCAGGCTCTGCCCCGTACCGATAGAGATCTGGCCGCGATCCAAGGCCACGCTCTGCCCCTGGAAGCGCACGATCGAATTGGGATCGAGAGCCACGCTGCCAGCGGGGCCGTTGATCGCTGCGGTGCCGTTGTCCTTGGTCTGGATCACGTCGCCCGCAACCACCGCATTGGAGTTCGAGAGCAGGCCGCCGTTAAGGTAGACGTTACCGGTTCCTGAGAGAACAGCAACCCCGGTCGTCTGCGCAAACGCGAACGGCGAGAAGACGGTGAGAGCCAGGCAAACAAATTTTTGCAACCATGAACGACGCACTAACAACTCCTTCAAAACGGCAGAGGATCCGCTTTAAATACCCACTCCCATTGAATCGTAACCATCTCAGGATAAAGGGTCAACCGGCTTATCGAGGGGAATCCCGCGAGTTACCTACTGGCGCCAGCGGTCGATGAGTTCCCACCAGACGAGTTTCAGCCACTCATCGAAGTTCATCTTGGCCCACTGGCGATGCTGCCACCAATGCTGGCCGAACTGTTTCGGATCGACGGCTGCAGCGATGAAGCACTGGCGACCGGGAAGTTCGTTCTGGAAGGTGCTCAGAGCACGCCGGGTATGGTAGTCCGAGGTCACGAGCAGAATGCGGTTCGCCGGCATTTGAGCAATGCAGCGTTTGACGTCCTGGGCCTCGGTTTTCGTGGAAAGTCCCACAATCGGACAAATGCTGACCGCTTCATGCTGCGGTAAGCCGCTTACGAACTTCTGAGCGATGTCGATTGTCTGCTGGTCAAAGATTTTTTCCCCGGCGGGAACATCCAGCATGAGCCTCGGAGCGTATCCCTGCTGTAACAGTTCGAGGCCGCGAGCGGGACGGCGGTCGGTTTCGCCCGCAAGCACCACGATCAGGTCGGCAGGTCGGGGACCATTCCTGACAAGAAATGCGCCGGAGGTGCTGAACAGCAATGCCGTAAGCAGAACAAGGACACCCGCCGCGAGGGTCATTTTCCGCATGAAAAGGCAGCGTACCATTACACAAAGCGATGACGTAAGTAATCAAACTGGCGAGCCTTGAAGCCTTTCTCGGAGTCTGGAATCGCGAATCTGCGTGCTAGAATCTGAGCGAAACTCAACAACACTTATGAGCAGCCCAACTGTTTCTACGTCGCATTTCTCCGAGTTGAAGACAAAAATTCAGCAGCGCCAGGCGCGCGTGGCCATCATCGGCATGGGGTATGTCGGATTGCCGCTGGCATTGCTTTATTCGGAGAGCGGTTTCCCGGTCACGGGATTCGATATTGACCAGCGAAAGGTCTCGACCTTGAACACCGGGGGCTCGTACATCTTTCGCATCACGCCGTCGGAAATTCAGCAGGCACGCAACCAGGGCTTCTCGGCAACGGCCGACTACGCCCAGTTGCAAAGCATGGACGCAATCATCATCTGCGTTCCGACCCCGCTGAACGAATATCATGAGCCCGACATGAGCTACATCACCGGCACGACCGAGGCGATTGCGCCACACCTGCGCGCCGGGCACTTAGTCATTCTCGAGAGCACTACCTACCCAGGAACAACGGAAGAGGTCATGATTCCGATCCTGGAAAAGGGCAATAAGAACGGACTGAAAGCGGCTCGTGGCGCGGCGGGAGAAAACAACTTTTTCGTGGCCTTCTCACCGGAGCGCGAAGATCCAGGGAATCAGACGGTGGCTCGGCGAGATATTCCGAAAGTGGTCGGCGGATTGAGCCCGCAGGCGTCGGAACTTGCGGGGGCGTTGTACGGCTCCATCTTCAACCGCA
>Ga0207664_10003291_pt1 | contig 10741 bp, 10 predicted proteins | sample LARL83metaG_FD_184349 | JGI IMG/M metagenome (GOLD analysis project Ga0207664, IMG submission 184349) | Corn, switchgrass and miscanthus rhizosphere microbial communities from Kellogg Biological Station, Michigan, USA - LAR L8-3 metaG... | ecosystem: Host-associated > Plants > Roots >...
CTCGAGCGCCTGAGCGCCGAGACGATGCCAATCGATCTGTTCATCGAAAGCATCGCCGCCAACCCGCCGATGCGCGTGCCCGGGACCGCCGTCTTTCTCACCAGCATGCCGAATCGCGCGCCGCACGCGCTGCTGCACAATCTCAAGCACAACAAGGTATTGCACGAGCGCGTGGTGCTGCTGACGCTAACGACGCAGGACATTCCGACCGTCCCGTTGTCCGATCGGGTGCAGATGCGCGATCTGGGGTGCAACTTCCAGCAGTTCGAGGCGTTTTTCGGCTTCAAGGAAGACCCGGACGTCCCTGATCTGCTCGAGGAATGCGGGCGCCGGGGTCAGCCGTTCGACATGATGGAAACGTCGTTCTTCGTCTCGCGCGAAACCCTGATCGCCACGGCGACGCCGGGCATGGCGCTGTGGCGCGAACGCCTGTTCGTGTCGATGGCCAAGAACGCGACCAAGGCGATCGAGTTCTTCAACGTCCCGACCAATCGCGTCGTCGAGCTGGGAACGCAGGTCGAGCTCTAGCGAGCCGGCGCAAACAAAAACGCCGGCGCTGGGCCGGCGTTGCAAACACTGGGGTGTTTGTCTAGAGCGAGGCCATTTCGCCGCGCATCGTCTTCAGTGCCTTGCTTTCGATCTGACGGATGCGCTCCGCCGAGACGCCGTACTGGTCGGCCAGATCCTGCAGCGTCGCCGGATCGTCTTCGCGCAGCCAGCGCGCTTCGATGATGTCGCGGCTGCGGCTGTCCAGCCTCGACAGCGCGCTCTTCAAACCGGCGCTGCGGTTGCGCGCGGTCTCTTCGCGCTCGAGTATCTGGACCGGCTCGGCGTCGCTGTCGGTCAGATATGCGCTCGGCGTCATCGTTTCGCCGTCGTCACCGGCCGGAGGATCGATGGCGACGTCCTGCCCGGACAGCCGCGTCTCCATTTCGAACACTTCCTCTGGCTTGACGCCCAGCGCCTTGGCGATACCGTTCGCCTCGGTCCGGGTCAGCGGGCCGAGCTTCGGCTTCATGCTGCGGAGGTTAAAGAAGAGCTTCCGCTGTGCCTTGGTGGTCGCGATCTTCACCAGCCGCCAGTTGCGCAGGATGTGCTCGTGAATCTCGGCACGGATCCAGTGCAGGGCGAACGACACCAGGCGAACGCCGCGTTCCGGATCGAACCGGCGCACCGCTTTCATCAGGCCTATGTTGCCTTCCTGGATCAGATCGGCCTGCGGCAGCCCGTACCCCAGGTAGTTGCGGCTGACGGCGACGACCAGCCGCAGATGGGACAAGACGAGCGAGCGGGCCGCTTCCAGGTCGTTGTCGCGCTGCAGCCGGCGACCGAGCTCGGTCTCCTGCTCGGCCGAAAGCAGCGGAAAGCGGTTCACCGCCTGGATATAATGATCCAGACTCCCCAGCGAAGCCGGGGTGGGAAAAGCCAGCGTATTCGTGGGCATCAAAACTCCTTCTGAGCGCTAGCGATATTTTAGCACTCGCCTTGTCAGAGTGCTAAGGTGCCCCGAAGTTCCGCCACATGGCCGGGGCCTGCCCGGGATTCGGGCGGGGCGGCCAAGCTGGTTCAACCGGGCCGCCCCCGGGGGATCGTCCGTGAGCCGAGTCCTTAGGGGACGGATCCAGCTGAGTTAGCGCCTACTGCCGGCGAATCGCCGTTGGCGGCTGCGCTGCGGGCGTTTTCCTCAGCCGATCAGCGCGTCGGCGAACTCGGCGGCGTGGAACGGGCGAAGATCATCGATGCCTTCGCCGACGCCGATCAGCTTAAGCGGCACCGGCCGCGTCTTGGCGATCGCCGCGACCACGCCCCCTTTGGCAGTCCCGTCGAGCTTGGTCAGGACGAGCCCGGTCAGCCCCAAGGCCGCGTCGAACGCCGCGACCTGCGCCAGCGCGTTCTGGCCGGTATTGGCGTCGAGCACCAGCAGCGTTTCGTGCGGCGCGCCCTGCTGGGCCTTGGCGATCACGCGGCGGATCTTCTTGAGCTCTTCCATCAGCGGCAGCTGCGTTGGCAGCCGTCCCGCGGTGTCGGCCAGCACGACATCGGCGCCCCGCGCCCGCGCCGCCGAGATCGCGTCGAACATCACCGCCGCCGGATCCCCTCCGTGCTGGGCGACGACCGAAACATTGTTGCGCGCACCCCAGGACTCGAGTTGCTCACGCGCCGCCGCGCGGAAGGTGTCGCCCGCGGCCAGCAGCACCGAGTGTCCCTGGCCCTGCAGGTATTTGGCCAGCTTGCCGATCGACGTCGTCTTGCCAGCGCCGTTGACGCCGGCGAGCATGATGACAAAGGGCCGCGGCGCGCCGATGATCAGCGGCTGCTCGAGCGGCGCGATCAGCTCCACCAGCACGGTCTTGAGCACCGCGCGCGCATCCAGATCGGCGCCGGCGCGCTTCCAGCGGACGACGAGCTCGTCGAGCAGGTGCTCGGTCGCGGGGATGCCGACGTCGGCGGCGAGCAGCGCGCTGCGCAGCTCGTCGATCGCTTCCTCGGTGAGCGCTTCGCGGCCGAACAGCGCGGTCAGCGGTCGCGAAATGCGTTCGCGCGAGAGGCCGAGGCCGCTCTTCAGGCGTTCGGACCAGCTGCGCTCGCCGTCGTCGGCCTTGCGCTTGAACAGATCGAGCATCGGGGATCGGCGCTGCAGGCAAAGTACAATTCTACCTTTCGACCGATGGCGCACGCTTGGCGCAAGCCCACCAGATTCGCATCATCGGCGGACGCTGGCGCGGCCGGCGCATTCGCTTTCCAGCCGTTGCCGACATACGCCCGACGCCCGACCGGGTTCGCGAAACGCTGTTCAACTGGCTGGGTCAGGATCTCGCCGGCGCGCGCACGCTCGATCCATTCGCAGGCAGCGGGGCGCTTTCGTTCGAGGCGCTGTCGCGCGGTGCCGCGCTTGCGGTGGCCGTCGATCGCAAGCCCGAGCTTGTGCGCGCGCTCGACGCGGCGGCGCGGACGCTGGGGGCGGCGCTAGAGACTCACTGCGGCGACGCGCGAGCGTTCCTGGCGCGCGAAACGCGCTCGTTCGACGTCGTCTTCCTCGATCCGCCGTTTGCCGATCCGCAGTGGGAGGCGCTGCTGCCGGCCGCCGCCGCGCGTGTCGCCGCGGATGGCGCGCTCTATGTCGAGGCGTCGCGCCCGGTCATCGCGCCTCCCGGTTTCGCGATCGTGCGCGGCGACAGGGCCGGACAGGTGCATTATCATCTGCTGCGCCGTTCGCCCGGCGGAGGCGGTGGCGGCGGGCAGCCGGACGGGGAGGTCGGGGCATGCTGAAAGTCGTCTATCCGGGAACCTTCGACCCCTTCACCAAAGGGCACGAGGACCTCGTCCGGCGCGCGTCCAAGCTGTTCGACCGCGTGATCGTCGCCATCGCGGACAGCGAAAGCAAGCGACCGATGTTCACCGCCGACGAGCGCATCGCGATGGCGCGCGAAGTTCTGGCGCCGTATGCCAATGTCGAGGTCACCGGCTTTTCCGGACTGCTGATGGATTTCGTGCATTCGGCCGGAGCGACGACTATTCTGCGCGGCTTGCGCGCGGTGTCGGATTTCGAGTACGAATTCCAGATGGCCGGCATGAACCGTAACCTGCATCCGGAGGTCGAAACGCTGTTCCTCACTCCGGCCGAGCAATATCTGTTCATGTCGTCGACGATCGTTCGTGAAATCGCCCGCTTCGGCGGCGACGTCGGCAAGTTCGTGCCGCCGGCCGTCGTTCCCCGGCTCAGGGCCAAGGCGGACGAAGAGCGTGCGGCGCAGCGCGAGAGGCCCTGATGGCGCTGATCATCACCGACGAATGCATCAACTGCGACGTTTGCGAGCCTGAGTGCCCGAACGGGGCGATCTCGCAGGGTCTCGAAATCTATGTGATCGATCCGGGCAAGTGCACCGAGTGCGTCGGCCACTTCGACACGCCGCAGTGCGTCGAAGTCTGTCCGGTCGATTGCATACCGGTGAACCCCGACTTCGTCGAGAGCAAGGATCAGCTGCTGCTGAAGTACCGCGGTCTGATGGCGGCCAAGGCCGGCAACGTGCCTGCCTAAAGCGGTCGCGCGAGGCCGCTAGCCGTTCGCCGCGAGCGGCAGCGGCTCGGACTGCTCGCAGATCGCGTCGATCGCCGCGAGCTCCCGCGCGAGGGCCCCGAACTGCGCCCGGGCCGCGACTTCGGCCTGCTCGAGCTCCGCGATGCGCTCCTCGAGCTCGTCGCTCGCCCGATGGATCCGCTTGACGCTTTCGAGCCTGCGCCGCAGCTGCAGGTGGTGCTCGCGCACCTGGGTCTCGAGCGGCGCCATCACGGCCTTCAGCCAGCTCTCCAGGTCGCGATTCGCGATATCGAACACGTGCTTGACCCGGATCGCAATCGTCTCGAAAAACCGCTTCATCAGCGTGAACTTGGCCTTGCTGACCATGTTCCACAGCGTATTGAAATGCACGTTGTAGGCGCGCTCGAGCCGCTCGACTTCCTTCTGGTACTTGAGCATCGAGAACGGCGGCGGCGTGAACGGCTCGATGCCGTGCTCCTTGGCAAAGCGCTGATACATCGCCTGCATCATCTCGTGCGTCTCGGCCGTCTGCCGCGCGCTGGCGTCGAGGCTGCCGTAGATCTTGGCGAAGAACTCGCCCATCGCCGAGCGCACGCCCTTGGTGAACGGGCTCTTTTCGATCCGCTCGCGCGTCTCGGCGGCGGTGGCGCGCAGCGTCTCCAGGCCGATGCTTTCGTACAGGCTGTTCGTCTGCTGCGTGAATACCGTGCGCAGTGCCGTGTAACGCTGCATGCCGCGCTCGAACAGGTTCTTTTCCTGCTGGATCCGCTCCATCATGTGCTCGACGACGTCCTGATTCTTTCCGCGCAGGTTCTGCAGCTCGCCGAGCTGTTCGCGTATGCCGGCGATCCGGCTGTCGAGTATCGTCCGCGTGCCCGCGACCAGCGCGCGGATCTCGGCCTGCGTCGCCGATCCGACGATGCGGCGCTTGGCCGGAATCAACTCCCTGGACAGCGCGGTTTCCAGCTGCGGCAGGCGGCTCCTGGCGAGCAGCACATCGTCGCCGTTGACTTTCGCCAGCAAGGCCTTTTGCGCCGACACCGGAAAGACCTGGGCGGGCGGAAGCATCAGCAGCTCGGCGCTGGTGCGGACCTGGCGCGCGATCTCGCCCTCGATCTCTTGCGCCGTGCGCAGCTCGTCCCACAAGCCGTCGATCTTGTTCAGGATGACCAGCCGGCCCTCCCGGCTCGCGGGGCTGTCCCCGACGATGTGCTTGCTCCAGACCTCGATATCGGTCTTGGTCACGCCGGCATCGGCGGCGAGGATGAAGAGGACGGCGTGCGCATTCGGCAAGAGGTTGAGCGTGAGCTCGGGCTCGGTGCCGATCGCGTTCAGGCCCGGCGTGTCGAGTATCACCAGCCCCTGCTGCAGCAGCGGATGCGGAAAGTTGATGATCGCGTGACGCCAGCACGGGATGTCGACAGCCGCGTCGGCCGCCGACAGCGGCGCGAGCGGGTCGCCGTCGTCGTAGAGCCCGTACTTGCGCGCCAGCGGGACCGAGACGCGCTTCGTATGCGACACCTGCGACAGCGCTTCGGCCATCTTGTCCGCCGACGACATGTCGAGCGTTATCGTCACCCATTCGTCCGCGTAGTTCTTGAATTCGGTGACCGAGCCGTCGCGCGCCCGCGTCTCGATCGGGAGCAGCCGGATCGACGGCGGCCGGCTCGAATCGTAGAGGAGCTCGGTCGGACACATCGTCGTCCGGCCGGCAGCCGAGGGCAGCAGACGCTGACCAAAATCGGCAAAGAAGATCGCGTTGATCAGCTCGGACTTGCCGCGGGAGAACTCGGCGACGAAGGCGACGACCAGCTTGTCCTGGTGCAGTCGCTCGAGCAGGCGTTGCACGGTAAGGTCGGCCTGGCCGTCGGCAAGTTCCTGTTCGGACAGCCATTCATGCAAGCGCGACACGCCCGTAGACAACCGGCGTCGCCAGTCGCTGTAGGCTTCAAATCGCGCGGCCAGATCTTTCGATTGCATCATGTTCGGCTCATGTCCGCCTCGAGTCGCAAGGACTCTAGCATAAAGCGCGCCAAAACAAAGACCTAAGGCGTCCTAGGTCTGGCAGGCGCGGCAGTAATAGGTCGCCCGGCCGCCCTGGCGGGTCGCGCGAATCGGCTCCCCGCAGACACGACACGGCTCGCCTTCGCGGCCGTACACGTTGTACTCCAGCTGAAAGTAACCCGGCTCGCCGTCGCTATCGACATAGTCGCGAAGCGTGCTGCCGCCTTTGGCGATCGCGGCGGCGAGCGTTTCCCTGACCGCCGCGACCAGGCGGTCAACGCGCTCGCGCGAAACGCGATTGGCGGCGCGGGTCGGCCGTATGCCCGCGCGAAACAACGCCTCGTTGGCGTAGATATTCCCGGCGCCCACGACCAGCTTGTTGTCCATCAGTGCGAGCTTGATCGCCGTGTTGCGTTTGCGGGTGGAAGCGAACAGGTACGCCGCATCGAATGCCGGCGAGAACGGCTCGGGGCCGAGCGCGGCGAGCAGCGGATGCTCGCCCGCGGCCGCGGGCGACCAGAGCATCGCGCCGAAACGGCGCGGATCATGGTAGCGAAGGATGACGCCGTTGGCGAACTCCAGATCGATGTGATCGTGCGTGCGTCGCGCCGGTGCGGCGCCGTAGACGCGCAGGCTTCCGGTCATGCCGAAATGGACGATCAGTGTGTCGCCGCCGAGCCGGAAAAGCAGGTATTTGCTCCGCCGGTCGACCCGGTCGACGATACGACCGACCAGGCGGCGGGGCAAATCTCGCGGAACCGGCCAGCGCAGGCGGCGGTCGTAGATTCTCACCGCCGTCACTTTCTGCCGTTCTACGTGAGGCGCGATCCCCCGACGCGTCGTTTCAACTTCCGGAAGTTCGGGCATCTTGAGGCGTCGAGTGGCGTTTGTTGCTCGGGCGAATATACCCTAAGATGCAGCGAGGTCCGGCGACGCGCCCGGACCGAATCAAAATCGACCGAGCATGGCTTGCCTATCGTGATTTCCACTCTTCGTTCGTTGTTCGTCGGCCTGGCCGCCGCTGCCTTGTTGGCAGGAAACGTCTTCGCCCAGACCCCGGCCGACCCGAAGCCGGCCGGCGGCGCGGCCGCCGCGCCCGAACGCCCCGCCGCGGTCGACGAGCTCACCCCGGAAGTGCTCTATCGCATCCTGGTCGGCGATGTCGCGATGCAGCGCGGCGATGCGGCGCTGGCCGCGCGCGCGTACTTCGAAGCGGCGCGCGATTCGCGCGATCCGGTGCTGGCCCGCCGCGCCACCGAAATCGCGCTGTTCGCGCGGCAGCGTACGCTCGCCTTGGAAGCGGCGAAGCTGTGGCAAGAGCTCGACCCGAAGGCCGAGCGCGCGCGGCAGATGGTCGCCTCGCTCGCCGTCTCCGGTGCCGGCTCCGATCTGAAGGCGGAGTTGCAGCGCGTGCTCATCGAAGCGGCCGCGAACGACAAGTCGCTGGGCGAAGCGTTCCTGCAGCTCAACCAGGCGTTGAGCGGGCAAACCGACAAGGTCGCGGCGTTTCGCCTGGTGCAGGAGCTGGCGCGCCCGTATCCGAAGGTCCCGGAGGCGTGGTTTGCCATCGCGCTCGCGGGGTACAACACCAAGCTGGGCGATCCGGCGATCACCGCTGCCGCGACGGCGGCGGCGGACCGGGCGCTCGAGCTCAAGCCGGGGTGGGACCGTGCGGCGTTGGTCAAGGCCGACATCCTGGCCAAGGGATCGCCCGAGGCGGCGATCGCCTTCCTCAAGCAATTTCTCGCGGCGACCCCCGATGCGCGCGCGGTCGCCGGCGCGCTGGCCCAGATCTACGTCGAGCAGAAGCGCTTCGCCGAGGCGCGCGCGATCTTCCAGCAGATGTGGGACGACGAGCCCGAAGATCGCGAATTCGAATTCGCCGTCGCCGCGATATCGCTGCAGATGAAGGATTACGCGACCGCGCAGCGCCTGCTCGAGGAGCTCGACAAGGTCGGTTACGGGGACAAGGGGGTGGTGCCGTTCTACCTCGCGCAGCTCGCCGAGGAAACGAAGCATTACGACGAGGCGATCGCCCGGTATCGCGAAGTCACCGAAGGCGACCGAGCCTGGCTCGCCAAGCTGCGCATCGGCGCCATGATCGCGAAAAAGGGCGACCTTTCGGCGGCGCGGAGCTATCTGGAAGGACTGCAGCCCGAGTCCGCCGAGCGTCGGGTCGAGCTCGCGCAGGCGGAGGCGCAGTTGTTGCGCGACGCCGGCGATTACAAGGGCGCGTACGCGATCCTCACCGCCGCCCTGGAGCGCCAAGCCGATTCGGTCGACCTGCTCTACGACGTCGCGATGGTCGCCGAAAAGCTCGATCGCATCGACGAGGTCGAGGCAAGGCTCAAGCGGCTGATCGAGCTCAAGCCCGACAACGCGCAGGCGCTCAATGCGCTCGGCTACACGCTGGTCGACCGCACGCCGCGCACGGCGGAGGGACTGAAGCTGATCGAAAGAGCGCTGCAGATCGCGCCGGACGATCCGTTCATCCTCGACAGCATGGGCTGGGCCAACTATCGGATGGGCAGGCTCGACGACTCGGAAAAGTTCCTGCGGCGCGCGTTCGGCGACCAGGCCGACCCCGAGATCGCCGCGCATCTGGGCGAAGTGCTGTGGGCGAAGGGCGAGCGCGAGCGCGCCAACGAGCTCTGGCAATCGCAGCTCAAGGCGTCGCCCGACAATCCGGTCCTGATCGAGACGATGCGCCGGCTGGCGCACTGATCCGCCGGGCGCCAAGTCGATGCCGAGGCTGCGCGGCATTTGCGCTCGCGCAGTCGCTGCGGCCGGTGCGGCGATACTCTGCGCTTGCGCACCGGCGCTGATCGAGCAACCGGCGCCCCCGAGCGCGCTCGCGCCGCAGGCGACGGCGTTCGAGTTGACCGGACGCCTCTCGGCGCGACACGGCAACGATGCGCTGAGCGCCAATTTCCGTTGGACGCACGAGGCCGAGCGTGACGAGCTCGACCTCTCTTCGCCGCTTGGGCAGACGATCGCCCGCTTGAGCGGCGACGCCAGCGGCGTCCATCTGCAAACTCCCGATGGAAAAGTGGAGGCGGCCAGCGACTGGACAGCGTTGACGACGCGCGCGCTCGGCTGGCCCTTGCCGGTCGCAGGGCTGGCATTCTGGATCCAGGGCGCTCCGCGCGACGGCGCGCCCGCCGCGATCGAGCGGGCAAGCGACGGCATGCCGGCGGCGCTGCGCCAGGATGGCTGGAGCGTCGTCTACCAGGCGTTCGAGCGCGGCAGCGATGGCCTCTCGCGCCCGAAACGGCTGACGCTCGATTACGCGGACGTCGAATTGCGCATCGCCGTCGATTCGTGGCGATGAGCGAGGCGCCGGCGAATTCAATCTGTTTCTGCCTCCGACGCGACGACGCTGCGATGCCTGTTACACGCTCGCCTCGCCATCGGCCTGATCGGACGCGGCGACGTCGTGTTATCAGCGCGGATCGCGGTCTCGACCAGGGAGATCTTCGCTGCGCCTGAATTGACACGACACAGCGAGTCCGCGAAAATGGCCGTCTTTTCCGAGGGATATGGCGGTAACGACCTGCACCTGGTTGTGGCTGCGCGGTTCCCGGAGGTCGCAGCCTGCGTTGCCGCGCTGTCTTGCGCGGCACCGGCGGAAATGCCGGAGAAACGGCTGGATTTGTTGCTCGCGCGCTGAACCGCCACCCGCTGTCGTTGTTTGCCTCACGTTGATGTTCCCGCGCGCGAACGGTTTCCCTTGGGGAGTCGCCAAGTGGTAAGGCACCGGATTTTGATTCCGGCATTCGTAGGTTCGATCCCTACCTCCCCAGCCACCAACATGCGGAGCAGGTCGTCCATGCGGACGGCCTGTTCGCGTCTTCCATAGGCGGGCCGATGGCGTTCGAGCGCATGCGGATCTTTACCGGCAGTGCCAACCCGAAGCTCGCCGAGGCCGTCGTCCGGCACATGAACATCAGCCTCGGCCGATGCATCGTCGGCCGATTCTCCGACGGCGAGGTGATGGTCGAGCTGTTGGAAAACGTGCGCGGTCGCGACGTGTTCATCCTGCAATCGACCTCGCAGCCGACCAACGACAACCTGATGGAAATCCTGGTGATGGTCGACGCGCTGAAGCGCGCGTCCGCCGGCCGCATCACCGCCGCGATCCCCTATTTCGGTTATGCCCGGCAGGACCGCCGGCCACGGTCGGCGCGGGTGCCGATCACCGCCAAGGTCGTCGCCGACATGCTGACGACGGTCGGCGTCAATCGCGTGATGACGATGGACCTTCACGCCGACCAGATCCAGGGATTCTTCAATATCCCGGTCGACAACATCTACGCGACGCCGGTGCTGCTGGGCGACCTGTGGAAGCAGAACTACGACAACCTGCTGGTCGTCTCGCCCGACGTGGGCGGCGTCGTGCGCGCGCGGGCGATCGCAAAGCGCCTGGATTCCGACCTCGCGATCATCGACAAGCGCCGGCCGAAGGCCAACGTCGCCGAGGTGATGAACATCATCGGGGACGTGGCGGGCCGCGCCTGCGTGATCATGGACGACATCGTCGACACCGCCAACACGCTCTGCAAGGCGGCGTCGGCGCTGAAGGCCAACGGCGCGCAGAAGGTGCTCGCCTATTGCACGCACCCGGTCCTGTCGGGCGGCGCGGTCAAGCGGATCGCGGAGTCCGAGCTGGACGAGATCGTCGTCACGGACACGATCGCG
>Ga0207664_10003292_pt1 | contig 10740 bp, 11 predicted proteins | sample LARL83metaG_FD_184349 | JGI IMG/M metagenome (GOLD analysis project Ga0207664, IMG submission 184349) | Corn, switchgrass and miscanthus rhizosphere microbial communities from Kellogg Biological Station, Michigan, USA - LAR L8-3 metaG... | ecosystem: Host-associated > Plants > Roots >...
GGACCGCCGCCACCAGGAGGACGCTCCCGGCGGTGAGGTCGATCGCCAGGACCGCGAGCGCGATGGCGAGCGAGACGCTCGCATGGTCGCTCGGGAACGAGGCGTCCGTCGAGGCCGACCACGGATGCCGAATGACGTGCGACTCATACGGGCGCGGCCTGTCCCAGGCGGAGTGGATGACGACGTTGACGACGTACGCGACGGCGGCCGCGGCGAAGCCGTTGCCGGTCGCGAGCTTCCAGCGCCGGTCGCCGCCGGGGCGGGAAAGGAACCAGAGCGCGCCCGTCGCGACCACCATGAACGGGATGCTCGCCTGCTCGATCCCGTGGAAGAGGCTCCCGAGCCAGTGGTGGTGCAGCGAGACGTCGTAGATCGCCTTGTAGATCCGCCAGTCCATGGGCGCAGATCCTAGTTAGTCCTGTACGAGGTACCAGTCGTTCAGCCCCTGCCTTCGTTCCGCGTAAGGCCGGTACCTGGTACGGGCGAACATCAACTCGGATGGGACGCGTCGGTGAACTCGCGGAACTCCGCGGTGAGGAGGTAAGCGGTCTGCTCGCCGATGTCCACCGCGCGGTCCCCGATGCGCTCGATCGTGCGGGCGACCACGACCATGCGCAGGCCCCACTCGCGCAGCTCGGGCTCGGCCATGACGTCGACGAGGCGCTCGACGAAACGGCGGTTCGCCCGGTCGATCAGCTCGTCCAGCTCGACGAGGCTCTCCGCGCCGGCGAGGTCGCGCTGCGAGAACGACTCGAGCGCGACGCGCAGCATCTCCTCGGCACGGTCGCCCATCTCGACGAGGACGCCGACGAGCGCCGGGTCGGGATCGGCGTCCGCCACGAGCTTGGAGAGCTTCGCAACCGTCACGCAACCGTCGCCGCTGCGCTCGAGGAGCAGGTTGATGTGCAGCATGGCGAGCAGCTGGCGCAGATCGCGGGCGACCGGCTTCTGGAGCGCGAGCAGCGCCTGGATCGACCCTTCGATGTCGAGGAAGAGCCGGTCGACCTCGTCGTCGAAGGCGATGACCTCGTCGGCGAGCTCCGTGTCGCCCTCCTGGAGCGCGCGCACCGCCCCGCGGACGGCCGAGAGCACGCGCTGGCCCTCTTCCTGGAGCTGCGCCTCGACCCGGTCGAGGGCTTCGTCGATGGCCACGCGCACACCGTACACCGAGGAACCACGGGGTTTTCAGGGGGCGTCACCACTCCGACACCACTGCGAAACAGGCCCGTATCCCATCCGCCTCCGGCGCGGTCGTAGGTTGGCCGCGAACCCACGAGGAGGAGACTCACATGCCGAGATTCGGCACTTCGATTCGCATCGCCAGCGCCGTCGCGGCCGCCGCAGCTCTCGCGGTCCTCGTCGCCGGAACGGCGGGCGCCTCGACCCAGAAGCGCAGCAACGCGACCATCACCGGAGCAGGCAGCACGTTCGTCGCACCGCTCGTCAGCCAGTGGATCTCGCCCGTCGCCGGTGCATACGGCATCGAGCTTCAGTACAGCGCCATCGGCTCCGGCGGCGGTGTCGCCGCGATCACCGCCCGCACCGTCGACTTCGGCGCGAGCGACGCGCCGCTCACCCCCGACCAGTTCGGCGCGTGCAAGGGCTGCGAGCAGATCCCGTGGGCGCTCGGCGCGACGGCGATCATGTACAACCTCCCGGGCGTCAAGAACCTCCTGCACATGGACGGCCCGACGCTCGCGAAGATCTTCATGGGCCAGATCGTCAAGTGGAACGACCCGGCCATCGCGAAGCTCAACAAGGGCGTCTCGCTCCCGAGCACCGCGATCACGATCGCGCATCGCTCCGACAACTCGGGCACGACGTACAACCTGACCGACTATCTGTCGAGCGTCAGCCCGGCGTGGTCGTCGCAGCTCGGCCGCGGGGTCGCGGTCAACTGGCCTGCCGGCGTCGGCGCGAAGGGCAGCTCCGGCGTCGCGGGCGTCGTATCCTCGACCCCGGGCGCGATCGGCTACGCCGACGTGGCGTACTCGGTCCAGAGCCATCTCAAGTACTTCGCGCTGGAGAACCGGTCGGGCAAGTTCACCACGCCGGGCTCGCGGGGGATCCTCTCCGCGGCCTCGAGCGACCAGAAGCCTGCTGCGGACAACTCGCTGTCGATCGTGAACCCGCCGAAGAAGTACGACAACGCGTATCCGATCTCGACGTTCACGTACGTGATCGTCCCGCTGCAGTCGAGCAAGGCGTCCGACCTGAAGCACTTCCTCTTCTGGGCGGTGACGAAAGGACAGACGGGCCAGTACACGGCGAAGCTCCGCTTCGTCCCGCTGCCGAAGTCGGTGCTGGTCGTCGCCGAGAAGGCGATCGCAAAGATCCACAGTTAGCCGCGCGTGTCCGCGGCCGACGCCACCGCAACACCCACCCGCCGTCCCTTCACGGGGCGGCGGGTGCGCTTCGGCGACGTGCTCCTGCAGCTCGTGGCCGGCGCTGCGGCACTCGGTGCGACGGTGCTCGTCGGCCTCATCGTCTGGAAGCTCGTCGACGGCTCGAGGCTCGCACTCTCGAAGTACGGCCTCGGGTTCGTCACGCACGTCGCGTGGAACCCGGTCGCCGGCCACGAGGTGTACGGCGCGGGAAGCTTCCTCTTCGGCACGATCGTCACGTCGTTCTTCGCGCTCCTGATCGCGACGCCGGTCGCGATCGGGATTGCGCTCTTCCTCACCGAGCTCGCGCCGCGCACCATCCGGGCGCCGGTGACCGCGCTCGTCGAGACGCTCGCCGCCGTGCCGAGTGTCCTCGTCGGCCTCTGGGGCATCCTCGTCCTCGGGCCCGTGCTGCGAGCGGACGTCGAGCCGTGGCTCCATTCGGCGCTCGGCTGGATCCCGCTCTTCGGACCGCCGTCGTCGTCGGGCGCAAGCGTCTTCACCGCGATCGTCGTGCTCGCGATCATGATCCTCCCGATCGTCTCGAGCATCAGCCGGGAGCTCTTCCTCGGCGTGCCGCCCGAGCTGAAGGAGGGGGCTCTCGCGCTCGGCACGACGCGCTGGGAGATGGTGCGCGGCGTCGTGCTCACGTATTCGCGCGGGGGCGTCGCGGCGGCGCTGATCCTGGGCCTCGGCCGCGCGATGGGCGAAGCGATCGCCGTCACACAGGTGATCGGCGGCGGCGTGTTCATCCACTGGAACCTCTTCAGCACCGGGGACACGCTCGGAAGCAAGATCGCGTCGTCCTACCAGGGCGCGAGCACGCAGCTGCAGGCGGCGTCGCTCATCTATCTCGGCCTCGTCCTGCTCGTGCTCTCCCTCGTGGCGAACATTGCGGCACAGGTGATCGTCCGGCGCGTCGCGCGCAAACACGGCGTGACACGCGGAGGGCACGCGTGAGCGCTCACGGTTTGAGCGGGCCGAGGGTGCGGCTCGACCGGTTACCGCGCCGCCGGCGCGTGAACACCTCGATGGAGGCGCTCGCCTGGCTCGCGGCCGCGATCGGCGTCGGGATCCTCGGCGTGATGGTTTGGTCGATCGCGAGCAAAGGCTGGAGCGCCCTGAACCTGGACCTGCTCACGAAGCCGCCGATCCCGTTCAGCCTCACGAACGCGCCGCAGGGACTGTCGAACGCGTTCGCGGGGACGCTTGTGATCGTCGCCCTCGCGACGGCGATGGCGCTGCCGGTCGGAATCCTCGTCGCGGTGTACCTGAACGAGTTCGCCCCGCCGTCGATCCGCTCGAGCGTCGGCCTCGTCATCGACGTCCTCGCCGGCGTTCCCGCAATCGTCGTCGGCATCTTCGTGTTCGTCCTGCTCGTCGTCGGAAGCGGGCAGAGCGCGATCAAAGGCGCGTTCGCGCTTGCGATCCTCATGCTCCCGTTCGTCGCGCGCACGACGATGGAGGTGCTCGCGCTCGTTCCGAACTCCTTACGCGAGGCGAGCCTCGGGCTTGGAGTCGCGCACTGGCGGACGACGTTGAGCATCGTCCTGCCGCGCGCGGCCGGAGGCATCGTCACCGGGACGGTGCTCGCAGTCGCGCGTGTCGCAGGCGAGACGGCGCCGCTCCTGTTCACGTCGTCGATCGCCGGGACGCAGACGAGCTGGAACCCGACGCACGCGCTCCAGACGATCCCGGTCGCGATCTTCGAGCTGTCGGAGTCGCCCGACCCGAAGGATCACGCGCGAGCCTGGGCGGCAGGGTTCATCCTGCTGCTGTTCATCCTCCTTGCCAGCCTCACCGCACGGTGGCTTTCGGCGCGAAGGACGCGCATATGATCGAGCCCGCCGTGAGGGTCGAGACCCGCCGCCAGCCGATGCCGCCGCGCGAGCGGCTCGAGCCGATCTTCCAGGTCGAAGCGCTCGACGCGATCTACGGCGCGAAGCCGGCGATCAAGGGCGTGTCGATGGACATCTACAAGAACCTCGTCACGGCCATCATCGGGCCATCGGGCTGCGGCAAGAGCACGTACATCCGCTGTTTCAACCGGATGAACGACCTCATCCCGAGCTTCAGGCAGACGGGCACGATCCGCTACCACGGGCAGGACATCTGCGCGTCGAACATCGACCCGGTCGCGGTGCGGCGGAACATCGGCATGGTCTTCCAGCGGCCGAACCCCTTCCCGAAGTCGATCTACGACAACGTGGCCTGGGGATGCCGCGTGCTCGGCATGAAGGACGACCTCGACGAGCGCGTCGAGCGCGCGCTCACGCAGGCCGCGTTGTGGGACGAGGTCAAGGACCGCTTGAAAGCGAGCGGTCTGTCGCTGTCGGGTGGACAACAGCAGCGCCTGTGCATCGCGCGCGCGATCGCCGTCGAGCCGGACGTCGTGCTCATGGACGAGCCGGCGTCGGCGCTCGACCCGATCGCGACGCAGGCGATCGAGCAGCTCATGCTCGACCTCAAGAGCGAGTACACGTTCGTCATCGTCACGCACAACATGCAGCAGGCCGCACGCGTCGCCGACATGACCGCGTTCTTCTCCATCTCGCGCGGCGACGAGGGAGAGCGCTTCGGCGAGCTGATCGAGTACGACGCGACCGCGAAGATCTTCACCGCACCGTCCGACCGGCGCACCGAGGATTACGTCACTGGCCGCTTCGGCTGAGGAATCGGCCGCGTGAACGTCCTTTTCGTCTGCACGGCGAACAGCGGCCGGAGCGTGATGGCGGAGCGACTCCTCCTTCGCGAGTCCGGTGGCCGCCATGGCGCCCGCTCGGCCGGGAGCATGCCGGGCGCCGCTGCGTATCCGCAGGTGGTCGAGGCCCTTGCCGAGATGGGCATCGACGCCGCCGACCACGTCCCGCGGAAGCTCGACGACGAGGCGATCGCATGGGCGGACGTCGTCGTCGCCACGTGCGACGGCGCCTGTCCCGTCGTTCCCGACAAGCGGTACGTCGCCTGGCAGATACCCGACCCCAAGACCGAGCCGATCGAGCGCGTGCGCGAGATCCGCGACGGCATCGCCGAACGCGTCCGCGAGCTCGCCGCCGACCTCGACTAGAGAGGGAACCTGCAGACGATCTCGAGGCCGCGCCCGGGCGGGCTCGAGGCCTCGATCGTCCCTCCGGCCGACGTCACTACGTGCTTCACGATCGCGAGCCCCAGACCGGTGCCGCGCGACGTGCGCGCCTGGTCGGCGCGATAGAAACGCTCGAATAGCCTCGGGAGCTCGCTCTCGCGCACACCGGAGCCGTCGTCGGCGACGGCGAGCACCGCGACCGAGCCTTCCTGCTCGACGGAGACGCGGCACGTGCTCCCCGGCCCGGCATACCGGATCGCGTTCTGGACGAGGTTCTCGACGACGACGCGGATCATCCTCGGGCGAAGCGGGAGCTCGATCTCCGCGCCGCCCGTGACGACGAGCTTCACCTCGGCGTTCGTGGCGCGGTCCGCGTACACGTGCGCGACCTCCTCGAGGATCGGCAGCGCGAGCGTACGGCCGAGAGAGACCACCTCGCGGCCGGTCTCGAGCTCGCCGAGGAAGAGCACGTCGTCGATCAACTCGCGCGCCTGTTGGATCTCCTGCCGCGCCTGCTCGACGAGCTCGTCGACGTTTGCGCCCGGCAGCGTCGCGCTCTCGAGCAGCACGAGCATGCGCGCGAGCGGCGTGCGCAGCTCGTGCGAGACGGCGGCGGTGAATCCGGCGCGCAGCTCCTCGTACGCGGACAGGACGGGCAGCTCGCCGAGGAAGAGGACGAGCGCGTCGTCGACGTCGCCCACCCGACGCCCGGGCGGCAGACCGACGTTGGAAGCCACTACACGCCGCTCGCTGTCCAGCACGACGACGGGCTCGTCCAGCGCGCCGACGAGGGCCCGGACGCGCGCTATGTCGTCGTTCACCACCCCTTCACCAGTCCTTCACCCGTCCGCGACCCGTCTCCGACGGGCATATCTCGATAATGACACCGATGCCCAAGGTGCTCATCGTCGAGGACGACGAGGTCATCGCCCAGGGGATGGCGCGCCACCTGAGCGCGGCCGGCTTCGACGCCGTCTGCGTCGCCAACGGCGAGCAGGGTCTCGCCCGCCTCCGCTACGAACAGCCGGACGCGTGCGTCCTCGACCTCATGCTTCCCGGCCTCGACGGGTGGAAGCTCATCGAGACGGTTCGGGCGGAAGGGATCTCGACGCCGGTCGTCGTCGTGTCCGCGCGCGGCACCGAGCACGATCGGGTGCACGCGCTCGAGATCGGCGCCGACGACTACCTCGTCAAGCCCTTCTCGATGAAGGAGCTCGTCGCACGCGTGCGGGCGGCCGCCCGCCGCGGCATCCGTCGCGACGAGACCCCGCGCGGGGAGCCGATCGACATCGAGGAGCTGCGCGTCGACCCGCGCGAAGTGCAGGCCTACGTCGACGGCCGGAGCGCCGAGCTGACGCCGACCGAGTTCCGCCTGCTGTACCAGCTGGCGCTCGAGCAGGGCCGTGTCGCGACGCGGGACGAGCTGCTGCAGAAGCTGTGGGGCCGGCGCGAGTCCCATCGCGACCGGACCGTGGACGTCTTCGTCCGCCGTCTACGGGAGAAGATCGACCAGCGCGCGTCCAGCCACACGTTCATCCAGACGCGCTACGGCGTGGGCTACAAGCTCGAAGCCGTCCCCAAGTAGACACACGAGCGTCACCAGAGCGACGCCCACGCTCGGTCGGGCCGGCCGCACGATCCGAACCATGCGGTTCGTGGTCGTCGCACATCGATGCAGCGAGACGAACGAGGCGCTCGCCGCAGCGGCAGAGGCGCTCGGCATCGCCGCAGCCGTGCTGCCCCCGCGCGACGCGCTTCGAACCCTCGAGCCCGGAGACGTCGCGCTGGGGCGGCTCGACATCCGCGAGGAGCTGGACGGGATCGAGAGCGGCTCCCTCGAGCTCGAGCGGCTGTCCCAGAGCGGCGTCGAGGTGCTCAACCGCCCGTGCGCGCTCGTCGCCGCTCACGACAAGCTCTTGACGGCGCGCGCGCTCCGCCTCGCAGGCCTGCCGCACCCGCACACGTGGCTGATCGCCGAGGGGATGCCGACGGCGGCGCCCGAGCTCCCGCTCGTGCTCAAGCCCCGCTTCGGGAGCTGGGGCCGCGACGTCGTCCTCTGCCGGACTGCGGCCGATCTCGACGCCGCGCTCGAGCGCGCCGCCTTCCGCGGCTGGTTCCGCGAGCAGGGCGCACTCGCGCAGGAGCTCGTCCCGCCGCTCGGCTGGGACATCCGCATCGTCGTCGCCGGAGGCCGGGTCGTCGGAGCCGCCCGACGCATCGCGGCGCCCGGCGAATGGCGCACGAATGTCGCGCTCGGCGGCCACAGCGAGGCCTTCTCGCCTCCTCCGCTCGCCTGCTCACTCGCCCTTTCCGCCGCCGCAGCCGTGCGCGGCGACCTCGTCGGCGTCGACCTGCTTCCGACGAGCGGAGGCTTCATCGTCTCCGAGGTGAACGGAGCGGTCGACTTCCACGCGTACTACGCCCTCGACGTCGAGGACGTCTTCGCCGAGGCCGTCCTCGAGCTCCTGCGCGCTGCCCGCGATCGCCGCGCGCTCGAGCTCGTCGGCGCCTAGCTCAGCTCTCGAAGGGCTCCGGCTTCAGTCCGGTGACGACGCCGCGCCTGCCGGCGGACTCGAAGACGACGTCGACGTTCTCGTGCGGCCGGTACGACCCCGCGATCCCGAGCCACATCGAGAGCCAGCGGGCGAAACCGAGCTTCCCCTCCTGGGCGACGGGCCGCGGAAAGACGAGCGAGCGACCGACCACCTCGTAATCGACGCCACGATCCTGCCGGACGCCGTTGACGAACACCTCGAAGCGATCGGGGACGTGAGAGGGCAGGTCGACCCGCGTGCGCTCGGCCACCTCCATAGAATGCCCGCGGGTTGCGCCGGAAGCTGATGTTCCTCGGGATCGTCGCCGTCGCCGCGCTGTTGACGGCGGCCGGCGCCACTGCCGCCAACGGCGGATTCACGCCCGTCCAGCCGCACTCGCCGAACGCGAGCCACACGAATACGGCGTACTACGTGATTCTCGGCTTCACCGGGGCGATCTTCGTGCTCGTGGAGGGAGCGATCGTCGCATTCGTGCTCAAGTACCGCCGCCGCGGACGTTCGCGCACGGACGAGGGCGCCCAGGTGCATGGGCACACGCGGCTCGAGCTGATCTGGACGGTCGTCCCCGTCCTCATCCTCTGCGTCATCGGCATCGTCGTCTTCGTCGAGCTGCCGAGCATCAAGAGCGCGCCTGCTGCGGCCGACCCCCTCCGCGTCACGGTCGAAGGGCACCAGTTCTACTGGCAGTTCGACTATCCGAACGGCGCGCGCACGATCAACGACCTCTACGTCCCGGTCGGGCGGGTGGTGGATCTGAAAGTCGTCTCCGCCGATGTGATCCACAGCTGGTGGATCCCCGCGCTCGGCGGCAAGATCCAGGCCATCCCGGGCGTCACGAACCACATCTGGTTCAAGGCGGACGGCGCGGGAACGTATGTCGGGCAGTGCGCCGAGCTGTGCGGGCTCTATCACGCCGCGATGGCCGCGCGCGTGATCGCCACGACACCCGCCGCGTACGCCAGGTACGTCAGCAGCACGGCCAAGACCGATCTCGGCCGAGCGGAATACGTCGGCTCGTGCGCGACGTGCCACGGCCTGCGCGGCGAGGGCGGGTACGGCCCCAACCTGCAGCAGAGCCCGCTCCTCGTCCAGCGGGCCGGGCTCGAGCAGCGCGTGCGTCAGGGCGGCATCAAGATGCCGGCGGTGGGCGACACCTGGACCGCGGCGCAGATGCAGGCGCTCGCGGCCTACGTGAAGGCGCACGTCTACAAGGGAGCTTCGAGTGGCGGCTAGAGCGGAGACCGTCTATCCCGTGACGTGGAAGAGCGGCCGCGTGGCGAGCTGGCTCGTCACCGTCGACCACAAGCGCATCGGGATCATGTACATCGCGACGTCGCTCTTCTTCTTCGTGCTCGGAGGCATCCTCGCCGTCCTCATGCGCGCGCAGCTTGCGACGCCGAACGAGACCCTGCTGACGAAGAACTCGTACAACGAAGTGCTGACGATGCACGGCACGACGATGATCTTCCTCGTCGTCGTGCCGATCCTCGCCGGCTTCGGGAACTACCTCGTGCCGCTGATGATCGGCGCCCGCGACGTGGCATTCCCGCGCCTCAATGCGCTCTCGTACTGGCTGTACCTCCTCGGCGGGATCGTGCTGTGGTCGAGCTGGTTCGCCACCGGTGGGACCGCCAAGGCCGGCTGGTGGTCGTATCCGACGCTGTCGGAGCTGCAGTTCAGCCCCGGACACGGCCAGGACTACTGGATCCTCAGCATCCACATCCTGTCGCTGGCGTCGCTCCTCGGCGCGATCAACTTCATCGTCACGATCGTGAACATGCGCGCGCGCGGCATGACGTGGATGCGCATGCCGCTCTTCATCTGGTCGATCCTCACGTACGCGATTCTGCTCGTGCTCGCCCTACCGGCACTGTCGGCGGCCGTGACGATGCTGCTGCTCGACCGCAACGCCGGGACGCACTTCTTCATCCCGTCGAAGGGCGGAAGCATCGTGCTCTACCAGCACATGTTCTGGTTCTTCGGGCATCCCGAGGTGTACATCATGGTGCTCCCCGTCTTCGGGATGATCTCCGAGATCCTGCCGGTGTTCTCCCGCAAGCCGATCTTCGGCTACAAGGCGGTCGCGTTCGCGACCATCGGGATCGCATTCCTCTCGATGCTCGTCTGGGCGCACCACATGTTCACGGTCGGCATGCCGATCGGGCTGGACTCCTTCTTCATGATCTCGTCGATGGTGATCGCGGTGCCGACGGGCGTCAAGATCTTCAACTGGGTCGCGACCATGTGGCGCGGGAACCTCATCTTCGACACGCCGATGCTCTTCGCGATCGGCTTCGTCGCGCTGTTCACCATGGGCGGCCTCTCCGGCATCTTTCTCGCCGCGTTCCCGGTCGACTGGCAGGTGAACGACTCGTACTACGTCGTCGCGCACTTCCACTACGTCCTCTTCGGAGGATCCGCGTTCGGCTTCTTCGGCGGGCTCTACTACTGGTGGCCGAAGATGTTCGGGCGCATGCTCGACGAACGGCTGGGCAAGCTCCACTTCTGGCTTCTGTTCGTCGGGTTCAACATGACGTTCCTCCCGCAACACATGCTCGGCCTGCTCGGGATGCCGCGCCGCGTCTACACGTACCACCACGGCGGATTGTGGGAGGCCTACAACATGCTCTCGACGGTCGGCTCCGGCGTGATGGCGATCGCCGTTGCCGTGTTCATCGCCAACGTGTGGCGCACGCATCTGCTGCGCAAGGGCGTG
>Ga0207664_10003295_pt1 | contig 10734 bp, 8 predicted proteins | sample LARL83metaG_FD_184349 | JGI IMG/M metagenome (GOLD analysis project Ga0207664, IMG submission 184349) | Corn, switchgrass and miscanthus rhizosphere microbial communities from Kellogg Biological Station, Michigan, USA - LAR L8-3 metaG... | ecosystem: Host-associated > Plants > Roots >...
ACGCGAGTTGTTCCCGAGCGCCGGTCTCGTCGGTCACGCCGTCGAGTCTAGGCCGCGCCGCCATGGGGTGACGGTTGGTGCGTAGGGTGCGGACATGCGTGTACTGGCGATGCTCGACGGAACACTGGCCGACCTGGACCAGCCACAGATCCGGGTGGACGATCTCGGCCTGCTGCGCGGCGACGGGGTCTTCGAGACGATCCTCGTGCACGCCGGCAATCCGCGGGAGATGGGGCCGCACCTGGACCGCCTGGCCCGGTCGGCCCGCATGGCGGACATGCCGGAGCCGGACCGGGACGCGTGGGAGCGTTGCACGAAGTTGGTGCTGGACAACTGGACCGGCGCCGAGGAGTTCGCGTTGCGGCTGGTCTACACGCGGGGCATCGAGGGCGGCGATGGCACGCCGACGGGCTTCGCGCTCGGCTTCGACATCGCGCCGTCGGTGTTGCGGCAGCGGCTCGAGGGCGTCTCCGTGATCACGCTGGAACGTGGCATCGAACACGGCGCGGCCGAGCGCGCGCCATGGCTGCTGCTGGGCGCGAAGTCGTTGTCGTACGCGGTGAACATGGCCGCGCTGCGCGAGGCCGCCCGCCGGGGCGCGCACGAGGTGATCTTCACCGAGACCGGCGACTCGATCCTGGAGGGCCCGACGTCGACGGTGATCGTGGTCGACGGCCGGACCCTGCGCACCCCGCCCACCACCCTCGGCATCCTGCCCGGCACGACGCAGTACGCGCTGTTCCGCGCGGCCGAGAAGGCCGGCTGGTCGGTGCGGGTCGAGCCGATCCAGGTCGCCGAGCTGCACCGGGCCGACCTGGTCGTGCTGGCGTCGTCCGTCCGCAAGATCACCCGAGTCCACACCCTGGACGGCGCCACCCTGACCGAAACCCCCGGCCTGCACGCCGAACTGACGGCCCTGTACGAGTCCGAATACTGACCCAAGTTATCCACAGCCAAGCCAAAACTCGCTGGTCAGCCAAATCAAGATCGACTAGAGTTGAAATTAGGGGTTCCCCCAAGAGGGGGTACCCCTAGCTGTAGTGCGGCGGGCGATGCCAGCACGTGGAATGTGATCGTCGTGCCGGGCCGCGCCTGGGCCAGTGCCGCCAGCGTCTCCGCCGGTACCACTCCGATCACCGGATACCCGCCGGTCGTCGGATGGTCGGCCAGGAACACCACCGGCCGCCCGTTCGCCGGCACCTGCACCGCCCCGGTGACCACGGGCTCGCTCGGCAGCTCGATCCCGTCGCACGATGCCGTCCGTCGCAGTGCCGGCCCGCTCAGCCGCAGCCCCACGCGGTTGCTCTCCGGCGACACCTGCCACCGTCCCGCCCCCAACTGCCCCGCCGCGTCGTCGAACCAGTCGTCCCTCGGCCCCAGCAGCACCGGTATCCGGAGTTCGTCCGGTGCCGGCCGCGGCCCGAGCTCGTCGACGCCGACCGGCACACCCAGCGTCGCCCCGAGCGGCAACACGTCCCCGGCCCGCAGCGGTGCCGGCCCGATCCCGGACAGCACGTCCGTCGACCTGCTGCCCAGCTCCGCATCGACCGCAACGCCACCGTCCACGCCGACATACACCCGCAGCCCGTCGGCCGGCGTGCCGATCGCCAGCTCGTCGCCGGGCGCCAGGTGCAGCGGCGTGTGCGAGTCGCGGGCGCGCCCGTTCACCGTGACCGCGACAGCGGGCCCGGTCACCGCGACCACGCACGAACCGTCCGCCCGCAGCCGCAACCCGCCCAGCAACACTTCCAGGCCGGCACTGTCCTCCGCGTTCCCGACCAACCGGTTCGCCAGCCGCAACGTCGCGGCGTCCAACGCCCCGGACGGCGGCACGCCGAGATGCCCGTTGCCCGGCCGGCCGAGGTCCTCGACCAGTGCCTGCGGTCCGGTCGCCAGCACCGTCACCGTCCGAACAGGACTCACCGCACCGCCTCGAACCGCACCCGGTTCCCGGGCACCAGCAACGCGGGCGGATCACGATGCGTGTCGAACAACGCCAGCTCGGTCCGGCCGATCAGTCGCCACCCGCCCGGCGACGACCGTGGATACACGCCGGTGAACTCGCCCGCGATGGCGACCGATCCCGGTGGCACCTTCGTCCGCGGGCGGTCCAGCCGCGCCTGTACCAACGGTTCGGGCAGCCCGACGAGATAGCCGAAGCCGGGCGCGAATCCGGTGAACGCCACCGAGTACTCGGCCTCGGTGTGCAACGCCACGACGTCGTCGACGGGCAGTCCGGCCGTCGACGCCACCAACTCCAGGTCCGGCCCGTCGTAGCGCACCGGGATCCGCACCTCGCGCGTGGCCCGCCGCGCCGGCCGGCTCAGGTCGGCCGTGGCGAGAACGTCCCGCAGCGCCGCCAGGTCGCCGCCGGGCCGGACCGAGGCGAGCACGGTCCGGGCCGCCGGCACGAGTTCCACCAGATCGGGCAGCGCGCCGCGTTCGACGGCGGCGGCCAGCGCGGCACGGACGGCGTCGACCTCGTCCAGCGAGCCCACCTCGATGAGCACCGCATCGGTCCCGCACCGCCGAAGCTTCACAGCATCAGCGTAGGTCAGCCGGCCCGCCGGTCCAGCGACGCCAGCGCCTCACGCACCTGCCCCTGCGCCCCGGACAGGGCCACGGCCGCCCGTGCGGTGTCCACACCGGACAGCAGCTGCACGAGCGCTACCTTCAGGTCGCCGTTGGCGGCCGCGAGCGCCTCGGCGCAGTCCTGCGGCCCGGCGCCGGTCGCCTCGGCCAGGATCCGCAGCGTCCGGCCGCGCAGTTTCGCGTTGGTGGCCCGCATGCTGACCATCAGGTTCGAGTACGTCCGCCCGAACCGCACCATCACAGCCGTGGAGAACGCGGTGAGCACGAGTTTCTGCGCGGTGCCGGCTTTCATCCTGGTCGACCCGGCGATCGCCTCGGGACCGGTGTTCACCGCGATCGCCACGTCGACCTCGGCATTGGCCGGCGCACCGGGGTTCGCCGAGACCAGCCCCGTCCGCGCGCCTGCCTTCCGGGCCGCGAACACCGCGCCCAGCACGTACGGCGTGCGACCGGACGCGGTCAGCCCGATCACCACGTCGCCGGCCGACGCGTGCCGCTGCATCTCGCTCGAGCCGGCGGCCGCGTCGTCCTCGGCGTTCTCCACCGCGGTGAGCAGCGCCTGCACGCCGCCGGCGTGGTGCGGCACGAACCAGTCGGTCGGGATGTTGAACGTGGGCACGAGTTCGGCCGCGTCCAGGACGGCGAGCCGGCCGCTCGTGCCGGCGCCCACGTAGTGCACGCGATGGCCGGAGCGCAGCGCGTCGACCGCGTAGTCGACGAGTTTGGCCAGGTCGGGCAGGACCGCGGCGACCGCGTCGGGCACGGTGGCGTCCTCGATGTTGATCTCGCGCAGGATCTCCACCGTCGAGAGCTGGTCGATGTCGGTGGTGTCGGGGTTCCGCAGTTCAGTCGGCGAGTCGACCTGCACCGTGTCCTGCGATGATCCCGACATCACTCACCGCTTTCCCGTGACTTTCGCCGCCCGTCCGGTCGCACCTCGAGCCGGTGCGCGCCGACGGCCGAATAGGTTGTGTCCAGCGCCGCGAGCACGCTGTCCCGGTGCCGCTGGGCGACGCCGATGAACACGCAGTCGATCACGGTGAGCTGCGCGATCCGGCTGGCCGTCGCGCCGGACCGGAACGTCGTCTCGCGGGCTGCCGTGGTCAGTACGAAGTCGGCGACCTCCGCGATGGGGGATCGGGGAAAGTTCGTGATGGCGACTGTGGTCGCGCCCCGGTCGCTCGCCTCCCGCAGTGCCTCCACGGTGTCCGTGGTGGCCCCGGTGTGCGAGATGCCGACCGCCACATCACCCCGGGACAGCACCGCCGCCGACGTCAGCATGATGTGCGTGTCGCTCCACGCGAAACACACCCGGCCGATCCGGTGCAGCTTCTGTTGCAGGTCCAGCGCCACGAACGCGCTCGCACCGACGCCGTAGACGTCCACCCGGGCCGCGCCCGCGATGGCCTCGACCACCTGACGCAACGCGGCGATGTCGAGCTGTTCCGCGGTCTCCTCGACCGCGCGGGCGTCCGCGAACGCGACCTTGCCCACCACTTGGGCCAGGTCGTCGCTGGGGTCGATGTCACCGCCCATGTCGCGGTCGGAGCGGGCCTGCGCCCGTGCCGTGTCCGCGGCCAGCGCGATCCGCAGTTCGGGATAGCCGCTGACACCGACGGCCTTGCAGAACCGGGTCACCGTGGTCTCACTGGTGCCGGCTGATTCCGCGACCTCGGTGATGCTGCGGCGGGCGACGCCGCCCGGGTCCTCCAGGACCACGTGCGCCACGCGCTGCTCTGCCTTCGCCAGGCCGGGCAGCAGCGAGCGGATCCGAACCAGTGGGCTCGGCTCGACCGGAGTAGATGTGGCCACGTGGGAAACTTACTAACCGTCCCATGTTTGGTCAACGTAGGCATGCTTCAGCGCAATCCAAACGTGTCACCTGGCGGACGAACGGCGTACTGGAACACCGGTCCGGCTCGCCGTCGAACGGGCGAAGCAGGGCCGCTGCCTCGATTGGTACTAGCGGTCGGTGAGAGCCCAGTTCACTCCCGTGAAGGCCGACAGGTCCCGGTCGCCGTCGAACAGCGTGCGATGGCCGTCCGACACCCGGACGTCCGTCACGTTCACGCCACGCCCGGTATAGGCGGGGTCGGTGACGTACTGCCAGCGCAGATACAGCGACCCAGTGCTGGCCGGCAGTTGCGCGTCGACCCGCCACCACGCCCGCGACCCGCCGGACAGCGCGGCCGCGCTCCCCGCCGGCGCTCCCGTCCCGGTCGCGGTCACCGGCACGTTCGTCCACGTCGTGCCGTCCGGGCTGGTTTGCAGCGTGACCAGGTCGAACCCGGGCTCGGTGTCCACGAACGTGTCGTACGAGACGGTCATCGGCGTGCCGCGGGTGGTGATCACCGGGGTGGTCAGCGTGGCCGTGGTGGCGTCGCCGATCCCGGAGTACCACGACATCCCGCCGTGCGGCGCGCGTACGGCCATCGCGTTGGCCAGCCCGTCGGCCACCGCGCGCCGGGCCGGGTTCGTGGAACCCCAGTTGCGGGTCGGGTGCACGCGGTTGGAGAACTGCAACGCGAACGAACGGGACACCGGGTCGATCACGATCGTGGTGCCGGTGAACCCCGTGTGCCCGGCCGTGCGCGCGCTGTCCAGCCGCCCCATGTACCAGCGCTGGTCGAGTTCGAAGCCCAGGCCGTGCGAGTCACCGGGGAAGGCCTGGTTGTAGTCCGTCAGCATCTGCGTCACGGACTGCTCGGACAGGATGCGATGCCCGGCGTACGTGCCGCCGTTGAGGATGGCCTGCGCCAGGACGGCCATGTCGTCCACGGTCGAGAACACGCCCGCGTGCCCGGCCACGCCGCCCATCGCCCACGCGTTCTCGTCGTGCACCTGACCCCACACCAGCCCGCGCGCCGGCACCATCTCGTACTCCGCCGCCGCGATCCGCGGCTTGAGCGAGGCCGGCGGGTTGTACATCGTGTCGCGCATGCCCAGTGGCGCGGTGATTCCGTTGCGTACCAGGACATCCAATGTCTGGCCGGTGATCTGCTGCAACACCAGTTGCAGCGTCATCATGTTCATGTCCGAGTAGAGGTACGTCGTACCGGCGGTGAACTGCGGCGTCACGTCGAGGATCGCGTGGATGCGGGACGGCATGTCCGGGTCCTGCCACAACGGCGGCGACGGGTCGGCCGGTAACCCCGACGTGTGCGTCATCAACTGCTGGATCGTGATCGACCCCTTGCCGTTGGTCGCGAACTCCGGCAGGTAGCTGGCGACCGTGGCGTTGACGTTCAGCCGGCCGGTCTGGATCTGCTGCATCGCCACGATGCACGTGAACAGTTTGGACAACGACGCCAGATCGAAGATCGTGTTGGTACGCATGGGAATCTGCTGCGTGGCCGGGAGCGGGTCGCCCTGTTGGTCGGCGTACCGGAGGGCGTAACCCGCGGCCTCTTTCGCGACCACGATCCCGTCGTGCGCGAGGAGCGTGACCTGACCGGAATACATCGGATGTCCGGTGCCCGGCTGGTTCTGCGTCCAGCCGTCCACCTCCGCGAGTGCCGCGTCGATCGGGCCGGGATCGAGCCCGGCCTCCTGCGGGGTGCCGTCGCGTAACGTCGTCCAGGCCGGTGCGTAACCCTGTTGTGGCTGGTCGAACCGGCCGAACGCCGGCCCGTGCCGGTCCGGGGCCGCGTTCGCCGTGCCGGACAGGACGCTCACCGCCGTGACCAGGAGCGCGCTGGTGACGGCGATAGTGCGGATTGACATGACCACCTCATAAAGTCATTCCCGACATTTGGCTGCGCTGTGCTGCGGTCAGCGGTACAGCAGGAAAGCTCGGCGAGTTCGGCGGAACGCGGCCAGTTCGGCCTGCCACGCCCCGACCACGTCGGCCACGCCGGCGCCCGCGTCGATCATCGTGCGCAGGCGCGCGGAGCCGGTCAGGTTGTCGATCCAGTGGTCCGGCCGCCAGCCGAAAACGTTGGGGTACAAGCGTTTCGCGGTGATGAGCATGGTGACGGCGGTGCGGATCGCGTCGACGGCGCCCCGGTCGGTCAGGTGCACCTGCACCCCGCCGCACGTCTGGCCGGCGAACTTGCTCCACGTCGGCGTGAAGTAGTTCTCGCGGAACCGCACCCCGGGCAACCCGGCCTCGTTGAGGGATTCCGCCCAGTGCCAGTCGATGTTCGGGGCGCCGATCATCTCGAACGGCCGGGTCGTGCCACGGCCCTCGGACAGAAGTGTCCCCTCGAACATGCATGTACCCGGGTAGAGCAGCGCCGTTCCCGGCGTCGGCATGTTCGGGCTCGGTAACACCCACGGCAGCCCGGTGTCCGCGAACAGCGTGTCCCGCCGCCAGCCGCGCACGGTGACCACGTCCAGACTGGACAGTCGTTTCCCGGTGTCCCCTTTCCCGGTGTCACTGCGCAGGAACAGCGCGTCGAACAGCCTAGCCAGCTCGCCGGCCGTCATGCCCGGCTGTTGCACGATCGGTTTCAGGCCGACGAGCGTGGCGAACGCCGGATCCAGCTGCGGCCCGTACGCCTGGCCACCGACCGGAACCGGCCGGTCGAGCACGACGAACGCCGCACCCGTGTGGACGGCGGCCACCATGGCCAGATACATGGTCCAGGTATAGGTGTAGAAGCGGGCACCGACGCCGGCGATGTCGAAGACGACGGTGTCGACGCCGGCTGCCCGATACATCGCGGCGAGTTGGTCGGCGGTGGCGTTGTAGGCGTCGTAGACCGGGATGCCGGTTCGTGGATCGACGTAGTTCCCGGTCGAGCCGCCGGACTGCGCGGTGCCGCGGAATCCGTGCTCCGGCCCGAACACGGCCAGCGGCCGGACGCCCGCCGTGGCCAGGTCGTCGACGATGTGCGTGAGGTCGCGTAACACGCCGGTGGGATTGGACACCACGCCGAGCTTGCGACCGGCCAGGGCGCGCCAGCCCGTGGCCGCGAGAACATCCGCGCCGGTCAACACATCGACGCCGGCCGCATTGGCGGGCGGCGACTCCGCCGGAGTCGCCGAACCCAGTACGACAGCCGGCGCGACACCAGCGGTGGTCGCCAGAAAACGACGCCGATCGAGCCCTGACATGGGCAACTCCCGGTGAAAGCTTTACCAAGCCCCCCACTGTCTTGGTAAGTTACTCACGTCACCGGGTCCGGTCAACGGAACGAAGCCGACTGGCCACACAACGCGGCGGCGCCCACCGGCCCGAAGGCCCGTGAGCGCCGCCCGCCTGCGCGGACTTTCCCGGGTTACCAAGCTGCAACGGTGTCGTATGTGGCGGGGACTCGGCGTCCGGCGTCCCGGTACGCAGTCCCTCAACGACAAGCCTCCCGCGGCGTGCTGCGCGTGGGTGCCCGGAGTCCGCGCACGGAGCTCCGGTCGGGAGAACACGACTTCTCCTCTGTCATGTCCTTGGCCTACCGGATGTCCGCGCTTCCTTTGTACGCCAGTGACCTGCGCTTATTCAAGAGCTCGGATGGGTGCACCGGTCAAGCAACGAAGGGTGACTGGTACCACCGGGTAACGTTGCGGCAGCGGCAAAGTTGGGGTTCGCGGTACCGCCGTCCGGGGGTCCTGGACAGTCACCCGACCGGGTGGTAACCGCGAATACTCACCGGTTGCGTCGACGCCGCAAGCCATACCAGGTGACCACCGCGCCCACCCCGACCGCCGCGACGCCCACCGCGGGGCCGACCATCCGCTTGGCACGCAGCGGTACCGGGTCCGAGAAGGACAGCACCGGCCATCCCCGTTGCGTGGCCACCTTTCGCAAGGCACGGTTCGGATTCACCGCCGCCGGATGCCCGACCGCGGCGAGCATCGGCAGGTCGGTGACGGAGTCCGAATAGGCGTGGCAGCGGGTCAGGTCGTAGCCGTTGGCCGTCGCCAGCTCGCGGATCGCCACGGCCTTGTTCTCGCCGTAGCAGTAGAAATCGATCGCACCGGTGTACCGGCCGTCCGCAACGGCCATCCGCGTGGCCACGCTGTGCGTCGCGCCCACCATCGCCGCGATCGGCGCCACGATCTCCGCGCCGGACGCCGACACGACGACCACGTCGTGGCCCTGCGCGAGATGTTCGTCGATGAGCGCCGCGGCCTCCGCGTAGACCAGCGGATCGACGCTGTCGTGCAAGGTCTCGTCGACGATAGACCGCACCTGCTCGACGTCCCATCCCTGGCACAGCGTCGTCAGGTTCGCGCGGGTGCGGGCGATCTGGTCAGCGTCCGATCCGGTCATGGCGCGGGGCAACGACAGCAGTTGGGCGTAGGCGGCCCGGATCGCGGCCCGGCGATTGATCAGTCCGCCCTGGTAGAAGGGGCGGCTGAACGCGAATGCGCTCGACCCGGCGATGATCGTCCGGTCCAGATCGAAAAACGCCGCGACCCGGTTGGTTTCGCCATCCGGGTCGGGGATGTCCGGAGTGTCCGCTGGCTGGTTCACGACGTCAGGATATGAGCGCTCATCCGGGTGATTCATGACTCGTTCCCCCGTCGGAGTCGCGACAACACCGCAGATAGCACGCGTGAAGTCGATCGGAACGTATGTTTGTTCCGCCGGCTGTATGCAAGCGGCACCTGGAGAGGGCTACAGTAGTCACGTCCGGCGTCGCCGGACGGGTTCAGTCCGACCCCCCGGGGCTGAACCGATGACGACCCCCGTCCCTCCCCCCTGGCGGGGGTCGTCCCATCTCCGCATCCTTTCGCGCGGCCATCCACCAGGACCAACGTCGACTCACGCGCGCGGGTTCCCGCTTTACCCGCATCGCCGCCGACAATCGCCAAACGCTTGCGCACCAACCACTCCGCCGCATTTCACAGCACTTTCACGACCGCGTTCCCACAACACCGCCGCATTGACCACCGGACACCCCATTGCCCGAGCGCCCACCCGAGCCATATGACCGCGTGCCAGAGCCATATGACCGCGCCTCCGGCGAGCCATTACCCGCCCGCGCACCCGCGAGCCATATGACCGCCCGCCCGAGCCATTGCCCGCGCCGCCTCCGGCGAGCCATTGCCCGCCCTAGGCCCCCCGGCGAGCGATGTGACCGCATGACCGCGCGCGATGACCGCGCGCCGTCATGCACGAGCCACGTGACTGCCGGGCCCCGCGAGCCACGTGACTGCCTCGGCCCGCGAGCGACATGACTGCCCCGGCCCCGCGAGCTACATGACCACGCGCGCCCGCGCGAGCCATATGGCCGCGCGCCCGCGCGAGGGGATCCCCCCATTTACCAGTCTGGCAGGCGGCACCCACAAAACCCCAACCGCTTATCCACAAGCCTGCGAGTTGTCCACAGGCTGATCAACGCCGTGGCGGCGCCCTACCCGGTCCCGGAACCGTGGAACCCGACACCACCGGACCGACAGCCGAAGGACACCCGCCATGTACACCGACCGCCCGCTCGTCCTGATGACCGACGACGCGCTGCTCGAACAGGTCCAGCAGTTCGCCGCGGCAGCCGGATGCGAACTCGATCGCGTCTTCGATCTCGTCGCCGCACGCCGGCGTTGGGGCGACGCCCCGCTCGTCCTGCTCGACGCGGCGGCCGTCCACAAGTGTCTGCGGGCCACCCTGCCGCGTCGCCCCGGTGTCGTCGTGCTGTCGACGACCGAACGGGAACCGGATTTCTGGCGCCAGGCGCTCGAGATGGGCGTCGAGCACGTCCTCACGTTGCCCGTCGACGAAGCCAAGCTGCTCGCCGCGTTCGAGGACGCGGCCGAACGACCGGCCACCGTCGCCGGCCGTGTCGTGGCGATCGTGGGCGGCCGAGGCGGTGCAGGCGCGTCCGTTCTGGCCGCCGCGACAGCCCTCACCGCGCTGAATCGGGGCAACAACGTCCTGCTCGTCGACGGCGATCCGTACGGCGGCGGCCTGGACCTCGTGCTCGGCATCGAGTCCGACACGGGCATCCGCTGGCCGGCCCTGCACGAACACAGCGGCCGACTACCCGCCGCCTTCCGGTCGGCCCTACCCGGCCGTAGCGCGGGCGACGCCCGCCTGTCCGTCGTCTCGTGCGACCGCGACGGCCCCGGACCGGAACCCGACGCCATGGCCGCCGTCATCGACGCCGGCCGTCGCATCGGTGACACCGTCATCTGCGACGTACCACGACAACTGTCGGACGCGGCCCGTGTGGCACTGCAACGGGCCGACCTGGCCGTCCT
>Ga0207664_10003297_pt1 | contig 10733 bp, 11 predicted proteins | sample LARL83metaG_FD_184349 | JGI IMG/M metagenome (GOLD analysis project Ga0207664, IMG submission 184349) | Corn, switchgrass and miscanthus rhizosphere microbial communities from Kellogg Biological Station, Michigan, USA - LAR L8-3 metaG... | ecosystem: Host-associated > Plants > Roots >...
TGCTGGCCGAAAGGATGGGATCGTTTCTAGCGCAGATCAGCGGAACCGGGGTCGAAGAAATTTCCATCGCTTACACCGGCCACATAACGGAGTGGAAGACGGAACTGATCCGCAACGCCACCATCAAAGGCATCCTGAATGTCGCCGTTGATGAAACTGCGAACCTGGTCAATGCGGCGAGCTTGGCTTCGTCGAGAGGACTGCGTGTTCACGAGGAACGTAAGCCCAAAGCCTCCACCGGCGGGGTCGGAAGCGTGCTCTCGATCGAAATTCGAACGCGAACAGAAACGCATATCGCCAAAGGCGCGGTGCTGAGAGAGAACGCATTGCGCCTGTTGCATGTGGATGACATCGATGCCGAGGCGCCGCTCGCGCAGAATTTAATTTATCTGCGCAACCAGGACGTTCCGGGAGTGATCGGAAAAGTGGGGACCATTCTCGGCAAGCACGGCATCAATATTGCGAATTTTTCACTGGGCCGGAGAAGCGGCGAGCCGCAACCCGGCCAACCGCTCGAAGCCATCGCCGTTGTGCAGGTAGATGGCAGCGTGCCGCAAGCCGTGGTTTCCGAGTTGGCCGGTATACCGGCCGTGCATCAGGCCAAGGCAATTCGCCTCTAATAAGCATACGCAATCGAAAGGAAATGAATGCTGAAGAAAGCGCTACGGGCGGGGGCACTGGCTTTTTTGTGCGTCTCGTCGGCCACCGCACAGGATGTCGGCCATTTTGATGTCAGCTTTGCGTGGGGCGCGGCTTTCAATAAGACGTCAAGTAGTGCGAGTAGTGGAGTCGCCGTTTCGCCCACGAATTCCGGAGAGATTCTCGGCACCTTTCGTTTTCGCTTTAACCGGATGAATGGCATTGAAGTAACCGGCGCTCGGACCGACAATTCCCAGATTTTTATTTTAGGGACCAACGACTACCGGGCCCAGACCAGCGTCACTGAATTCACCGGGGCATACGTGTTAAGCCCATTTCATTTTGCAAAAATCGAACCCTTCCTGCTCGCAGGTGGCGGGGCGTTGCGCTTTTATCCCAGCAACCAGTTCATCAATGGGAACCCGTCTTTCTTCGGCGCTGACCAGCAGACCTCAATGGCTTTCCTCTATGGAGGCGGAGTAGATTATCGCCTTTGGAGACGCATTGGGCTGCGGCTGCAATACCGTGGGCTGATTTATAAAGAGCCCACATTTCACGTGACGCAATTTTTTACCGGGACCAAAGGCCACATCGCTGAGCCCTCAATTGGAATCGTTCTCAATTTCTGATTTTAAAGTTCCTGATCAGGATTCCAGTGCGGCCTTGCGCAACTTGCGGGTTTCGGCCAACAGGGCCATGGAATGCATCAGGTTCTGCAGGGTGACAATTCCTACCAGCTGCTGGTTTTCAACAATCGGAATAATGCTGAGATTGCGAGCGCTCAGTTTGCGAAACGCAGAAGACAAAGACTCGGTTTTCTGGGCCACATCGAAGATCCGGTGCATCACAGCCTGCACGTAGCCGTTCCCATCGCGGCGCAGGGTTTGCAATATCTTCTGCTTTGAGACCACGCCTACCATATCCGCGCCACGGATGACTGGGAAATCGTCCTGCAGAGAGTGCACGGCTTTCTCCAGCGCGTCTTCCAGAGTGTCCGCAGGCGACAGCGTGAGGAAATCGGTGAGCATAATATCTTCCAGTCGCACCGTCTCCAGCACCGAACGGAATACCGCCGAACGGTCTTCGATCTGCGCCGCTATAAAAAGAAAAACGCCGATTATCGATAACCAGGGGTTCCACCAGCCCGCAAGCAGGAACACGACGGCGAATCCCCGTCCAATGCTCACGGCGCGGCGGGTTGCGCTCACCGGATCCATGGAGCGGGTAAACACGGCCCGCAGCACCCGTCCTCCGTCCATGGGATATGCGGGCAAAAGATTGAAGATCCCAAGCCACAGGTTTGCCCAAACCAGGCTATGCGGCAGGTTCAAAGAAGTCACATATGGGTCGGCCCACAAGCGGGCGGTGGGCATGGCGACGCTAAGAACAGCGGCGCCCGCTCCAGCAATTACAAAATTTACGATTGGGCCGGCGGCGGCGATGCGCGCGTCGCGCTTCCAGTTTGTGGGCAATTCAGGCTGGGCTTCGTCGAAGATCGTAAGTCCGCCGATCGGCAACAGCACAATACCTTTAGGAGGAATCCCAGATCGCCTGCCGACCAGTGCATGCCCCAGCTCGTGCAACACTACCGAGCCGAACACGATGGCCAGCAATGCCGTGCCTCGCCATGGGGTTATGGTATTTCGCGCCAGCTGTTCGTTTACCCACACGAAAACCAGCAGCAGCAAGAACGACAAATGGATCCGGATTTCGACCCCAAAAATTCGCCCCGCGTGAATGGACCAGGTCCGCATCCCTATTCTGTAATCTTATATGGTTAGACGACTCATCGCTGCCCCGCGTTGTGAAGTGAGGATTTCTTAGCATAGAACCATGCGAATCATCGCTGGAAAATTTCGCAGCCGTCGCTTGAGCTCGTTGCGGGGTACGAAAATCAGGCCAACCTCAGACCGCCTGCGCGAAACACTGTTTAATGTGCTCACTGCTGGAAATCCTTCGGCGCTCGAAGGTTCGGGGTGGCTGGATTTGTTTGCCGGAACCGGCGCTGTAGGAATCGAAGCCCTCAGCCGGGGCGCAGCTATGGTTTATTTTGTCGACTCATCAAAACCGGCTACGGAACTGATTCGGCGGAATCTGCAGCCACTCGAAATCAGTGGCTCGTTTCAAGTTCTTCAGCAAAATGTGGAGCGGACAATTCCGCAGCTCGATCATCAACGGGTAAAACCGGATTTCATTTTTCTCGATCCCCCATATGGGCTGCGAGAGGCGTACCAGAAAACGCTAGAAATATTGGGGAATTCGGCCTTGATCGAAAAAGCTCTGGTCATCGCCGAACACGAAAGAAAAAACCATCTTGCAGAGAAGTTCGGTCAGCTTCAACGGACTCGTAAGCTGGAGCAGGGCGACGCGGCACTAAGTTTCTATTGCCGGTATTCGGGCTAATCGCGTTCAGCGAAGGCCAACAGCCATCTACATCAACAACTCATTCGGACCTCGCACAATCGGGTGCTGCATTTCCTGCAGTTCATTCTTGACGCAATTCAGTCCGTACACACACTGCTCAAAATGGTCAGACAGGCGTTCGAACAAAGGCGCAACTTTGGTGTACTCGAAGCAGTCGAACTTGGAAACGATGTAGTAGCTTTCCTTGCCGGCCTTCATCCAATCAATAAGGCTCTCCAACCGATTGCGCCGCAATCGCAGATGATTGATGCTCTCCGGAAACATGCCGGTGAAGAACAGGGTGTAGTCCCCAATATGCTTGCGGACCTGACGCTCGCGGTCGAACGATGGCGCCGGCCCGAACACCGGGTTCGACTCCACCAGCATCTCGCCGACGTCGGTTAGCGGCTTGCCGGCTTCATTGCGCACTTTGAACAACTGCTCGGCGTCGCAGAATTCAGCCAGTAGATGGGCAACGTAGCCTACGAGCTCGGAGTCGCGAATCCCGATCTCGTGCGCGTAATGGCGTCCCACCATTTCAAGGAAAAGCTTCTGAAGCGGATGATCGTCCGGAATCATTCATGCACCTCGACCCAACATAAAATTAGGATGCGCTAACCTTGGCATTGTGCGTTGAATACCGCATTAAACCGTCCAAAGCAAGTAACTTTCGCAGTAGGAACTACCGCGCGTTCCCAGTTAGTTACAAACCCATTAACCGGCGGGAGGTTTCTAACCCGCGATTTGTTGTCACTTGCAAAGGGTGGCTGCTAATTACTGTTGCTAAGCCTGAAATGGCTCAAGGCGTCCTCAGAAGGAGGGGGCCTTTCGGGTACAATTCCGCCTACTCACGAAATACAGCGTCGACCGAAACATGAAAAGAAAAAATATTTCCAGCGGCACGCCCTGGGAACCCGTGGTCGGCTACTCGCGCGCAGTGCGCATTGGCAACTTCGTTTATGTTTCTGGAACAACCGCAACCGGGGCAGACGGAAAAATCATTCCCGGAGACGCTTATGCACAAGCCGTTCAGACGTTGAAGAATATCGAGTCTGCGCTGAAGAAAGCCGGCGCGACCTTAACTGATGTAGTCCGCACAAGAATGTACGTGACCAACATCGCTGATTGGGAGAAAGTCGGAAAGGCGCACGGCGAGTTCTTCGGCAGGATTCGTCCGGCTACTTCGATGTTGGGGATTACAGCCCTGGTCTCGCCGGACATGCTGGTTGAAATTGAAGCAGAAGCGGTGATTGCCAGACCTTTGAAGCCAAAAAGTTCGGTAAAACAATTGCAGAGGAAGCAGAGGAAAAAGAACCAATGAAGAATTTCACAGCGTTTTCGAAATCATGGTTGTCGGTTGTCATTCTGTTTGCGCTTGCTGGCTCGGCATTGGCCCAGGGATCCGGCAAGCGAACCGTCATCCATGCCGGGAAGTTGCTCGACGTTAAGACCGGCAAACTCGAAACCAATCAGGTCATCGTCATACAGGGCGACAAAATTATCAGCGTTGGCCCGGCCTCTACCGTACAGTCCTCACCTGACGACAACGCGATCGAACTTCCCAACGCGACTATCCTCCCTGGGCTGATCGACGCGCATACCCATCTTACTTTCAATCCGCACTTTGGCTACGAAACCTTGGCTATCTCCGTGCCGCGGGAGGCATTGATTGGCGCACACAACGCGCGGGTGACACTCGAAGCCGGTTTTACCACCGTGCGCAATGTAGCTGCTACTGGTTATGCCGACGTTGCTCTTCGCGATGCGATCAACGCGGGCGACGTACCCGGGCCTCGAATGTTGGTGAGCGGTCCTGCCCTCAGTATTACCGGTGGGCATTGCGATAACGACTTGCTTCCATATGAGTACCACGCGACCTCCGATGGCGCCGCAGACGGGGTCGAGCAGGTGCAACACAAGACCCGGGAAATAATCAAGTACGGAGCAGATTTGATAAAAGTTTGCGCCACCGGCGGCGTGCTGTCGAAGGGTGACGATCCGAATGCCTCGCAATATACGCTGGAGGAGATGAAGGCCATCGTAGCCGACGCTCATCGCTTAGGCAGAAAAGTCGCCGCGCACGCGCACGGCGCTCAAGGCGTGATCTGGGCGTCAGAAGCCGGCGTGGACTCTGTCGAGCATGGCCACCTGATGAATGACGCCGCCATTGCTACCCTGAAGAAGAATGGCACCTATCTTGTCCCGACTCTTTACCTCGTCGATTGGCAACGAGAACATGCTGCTGAAGCCAACCTTCCCGATTTCGCAAAGAAGAAAATGGAAATGGTTTCTCAAGTCGGAAAAGCGAACATCAAGAAGGCTTTTGAGGCCGGAGTCAAGATTGGCATGGGAACCGATGCAGCTGTCTATCCGCACGGATTAAATGCGCACGAATTGGCAGTCTATGTAAGCCTCGGGATGAGCCCATTGCAGGCAATTCAAACCGCGACGATCAATGATGCAGATCTCCTGGGTTGGTCTGACAAGGTGGGAACCATTGAGCCTGGCAAATGGGCCGACATCATCGCGGTCGATGGCGACCCACTGCACGATGTTACGGCGCTGCAAAGTGTAAAGTTCGTGATGAAGGGCGGCGAGGTGGTGAAAAACGAGTATGGGAAATAATCAGACTTTGGCAAAAATCTTGAGTAAATAAAAAGCCGGCGCAAGGCCGGCCTTTCTAAATAAAAATCAGGAGCACTACTTCTTGGGCGCGATCGCGTCCTTTGCGGCTTTTGCAACGCGGAACTTCACCACCGTTTTTGCCTTGATCTGGATCGGTTCGCCGGTCTGCGGATTGCGTCCCATGCGGGCTTTGCGGTGCGCCTTCACCAGGCGTCCCAGGCCGGGGACCACAAATACGCCGCTCTTCTTGGTTTCTTTAATCGCCGTATCAGCCAGGTGCTCCAGAAATGCGGCTGCCGTCTTGTTATTTAATTCCGTCTTCTCCGCCAAATGACGGATAAGTTGTGTCTTGGTGAGTCCTGCTGCCATGAATCCTCCTCTATTGTTCGCGAAAGAATTTTCTGCCGGAATGCGTATTCATCTTAATACCGTGAGCTGTGGAAAAACAGCAAAATAACCGCATTTTATGCGGGTTTTTTGCTATCGGCACCAAAAAAGGCCACAAAAATCGCGTCTCGCGGCGATTTGGATCGACAAACGGCGTGTAAAACGTGGTTTTGAGGAGTTTTGTATTCTCCGACCGGGCCACCCATTGTTCAACTCACCCGTCCGTTCCAGCCTATAATTTCGGAATGTTTCGGCTGGCGAAACTCCTATCGATGTCGCTTGCTTTGACGGCAGTCCCCGTCCACGCACAACAAGTTCAGGCCGCCAACTCAATTTCAATTTCGACCAAGGCGCTTCCCAAAGCGTCGCTGTGGGGGCGATACACGACGCGGCTGCAAGCTTCTGGCGGCATCGAGCCTTACCATTGGCGTTTGGTTGGTGGTTCGTTACCGCGCACGGTTCTGCTGAACCCGGACGGCACACTGACGGGTATTCTCGATGAAACTGGGCAATTCGAATTCACGGCTGCAGTCACTGATAATGACAAGCCAGTTAAAGAGAGTAAGCAGGAATTCGTGCTCACCACTGAAACGCCGTTGACTGCAGACTGGCTGCGGAAGGCGCGGGTCAATGGTCAGCGAATCGATGGATCAATTAAAGTCTCCAATCACACCGGGCGCAATTTTGATCTAACGTTCGTGGTGCTGGCGGTAAATGACATTGGGCGAGCTACCGCGATCGGATATCAACACTTCGCGCTTAAAAAGAACACACTCGACATGGAGATTCCGTTCGGCGATTCGCTCTCTCCTGGTAATTACGCCGTCAATGTCGACGTGGTTGGGGAGGAGCCGGTATCAGAGCGAATATTTCGCGCTCGGCTGGTCACGGGAAAAGAATCAATAACTCAAGGCCCGTGAGAGCAGGAATTGCAAGGCGAACGCAGCGCCTCCGACTGGAAGCTTAGAAGGCCGTGCTTTTATGGGGGAGGAGCGAGTGGAAGACCGGCCGCTCCAGAACGCAATGACGCTGCCTGTAGCGCGCGAACGCTCGGTTCGCGATCGCTAAAAATTAAGAGTCCCGAGGTGATGTTGATCTCATTCGTCTCGGCCAGTAGCTCGCTTTAGACCCTTGCCGACCTGCATTGGTTACTATCCTTGCGGACTGTAACCGGCGATCGTGCTCGGGCTCCGGGCTTACCGCCAACCGGATAAATCAGTTCAACGCCTGCGGGACTCTATCCTGCCTTCGACGGTGTTTCTTGTTCTCCTCGACCAGCGCTTTGCTATAGAGCCTCACTGGCCCTCCTTCGGTCATCTTGCAGTAGCTGCTCGCCAGATCGCTGGTTGCCCAACATTCCTACGTTTCGCTATTGCCTTTTGCCGACGGTGACCGCGCTTGACCCCCGGACGCCGCACCAACCGGAAAAACTTCAGAAACTGTCAAAGAACGATTATGGTTTTACACCTTCTGAATTTTGGGTCAACAGAAAAATAGAAATTGCATGTGCTTTCGTTTCAATCGAGTGCAGCCGGTTCACAGGCGTATGCAGCACAAACTGTGCAGTCATTCAATGCAAAGTTCACAAACTACAGTATTGTTGCCGGTTTTTCGAGGGTTTCTGCAGGATTCGGAACTGGTCATAGTCATAACAACTGAATTTCACTTGTGAAAATCGGGCACAATCCGCGCCAGTAGTGCTGACTGCACGGAGCTGGTGCGCATGCGGTATAACTAAATTGATCTCCGACATGATCCAGGCGGCCGACATTTATTTTTCTAAGTTCAGACTTTTTAATATCTTGCCTTTGAAAAGCGCACTGGCTTGCGGTGCTCTCCTTTTGCTCGTATTGAGTTGTGGCTGTGAAGTCGAGCGGCGCAGAAGCGATGCGCAACTCGGGTTGACTCCGCAACAGGCCGCGGGGAGGCACGTCTACGACCAATATTGCGATCGCTGTCACGCGCCCTACTCCTCAAAGAAGCGGCAAGGCCCGAGTTTGAAAGATATCTTCAAACGAGAATATCTTCCCGCCAGCGGCATGCCTGCGAACGATGACCGCGTGAGGGACATCATTCGGATGGGCCGGGACAAAATGGATGGCTTTGGAAATGTGCTCACCGACGAACAGATCAATGATCTGCTGGTATACCTGCACACGTTGTGAGCTAACGGTCAGGACACAGATGTGCACAGAGAAATGGCGGTCTGAAATTGCGCACGTGTGCGCTGACGATTAAGATTCAAATCTCTTCCACTTTCCGAGGTCCCTTTTATGGCTGATATTGCATTTAAATCTGCGCCTGCGAACGGAACCAATTTGTCATCCGGCTCTCCAGGCACTGAGGTTTACGCGATTTTCGGCGCCGAACCTGAAGTGCAGGCCTATGCCATGGCCAAATATTCGCGCTCGTCGCTTTCGATGAAAGAGTCGCTGCAGGAGATCAGCCAGCAGAAAGCAGAGAAATTCCTGAATACTTTTTATTTCCAGTACGGACACCGGTCGATCGCGGACCTGGCGCATATCGCCCTGGCAATCGAAAAACTTTCGATACTTGCCGCAATTGTCATTGCTGACGAGCAGCGGTGGGACGGGCAGGAGCGCTCGACACGCTATCAGGATTTCCGAAAGAGCGGCTACTACATTCCCGACTTCAGCTCCGACCCAGCGGCGCGGTCACTCTATACCCGAACCATCGACGATCTTTTTTCTGATTATGAGTCGCTTTCAGAGACTATGTTTCGCTACCTCGCAGCCACTACGCCCAAGCCCGAGGAAATGAAGCAGGAAGGGTATGAGCGCACGCTCAAGGCGCGGGCATTCGATATTTCGCGGTATCTGCTGCCGCTTGCGACCAATACTTCGCTCGGCGAGATCGTGAATGCGCGGACCTTGGAAACTCAGATCTCGCACCTGCTGTCGCACACCCACGCCGAGGTCCGGCATTTGGGCGGACTACTCAAGCAGGCGGCGGCTTCTGCGGCTTACAACGTCAATCATGAACAGTATCGCGGACTCGTGGATGAGATACGTTCGCTTTCGTCAGAACTGGGAGCGCGGGCAGAAAAAGAGCTGCTGAAACAGGTGCGGGTCTCGCCAACGTTGGTCAAGTATGCCGACCCGAACGCGTATGAGATGGGAACGCGACGAGAATTGTGGCAGATCGCTTCCGAACTGATGAAGGGTGCTCCCGTCGAGAAGGCCCCCCTGGTTGATTTACTTGATAGTGAACCGCTGGAAATTGAACTGGCATGCACTCTGTTATATGAGCACTGCCATTACTCTTACCGGCAGATTCGCCGAACAGTCGAAGATATAGGAGTCGCCAAGCGGCGCGAAATAATCGATGCCGGGGTGCGTCATCGCGGAAAGCACGACGAGATGCTGCGCGCGTTTCGCGCCGGACAACAGTTCCGCTTCGACATTCTGATGGACATTGGTGGCTTCCGCGATATGCACCGCCACCGGCGCTGCATTCAGATAGAGCAGGGATTCACCACGCGGCATGGATACGATATTCCAGAGCAGCTTGAGGCAGCGGGAGCACTCGACAAATACACAACTGCGATGGACAAGGCCTCCGATGCGGTCGCGAGGTTCGAGAAAGGCGCCGCTCCCGAAGCCGCGGAGAACTCGCAGTATGCGATCCCCTTAGGGTTCCGAAAGCGCACGCTTTTCAAGATGGATTTTGCGGAAGCAGTTTACATTTCTGAGCTGCGCACCGGTCCCGCCGGACATTTTTCCTACCGCAACGCAGCTTACGCAATGTTCGAGGAAGTTCGGAAAAAATATCCGGCCCTTGCCGGATATTTCCGCGTGCACGACGTCCGACAACCTGTGGATTTGCTGCGGAGATAATTTCGTCCCCGTCAGCGGAAAGAACGCTCTCTCATCCTGCGGGTAGCCCAGAGAAACTCAGATCAGAAGATTTTCAGATGTATCGTCAAATATTTTTTTGGGTTTTGCCGGATGGCCTTGATCAGCTCTTGCGTGTCAGCGAGGAGCTTATCAGTGTTGTTATAAAGCGATGGGTCGTGGAGGAATTTCCCGGCGCTTCCCTCGCCCGCATCCAGGCGATCGGTGATGCTCGAGAGTCGGTTCATGGTGTTCTGCAACTTTCTCGCAAATTCCTGGTCTTTCGTGATCGTCCCTAATGCGCCCTTGCCGGAATTTATATCGTCGGTAAGCTGCTTGAAGTTTGCGACCGTCTGTTGCGCAGTGTCGTACAGCGTAGGATCTTTGAGAAGCTTGCCGGCTGTGCCTTTTCCGGAGTTCAAATCGTCGATGAGAAGATTAATTTTATCCAGCGAAGCGTTCGCCTTGTTATAAAGATCATCGCTGTTGAGCAGCTTGCCCAAGCTTCCCTGGCCTTGGGCAATTTCCCCGACCAGCTTCTGAAAATCATTGACGGTAGAGTTAACCCGGTTGTAGAGAGCCGGATCGTAAATCAACTTTCCGACGGAACCCTGTCCACTCTCCACAAACGCAACGATCCGGTCCATACGCGCCAGCAAGGCCTGCATGTTCTGAAGCGCATTCTGAGTAGACCGCATGACGTCCTGGTAGCCAGGCTCCTCATCGGTCTGAAGCACGTCACCGTCGCGTACCTCCCGGCCCACGGCTTTTGAACTATCAATGTTGATATAGGTCTCACCCAGAACACCGGCAGTCGAAAGCAGG
>Ga0207664_10003298_pt1 | contig 10733 bp, 10 predicted proteins | sample LARL83metaG_FD_184349 | JGI IMG/M metagenome (GOLD analysis project Ga0207664, IMG submission 184349) | Corn, switchgrass and miscanthus rhizosphere microbial communities from Kellogg Biological Station, Michigan, USA - LAR L8-3 metaG... | ecosystem: Host-associated > Plants > Roots >...
GCCTGGGCCCTTGCCTGGGCAGCTCGTGCTGCCTGGCATGCCCGCCGAGGAGCCGGTCGCGGGCGCGGGCGTGCTGCCTGGCCTGGCCGAGGTGCCGGTCCTCGACTTCGCCGCCGCCGACGACCCCGAGCTGGCCGCCGTCGCCGCGGTGCTCGCCACGCTGGACCCCGACGGCGCGCTGATGGCGGGCGCGATCCGCCGCGCGTTCGACATGCTGCTGGACGGGCAGCACACCGGCCGGTACCGCTGGGATCAGCTGCACAAGACGGAGAAGACCCACGCCGGCACGCTGGTGGAAATCAACGTGCAGCGCGCGCTGCGGCTGGCGGACGGGGCGGCCCTGGACTACTCGATCGCCGGCGCGGACGTGGACTGCAAGTTCTCGCACCGGCTGGGCGGCTGGATGATCCCGCCCGAGGCGGTCGGCAAGCTGCTGCTGCTGATCCAGGCCAGCGACGACGAGGGCACCTGGTCCGCCGGCCTGCTGCGCGCCCGTCCGGACCTGCTGCGGCCGGCGGGCAACCGGGACCTGAAACGGTCGCTGAACGACGAGGGTCGCGGCTCAGTGCGGTGGCTGCGTTCGCGCGCGCCGCTGCAGGAAAACATCCTCCTTCGGCTATCAGAACGAGCTGTGGTTTCAGTTTTCGCACCCGCTTCCGGCCAGCAACGGGTGAACGAGCTGTTCCGGCAGGCAATGGGCATGCGGGTCAGCCGCACGGTGGTCGCCACCGTCGCGATGCAGGACGACTACATGAAACGGGTCCGCGACGGCGGCGGCGCACGGGATCAGCTGCGGGACGAGGGGATCGTGATCTTCGGCGACTACGCGGGCGACCAAGCGCTGGCCAGTGCGCTGGGGCTGCCGCGACCTGGCCCGGGTGAGTTCGTGAGCGCGCGGCTGACACGGCTGGTAGACGGCGCGGCCGGCGTGCTGCGCTTCGACGCGCGGTTCATCCGCCTCGACGGCGCCGACTGGGCGCTAGCCGGGTCGGGCGACCCAGCCGAACGCGCACCCGCGCTACCCCGCTAGATCTCCGGTCAGGTACCGCTGGATGACGGGGCCGATGGCCGCGACCAGGTCATCGGCGCTCGCCGACGCGATCGGCTCCAGCCGGAGCAGGTACCGGGTGAACGCGAGCCCGACCACCTGGCTCGCCGCCAGCGATGCCCGGTACCGCCGGCCGGCCTCGTCCGGGCCGCCGCCGGCCATCTGCGCCACGGCGGCGAGGATCGTGCCGGTCACGAACTCCCGGAGCATCGCGGCCCCCTGCTCGCTGGTCGCCGCCGAGCGGACCAGCCCGAGGAACGCCTCACGAATGTCCGCGGCCTCCCAGGCGGCGAGCAGGGTACGCACCAGCGCCTCGCCGATGTGTTCGGGCGACTCCGGAGCGAGCGCATTGATCACCTCGCTCGGCACGACCGGGATCCGCATCGCGGCCGCGAACAGCTGCTCCTTGGTCCCGTAGAAGTGGTGCACCAGCGCGGGGTTCACCTCCGCGACGGCCGCGATGGCGCGGATCGTGGCCGCGTCGTAGCCGTGCTCGCCGAACTGACGCCGCGCCGCGTCCAGGATCGCTGCGCGAGTGCCGCTGTCGCCGCCGCGCCGCCCGGCGCGCTTGGGACGCCGTTGTGCGCTCTCCGTCACGCAACCGAGACTAGCTGGAAGAAGCGCTCCTCTAGCGTGGCGGGTTCGGTACTGACCCCGGCCGGGCCGATCACCGCGGTGACTTGCGCCTCGGCGGCCCCGGGCACCCGGAGCATCCCGGCCCCGGCCCCGGTCCCGGCCAGCACCGCGCGCAGCCCGGCCTCGTCGAGCGCGGTCAGTGCCGTCGCCCAGTCGTGCCGCCGCACCACGACGGTTCGCGCATCGCCGGTGATCTGGGCGCTGGTGCCTTCGGCGACGACCCGGCCGGCGGCGAGCACGACCAGGCGGGTGCACTCCTCGGCCTCCTCCATGTAGTGCGTGCTCACGATCACCCCGGCGCCGGCCCCCGCGGCGGCGGCGATCGTCTCCCACAGCCGCGCCCGGGCCAGCGGGTCCACGCCCGAGGTCGGCTCGTCGAGCAGCAGCAGCGCGGGGTCGTGCGCGAGCGCCTGGGCGAACGCGACCCGGCGCGCCACGCCAAGCGGCAGCTCGTGCACCGGGGTCCTTTTGTAGCGGGCCAGTGCGGGCGGCACCTCGCGCGGCGCGTTGAAGACGTGGCCGGAGAACGCGAGGTTGTCCGCCACGGTCAGGTCGTCGTACAAGCCCAGGCCCTGCGGCAGGTAGCCGATCCGGCGCCGGCTCTCCCGCGACGGCGGGCTGCCGAACAGCTTTGCCGATCCGGCCGACGGCGGCACTAGCCCGAGCAGCATCTTGATCAGCGTCGTCTTCCCGGCGCCGTTCGCGCCCAGCAGCCCGACCACTTCCCCGGGCTCGACGGTCAGGTCCACGCCGTCCACCGCGGTGAACCGCCCGAACCGCCGGGTCACCCCCGTGCACTCAGCCAGCATCGGCCAGCTCCCGTTTCAGCGCGGCGACGCAGACCGCGTCCTGGAGGTCTGGTGCCAGCCCGCCGTGCCCGTCTGGCTGCCACACCCGCCAGCTGCCCGCGCGCCGCCAGGCGCGTCGTCGTTCGGCCTGATCTGAGGGCTCGTCAGGGACCGGCACGATCGCACCGGGCATGGCCGCGACGACCTCGCTTGGCGGGCCGGCGACCAGCGGTCGGCCGGCGTCGAGCACCAGCACCCGCTCGGCCCTCGCCGCCTCGTCCAGGTACGTGGTGGCCAGCAGTACCGCCGCGCCGCCCGCGGCGGCCCGCGCGATCAGCCACCACATGTCCGCCCGGCTCACCGGGTCGATCCCGGTGGTCGGCTCGTCGAGCACGGCCAGCTCCGGCTCAGGCAGCAGCGCCGCGATCACCCCGAGCTTGCGCCGCATCCCGCCGGACAGGTGCCCGGCGAGCCGCGCGCGTACCCCGTCCAGCCCGCTTCGCCGCAGGTAGTCGCCCAGCTCCCGGTGAATTCCATAGGCACTCAGAACGAACTGGAGATTCTCCTCCACGGACAGGTCTTCGTAGCCACCCGGGCCGGACGGGAGGTAACCGATCCGGTGTGCCTCGGGCCTCCGGACGGTGCCGGATCCGGGCGCGAGCGCACCCGCCACGCAGCGCAGCAGCGTGGACTTGCCGGCCCCGTCCCCGCCGACCACGGCGGTGACTGTCGATTTAGTGGCTGTCACGCTGACTGCTTCGAGGGCGACGGTCCGGCCGAACCTTACTGTCACCTCCGTGGTGCCCCAGCCGGACATCAGCTCTCCTTCGGCGACAGGAAGGCGCGGAACCGCAGCGTTGCGAGCCCGGTGATGGCGACGCCGAGCAGCGTCAGGTAGACGAACGGCTGCCACAACGCGGCGATGGGTTCCGCGCGCAGCATCACGCCGCGGGAGATCTCGGTGAAGTAGGTGAGCGGCAGCAGGTACGCGATCCAGCGGACCCCGGCGACGATCGAGGACAGCGGGAAGATCAGCCCGGACAGCAGCACCTGCGGCAGCAACGTCATGATCGCGAGCTGGATCGCCTGGCCCTGGGTTTGCGAGACGCTGGAGATCAGCACGCCAAGACCGAGCGTGACGAACACGAACAGCAGCGCGCCGAGGCCGAAAACCGCCGCCGACCCGCGGAACGGCACGCCGAACACGCTTGTGCCCACGGCCAGGACGATCGCCAGATCCGCCACCGCGACGCCGAAGTACGGTGCGATCTTCCCCAGGTACACGTCGGCAGGCCGCAGCGGCATGACCGCCAGCTGCTCCAGCGTGCCGGCCTGCCGTTCCCGGACCACGCCGAGACTGGTCACCACCGTGCCGACGAACACCAAGATCACCCCGGCAAGTCCCGGGATCATCACGAACGAGGTCTTCAGCAGCGGGTTGTACAGGATCTGCACGGTGGGGTTCGCTTTCGCTTTCGTGTTGGCGAAGGCGCGCTCCGCGGCCTGCGCGGTGAACAGCTGGGTACCGTCGACGAACACTTTTGCCTGGTTACCCTCGCCGACCACGGCGACCCCCGCGTTCCCGTCACGGAGCTGGTTCCGCGCCCAGCCGACGTCCGGGTCCGGGTTCGTCGCGACGACGGTGAACGGGCTGCGCAGCGCCGCGGCCGCGTCCGGCCCGGCCGCGGCGACCGGGATCGAGGACACGTCGAAGCTGGCCGCGTAGCCGAGCACCACGAGCAGCAGCACCGGCAGCACGATCATCATCGCCAGCGTCCGGCGGTCGCGCCGCAGCTGCCGGAACTCCTTCACGATCATCGCCAGCATCCGAACCTCCCGTTCTAGCGGCCCGCCCGCCACGCGCCGTCCGCCCATTCCTCCGTCCGTTAATTATACGCTTGGTTAATTCTTTTCGCGCAAGGGGTTGGCGAGCCGCGCGCGCCGGGTCGCGCGGCCGGCCGTGATCCGGCTGCCCTCGTCTGGCAAACAAGGCATCTCGGCCGATTCCGGGCGCGCTGTCAGGCGGGCCAGGTTATTGCGGTCAGTTACCCCCCAATGCGGACCCTGCTGGCGAATTTGCGCGCGCATGGCCGGGCCGGCCGTCGGCCCGTCCGCCCGCCAGCCGCCGCGGCCCGGCTACCGGCGCGGCGCCTGTGCCTGGAGTGGCGTAAGCGGCTGCCGGGATTCGTGCGCACCGGCACGCCCCCCAACGATGTGGAAGATTACCCTCTCGTGGTGGACTGACCCTCGTACACAACGGTCCCGCTACCACGAAGCGGGAAACTGCCACGTTAACGCGGGCCCATCGAGCCGATCGAGCCAGGACCTCGGCCGCTGACCTAGCCAGCAGGGTCCGATTCGGGAGGGTAACGGTCCGCAATAATTTTCGGACCACTTTCTGGGACCTAGAGTCAGCATCGAGCGTACTGGGCAGAAGCGGACACAACGGGCGGCCTCACACGCCGGGGATCCCGGGTGCGGGCAACTTAGCCGGTCAGGGCGACCAGTTGGTCGATACGTGCCTTGAGCAGTGCGCGGTGCGCGGCGATGTCGTCGGCTTGTTCCTTGTCCTCCGGACACTCGCCGACCGCGAGAGCCTGCTGGAGGCGAGCCCGGGCGTGGGCGATGCCCAGGGTCTCGAAGAGTAGCCGCGGATCTTCGCCGACGGCGAGCTCGGTATCGAACAGGCCGGGACCTTTGGCGACCCAGATGTCCTTGATTCCGCCACCGCGGCCGTGGTCGATGAGCACCGAGACCGTGTGCTCCCGCTCCCCGTAGCCGAACGTGATCGCCACCGATTCCTGGCGCCCGCTGGTGTCCGCGTAGTGCCAGCAGTCCCGGACGATCGGCGCGCCGATCTGCCGCGCCCACGGCGCGTCGGGCACGTCCTTGGCCGCGACTCGAGACGCGGCCCGGTTCGCGGCCTCGCGCAGTTCAGCCGAGCCGACGGCCGCGAAGACCCGGAGCATGGCGAGCGCCTCGGGCGTCGCGGCTTGTTCGGCGGCCGGGATGAGGTTCTGGGTAAGCGCGGTCATCGCCGCGGCCTGCCCGGCCGCCGAGAGCGCTCCGACTACGTCCGAACCCCACAGCTCAGCATCGACGGGATCGTCCAGGTGAGAGAGCGCGGCGCGCGCCTCGTCCAGAACCCCGGGAACCGCGTCCACCGCGGCGACCGGCGCGAAAAGGCCCGCTATGTCGGGCTCATCAACGGCGGCCATCGTCGCATTGTCGCAGAAACGAAAAGACCCCGCGCAGGGACGGGGTCTTTTCGCAACCGGCAGACCGGGGCACCGTGCGGTCCGCCGCCGGGCAGCGTACGGTGCGCTCAGCGCGTCAGTTACGGGGCCAAGGCAGGCAGGTTGCCAGTCAGCGAGCCGACGAGCGGCAGCGACTTCAGCACGTCGGAGGGGTCGCGCCCGCCGATCGACGTCTTCGCGCCGTTGACTGGGCTGGTCGTCGTGCCCGGCACGCTGGCTTGCCCGGGCGTAACGCTGGTCACGTGGTTGTCTGGGTTGTTCATCGCGGGCTGGCCGTTCGTCCCGCCGGGGGCGCTGGTGCCGCGCACGTGCCCGGCGCGCTGCGAAGTGACGACCGGCAGGCCTGTCAGGCCCAGGCCGCCAAGTGGCCCGGCCGCCGGGGCGCCGCCGGTCAAGCCCTTCGGCAGGCTGGCCCCGCCAGGAACAGCGCCGCTGACCGGAATGGTCGCCGAGCCGACGGTCGACTTGACATGGCTTACCGGGCTGTAGGCGGGCGTCGCGGCGATCGCGGGAACGGCGATGCCAGCCGCGAGCACTCCGGCCGCGATGGTGCCAAAAAAGACACGCGAATTGAACACGGAACACTCCATTTCGAATTGGGGGAAAAGCGTAGGCTTCGAAGATCAGCTAGTGGCCTTGGCGGCAACGACCGGAATTCGATCCGGTGAAGTTCGGCCTCGCTAGAGGCGGACCGATCGCGAAAGTACCGAGGAAGCTCGCCGCGGCGAGACCGCCAAGGACAATTCGCCACTTATGCACGAACACTCCATTCCGACACAGCGCCGATGACTTCACTAGGAATCGGTTGCTTCACTGACCGTGATCAGTCGGGCCATCACCCTAGCACACCGATAGTCGTCGATCACTGACTGTTTGAAGTGATGGCACGTCAACTGGCATGTCACGGGGGTCCCATCCGGAGCCGCTGGAGCGGCTTCGGCGTGACCCGCGATACGCGGCTACACAGCGTGACACTTGAGCGTTATCTCACCGCAGAAGCGCTGTCACCCGTATGTCCCGATAATGCAATTGGCCCCAGACTGGACCGGAAAGTGCGCGTAAATTACCGCAGCCAGCTCGGCAAATAGTCGTGGCTCGCCGGCCAAATTCATCTCCGGCCGCGAAAACCCATGTATGGTAACCCTCGAAATCGGCACGACCGCGCGGCTTTGCGTGCGGAATCACCAGCTTACATGGAGGAAGACAAAGTATGTCCGGAAAGAACCGCGCCTTCGCGCTCGCAGTCGCGACGGCAGCGACCATAGGCCTGGGCGCGCCGGCAGCTAGCGCTGCAACCTTCGGTGGCCACGGCAACGGCAACGGCAGCCTGATCAACGTCAGCAACAACCAGGTGCCGATCCAGGCGTGCAACGACCTCGTCGCCGTCAACGTGCTCGGCGTCCAGGTGCCGCTGCAGAGCATCGCCGCGGCGCTCAGCGCGCTGTCCTCCGGCGACACCATCGCCACGCAGAACAGCAGCTGCGCCCAGGCCACCATCCAGAACAACGACGAGGGGGACCGGGCGTGGGGGTCCGACGACCCGGGCACTCAGCTCATGCGCGCGGTGTCCGAGGACCCGGGCTCTGAGTCCTGGCACCACCACCACGACGGTCGTGGCAACGACGACGGCAACGGCAACGGCAGCCTGGTCAACGTCAGCAACAACCAGGTGCCGATCCAGGCGTGCAACGACACCGTCGCGGTCAACGTCCTCGGCGTCCAGGTGCCCGCGTCCGGCCTGTCCGGGGCACTGGGCCTGCTGTCCTCCGGCGACACCGAGTCCCACCAGAACAGCAGCTGCGGCCAGCTGACCGCCCAGAAGAACTAGGGCCACGAACCGGTGCGGGCGCCCGGCCCCGCGACGGAACCGGGCGCCGACCGGTCAGGACGATCCCCCGTACACCACGTGGCGTACGGGGGATTCACCCGCTCTTTCCGCAGGCCGACGCGGAAGGTAGCTGATTGCCGCAGGCATCCCGCAACTACTCGTGACTCGCCGCAGGCTCTGCTGGCGTGATCACCAGGTAAATGGAGGAAGACAAAGTATGTTCGGAAAGAACTACGCCATCGCGTTTGCGGTCGCGACGGCGGCAACCATCGGCCTAGGGTCGACGGCGGCCAGCGCCGCGATCCTAGGCGGTGGCGGTGGCGGCAACGGCAACGGCAACGGCAGCCTGGTCAACGTCAGCAACAACCAGGTGCCGGTGCAGCTGTGCAACGACACCGTCGCGGTCAACGTCCTCGGCGTCCAGGTGCCCGCGTCCGGCCTGTCCGGGGCACTGGGCCTGCTGTCCTCCGGCGACACCAACGCCGCGGAGAACAGCGGTTGCGCCCAGGCCGCTATCCAGCGCAACGTCAAGCCGCGGGTCAAGCACACCCCGCCGCCGACGACACCGCCGACGACGACACCGCCCCCCGTGCCGTCGACCACCCCGCCCCCGGTGCCGTCAACCACGCCACCCATGCCGGCACCGTCCATGACTACGCCAGCCGTGCCGCAGACGACCCCGCCGGCACAGGTCACCGGTGCGCCGGTCCCGGTGGGCGCCGCTGCCGCCGGCGGTGGCCCGGGCGGCGGCAGCGCATTGCCATGGGCAGTCGGCGGCGGCGCGACGGCGCTCGCCTCGGCAGTCGGAGGGCTGCTCGCGGTCCGGCGCTGGCGGCGAGCCCAGGCCGCCTGACCGGTGCATCTGCCCCGTCACCGGCGCAAACCGCCCGCCCGACTGGCTCTGACAGCCGCTATCGCGGCTGCCCTGGTCGGCGCGGGCGGTGCCAGCGTGGCGGCATTCACGCTGGCCGGGGGCCTGTCCGCGGGTGCCGGGGCTACCGGGGTCCCGGCATCGGTGACGACGGCCGTGCCAAGGCAGGCGCGCGACTCGCGTGTCGAGGCGTTGGCACGGTCGGTTCCGGCGCGCATCCGCATCCCCGCCATCGGGGTCAGCGCGCCGGTCATGAAAGTCGGCAAGAACGCCGATGGCACGGTCCAGGTTCCGCCGCTTGGCGACCACAACCTGGCCGGGTGGTACGACTACGGCCCGGCGCCGGGCCAACCCGGCGCCGCGGTCATCCTCGGTCACGTCGACTCCGCCACCGGCAGCTCGGTGTTCTTCGACCTCAGGTACCTACGCCCCGGCGACCGGATCTACGTCGCGCTCGCGGACGGGAATGTCGCGGCCTTCGCCGTCGACGGGCTGCAGAAGGCCGCCAAGACCGCCTTCCCGACCGCGGCCGTCTACGGCAGCACCAGCTATCCGGAACTCCGCCTGATTACCTGCGGTGGTCCCTTCGACACGGAAACCGGTCACTATCTGGACAACATCATCGTCTACGCGCACATGATTGATTCTGGGGGCTCATCCGCGAACTTCCAGCGTTCCTCAATGCGAGGTCATCGTCACCATATCCAGCAGCGCCTCGTAGGCACTTAGGCCGGGCTCACCGCCCGACCGGGCCACCGCGGCGGCCAGCGCCACCGAGTGTCGCAGCCGGTCCGGCCACGACCAGCCGAGCAGTTCGCCAGGAACGAGGCCCGCCACCAACGCGCCACGGTCGAGCGGGGCCGAGCCAGCGGGGGTTGATGAGGGCAGCGGGATACTGGCAGTCCACCTCTCAGACTTGGTGACGACGCGGACCGTGCTGTCGATGATCACCGCGGCGGCGAGCGCGCCGGCGCGGAGCAGGTCCTGGACCGCGCCAGGGTCCCGGACCTCGGCCACGACCAGGTCAGGGCACTTGCGGGTGGCCAGGACCATCTCCTCCCCGCCGCCGTCCAGCACGGCCGGCACCCCCGCCTCGGCGGCGTAGCGCACCAGCGACGCGTACATGTCCGGCGGCAGGCCGTCCGGCAAGCTGCCGCACAGCACCACGGCGGCCGCGCTGGCCAGCATCCTGCGGTAGTCCGACGCGAACCGGCCAAGCTCCTCGGTCGTGATGTAGGGGCCCGGCTCGGCGAAGCGCCGGACCGCGACGCCGTCGTCGAAGGCGTAGATGCGGCGGGACTCGCCGCGGATCTGGGTGAGCTCCGCCGGTACCCCCGACCTGGCCATGTCCTGGACGATCAGCTCCCCCGTCGCGCCGCCGGCCAGACCGGCGGCCAGCACGTCGTGGCCGAACTCATGCAGCAGCCGGGCCACGGTTACCCCCCGGCCGCCTGCCAGATACCGCGGACGGGAGACCGGGGTCAAGAGCTCGCCCGGATCGGTCTGGCCGACCCGGTAGGTCACGTGCAAGGCGGCATTGAGAGTGACCGTGACGATCACCTCGCCGCTCATCAGAGGCCTTTCCCGCTGCAGTCATGGTTTGTCCGCTCTGCATAATAAGCGGCCATGCCTCGGGACTTGGCTAAACGCGCCGTCCATGCTGCGGTGACGATCATCCGCGCCCCCCGCATGGGGCGAGGCGGCGTCGACCAGGTGACCGGTCGACGCCGCCTCGCCGCTCGACTAGTGCTTTCCCGCGGACGAAGCCGCCGCCTCCAGCGCCTTGACCGCCTTAGCCACGCGCATCGCGGCACGCTCCAGATTACGGACGACGGGCGCATCGTGGCTTTGTGTCAGCCCGCCGGGCAGCCCGCCGGGCAGGCCGCTGGTGAGGCCGCCCAGCCCGCCGGAACCGCCAGTCAGGCCGCTGGTCAGGCCACCCGCGCCGCCGGTCAGGCCGGAGATGGACAGACCGCCGGAACTAGAGGCCGCCCCGGCGACCGAGCCGAGCGTGCCGCTGAGATTCCCGACCAGCGGCGCAAGGACCGGCCCGACAATGGGAAGCTGACTCAGCAGGTTCTCTACAGCCGCGAGGAGACTGCTGATCAGAGAACCCAGGTTCAGCCCGGAAACCGGCGGAAGACCTGACGTCAAAGACCCGAGTCCGGAGACGACGCCGGAGACGGCAGGCAGCGACGGCACCGCTGGCAGCGACGGCAGCGCCGGCGCGGCAGGCACCGCTGGCAGCGACGGCAGCGCCGGCGCGGCAGGCACCGCTGGCAGCGACGGCAGCGCCGGCGCGGCA
>Ga0207664_10003299_pt1 | contig 10732 bp, 6 predicted proteins | sample LARL83metaG_FD_184349 | JGI IMG/M metagenome (GOLD analysis project Ga0207664, IMG submission 184349) | Corn, switchgrass and miscanthus rhizosphere microbial communities from Kellogg Biological Station, Michigan, USA - LAR L8-3 metaG... | ecosystem: Host-associated > Plants > Roots >...
AACGCTTCGCCAGAGATTAGACTGCGAGTGGTCGACTTGGTCGAAATGCCATCGTGATCCCGCGCCAGAATCACCCGGAGCCTCCAATGATCCCGACCATTACCGCCTTTGAACGGTCGCCCGATGGCGGCAAGGGTCTGGCGCGTGACATGCGTGTTCGCTGGGCGCTCGAAGAGGTGGGCCAGCCATACGACGTCCGTCTTGTTTCGTTCGAACAGATGAAGCAAGGCGCGCATCTCGCGCTGCATCCTTTCGGGCAGATTCCGACCTATGAGGACGGCGATCTCGCGCTGTTCGAGTCGGGGGCAATCGTATTCCATATTGCGGAGTGCCATACGGGCCTGCTGCCGGCCGATGCCAATGCCCGGGCGCGGGCGATCGGATGGATCTTTGCCGCGATCAACACCGTGGAACCGCCGATCCTCGAACTCGTAACCGCCCGGCTGCTGGAGAGCGACAAGCCCTGGACCAAGGAGCGCATGCCCTTGGTCGAGGATCGCGTCCGCGATCGGCTGAAACAACTGTCCGCTCGCCTTGGCGACGCCGACTGGCTCGATGGCGCGTTCAGCGCGGGCGACCTGATGATGGTGTCGGTGCTGCTCAGGTTGAAAGCTTCGGGCCTTCTGGACGGATATCCGAATCTCTCCGCCTATGTCGCCCGCGGCGAAGCGCGGGCCGCTTACAAGCGGGCTTTCGAGGCTCAATTGGCGGTTGTCACCGCCGCGCAGACCGGCTGACCAACCTCCGCTCCGGGCTCACGCCCCGGCGCCAAGCCGCGTCACCTGCGCGGCGCCGCGCCCGTGCCGGCGGAGATTGCCCCGGATCACCCTTGCGACGATGGCGGGATCGAGCAGCGTTTCCGGCGGCACTTCCAGATTGGCGACGCGCAGGAACGCGGTCGCAAGGTCGCCGTCGTGCTGCGCGGCCCGGTACAGTTTCCCGATATACCAGTTGATGAAGCGCACCTTGGCAGGCCGCGCGCCGCTCACGCGCGGATGGCGCAGATCGTTGCCGACCGCGATGTCCCAGGGGACATCGACGATCCCTGCGGCGGCATCGAAGAAGCCTTGCGCATAATCCGTCCTGGCTTCCCGCAGCGTGTCGCGCAGCGCGATCGCCTGCTGCGCCGCCACGGTCATGCCCTGGCCGTAGATCGGGTTGAAGTTCGAAATGGCATCGCCGAACACCAGGAAATTTTTCGGAAACCGCGCCAGCCGCTCATAGCGGCGCCTGACATTTGCGGGGTAGCGGTAGGTCACGAAGTCGCCGAGCGGTTTTGCATGCGCGACGATGTCGCGAATCTCCGAAGTCGGGAACGAGCCGGCATAGGCGGCAAACATCTGCGCGTTGTCGGGCGCGTTGTCGCCGAAATAGCCGCCGATCGAGACGATCCAGCAGTCCTCGGTCTGGAACAGGATCGCGCCATTGCGCCAGTTCGGCTCGTTGCCCGCGACCACCACCGCAACCTTGCCGCCGAGTTCGCCGGCATGACGGCGGTAGAGCCGCGTCGTGTAGCCGATGCCGACATCGATGCGCTCCTCCTGCGGCCGCTCGTAGCCTAGCGCCTCCAGCCAGGCGGGCGTCAGCGAGCCGCGGCCGGATGCATCGACCACGAGATCGGCCGTGATGATGTGCTCCTGCCCTCCGTCCTGACCATGGCCCATCCGGACCCGCACGCCCGTCACCGCGGAACGGTCCTCATTCGTCACTAGGCCCAGCACCGCGCCGTTCTGGATCGCGCGGACCCCAGGTAATGCCAGGAGCCGGCGCCGTACATGTCCCTCCAGCACCGGGCGCGATGCCAAAAGGCCTTCGAGATCGCTCGGCACCTGCTTCAGCGCCACGCCGTGGCCGAACCAGGCGACGTCGCGCACGACATCGACGGAGATGCCGCCGGCTTCGATCACGCCCTCGGTCCAGCCGGGAAAGAAATCCTCGATCACGCGCCGGCCGCGCGACAGCAGGCCATGGGCGTGATGGCCCTGCGGCACGCCCTTGCGTGGAATGTCCGCGTCCGGAAAGCTGTCGCGCTCCACGACAGTCACCAGGGGGAAGACGTCCGCGAGCGCCCGGGCGGCGAGCAGCCCGCCCATGCTGGCGCCGATCACGATCGCATGCTCGCCATATCCGTCCATGGTCATGCTCCCGCCTCGTTTCAGCCCTGCTTGCGGCAGGCGTTGTGCTGGTACGGGCGGCCCGAAGGCCGGTTTTGGGCGGACAGTCCTTTTTCGATCACAGATTTGTCAACTGCGCGTCGGCAACCTGGCGCTGCCTGTCAATCGCGGACCATCCAGGTACCGCCGATTAGAAGAAGCTGATTGGTCAGTGGACGCCTGGCAGCGCCCATCAGTTTCCGTAGTCCGCGAAAAAAATGCTCCGGCAAGTCGGCGCGGACGTCGGAACGTTGCGCACTGGATTGACCGGAAAAGGTATTTTGGGCTGATAGCGCTGATGGTGGAGAGTCAATTTCAGACCTTTCTGGTGCTGCTGGCGGTGCTCGCGGGCACCGCCCTGGTGGCGCGGCGGCTCGAAGTGGCGCCAGCCATCCTGCTGCTGCTCGCCGGCACCGCGGTCGCCTTCGTGCCGGGCATGCCGACGGTCGAACTGCGGCCGGAACTGGTGCTGCTGGTGGTGCTGCCGCCGCTGATCTACTCGGCTGCGGTCGCGATGAGTTGGCGCGAGTTCCGGCACAATCTGCGCCCGATCATCCTGCTCGCGGTCGGCTGCGTGATTTTTACCGCCTTCGCGGTCGCGGCGGCGACGCACTATCTGATGGGGTTCGGCTGGGACATCGGCTTCGTGCTCGGCGCCATCGTCGCACCGCCGGACGCGGTGGCGCCGCTGGCGATCGCGCGCAGGCTAGGCTTGCCGCGCCGCATCCTCGTCGTGCTCGAAGGCGAGGGTCTCGCCAACGACGCCACCGCGCTGATCCTCTACCGCTTCGCGGTGGCCGCGGTCGCGACCGGCATGTTCTCGCTGCCGACGGCCGCCGGCACTTTTGCCGCGATCGTGTCCGGGGAAATCGCCTTCGGCATCGCCATCGGCTGGCTGTCGTTGCGGGCGCGCCATTGGGCCAGGGATCCGCAGATCGAGATCACGCTCTCGCTGATCACACCCTATGTCGCCTTCTGGGTGCCGGAGCATCTCGGCGGCTCCGGCGTGATCGCCACCGTGGTCTGCGGCCTCTATGTGAGCTGGAACGGGCCGTTGTGGATCTCGGCGGCCACCCGCCTGCAGGGCATCTTCTTCTGGGATCTCGTGATCTATCTGATCGAGGGCCTCTTGTTCCTGCTCACCGGCTTCCAGATGCGGTCGATCTACGCACAGTCGAAGGCATTTCCGCTGCACGACATAATCGGCGCCACCGCGCTGGTCTCGGTCATCATCATCGTTGCGCGCTTTGCCTGGCTCTATCCCGCAACCTATCTGCCGCGCCTGATGAGCAGCAGCCTGCGTGCGCGCGACCCGTCGCCGCCATGGCAATGGCCGTTCGTGATTGCGTTCACCGGCGTGCGCGGCGCGGTGTCGCTGGCCGCGGCGCTGGCGCTGCCGTTCTTCATGGACAATGGCAAGGCCTTCCCCTACCGCGACCTCGTGCTGTTCATCGCCTTCGGCGTCATCGTGGTCACGCTGGTGGGATTGGGCCTCAGCCTGCCGATGGTGGTGCGCGCCCTCGGCCTCGCGCAGGCCGGCCGCGCCGAGCATGTCGCCGAACATGAACAGGAGATCTCGGCGCGCCGCGAGGCGCTCGATGCGGCGCTGCGCCGGCTCGAATCGATCACCAGGGATCGCGAGATCTCCAACGAGGTGGTCGGACTGTTGCGGGCGCGGCACGAGATCCGCGCGGGCCAATTGCCGGCCTCGCTCGATCCCGAAGCCCGCGAGATCACCAGGACGGGGATGACCCTGACCCGCGAGCTGATCGCGGCCGAGCGCAAGTTCATCCACGAGCTGCTGCGCGACGGCAAGATCACCGACGAGGTCCGGCGGCGGATCGAGCGCGACCTCGATTTGGAGGAAGCGAGCCTTGAGAACAGGGAGCACCGACGACTGCCGGTGTGATTGTTGAGACGAGGAAGTTCTGCTATTCTTGCAGCCATGACGCGTCAGAGTCTCGAAATTTTACTGGAACGGGTATCGACCTGGCCTGAGCAGGCGCAGGAGGAATTTGTCAAATCCGTCGCGGATATCGAAAATAGACATTTCGGACCGTATCAACTGAGCTGACGACGAGCGAAAGGCTGTCCGGCGCGGTCTGGCTGAGATGCGCAACCGGAAGCTTGCCGATGAGGCAGCGGTCGCGGCCGTATTTCGTCGCTACCGGGCATGAAGGTTCGCTGGTCCGAGACGGCGCTCAGCGAAATCGAAGACATTTTTTCCTACGTATTCGAACGCAATCGATCCGCGGCCGTGTCGTGGAGCGGATCGAACGTCTAACGAAACTTCTTGAGGAATTTCCGTTCGCCGGACACACTACAGACGAAGCCGATGTCCGCGTCTTGTCCGTCGTTCGATATCCATTCTTGATCTTTTACGCGATAGACGAAACGGCCGAAGAAGTTGTCATCCTGCACGTGCGGCACGGAGCGCAGCAGCCGCCATAACCTCACAACGGCCCGAGGATGGCCCAGCGCGGATCGCAAAACTCGCGCACGGCGGTCGCGACGCCGCTTGCGATCATGGCCTGGTGTTCCGGCGAGCTCATGACGAGCTCTTCGTCGCGGTTGATGATCGAGCCGGCCTCCAGCAGCACGGCGGGCATCCGGGTCTTTCGCAATACGACGAGCTCATCGTAACGATAGACACCAGTGTCCTTGTCCAGCAGCTGACGCTGGTACCGACCCATAATCGGCATTGTGTATTGCTGCGCATAGCCAAAACCCTGCGCCTTCATCTCGCGGCCGACCAGCTCGGCGAATTTCAGGCTGGTGCCGAACGCCGGATTCTCGCGCGAGACGAACACCGAATAGCCGCCAAAGCGGTCGCTGAAATGGCTCTTGTGGCCGCCGAACTCCCAGTCTTCGAGTAGGGAATTCGGCACGGAGTCGTGATGGATCGACAGGAAGAGATCGGCTTGCAGATCGTTGGCGGCCGCGACGCGCCGAAACAGGCTCGGCGTCGACCGGCCCTTGGTCACGAGCAGCCTCGCATCGGCAAAACCATCAGCCTTCAGGCTCTCCGCGATGCGCCGCGCGAGGTGCAGGTTGAAATCGAATTCGGCGACGTTGCGGGCCGAGCGCGCGCCTTCCGACTCCGCGGTGTGGCCAACGTCCAGCACGATGCGGAACGTCGCGGGGTCGCAGCTCGCGGCCGACAGGTTTTGGCGCTTCGAAACGGCAGGCGCCGATACGATCGCCGAGGGATCGAGCGCGGCCAGCCGCATCTTGTGATGCTTTGCGACGGCAGCATGCCTGTGCGAATCCCTGGCCATGTGCCGCGACCAGACGGTGCCCGTCGTGCCGACCGCCAGCACCACAGCTGCAGCGAGCGGCACGCCCATTGCGCGCCAACGATTCCCCCTCATGCGATCTCTCCCCCCGATCGAAAAGCTCCTACTCCGCCGCGGCAATGCGCGGCCGGCCGACAAAACCCGCCACATCGCCAAACCGCTCGACCATGACGGCCGGCAGGTCCTTGGCCTTGTGCGTGACACAGGCGCCGGATCGCACGGCATAACGGTCCTGGTGCTGCAGTTGTGGCGGCGCCCCGCCGGCGGCAAGCGCCCGCGCCGCATCCATGATGAATTTCCGGAAATGCATGATGCCGAGATCGGTCGGTCCCAGATGCTCACGGCTGCGATCGGCGATCGGGCCCTGGCTGTCCTGCACGGCGGCATCCTGCTCGGAGACGCCCTTGATGCCAGTGAAGCTCCTGGTCTTCTGCAATTTTCGGTCGATCAGGTAATTGTTGCCCTTGTGGCGCAGCGGCACGTAATTGTCGTCCACCTCGGCGATCACGCCGTTGCCACGGTCAAAGGCCTCGCGTTCACCCCGCGTGATCGGGCGCTCCGGATTCCAGACATAGGTATAGATCCAGCAATTGGTGTCGGTCACCGGCACAAAAGTCTGGCCAAAAATGTTCTCGCCCGGCATCGCGCTCGGGGCATAGGCATGAACCGGCATCAGGAACTGGGCGATGCGCCAATAGATGTTGTCGCTTCCGGTGAGCCGGCCGCCGGCAACGGTCAGCCCCGCATCATGCGGCAGCACCTTGATGACCGGCCGCGGATCCTCCGCGATCCAGCGCATGTGGTCGGTCGACATTCGCACCAGTGGATTCACAAAATGCTTCTTGATCTCGAGGATCTCGTCTTCCTGTTTGTCGAAGGCAAGATGCGCGAAGGTGAAATGCGCGGTGTCGATCGAGCCCTCGAGCGCCTGCACCCAGTTGCAGTCCTGCCATTTCTTCGAGACGTAACGGTGCGAGGGTGGCAGCAGCGCCATTTCCAGGTCGGGCAAATCCGGCACCGCCTCGGCCGGGCCCATATAGGCCCAGATCATGTCGCCCCATTCGCGCACCGGATAGGCCTTGATGCGGACCTTGTCCTTGGCGTTGAGGTCGGGATAGGAGGTCGGCATGTCCAGGCAGCGGCCATCGGTATCGAACTTCCAGCCGTGATAGACGCAGCGGATGCCGCATTCCTCGTTGCGGCCGAACCAGAGATTGGCGCCGCGATGCGGACAAAACTGGTCGATGACGCCGACCATGCCGCGGGAGTCGCGGAACGCGAGCAGCTCCTCGCCCATCACGACGATCTTCTTCGGCTCACCGTCCGGCTCGGGCAGTTCCTCCGACAGCAGCACCGGCAGCCAGAAGCGGCGCAGCAGGCTGCCCATCGGAGTTTCCTGGCCGCTCTCGGTCAGCAACTGGTTGTCCTCCGCCCGCAACATGACCGCCTCCCGAATTTATTCCGGCTCGCCTGCGAGCCGCGCTTCATGTCGCCGGCTTCACGCGGACCCGCAGCCCGTCGCGCGGCTTCGGGATCGGCCACATCTGCCAGGCGGCGCGATAGCCCGGCGCCAGCGAGACCTCGAGATTTTGCAGAAAGTGGCGCGCAAAACATTTGGCCTGCATGTTGGCGAAGTGCAGCCCGAGGCACATATGCGCGCCGCCGCCGAACGGCACCCAGGCGAAGCGGTGGCGGCTGCGCTGCGCATCCTCGGTGAAGCGGAGCGGATCGAAGCGATCGGGCTCCGGCCAGATCTCGCCCATGTGATGCGTAAACAGCGGATTGATGCCGATCAGGGTTCCGGCCGGCACGTCAAAGCCCTTGAACGTAAAATCGCGCACCGCGCGCCGCGGCATCGAGGGCACCGGCGGCTTCATCCTGAGCGCCTCCTTGAAGGCCATTTCGGTGAGCGGCATGGCCTCGAGCTGATCGAAGCTGATCGCCGTATCGGCATGAAGGTCGAGCGCTGTGACCTCCGCGCGCAGCTTCTGCTGCCACTCCGGATTGGCGGCGAGTTCGCCGACGAACGAGGTCAGCGACGAGGTCAGCGTGTCGTGCGCCGCCATCATCAGAAAACTCATGTGGTCGATGATGTCCTGGTTCGACAGCAGCGCGCCGTCCTCATGGGTGGCCTGGCAAAGCTGCGAGAACAGGTCGTCGCCGCCGCCCTTGGCGCGGCGCAGCGGAATCTGTTCGGAGAAATAGCCGATGATGCGCCTCCGGCCGGCAACGCCGCGGGCCATCTGCGTGCCGGGCAGCGGCCGCCGCACCACAGCGACCGCAGCCGCGACCATGTCGACGAAGGCGCGCATGATGTCGTCGACTTCGGGGCCGATGTCGGCGCCAAGAAAGGCGGTCGCGGCGAGGTCGAGCGTGAGCTGCTTCATCGCAGGGTAAACCAGCATCTCGCCGGGCTTTTGCTTCCACTGCGCGACGCGGCGGGCGATGCCGCGGTCGAGCTGGGCCAGGTAGGATTTCATCGGGCCAGACTTGAAGGCGACCGACAGCGCCCGGCGGTGCAGGCGGTGCTCGTCGAAATCGAGCAGCATCAGCCCGCGCGGAAACAGCCGGCCAAGGATGAGGTCCCAGCCATGGGTCGAGGAGAACATCTTGGCCTGGTCGAACAGCACCAGCTCGTTCGCCTCCGGCCCGAGCAGCACGATCGAGGTCTCGCCGAACAGATGGGTGCGGTAGACGAGGCCGTATTTGGCCGCGTTCTGCTCGACATGCCCCTTGGGGTCGGCGAGCACCTGCAGCGTCTTGCCGACGATCGGCCAGCCCTCGTCGCCGGGAATATGCTTCAGGGATCCCCGTTTCGGCGGGCTGAGACGGATCGTGGAAGAAGCAGCGCTCTGCATCGACATGGCATTGCCCTCATGAGGTTGCCGGCACGTCTCATGACCGACCCCGAAAATAGCCGCTCGCCGCCGGCTTCGCAAAGCCTATCCCTCGCGCCGGATCAAATTGCGTCGAACGGGAAAAGCTCCATCTGCCCGGATCGCGCGAATCTCGAACCGGCGCTTCGCCGCGGAACCATCGAAGTCACGACGGCGGCCGGCCTTTTTCGCCATTGTTGAAATGACGATTGTCATATAAAAAGGTTCGCTCACGCCTGGGAGGACGACATGGAACCGCGCTGGCACAAGACCGCGTGCAATCTCTGCTACGTCAATTGCGGCCTCGAGATGCTGGTGGAGAACGATCGGATTACCAAGATCCGCGGCGACCGCGACAATCCGAAATCGCAAGGCTATCTCTGCAACAAGGCCGCGCGCATCCCGTTCTATGCCCATCACCGCGACCGCCTGATCACGCCGCTGCGCCGGCGCGCCGACGGCGGCTTTGACGCGATCGACTGGGACACGGCGATATCGGAGATATCAGCCCGGCTGCGCGACATCACCGAGCGCCATGGCGGCCAGACCATCGCGCTCTATGGCGGCGGCGGCCAGGGCAATCACGCCGGCGGCGCCTATGCCAATGCGCTGCTGCGGGGCTTAGGTTCGCGCCATGTCTTCAACGCGCTGTCGCAGGAAAAGACCGGCGACTTCTGGGTCAACGGCCACATGTTCGGCAGCCAGACCTGCCACACCGCCGAGGACGTGCATCATTGCGACCTGCTGTTCGTCATCGGCGCGAATCCCTGGATCGCGCACGGCTTCCCCAATGCGCGGGATCATCTGAACCGGATCCGCAAGGATGCCAGCCGAAAACTGATCGTGGTCGACCCGCGCCGCTCCGAGAGCGCCGAGATGGCGGACCTGCATCTGCAGGTGCGGCCCGGCGCGGATGCGTTCCTGCTCGGCGCCATCCTTGCGACGTTGGTGCGGCGCGACGCCGTCGACCACGCTTTTCTCGCGGCCCACACCTCAGGCTACGCCGAGGTGAAACAGGCCCTGCTCGAGGTGCCGGTCGCGTGCTGGGCGGAGGCGGCCGACATCGCGATTGCCGATATCGAGCGCTGCGTCGACATGATGCTCGCCGCGACGGCGATGGTGGTGCGGGTCGAACTCGGCATCCAGCAGGGCGTGAACTCGACGCTCAATTCCTATCTCGAAAAGCTGCTGATCATGCTGACCGGCAGTTTTGGCCGCGAGGGCACCAACCAACTGCACAGCTGGCTGGCGCCGCTCTGGGGCAACTCGCCGAGCCAGCGCTTCGAGCCGCTCGACATCGAGGTGATCGCGGGCCTGTTGCCACCCAATTCGCTGGCCGCGTCGATTCTGGCCGATCATCCGGACCGCATCCGCGCGCTGTGGGTCGACAGCTCCAATCCTGCGAACACCGCGGCGAGCACCGGGGCGGTGGAGGCGGCGCTGCGCGCGCTCGATCTCTGCGTCGTGGTCGATGTCGCGATGACCGAGACGGCGCGGCTTGCGCATTACGTGCTGCCGGCATCGTCGCAATATGAGAAGACCGAATTCACGCTGTTCAATTTCGAATTCCCGAGCAACTATTTCCATGTGCGCGCCGGTATCGTGCCGCCGCTGCCGGGCACGCTGCCGGAGCCCGAAATCTATCTCCGCCTGGCGCGGGCGGCCCACCTGTTGCCGGGCGACAATGCGCTGGCCGATTTGCGCGAAGCGGCACGGCAGTCGCGGCCGGCGTTTGCCGCGGCCTATCGCGGCTTCATGGCGCAAAATCCCGCTGCCGCGCCGCTCGGCGCGCTAGTGCTCTACGACACGCTCGGGCGGACGCTGCCCGACGGCGTCGCGGCCGCGGCGCCGCTCTGGGGTGCGGCGGCCGCCTGCGCCAGGCGGATGCCCGAGGCGGTGCGGCGCGCGATCGGCGCCGGCGCAGACATTCCGGATCAGGCGCTCGGCGATGCTCTGTTCGACAGGATCGTCGGCGCACGCCAGGGCACGGCGTTCACACAGCATGCGTATGATGAGATCTGGTCGCTGCTGGCGCATCCCGACCGCAAAGTCCGTCTTGCGATTCCCGCGCTGCTCGAATGGCTGTTGCGACTCGATCCGGCCGCGGCGCTGCCGCCAAAAGAATATCCGTTCATTCTGGCGGCCGGGCAGCGGCGCATGTTCAATGCCAACCAGATCTTTCGCGATCCGGCCTGGCGGCGCGACGATCCGGATGGCGCGCTGCTGATCAGTTCAGCGGATCTTGCCGAACTCGGCGCCGACGAGGGCGACTGGATCGCGGTCGAGTCCGCCGCGGGACGCGTGGTCGTGCGCGCCAAGGTCGATGATGGGCTGCGCCAGGGCCTGCTGGCGCTGCCGCACGGCTATGGCCAGTCCTATCCCACCGCCGATGGCGAGCGTTTTAGCA
>Ga0207664_10003300_pt1 | contig 10732 bp, 8 predicted proteins | sample LARL83metaG_FD_184349 | JGI IMG/M metagenome (GOLD analysis project Ga0207664, IMG submission 184349) | Corn, switchgrass and miscanthus rhizosphere microbial communities from Kellogg Biological Station, Michigan, USA - LAR L8-3 metaG... | ecosystem: Host-associated > Plants > Roots >...
ACGCCTCGGTCGCGACGCTGGAGGCCACCGCGCAGCGGCTGGCCGAGGAGGGCCTGGGCGGCATCGCCGTGGTCACCGGTTACCTGGGCCGCCGGCCGGGGCTGGCTCCCCGGGTCGGGCTGCCCGCAGGCGCCCCGCTGGACGCCGCGGCGCTGCTGTACGGCGGCCAGGTCGTGGTCCGGACGGCCAAGCATCACCTGCCGAACTACGGGGTGTTCGACGAATACCGGTACTTCGTGCCCGGGAACTGCCTGCCGGTGGTCCGGGTGCCGGCCCGCGGGGCCGAGGCCGGGACCGCAGCCGTGGACGTGGCCATCGCCATCTGCGAGGACCTGTGGCAGGACGGTGGCCCGGTCGCGGTCACCCGGCAGGCGGGCGCCGGACTGCTGGTGGTGCCCAACGCGTCCCCCTACGAACGGGGCAAGAGTGAGGCCCGGCTGCAGCTGTGCGTGCGCCGGGCCCGCGAGGCCGGGGCCGCGCTGGCCTACGTGAACATGATGGGCGGCCAGGACGAGCTGGTCTTCGACGGGGACTCGATCATCGTTGACGCCGAGGGCAACCTGATCGCCCGTGGGCCGCAGTTCGAGGAGACACTGCTGGTCACCGACCTGGACCTGCCCCCGGCCCTGGAACTGCCGGCCGGGGAGAGCCCGGCCGACGCCCAGGACGGCACTGTGATGACCATGCACCGGGCCACGCTGCCCCCCTGGCCAGCCCCGGTGGCACCGGCCGCGCAGCCCCCGCCCGCGCCGCGCCAGCCAGCGCTCGGCGCGCCCGCCTGGGACCAGCCCGGCGAGCCGGCCGTCTGGCCGCGGCTGCCGCCGCTGGCCGAGGTGTACGCCGCGCTCATCACCGGCGTCCGGGACTACGTGCACAAGAACGGGTTCCGTTCAGTAATTTTGGGCCTTTCCGGCGGGATCGATTCCGCGCTGGTCGCCACCGTTGCCACCGACGCGCTCGGCCCGGACGCGGTGCGCGTGGTGCTGATGCCCAGCCGGTACTCGTCCGGGCACTCGGTGAGCGACGCCGAGGAACTGGCCAAGCGCCAGGGACTGCAGGCCCGGACGGTCCCGATCGCGGGCATGGTGGACAGCTTCGAGGACGAGCTGGACCTGACCGGGCTGGCCGCGGAGAATCTCCAGTCACGGGTCCGCGGGGTGATCCTGATGGGGCTGAGCAACGCCGAAGGGCACCTGGTGCTCACCACGGGCAACAAGAGCGAGCTCGCCACCGGGTACTCCACGCTGTACGGCGACTCGGCGGGCGGGTTTGGCCCGATCAAGGACGTGCTCAAGACGCTGGTCTGGGAGCTGGCCCGGTGGCGCAATGAGGAGGCGGCCCGGCGCGGTGAGATCCCGCCCATCCCGGAGAACTCGATCACCAAACCGCCGAGCGCGGAACTCGCACCGGGCCAGCTGGACACCGATTCACTGCCCGACTACGCGGTGCTCGACCAGCTGCTCGACGACTACGTGGAACAGGACATGGGCGCGGCCGAGCTGGTCGCCACCGGGCATGACCCGGCCCTGGTGGACCGGGTGATCCGGCTGGTGGACCGGGCCGAGTACAAGCGGCGGCAGTACCCGCCCGGGCCGAAGATCACCCAGCGGAACTTCGGCCGGGACCGGCGGCTGCCGATCACCAACGCCTGGCGGGAGCCGCGGCCCGGCCGGGCCTGATCAGGTCAGCATCAGCACCGCGTAGCTGGCCAGCCAGTGCTCGGCCTGGTAGCCGCTGCCCAGCACGTAGGGCAGCGCCGCCTTGGCATGCTGCCGCGCCGCGCCCAGCGCGGGCTCGACGCGCGGGTCGCCGGGGGGCAGGTAGCCGGCGATGCGCCGCCAGCACCAGGCCCGGCTGGCGTTGAGCCCGTCCAGCAGGTCTCCCGGCCGGGCCGGGTCGCCGCCGTCCGTGCCGCCCGTGTCGTTGCCCGCCACCGGGGTGAACAGGCTCGCCGGGCGGCCCCATTCGATGCCCGGCAGGAACACGGTCAGCCAGCGGGCGAACTCGTCGCCGGGCAGGATGCGGCCCATCAGCTCGGCCTCGGTCAGCGCGGGTGACAGGCAGTCGTCGCCCGACGGCTCCCAGTCGGCCGGGTAGATCATGTCCGCGCTGAACCAGGCGGCCGCCTTGGTGGCGATCGCCTCGCGCAGCGCCGGGTCCCCGGCGCGCGCCCGGGCCTCGGCGAATGGCCAGGCCAGCGACAGGGCGAACGCGCTGCCGCGCTCGGTGCCGTACCGCACCGGATAGGCCTGGCCGGGCAGCCAGCGCAGCCAGCGGCGGACCAGCGCCTCGGTCAGCGGTTGCATTGCGCCGGCCCATTTGTGCCCATCCGGGTGCTCCCAGGTGGTGGTCTCATGGCTGAGCGCAAGCGCCCAGCCCCACCCCTGCGGGCACTGGGTGGCCCCGTCCGGGCCCTTGATGAACTCGGCCTCGGCGGCCAGCGCCACCGGGGTGAACTGGGCGTTGAGGGCCATCCGGATCTGGCCGGTGTTCACCGCGCCGGGCGCCGCGCGCAGCAGCCGCAGCAGCGTCCAGTGCATCTGCACCGACGAGTGCCAGTCGAAGCTGCCATAGAACACCGGGCTGCGGGCCCGCGGCCGGTACGGGAAATCGCCCGGGGCGGTCATCGTGTGCTGCATCGCGGAGGGGAATTCATGCTTGATGTTGGCCAGGGCGGCGGCCGCGTACCCGGCGCCCTCCGCGCGCAACAGCTCAGCCCACTCCTGCGATAGGTCCACGATCGGAAACCCTCCTGCCGAGAGCAGATCCGGCATGCACCGAGAGGAATTCCCGGGACGAGGGGGTCCTACGCCTAGAGTTCAACCTCGCCTGAAATGAAGGTGTGCGTGGCCCCGCCGACCCAGATCTGGCCGTCGCCGTCGCGGGAAATGTGCACCCGGCCCTGCCGTCCCAGCACCGTGCCCTGGCTGGCCACATAGGGCGCGGTGGCCCGGCCGGTGTCCAGCAGCCACTTGGCCAGCGACGCGTTCAGGCTGCCGGTGACCGGGTCTTCCACAGTGGGGCCGACCGCCGGGGTGAACGCGCGCACCTCGAAGGCGGCAGGCGATCCGGGCGGGTACGGCCCGGCCACCCCGATGTCCAGGTCGACCACGCCGGGCCGCAGCGCCAGCACCGCCTCGGCGCTGGGCAGCAGTACCGCAACCCAGCCAGGCCCGTTGTCGGCCCAGGCCAGATCCACGAGGCCGGCCCGGCTGAGGCCGAGCACGGCGGCGATGTGCTCGGCCAGCGGCTCGTCCACCGGCCCCTCGCGGAGCAGCGGCGGGGCGGCAAAGGCCAGTCCCGCCGCTACCTCGCGGACCGCAACCAGGCCGGCCCCACATTCCTGAACGACAATCCCGGCGGCGGCCGGCCTGCCGCCCGCACCCAGCCAGGCGTGGCAGGTGCCCAGGGTGGGGTGGCCAGCGAAGGGCAGTTCCGTGGTCGCGGTGAAGATCCGGACCCGGTAGTCCGCCTGCGGGGTGGACGGCGGCACCACGAACGTGGTCTCGGACAGGTTTGTCCAGTTGGCGAACTGCTGCATGTCCTGGCTGGTCAGGCCGTCGGCGTCGAGTACCACGGCCACCGGGTTACCCCGGTACGGGTGGCTGGCGAACACGTCGACCTGGCGGAAGGGGCGTCGCACGGTCCGAGTCTGCCACGCTCAGCGCGGGGCCAGGCCACGGAGCAGTTCGTCGACCACCCGCTCGGCGAATTCCGGGCTGAGCTCTCCCGGGTTGTGCCGGCCCCGGGACAGTATGGCGCCGGTCAGCATGAACAGCGCGGCCTCGATGTCGGTGTCCGGGCGCAGCTCACCGGTGGCCACGCCGCGGCGCAGGGCAGCGCGGATCACCTCACGGCGCGGCTCCACCACCGTCTCCATGTACCTCGCGATCAGCCGGGGGAACTTAGCCCCCTCACCGAGCAGCAGGGCGTACTCCCGGGCCCGGCGGGGATCGGCCAGGTCCCGCACCATGGTCTGCAGCAGGGTGACCAGGTCGGCGCGGGCCGACTCGCCGGCCGGCTCCGGGAACGGGGTCTTCAGCGCGGCCAGCGCGTCCAGCAGCAGGTCTTCCTTGCCGGGCCAGCGCCGGTAGATGGTGGCCTTGCCCACCCCCGCGCGGGCGGCCACCTCCTCGATGCACAGCCCCTCGACGCCACGCTCGGCGAACAGGCTGAGGGCGGCGTCGATAATGGCGTGGTCGGCCCGCTCGCTGCGCGGCCGCCCGGGCCGCCGGGCGGCCGGGGCGGTGACGCTGGCTGAGCTCATGTCCTTATCCTTCCACTTCGGCCCGGGCCGCGGCCGGGACCTCCGCGGTGGCCAGCGGCCCGGCCTGTGCTGCGGCCTCCGCGGTGGCCAGCGGCCCGGCCTGTGCTGCGGCCTCCGCGGTGGCCAGCGGCGCGGCCCCGGCCGGGCTGCTTGGGATCTGCACCACGACGGTGTCCTCGTGCTGGGCGTCCCCGGACGGCGCGGCGGGCTGCGCCACCGGGGAGGCCGCGGCCGCGCGCCCGGGCATCCAGACCAGCACGACCAGCGCACCGGCCAGCGTGATGACCGCCGAGATGGCCGTGGCCACGTGCATCGAGTGCACAAACGCGGTGTTCGCGAAGCCGTCCAGCCGGGCGCCCGCGCTGCCCAGCTGGGCGGCTGCCGTCTGGGTGGCGGTGATCGAGCCGGTCGCCGCGCTGCGGGCCGCGGCGGGCAGCGCGGTCAGGTGCGGGCTCAGCTGGTCCCGGTAGAGCTGGGCGATGATCGAGCCGAGCACCGCGACGCCGAGCGCCCCAGCGACCTGGCGGGTGGTGTTGGTCAGCGCCGACCCCGAGCCGGCCCGCTCCCGCGGCACCACCGACATGACCGCCTCGGTGGCGGGCGGCATGACACTGCCCATGCCTGCGCCCTGCACGAAGAAGATGACGCCGAGCACCCAGATCGGCGTGCTCACGCCGAGCAGCAGGTAGCCAGCCAGGGCCAGGGCCACCGTGATCAGGCCGGTCGCGGCGACCGCCTTGGTGCCGTACCGCCTGACCAGCCGGGCGCTGCGCGGGGCCAGCAGCATCTGCCCGGCCGCGAACGGCAGCGTGAGCAGGCCCGCGGACAGCGGGCTGTAGCCGCGCACGCTCTGCAGGTAAAAGCTGAGGAAGAACAGCGCGCCTATCATGCCGAAGAAGACCAGCCCCAGCGCACCGACCGCGGAGGACAGCCGCGGGTCGCGGAACAGCTTCACATCCAGCGATGGATGGCTGAGCCGGGTCTCGTACCAGGCGAACAGGCCCAGCACGGCCAGGCCGGCCAGGGTGGCACCGAGCACGTCCCAGTGCACCCAGGAGCCCTTCTCGCCGCCCTGGATGATGCCGTACACGACGAGCACCAGGCCGACGATGGACAGGGCCACGCCCAGGTAGTCGATGCGGCCCGGGCTGGGATTGCGCGACTCGGGCACCAGGAGCAGGATCGCGGCCACGCCCACCGCGGTGAGCGGCACGTTGATCAGGAAGACCGAGCCCCACCAGAAGTGGGCCAGCAGCAGGCCGCCGACGATCGGGCCGATGGCGACGCCGATGCCCACGGCGGTCGCCCAGATGCCGATGGCCCGGGCCCGCTCCGCGGGGTCGAACACGTTAGAGATGATGGACAGCGTCTGCGGCATGACCGCGGCCGCCCCCAGGCCCATCGCGGCGCGCGCCCAGATCAGCTGCTCAGGACTGTGCGCGTAGGCGGTGAGCAGCGAGAACAGGCCGAATGCGGCCATGCCGATCATCAGCATGCGCTTGCGGCCGATCCGGTCCCCGACCACCCCGAAGGTGAAGAGCAGGCCCGCGAACACCAGCGTGTAGGAGTTGATCCCCCACTCCAGCTGGCTCTGGCTGGCGCCCAGCCCCACCTTGGGCTCGGCGATGGTCTTGAGCGCCACGTTCAGCACCGTGTTGTCCAGCACGATGGCGATCAGGCTGATGACCAGCACGCCGAGGATGGCCCAGCGGCGGCGGTAGATCTTGTCAGCGGCCGCCGACCGCGCGGTCGGCGGGGCGGCGGCCACGGCGGCACCGTTCGTGCCCGGACCTGCGTTGCGGTGATCCATGACGTCCTTCAGGTTGGCGGGAAGCGCGCCGCGGGCGGCGGCGTTATCCCGGGGCAGGTGTCCGGCGGGCGGGGCCGCCGGGAAGCTATCGATACGGAACAGGCCCGTATCGAAAAAGATTCCCGGCCGGCGCCCGCTTTTCCGGGCCGGGAATCCCGGCCCGGCAGGGCTACCTCCGTGGCCCGGCACATGCGATCATCGAAGCGTCCGGGGACGCCGCAGCGGCGCCACGAGACATGGAGGATCCCAGATGAACAGTTTTTCTGGGGGCCCGGGCACGGCCGCGACCAGACCGCGGACCGATGCTCCCGCCCCGGCCGCAGCCAGCCCGCCAGCCAGTCCCCCCGCCACCAGCGCTCCCCCCGGTCAGGCCGCGTCCGCTCAGGCGGCGCCCGGTCAGGCCGCGCCCGCCCAGGCCGCGCCCGGCCACACCCCGCCGGCCCGGGGCCGGGCCCCCGAGCCGCTCTACGGCGGGCGGGCCACCCGCCGGGTCACGGTCAGCGACCTGGCCGCGGCCAAGGCCCGGGGCGAGAAGTGGCCCATGCTCACCGCGTACGACGCGCTCACCGCGGGCGTCTTCGACCAGGCCGGCATCCCGGTGCTGCTGGTCGGCGACTCGGCCGGGATGGTGGTGTTCGGCCACGACACGACGATCCCGGTCACCGTGGACGAGCTCATCCCGCTCACCGCCGCCGTCGTGCGCGGCACCAGCCGGGCGCTGATCGTGGCCGACCTGCCGTTCGGCTCCTACCAGGCGTCACCGGCCGCGGCGCTGGCCGCGGCGACCAGGTTCCTGAAGGAGGCCGGCGCGCACGCGGTCAAGCTGGAAGGCGGCCACCGGGTGCTCCGGCAGGTGGAGGACCTGGTAGCGGCGGGCATTCCGGTCATGGCGCATCTGGGCCTGACCCCGCAGTCGGTCAACGCGTTCGGCGGCTACCGGGTGCAGGGCCGCGGTGAGGATGGCGAGCAGCTGCTGCACGACGCCAAGGCGATGGAGGTGGCCGGCGCTTTCTCCATCGTGCTCGAATGCGTGCCCGCCGAGCTGGCCGCCCGGGTCACGGCGGCCGTATCCATCCCGACGATCGGCATCGGCGCGGGCCCGGACTGCGACGCGCAGGTGCTCGTCTGGCAGGACATGGCCGGGCTGTCCCCGCGGACGCCGAAGTTCGTGAAGCGGTACGCGGATCTGGCCGGCCTGCTGGGCCGGGCCGCGCAGTCGTTCGCCGAGGACGTGGTGGGCGGCGCATTCCCGGACGAGCAGCACTCCTACCGCTGAACCGCGCGATCACCGGCTGGCCGCCGGCCCGGGGTGGCGGCCAGCCGGCTCGCCGCCCGGCCGGCGGCTCGTGCTGGCGCGACGCGCCTGGGCCAAAATGGCCCATTCAGGCATATATAACGTTTCTGGGCACCTAGTATTTTTCCCGCATACTAAGGTGCGGGAAGAATTACGGGAGTCACGATGAAGCGAGCGCCGGCGCTGATGGCGCTGTCCGCGTTCGCCGCGGCGCTGGCCCTGGCCGGCTGCTCGTCGGGCCCGAGCTCGTCGAGCCAGGCGGAGCAGGCCATGTACTCGGCCGCCAGTCATCCCATCCACGTGACCGGCTCGGTGGCCGGGAGCTCGCTGCGGGCCGGGCAGCGGTGGGCCGGCAGCACGGCCAGTGGCCTGCGGATGGCCGTTCCGGTGCGCTGGGTGACCATCCAGAGCCCGGCGGCCCTGCACCGCGCGCTGCGCCAGGTCGGGCTCGGCCAGGCATCCGCCGCGCAGCTCGCCGCGCTGGTGCCCGGGCGGGGCAGCGGGTCCTCGGTGGACCTCGCCGACCCCGGCCCGGTCAGTGGGTCCGGGGCCCAGGCCGTCATTTCGCTGAACTGCTCCCCGGATCATTTCCCGCCGGGCACCCATCCGGCGGCCGGGCTGACCACCCTGGCCGAGTCCGAATTCACCGCGCTGAACGCCAGCAATGCGCAAATCGGCCCGACGTCGGTGGACGGCCGTCCGGCGGTGCTCGTCTACGACCAGGCCAGCGTGGGCACCAAGACGGTGACCGGGCTGCAGTACGCGATCGCCGCCCCGGGCGGGCGCGCCTGCTACGTCACGCTGGTCACCGAGAAGCCAGTGCCCTACGAGCCGGCCTTCGGCGCGCTCCGCCCCGCCATCCGCGTCATGCCCTGACCCGGCTGGTCACTGGCCGCGGGCGCTCCGGATGGCGGCGAACTGGCCTTCGATGTGCTTCTCCGCGGCGGGTGCGGTGATGCCGAGCCCGGCCAGCGTGGCTGCGGTACCGCCGCGGCCGGCCAGCAGGGCGAGCAGGATGTGCTCGGTCCCGATGTAGTTGTGGCCCATCCGCAGCGCGACATGGGCCGCTGCTTTCAGCGTCTGGACGGCACTGGGGCCGAGCGGTATCGGCTCATCGCTGCCCTCCGGAGCGGCGGGGCCGGCGGGCTCGGCCGGGGCGGCGGGCTCGGCCGGGACCGGGAACGCGGCGCGGAGCTGCTCATCGCTCACCCCCAGGTCGTGGATGGCCCGGGCGGCCAGGCCATCCGGCTCGGCGAGCAGCCCGACCGCGAGGTGGTCGGCGGTTATCTCGGCCGCACCCACCGCGCGGGCTCGTTCCTCCGCCGCGATGAGGGTGCTGCGGGCCCGCTGGGTGTAGCGGGAGAAGTCGCCGGGGGCGAATGGCTCCTTGGGCGCGCCGCGGGGCACGAACCGCTGCTGGGCGGCCTGCTTGCTGACACCCATGCTCGTGCCGATCTGGCTCCACGACGCGCCGGACCGGCGGGCCTGGTCCACGAAGTGGCCGATCAGGTGGTCGGATTGCTCGCCCAGCTGGGTGGACACGGCGACCGCGTCGGACAGGTTGTCCAGCGGGCCGCCACCGGGGTGCTGGGCTTTGACGAAGGCGATCAGTGCATCGAGGGTGATTGGTTCAGCCGACATGCGTCAATCGTAAGTTGACGTGGGCCGATCGTCAACTAGAAATTGACGCTCAGGTGGACATCGGTGATCCGCAGGCCCGCGTGCGCCTTGTACCGGCGGTTGACCGAGACCAGGTTGGCGGTCAGCGCCTCCACCTGCCCGCAGTTGCGCAGCCGCCCGGCGTAGATGCCACGCACCCCGGGGATGCGGGCCGCCAGCGCCTGCACCAGGTCGGTGGCCTGCCGGTCGTCCCCCAGCACCATCACGTCCAGGTCGACGCTGGCCACCTCGGGGTCGAGCAGCGCTACCGCGGACACATGATGGAACGCGCCGACGACCGTGCTGCCGGGCAGCACGGCGGCTGCCTGCTCCGCGGCACTGCCCTCGGCGACCGGCAGCGGGTACGCCCCGCGCTTGTCGAAGCCCAGCGGGTTCACGCAGTCGATCACGATCTTGCCGGCCAGCGGCCCGGCCAGCGAGGCCAGCAGGTCCCGGTGGCCGTCCCAGGGCACGGCCACGATCACCAGGTCCGCCTCGCGGGCCACATCGGCATTGGCCAGGCCACGGGCGCTGGTGCCCAGGCCGGCCGCGGCGGCCTGGGCCCGCTCGATGCTCCGCGAGCCGATGAGCACCGGGTGGCCCGCCCGGCCCAGCCGGTAGGCGAGCCCGCGGCCCTGGTCGCCGGTCCCACCCAGCACCCCGACGGCCAGTTCAGCGACATCCTTGGGCATACCGGGTGATCCCTGCTCCGCAGCCATGTGCCGATCCTGTCAGAGCGCCGGCTGCCGTGGCACCCCAGTTCACCGGCGCGGGCCAGGCCTCCCGCGATCCGGCCAGGGAGAGCCGTGTCACACTCTCTAGAATTCCTATTGACAATATAGGGATAGCCTCCCACGATGGTGGCATGGCTCGCACCCACCGACCAGCCCGCACGCTCCTGCTGGTGTCGCGCCGTCACGTCGATCTGTGCCGGCAGGCGGGGCCGTCAGGCCCGCCCGCGCCACTGCTCAGCGCTGAGCAGGCACCAGCCCCTACCGGATCAGCCAGCCGTCCGCGGGCCCAGCAGTCTCTGCACCCGGGCCGACGGCACCCACCATGCCGCCACGAGCGAGGTCTGTCATGCCTGGAAACTCACCCACCGGCTTGCTCCCCACCGGCCCGCCGCCGGGCACCCCTGCCGCTCCCGGCCAGCCCGGCGCCGCAGGCCCGCCCAGCCGGCCGCAGCACACCACCCAGAACGGCGGCCCGCCGGGCACCGGGGTGGGCCAGGCCCCCGCTGCCGCCGCCGGTACCCGGGCCAGCCCGGAGACCACGGCCCAGCGCCGGCCAGCGGCGCGCTGGCGGCACCGTGCCTGGTACCGGGCCATCAGCCCGCTCGTGTTCCTGGTCGCCTGGCAGCTGGTCAGCGCGTCCGGCCTGGTGTCGCAGCAGAAGCTGCCCTCGCCGACCACAGTGTTCCACACCGCGGTCACGCTGATCACCGGCCAGTCAGCGGCGTTCGGCACGCTGCAGGGCGCGATGGCCGTGTCGGTGGAACGGGTGGCGATCGGCTTCGTCCTGGGCGGCGGGGCCGGGCTGGTCCTCGCCCTGGTCGCCGGGCTGAGCCGGCTCGGTGAGAACTCGGTGGACCCGCTCATGCAGATGCTGCGCACCCTGCCGCTGTTCGGGCTCATCCCGGTATTCATCGTCTGGTTCGGCATCGGCGAACTGCCAAAGGTGCTGCTGATCGCGCTGGGCGCGG
>Ga0207664_10003301_pt1 | contig 10730 bp, 11 predicted proteins | sample LARL83metaG_FD_184349 | JGI IMG/M metagenome (GOLD analysis project Ga0207664, IMG submission 184349) | Corn, switchgrass and miscanthus rhizosphere microbial communities from Kellogg Biological Station, Michigan, USA - LAR L8-3 metaG... | ecosystem: Host-associated > Plants > Roots >...
TCCAGCGGCTCGTCTGCCGGTCCGGCATCGGCGACAGCGGCCGGTTGCGTGGCATTCTCGATCGGATCAGAGACGAACGGCTCGATCACATCGCCATCGCGAGTCTGCGGATTGAGTGGATTCCGGCCCACCTTTGGTCGTGTCCCACGCACCGGCGCCATGGCCCTGTCGTGGACGATGGACAAGCTCGGGCCAATCTGCCGGAGCGCGGAGGATTGCGCGCTCGTCTTCGATGCGATTCATGGTCCGGACGGCTTCGACTACTCGGTGAAGGATTATCCGTTCAACTGGAACGCAAACGTCAAACCGACTCAGCTGCGCATCGCTTACATCAAGTCCCACTTCGAGGGGACCCGCCCCGACGGCACGCCATTCCGCAGTGAGGAAGCACTCAACGTCCTGAAGGTCCTCGAGTCGTTAGGTGTGAAGCTCACGCCGATCGACGAGCCGACCCCGACCTCCGGCTTTCTCGCGCAGTTGACGCTCAACGCGGAATGTGGCGCCGCCTTTCAGGGCGACACGCTCAACGGAAAGATCAAGGAGCTCGAGCCGTATAGCACATGGCCGAACACCTTCCGGGCAGCGCAATTCCTGCCGGCGGCCGATTATGTAAATGCTCAGCGCGCGCGAACGCAGCTCTGTAAGCAGTGGTGGGAGCTCTTCAAGGCACACGATGTGATCCTGACGCCGCGCGAGAATACTTCCGTCACGAACATCACGGGTACGCCGTCGATCGTTGTGCCCACCGGGTTCGCCATTCCGCAGAATCAGGGACGCGGCGGCCCGGGTGCAGTGGTGGCTGGCGCCGCGGCATCGGCGAGCACCGCTCGCGGGGACTCGGGACGCGGTGCCCCGCCACCGGCGCCGGCACCCCCCGTGTCGACAATTCCGCTGCCGACAACGATCTACATGATGGGCCCGATCTATCAGGACGAAAAGATTCTCGCCGTCGCGCATGCGTTCCAGCAGGCGACGAACTTTCATCTGAAGCGTCCGCCGCAATTCGTCTGACGGCGCACGACGCAGCACCACCGATGCCCCGCACTGGATCACCTTCCAGCGCGGGGCATTCAGCTTCAGCGCCCCACAGCGCGCATAACGAACCCATGCCCTCGTCCGTGGGCCACGCGGGCTCGCGGTGTTCGCAGGTGGGAATCGGCTGTCCGAAACCGGACAGTGTGATTGATTGCTTACAAAAGTCAGACAGCGCGTCCGCAACGCTGCGCATATTTCGTTTGTCAAATTTGGTGTCGTGCGGCAGGATCGAGACACGGACCAGCGAAACTCGGGACGCCTCGTCACGGTATTGCTGAAGTATCCGCTGCTCGACGGCGCGCGATCATGCAGATCATCTCGACCCGCAGGAGCTAGATGTCCTCGACCGGCGCGGCCAGCAGGCGAACACGAAGCGGGCGCGAGTTGCGTCCGAGCGCCGCCGGCGTGAGCTCACCCGCCAGCACGACGCTCGCCGACGGTCTCGCCAAGACGGGTGAATACTCGATCTTCGGCCTCGCGCGCGCGGGCGAGCCGCCGGTGAGCCGCGAGCGACGCGCGAGCTTCGCGCTCATCATCTTCGCGGTGGCAACCGTCATCGCCGTACTGTACTCGCTCGAGCGCTACTTCTATCGCCGTCTCCTCGGTCAGGAAGTGTCGTTGGGACAATTGGTCCCCTCCGAGCTGGTGTTCACCTATCTGTGGGCACTGCTGACCCCGGTCGTGATGTGGATGGGACGACGCTTTCCTGTCTGGGCGGCGCACCATGGGGAGAAAGCTCGGAGTACCCTCCGAAACTGGATCGCACAGCTCGTCGCGGTTGTGTCGTTCGTCGTCATCCATGTCGCATTGTTCACGGCAGCCTCGATGGTGGTAGCCGGCGGACGATCGGCTATCCCGATCCCGCGGCTCTTCACGGGTTATCTGGCGTCGTGGTTCACGCTCGACTCGATCGTGTACTGCACCCTGCTCGCAGTCTATCACGCGGTCGTGTATTACCGCGTCTCGCAAGACCGCGCCCTTCGCGCATCGCAACTCGAGGCGCGACTCGCTCAGGCTCAGCTGCAGGTGCTCCGCATGCAGTTGCAGCCGCACTTCCTGTTCAACACCCTGCACACGATCTCGGCGCTGATGCACCGCGACGTGAAGCGCGCGGACTCGATGATCGCGGCGTTGAGCGATCTGTTGCGCATCTCGCTGAGGAGTGTCGGCGTCCAGGAAGTGGAATTGCGCGAGGAGCTCGACTTCCTGCAGCGCTATCTCGAGATCATGAGCCTGCGCTTCGGGGACCGCCTAACGGTCACGCTGGACATCGATCCCCAGATGCTCGATGCGCGAGTGCCCACGCTGGTACTGCAGCCATTGGTCGAGAACTCATTGCGTCACGGCTTCGGTGACGGAATGCGCGCCGGCCACGTGCGCGTCACCGTCGTGCCGGACGGCGAGATGCTCCGCTGCGAAGTGGTGGACAACGGGCGTGGGCTACCCCAGAACGGCGCGCGCGAGGGCGTCGGCACAAGCAACACACGCGCGCGCCTGCGACACCTGTACGGCGAACGATTCTCCCTCGAGGTCACGGCGAACCCGGGCGGTGGTGCCCGCGTGTCGCTGACGATTCCCTATCATCCACTCGAACGGACGGCGGCCGATTGATTACCGATCTCAACAAAATCCGCGTCGCGATCGTCGACGACGAAGAGCTCTCCCGTGAGCGCATGCGCACCCTGCTCGCCGAGCACAACGACATCGAGGTCGTTGCCGAATGCGCCGATGGCGCCGAGGCCCTGCGGGCCATCGACGACAAGAACCCCGACCTCGTCTTCCTCGACGTGCAGATGCCGGAAGTGGACGGCTTCGAGGTCGTCGAAGCGCTCGAGCGTGGCGACCCGGAGGCACCATCGGGCAACGGTGGAAAGGCACCAGCGATCGTCTTCGTGACGGCGCACGATGATCATGCGCTGAAGGCGTTCGAGATCCACGCGCTGGATTTCCTTCTCAAGCCCTTCGATGCAGCACGGTTCGAGAAGACCCTGTCGCGCGCGCGCCGCCACGTCCGTCAATCACGGGATACAGTCGACGCCCGTCTGCTTGCCCTCCTGGAGGATTTGCGGAGCGAGCGTCGGGGCCAGCGTCACTCGGATCGGCTGATCGTGAAATCAGGCGGCCGCGTTTTCTTCCTCCGCACGGAGGAGATCGACTGGGTCGAGGCCGCGGGCAATTACGTGCGACTTCACGCGCGCAGCGAGTCGCATCTGCTCCGCGAGAGCATGAAGAACATGGAATCCCGGCTCGAACCGAACACCTTCGTTCGAATTCACCGATCAGCGATCGTGAACATCGATCGCGTGAAGGAGCTCGAGCCGTGGTTCCATGGTGAGTACATCGTCATCATGCGCGACGGAACTCGGCTCACGGCCAGCCGAGTGTACTCCGACCGGTTGAGCGCGTTGATCGAATAGCTCGCTGCGCTGGACTTGATTCGATTCGCTCGCGCGTTGCGCTCGCTCTGCACCTATCCCCCGGGGGAAGGCTGGCCCATCCTTCCCTCGGCTCTTACGAGAGCTCGGCGCGCAGCGCCTGCTCGAGCGTCGGATGACCGAACTCGAATCCTGCGTCCAGCAGTCGCTGTGGATGGATTCGTTGACTCCCCAGCAACGTCTCGCGCCCCATCTCACCGAACAGCAGCTCCACGGCGAATGCCGGCACGATCGCCAGACTGGGTCTCCCGAGAACACGCGCGAGTGTCTTCGAGAAGTCCGCGTTAGGTATCGGGCTCGGCGCGACCAGGTTCACCGGTCCGTCGACCACCGCCGATCGCAGCAAAAACATCACTGCGCGCACCCAATCCTCGAGACCGATCCAGCTCATCCACTGCTTGCCGGATCCGACGCGACCGCCGAGGCCGAACCTGTAGGGCAAGAGCATCTTGCCGAGCGCACCTCCTCTGGGATTGAGAACTACTCCCGTACGCAGGAAGATGACGCGCGTCGAAGAGCTGGAGGCCTGGCTGCCGGCAGCCTCCCAGGCAATCGCGGTCTCGGCAAGAAACCCAACGCCCGGCGAACTCCCTTCATCCAGCTCCTCGTCCCCACGGTCACCATAGATGCCGCTGGCCGAGCCGCTGAGAAAGAATCGCGGAGGTCGCTCCAGCTGGTTGATTGTTCTCGAAAGAAGAATGGTCGATTTGATCCGGCTGTCGCGAATGGAGGCCTTCCTCGCTGCGGTCCACCGTTGAGCAATCGGCTCCCCAGCAAGATTCACGATTGCGTCGATGCCCTCGAGGGACTTCGGGTCCAGCTCCCCGCGCTCGGGATTCCAGAATACGTCCGAGCCGCTTACTCGGCCGCCTCGCTTCAGACGGCGGACATCGATGCTGGCCTTCTGAAGCTCTGTGACAAGCGCCGAGCCCAGAAATCCGGACGCTCCTGCGATCGCCACTTGCATAGCGGGCGACTCGGTCGCGCGATCAGCGGGATGGGCCATGCGGGTAAGCTAGCCCCGCCGAGCGAACAATCGCCTCAGTCCTCTTCGAGGGCGCCGCGCTCGATGAGCCGGCGAGCCAGCTCCGAGACAACGGTTGGCGAGGCGTAATAGCCGGTGAGCACGCGTCGCCGAATAAGCTCGAGCCGTAGGGAATCACTCACAGACGTGTCTCTGGCCGGCGACCGTTGGGGCGGAAACCCGAAGGTCTCATCTACGTCCGCCATCAGAAAGGGCGAGAAGCCTATCGTCATTGCAACCTCATAGCTACAGTATCGGGTGCGGCCGCCGAATCATTAGAGGCGGCCGCAAAGCCGTTGAGGACGACGATGGCGACGATTCTGTACGTCGACGACGACCCGACAATTGGATTGCTCCTGGAGGACACGCTGCTTCGCGCCGGTCATCGAGCCGTCGGAGCACGCAATGTCCCGCAGGCGCTGCAGGCTCTCTCGCATGGCGAGATCGAGCTGATCATCTCGGACTTCAAGATGCCCGGGACGACAGGCCTCGAATTCCTTGGCCTGTTGAAGGAGGAGGACTACGACATTCCGCTGATTATGGTCACAGGGTTCGCGTCGATCGAGCACGCGGTCTCGGCGATCAAGGCGGGTGCCGTCGACTACATCACCAAGCCCGTTCGACCCGAGCAGCTCGAGCACGCGGTAACGAAGGCGCTTCAGGTCGCGCGCCTGAGAAAGGAGAACGACGCCCTCCGCCAGGAAGTGATGGCGCTGCGAAATGAGCGGCAGATCATCGGCGAGAGCAACGTCATGCGTCGTCTGTTGCAGACGGTTGCGACCGCGGCTCCAACGCGCGCGACAGTTCTGCTGCAGGGTGAGTCGGGCACCGGTAAGGAGCTCGTCGCCCGCGCCATCCACGATCAGAGCGAGCGTGCCGACAGACCGTTCATCAAGCTGAACTGTGCCGCGCTCCCGGAGGGGCTCGTCGAGAGCGCTCTGTTCGGTCATGAGCGCGGCGCCTTCACCGGCGCCATCAAGCGCGTCGTCGGAGCATTCGAGCGCGCGCACGGAGGGACGTTACTCCTCGATGAGATCTCGGAAATGCGGCTCGACCTGCAGGCGAAGCTGTTGCGCGTGTTGCAGGAGCAGGAGTTCGAGCGTGTCGGCGGAACGTCACCAATCAAGGTGGACGTACGCATCGTTGCCACGACGAATCGCGACCTCGCAGCGGAAGCCGAGGCTGGTCGGTTTCGAAGAGATCTCTTCTTCCGGCTCAGCGTAATTCCTGTCCAGCTGCCGCCGCTGCGACAGCGCGCCGAAGACATACCGCTGCTCGCGTATCGGTTTGGCGCGCAGGCGGCGAACGACGCGAAAAAGGAATTCGGCGGCTTCTCCCCGGAAGCGCTCGCGCTGCTGCAGCGATATGAATGGCCCGGAAATGTGCGCGAGTTGCAGCATACGGTCGAACGGGCCGTCATTCTCGCGGGTGGACCAATGCTCCTCCCGGTGCACTTCGAGGGGCAGCGATTCGGACTCACGCAGCAGGGCGCCGGGCTCCGTGATACCGGCTATCGGCTCTCCGAACCGGTAATGAATGGGCATTCGCCCGATGGTGTCCACCAAGTGGTTCTCAGCTCATTCGACCTCGTACAGGCCGAGTCGGAGTTGATCACGCGCGCCCTCGAAGTCACTGAAGGAAATCGAACGCGTGCCGCGGAGCTGTTAGGGCTCAGCGTTCGAACGCTTCGGAACAAGCTGAACGCATTACAGAAGGCCTGACCACCGGCAGAGTTTACCCGGCAGAAATTTCCCACTAGGAAGTTTCTGCCTAGCTGGTTGGACTTGGCTCTTCGAGAGAGCGAACGGCTCTCGACGTCGGACGGCGCAGGTAAGCGTCGATGCGGCAGGAGCTTGAGTCCACAAACAGCGTTCCTCGATTCGGGGAGGATAAAGAGCTCGCTAGTTGGAGCGTGGATTGCTTTACGGTCGTGGACGGTTCGAGCAGGCCATGAGCCCAGCCTTCCCCTCCCGCTCACGAGGAGCTCGCGATGTCCCCAGCCACCCAAGTCGTCGACGGCGACCACGTAACCTCATTAACCCAGCAGCACGTCGGCCTCGTGCACCACGTGGCGAGGCAGCTCGCGCGGCGATTGCACGACAAGGTGAATCTCGACGAGCTGGTGAGCGCCGGCGCAATTGGTCTGATGCAGGCCGCCGCGACCTACGAGGCTGCGCGTGGACTCACTTTCAGCACCTATGCGGTGCCTCGCATCCGCGGCTCGATGCTCGACGAGCTTCGTCGAAGCGATCACATGTCGCGGGGCGGCCGCAAGAAGGCCCGCGCGCTGGCGAGCGCGCGTGAAGCACTGACGCATCGCCTCGGTCGTGACGCAACGTCATCGGAGGTTGCGTCGGAGCTTGGGATCAGCGTTACGACGCTCCACGAATGGGAGATGGACGTCGATAATGCGAACGAAGTGTCGCTCGACGTGGCGCCACGCGCACTGCGCGAGGACAACACGAAACAGATCACGGCGGCCGGCGCGATACCCGACGACCGATCGCCGACCGTCGAGGAGCGTCTTGGTCGAGACGAGCGGCTCGGACTCCTCGGTATTGCCATTCGTCGTCTGCGTCCACAGGAGCGGACTGTGCTCGCGCTCTACTTCTACGAGGAGCTCACGCTTCAGGAGATCGCTCAAGTGCTCGGCTTGTCCGCATCGCGCATCTCACAGATTCGCGGTGAAGCACTCGCGAGACTCCGCTCGCTGCTTGCGTCGACCTTAGACTGAGCACGTGGTTGCCAGGATGAGGCTCCGAGTCCGCATTGGACTCGGAGCCTCGTTATTTAGGTGACCTGGCGAATCAGGTGTCACCATGTAGTCGGGAACGCCAGATACTCGTCCCGGGTTGGTGGTCCGTCTGCCGCACGGCCATGCATCAGGCCGGCGTGTCGCACCCTGCCAGACTCAGGACTTCTCATGCTGCTCACGTTACTTCCAGTGGTCTTCGCGGCTGCCGTGGCCAGACCTGACACGGTACCGCCAATCGATACGTCGTCCAAGCCGCACCTATCGGTGGTGGCGACGGTAGCGGACACCCCTCGAGTTCGGCCGCGTGCGATCGAGGTGAGCGACTGGTACGGGCGTCGGCTCACCATTCATCGAACGCTGAGCTATACCGTGATTCCGGTTTTCGCCGTGCAGTGGTTCGCCGGCGAGCGGATTTACAAGCACGGTTTCGAGGCGCCGGAATGGGCGAAGACGACACATCGGGCTGGAGCGACGGCGCTCGCGGGAATCTTCACCGTCAACACGGTGACGGGAATCTGGAACCTCTGGGATTCGCGACATACACCGCAAGGGAGATCGTTACGCACGATTCACGCACTCTCGATGCTCGCCGCTGACGCCGGATTCACTTACGCCGGTGTGAAGTTGTCGAAGGATGCCGAGACCGATTTCAACAAGCGGCGGGAACACCGGACCATCGCACTTTCGTCGATGGCGCTCACCGTGGTGAGCGGACTGGCAATGAAGATCTACAACAAATAATCAGGCAGCATGCTACTCGCAGTAATGGCCCCCGCATCTTCGGGCGCACTTGCACGGCTGTTCGAGCCATGGGCGCATCTCTACGCCGATTCGAAGATCATCGCGACGATCGTGACCTTCGGCCACATCGCCTCTTTGCTGATGGCTGGTGGACTCGCGGTCGCAACGGATAGAGCAACGCTTCGCGCGCTCCGCTTGGCCGCCGAGGAACGCGGCCGGCATCTCGAGGATCTATCCGGTGTGCATCGTCTGGTCGTCGGCGGACTGACGCTGTCGGTCGCCACCGGCGTACTGCTGTTCGCCTCCGACGTCGAGACGTTCATCGGGTCGTGGATCTTCTGGTTGAAGATGGCAATGATCTGCGTGCTGCTCGTCAACGGCTATGCGATGACGAAGGCAGAGCATTCGTTGCGCGCCGACGCGGCGGAGAGCTCGCGCGCGTGGGGGAGCTTGCGGCGAACCGCGCTGACGAGCATGGGGCTGTGGTACGCCATCGCGCTGGCTGGAGTGGCGCTGATGAACGTTGCCTAATGGGCGTAAATCCAGGCAGTGAGTCGACACCAGCAGGAGCGGTAATGGGACACCAGGATGAAAACGACCAGTCGCCAGCGGAAGGGGCGGCGGGTGATTCTTGCAGCGCATGCCCGTTAGGCGAAGCGATGGCGCGACGAGCGTTCATTCGCGACGCCGCTCTCGCCGCCGCGAGCGTGCTGGCGACGTTAGGCATCGTCTCGTCGGAGGCGCGCGCGATGCCGGTGCGCCTCGCCTCGGCATTGTCGGCACACGAGGACGAGCGGACGTACCCCATTCCGAATGCCGACGGCGCGACGATCGACAAGGAAGAGTCGGTGATCGTGGTTCGCTGGCAGGGATCCGTATACGTGTTCTCCCTTGCGTGCCCCCACCAGAACACGGCGCTCAAGTGGGAGCAGCAGGAATCGCGCTTCCAGTGTCCGAAACATCACTCGAAGTACCGGCCCGACGGCTCGTTCATCGAGGGGCGCGCGACGCGCGGCATGGATCGGTTCGCGATCCGTCGCGACGGCGACAAGCTCGTCGTGGATCTGGACAAGCTCTACCAGCAGGATACCGATCTCGAGGCGTGGAAGGCTGCCGTCATTCAGGTCTGAGGGAGAGCGCGCATGTCGTGTGAGAACTGTCTAAACAGGCGGGCGTTTCTGGCGAGGAGTGCCGCTGCCGCCGCGACGGCCGCCCTCGCCGCCGGATGCGGCAATGGCGTGTTCGGGCCGCCCCTGCCGAGCAACGGCGGCGGCAGCATCCCCTCGGGCACCGTCACCATCACCGTCGCCCAGTTCCCCGAGCTCGCGACCGTGGACAAGCTTGTCCAGATCGATCTCGAGCGCGCCGTGAAGCGCACCGGTGCGAACACCTTCCTCGCCCTGTCGACAATCTGCACGCATCAGGGGTGCGACGCGGCGGTGAACACCGTCAATCAGGTCGAGTGTCCGTGCCATGGATCGCGCTTCGACAGCAACGGCACCGTGGTGAATGGGCCCGCCGCTCTGCCGTTAGCGGTCCTGCCGGCGCAATACAACTCGCAAAACGATCAGTTGACGATCGGATAAGAGGAGGGCTGGGCTCGCTTTGCTTTCGACCGTTGCTTCGCGCGGCCGGAAGCGTAGAATTGGCCTCCCCCGCGCGGGCGGTCGCGCTCGCCAGACCCTCCTCTTTCAGGAAGCTTTCGTCACGATGCTGCTCGGTGTCGCCGGTATGGTCGGAACCGGCAAGACGACTTTGTCGCGCGCTCTCGCGTCGCGCTTTGGACTCCAACTCGGATTGGAGAGCGTGGACGGCGACAATCCCTGGCTCGAGCACTTCTACGGTGAGCCAGAAGGAATGCGGACGTACGGTCTGCACCTTCAGCTGCATTTTCTGGCGACGCGGTTCGCGACCATGCGTCGCATGCGCAGCCTCGGCGGAAGCTGGATTCTGGATCGAACATGGTACGAGGACGCTGAGGTGTTTGCCCGCGGCCTCTATGAGCAACGCTACATGACCGAGGATGAGTGGGAGCTGTATGCGCGCTTATATGGTGAGCTACTCCACGCCCCAGCTGCGCGGCCGCCGCGACTCCTCATCTATCTCTACGGGCCACTGACGACGATTCTCGATCGCATTGCCGAGCGAGGCCGGCCCACCGAGCGCGAGACGAGAACAGACTACTGGATTGCGTTGCACACGCGATACGCAGATTGGATCGCTCGATTTCATCGCTGCCCCGTGCTCGCCCTCGACGTTCGCGAGTACGACATCATCAGGGACCCGGGATCGATCGAGGATATCGCTTTGCGCGTACGCGAGAATCTCGAGGGAGAAATTCCACAGCTCGAGCTCAGCGTCTAGCGACTGCCCAGCTGCATGAGCGCCGGAAAAAGTGTCGCTCTGTACCCGTGACGCCCGACACATGCCGGGCGTCTCGCGTTGGCTGAACGTCTTGATCATCCGTATATTGACGACTCAGCGACTTTGCGCCGTCCGGACCACTGGACCACGCAATGGCCTCGTATCGTATCACCCTCGGTTGGTGGCCACATGGCGGATTTGCAAGCAACTCCTGTGGATGTCGTCGGCGCAGGAGTCGCTCCGGACGGCGGCAAGTACGTCTACTGCATCATTCGAAGTGACAGACAGCGCGAGTTCGGGGCAATCGGCATTGGCGGCGGTCAGCGCGTGTATACCGTTGCATTCCACGATCTCGCCGCCGTGGTGAGCGACACTT
>Ga0207664_10003303_pt1 | contig 10729 bp, 9 predicted proteins | sample LARL83metaG_FD_184349 | JGI IMG/M metagenome (GOLD analysis project Ga0207664, IMG submission 184349) | Corn, switchgrass and miscanthus rhizosphere microbial communities from Kellogg Biological Station, Michigan, USA - LAR L8-3 metaG... | ecosystem: Host-associated > Plants > Roots >...
GGCGGCGGCGGCGAGGAGACCTGCCATTCCAGGCCGCGGGAGTGCCACGGGTTCCCGACTTCCTTCTCGCGCCAGACCATCGTGGACATGATGAAGTTGAACAGGAAGATCAGCAGCGATCCACCTAGGCAGAACGCGGAGATCGAGACCCAGTCGTTGAGCGTCTGCAGGTTCCGCGCGTACTCGAACACCCGCCGTGGCATGCCCATCATGCCGAGCGCGAACAGCGGCAGGAAGGTCGAGTTGAAGAAGATGAACATGGTCCAGAAGTGGATCTTGCCGAGCCGTTCGTTCAGCTTGATCCCCATCATCTTGGGCAGCCAGTAGTAGATGCCCGCCATGAAGGCGAAGATCAGCCCGCCCATGATCGTGTAGTGGAAGTGGGCCATGACGAAGAACGACCCGTGCTCGGTGGTGTCCGCGGGCACGTCGGAAAGGAACACCCCGGAGACGCCGCCGATCAGGAAGTTGAAGTACATCGCCAGGCAGAACAGCATCGGGACGGTGAACCTGATCTTCGCTTTCCAGAACGTCCCGAGCGCCACCAGGTAGATGAACCCGGTGGGAATCGAGATCAGCTCCGTCGTCAGCATGAACAGCGGCCGCATGTCCGGGTTGATCCCGCTGTCGAACAGGTGGTGCTGCCAGACGAAGAAGGACAGCAGGGCCACGCCGATCATGCCCGCCGCGGCCGTCCGGTAGCCGAACAGCGGCTTGCGGCACATGACCGGAAGGATCTCCGACACCACCCCAAACCCCGGCAGCGCCAGGATGTAGACCTCCGGGTGCCCGAAGAACCAGAACACGTTCTGGTAGAGGTAGCTGCTCCCGCCGAGCTGGTTGCTGAAGAACGCGGTCTGGAAGGTCCGGTCGGTGATCATCATGTACATCCCGGCCACCAGCACGGGCACGGCCAGTACCTGGAGGAAGGAAACGGTGAACATGGACCACACGAACATCGCCAGTACCTGGAGGAAGGAGACGGTGAACATGGACCACACGAACATCGGCAGCCGGCTCCAGCGCATGCCGGGCGCCCGGTAGTTGATGTAGGTCACGATGATGTTGAAGCCGGCGAGGATCATCGAGATCCCCATCAGGCCGAACGCGACCGCGTAGGAGTCCATGCCGGGGCCGGCCTGGGTGGCCAGCGGCTCGTAGCCGGTCCAGCCGGTGGGGAAGCCGCCGAGCAGGACGCCGGACAGCAGGATGATGTAGGCGGCCGGGGTCAGCCAGAACCCGATCGCCTCGATCCGCGGGAACGCCATCCGCTTCGAACCGATCATGAGCGGCGCGAAGTACTGGCCGAACGGCCCGAGCACGACCGACGACATCATCATCATCATCATGGTGCCGTGCTCGCCGACCACCATGAGATACGCGCTCGAGCTCATCAGGTGGTAGGTCGGCGACAGCAGCTCGCTCCTGATCGCCATGGCGAACAGGCCGCCGGTCAGGAAGTACGTGATCATGCCGAACAGGTACTGGATGCCCACGACCTTGTGGTCGAGGGTGTACCTGAAGTACTTCGCCAGGCCGCCGGCCGGGGCGTGCTCGATGTCCCGCAGCGGCTTCCCGAGCATTAGCCTGCCGAGGTCGTTGAACACGCCGAGGCCGGCCAGCCAGCCGACAGTGCCGAACAAGTAGCCGAGCACGATCGGCACGTCGTTGGTGTCGGACAGGGCGTTCTGCGCGTAGTCGTAGGACAGCGCGTTGCCGAGCCAGTGCCCGACGAGGTAGCCGATGATCCCGCCGATGATGCCGGTGTGCACGGCTGGCTTCATCCACCAGGGGCGCGCGCTCTCCGGACCACCCGACACGGGCTGCATCCGGCCCGCACCTGGCTGAACGTCGATGGCCATCCGGTCACCTCTTCTTCGGACTGAACGCGGTACTGGCTATCTCGGGGCAGGCCGCCGTCCGCGGCCGGGTGCCGATCATGGCGTCACCGGATCCTGTGGCGGGTAGTAGTAACCGGCCCCGCCCGTGATGCCGTCGATCTTGACGATCGAGGCCCCGAGCTGCGGGATCACGGTCGGGTCGTAGGTCGTCGCATACGGTGGCAGCTCGTTGAGGATCCCGTTGCGGGCCTGTTGGAGCTGCACGCCGCGCGCCCAGGCGTTGAACGCCCCCTGGGACACGATGTGGCCGTAGTTGTACATGGCCCCGTGCCACAGGCCGCACAGCTCGTTGCAGCGCACCGTGAAGCTGCCCAGCTGATTCTTCGTGGTGGTGAAGGCGACGTTGTCCACGCCGGGGTTCGCGTCGGCCTTCACGCCGAGCTGGTAGGCCCAGAAGCTATGGATGACATCCAGCGAAGTGACGTGGAACTCCACCGTCGTGTTCGCCGGCAGCACCAGCGTGCTGCTCTCCATCCCGCCGAACTGCGGGAAGCGGTAGGTGAAGGCCCACTGCTGGCCGATCACCTGCACCTGAAGCCGGTTCGAGGTGTTGGGCTGCCAGATCGGCGAGGGACCCTCACCGGCGCCCGCGCCGGCCGGCACGATCAGCTCGACCGTGCCGAAGACGAACAGGCCGAGCACGATGACCGCAGTGGCGCCGATCCAGGTGGCCTGGATCTTGGCGTTGCCGTGAATCGGCGGCCCGTCCTCGTCGTCGCCCTCGCGGTGGCGCCAGTTGACCAGCGCATACCCGGCGTAGATCCAGACGAACAGCATGACCGGCGCGCCCACCATCGCCAGGAACGCGATATCGAACTGCTGGTGTTCCGCGGACGAGGTCATCGTGCCGGGCGGCATGTGCGTCGAACTGCTGGTGTTCCGCGGACGAGGTCATCGTGCCGGGCGGCATGTGCGGCTTCCACACGAACCAGATGAGGATGTCGGCGATCACCGCCAGCGGCAGCCAGAGCAGGAAGATCCGCATGCCGTGCCGCGGCTCGGTGCGGGTACTGGCCGCCGGGGCCTCGGGAGTGGCCATCAGGCTCTTACCTCCATGTTGCCGGTCATGTAACCGATGGTCTGCATCGGGCCGCCGTTGCCGTCGATGAAGCCGCCGCCGCACGGGACGAAGCACTGCCAGCGGAAGATGCCGCCGTTCAGGGGTGCCTTGAAGCTGAACGTCTCCACGGCGTGGGGCCCGGATGTGCAAGGCGAGACGCTGCACAGGTTGTTGGCCGAGTCCAGCGCGTTCGGCGAGGCGACCGGGACGTAGAGGTGCAGCGCAGGGATCGCGAACGTGTGGCCGACCGTGCAGCCCGCCCAGCCGTTGATCACCGAGACGTCACGCGGCGGCGTGGCCACGCCCTTGTTGTTCACGATGCTCAGGTTCACGGTGCCGCCGATCGTGCCCTGGACCTGGCTCCAGTAGTTGTTCCGCGGCGGCGTGCAGCCGTCGTAGCCCAGGATCGTCACGTGCACCGTGCCGCCCTTGGGTATCGAGAACAGCGTGGTGTGCACCCACTGCCTGGTGCTGGGGTCCTGCACGAAATAGCTCACCCAGTCCGGCTTGCTGGAGGAATTGTTCTGCGGGTCCTCCTGCAGCACCACGTTGGTGACCCCACCGGTGGCGTTGAACGTGACCGTGGGCGGACTGGCAAGTATGTAATGCACGACGATGAATGCCGCACCGACGACCACTGCCGCGAACGCGACGAGCAGGGCCGTGATACGGACCGGCAGAGACACCAGTCACCACCTCACTTCTTCGCGCGCGCAAGCGCACACGACTGGGCCGGCCACGGTTGTCCCCTGGACCCCGGCCGGAGGTCTGTTACGAGCCTGATCTTCCGAGCATCCGTGCCCCGCCGGCAACACCACGGCGATTCAATGACGAAATTGTCATGATCATGGCATCCTGGCAGCTAACGGCGACCGGTTCAGCACGTGGCTAAACTACAGCGTGTCAACAGTCAGTTACCCAGGCAGTACATTGCCCACCCCTTGAAGACGGGCTGGGCCATCCCTCGCCAGGCCCGGACCGACCGGTTTTGGGTGCATCGGGGTGGCGAAACTGCAATGGTTTGCGAAAAGCTGGCGGACCACGGCGCCAGCGGGTTGACCAGACGCCCGCGGGCGATGGATTCTCAGGGAAGGAGCCACGCTCGCGCCCCTGTCACCGGCCCTGACCGGGCCGTCGGCACCCCCGGCGCGGGCACGGCGAAATGATGAGACTCCCATGACGACGACGATGGAGCAGACCCCAAGCCAGGGAGGACCGCGCATACTGCTCGTAGAGGACGAGCCCAGGATCCGCGACTTCATCACGCGCGCACTGGTCACGGCCGGCTACGCGGTGACCCCGGCGGGCTGCGGCACCGAGGGGCTGCGGCTTGCCCACGCCAGCGACTACGACCTGGTCATCCTGGACCTGATCATGCCGGACATCGACGGCCGCCTGGTGCTCGCCCAGGTGCTGCGGGAACGGCGCGAACAGGCCGGCGCGAACAGGCCGTCCTTGTGCTGTCCTGCCTCGCCGACGTGACCACCAAGGTGGACTGCCTGGAACTGGGCGCCCAGGACTACCTCACCAAACCCTTCTCCCTGGCCGAACTGCTGGCCCGGGTGCGGGTCAGGCTGCGCGTGGAGCCGCATACCGCCAACGAGGTGCTCAAGGCCGGGGAACTGATCCTGGACGTGGGCCGGCTGGAGGCCAACATCGGCCACGGGCCGGTGCCGCTCACCCGGCTGGAGTTCCTGCTGCTGCGGGAACTGCTGGAGCACGCGGGCCAGTCGGTGGGCAAGGGCCAGCTGCTCGCGTCGGTCTGGGGCTACGACTTCGACCCCGGCTCCAACGTGGTGGACGTGTGTGTCCGGCGGCTCCGGTCCAAGCTGGGCTTCGAACTGATCAAGACGGTACGTGGTGAGGGCTATCAGCTCGCATCGTGACAGCCCGCTCCCCCGGCATCCGGCCCACACCTGGCCGTCGCCGTGGCCGTGGCACATGCGTATGCACTGGCCGCACCGCCCGCCAGGGCTGCGCTGGCCGCTGCACCGGCCCCGCTTCCAGCACAGGCGGATCGCCTGGGTGGACGTGGCCTGGGTGGCCTTCTCCCTGGTCAACCTCGCGGCGATCGTGATCTTCCGGGACTGGGAGACGGTCCCCTTCCACTTCATCTGGATCAGCCTGACGCTGCTTTACGGGTTCCGGGTCTGGTCCACCCGGCCGACCGCCTGGGTGCTCGCGGTGGTCATGATCACCACCGGCGCGGCGATCGGCTGGGACGTCTACCAGGGCGCCCAGACGGTCGACGAGCTGAACGAGGTCCCGCTGATGGCGGCCATGTTCTGGATGATGGTCTGGCACGCGCAGCGCAGGCTGGCCGCCGACAACGAACGGGATCTGGTCAGCGAGGAGAACGCCCGGCTGCTGACCACCCAGCGGCGTTTCCTCCAGGACGCCTCGCACCAGCTCCGCACGCCCATCACGATCGCGCTCGGCCACGCCGAGCTGCTCGCCGGCGACCTGGCCGGGCGCCCGGAGGCACGGGACATCGAGGTGGTCGTGGGCGAGCTGACCAGGCTGCGCCGCCTCGGGGAACGGCTGCTGATGATTGCCGCGTCGGAGGATCCGGACTTCCTGCGCCCCGAGCCGGTGGCGCTGGACCGCTTCACCCTGGAGTCGTTCCGCAAGTGGCTGCCCACCTCGGCGCGGCGCTGGACGCTCGGGCGCCTGGACCCGGTGCTGGTCACCGCCGACAGGGAACGGCTGGGCCTGGCCCTGGACGCGCTGCTGGAGAACGCGGTACGGCACACAACCACGGGCGAGGAGATCCGGCTCTCGGTGCTGCGTGACCACGACGGCCAGACCGCCCGTATGATCGTCGCGGACAGCGGTGAAGGGATTGCGCCCGCCGAACTTGACCGGATCTTCGACCGGTTCCGCTCCGGCTCCGCGCTGTCGGGCACCCGGGGCACGGGCCTGGGCCTCGCGCTGGTGCGGGCGGTGGCCCGCGCGCACGGCGGTGAGGTGCGGGTGCGCAGCACCCCGGGCGAGGGCAGCGAGTTCGAGGTGGTGCTGCCGGTCCAGTCGCCGGCCGAGGAGGCCTCCGGTGCGGCCGTGAAGGGGGATGGGGAGGCGGGTGGGGCGCCAGAGGCCAGGCCTGCGCTGCAAGCCGGTGGTGTTTGGGCGCCGGGACGAACGACCGTGGAGGAGCTTTGACCCCGGAACCAGGTGCGGCACCCGAACCAGGTGCGGCGTCACCGGGTCCAGGTATGCCGCAGGGCGCAGGCGCGCCGGGGGAACCGGGTGCGTCGCCCGGCCCAGGCGCGCCGCCGGCCCCGGCGGTGCCCGGCTGGCGCGGACGGATCCAGGTGCTGCGCCGCCCCCGGGTGCTCGTGCCGTCCGCGATCGCCCTGGTCGTCATCGTGGCGCTCGCCGTGGCCGGGGCCACGGTGGGCACCGGCTCGGCCGCGCCGCACAGCCTGGGCAAGGCCAGGAACTTCAGCCTCTCCGTGCTCGGCCACCCCGGCCAGCAGATCTCGCTGCGGTCCATGGCCGGCCGGCCGGTCATCGTGAACTTCTTCGCCTCCTGGTGCGAGCCGTGCCAGCGGGAGACGCCGCTGATCGCCCGGTTCTACCGGGACAACGGGGGCCGCCCCGCGATCATCGGCGTGGACGTCAACGACTCGGCGTCCAAGGCCATGAACTTCGTGCACAAGAGCGGCGTGACCTACCCGGTGGTCGCCGACCCGATGCCGATGAAGGCCGCGATCGCCTACAACCTGCCCGGGCTGCCGGCCACCTTCTTCCTCAACGCGCGCCACATCATCGTGAAACGCGTCTATGGGCCGGTCACGCAGGCGGCCCTGACCAGCGGCGCCCGCCTGATGGCCGGGAAGACCGGCTGATAAGGAGGCGCGCCATGCAAAGCCCGCCACGCGCGGATCCGCCGTACGTCCCGATCCGCCACACCGCCTGGCCGGTCCGCAGGACCCCGCGATGGTGGTTCGCGGCCGGTGCGGCCGTCGTGGTCGCGGGTGTGCTGGTCGGGATCGCGGTGCATCCGTCCAAGGCGCAGCGCGCCGGCGACCTGAACGGCTTCCTGACCGACATGAAGACCGACATCCAGTCGTGCGCGGGCGGCGAGACCGACATCCAGTCGTGCGGGGGCGGCGTGCGGGACTCGCTCACCGCGCTGCGCGCGATCAACGCCGGCACCGAGAACGACGTCCACACCGCGATCGGCATCGCCACCTACGGGGCTAACAACTGCTCCCCGGCCAACAACATGCTGCTCGACGACCTGGTCGGGTATCAGGTCCAGGAGTCGCTGTCCTCGTTCCGCCTGGACCGGGTGGTCTACGGCCTGGTGGACTGGGCCACCCCGGACGCGTGGCGGGTGCAGAACGACGTGGCCGCCATCCTGCGCGCGCAGGGCGCGGCCCGCGCCGCCGCCACCACCAAGCTGAACAGCGACCTGAAGGTCCTGGACGCCCAGCGCGCCTACCTGGACAAGATCATGATGGCCGCGATCACGGCAACCGGTGCGAGCGGCAGGCCGCCCCCGCTTCCTGGCTGACCCGGGCCGGCTCAGCCGAGGCCGATGTCCTCCAGGGCCATGGTGAACGCGGTTTCCCAGGTGGCGGCGAACCGGGCGGCGCCGGGTGACGGCGGCTTCACCCGGTCCAGCGCGGCCAACGCACACCGGACCATCTCCGCGGGCCGGGACGATGCCACGTCCGCGTTGCCAAGCTCCAGTTCGTGCTGGAGGTTGTCGCGGCCGTGCCCCTGCACCACGTCGAGCAGCAGCAGCGAACGGCCGACCGTGCGCGCCTCCGCGCACGTGTCCCCGGAACTGGTGATGACCAGGTCCGCGGCGGCCATCAGCGCCGGGATCTCCTCGGTGTAGCCGAACACGTGCAGCCGGGACCGGTGCCGCGCGGCCGCGCGCAGCCGGGTCTCCAGCTTCACGTTGCGCCCGGCGACCGCCAGCACATGCACCCCCGCGTCGGCGAGCGCGGCCGCGGCGGCCGCGATCGGGCCCAGGCCCCAGGCACCGGACATGAGCAGTACGGCGCGCTCGTCCACGGGCAGTCCGAGAGCCATCCTGGCCTGCTCCTGGGTCGGCGGGTCGTAGAACCCCGGGCGCACCGGCGACTCGACGACCCTGACCCGCGCCCTGGGCTGGTACCTGCGCACCGCGGCCTCGGCCACCGCCGAGGTGACCAGGTACAGGTCCACGTTGGGCTGGACCCAGATGCGGTGCGGCGTGACGTCGCTGCACAGCACCACGTGGCTCATGCCCGGGTAGCGGTCGGCGAGCACGCTCACCGCGGAAGCGGCGGTGGCGAACACCGATATGGCCAGGTCGGCGGGATGCGTGTCCAGGTAGTCGCGCAGCCGCGGCACCAGTTGCCGCCGTGCCCCGGCGTCGGCCAGCAGCGCCAGCCTGCTCCCCGGGCGCAGCGCGGCGAAGTGGAACGCGTCGAACACGCCGGGCGTGGCCAGCATGGTGCGGAACACCGCCTCCCCGGCGGACCCGCCCCGGGGGCCGAGCAACTGCATGGCGTCCAGGGTCCGCGTATCCCAGCCCCGGGCCGTCAGCGAGGTGGCACACGCCCTGGCGTGCATCTCGTGCCCGGCGCCGAGCGAGCCGGACAGTAGCAATGCCCGCCGCGTCATCACTTGGCCTCCCTCGCGGGCGGTCGGCCCTGGGGGGCCTCCCTGGCTTCGGGAGGCATGGGGGTCCGAGGGCTTGCCCCCGGGACCAGCAGAGTCTCGCCGCCGGGACGCAGCGCGGAGCGATGCGGCGTTCGGCCCGGCGGCTGCGGCGTGACACTACCGCTGGCCAGCAAAGGATTTCTCATGGCGCATCCCCGGCCGGCTCCGGGCCGGGCTCGGCGCCCGTGGCCCCGGCCTGGCGGAGCCAGTCCAGGTAGCGCCGGACCCCGGTCACGAACGGGGTGACCGGCGCCCAGTCGAGCAGCTCTTTTGCCGCCCGGTGCTCTTTTGCCGCCCGGTTGGACACGCTGACGCCTTGGTAATCGGCATCGCGGGCCGGAGCGTAATGCACCGGAACACGCCCAATGAGCTCCTGCACCGTGTCGGCTATTTCGCGGACAGAAACCGGCGTCCCGCCCTCCAGCGCCAGCACCTGCCCCGCCGCCGCCGGGGCGAGCGCACGTACGTGCGCGTCGGCCAGGTCCTCCACGTACACGTAGTTGCGCTGCTGCTCGCCGGTGCCCGCGATGGTGAGGGGCCTGGATTCGAGCACCGCCTGGACGAACCGGGCGACCACGAGTTCCTCGCGCATCCGCGGCCCGTAGGGGATGCCGTAGCGCAGGATGGTGAACTCCTGCCCGTACATCTCCTTATAGCTGTGCACGAGCAGTTCCGCCGCGAGCTTGGTGGACACGTACACGTGCCCGGCGCTGTGCAGGTCGACGGGGAAGTCCTCGGCCAGCTCACCAGTGCCGTGCGCCGCCCCGTACACCCACACCGTGCTGGCCAGGATCACCCGGCCGCAGCGGTGGTGCCTGGCCGCGTCAAGGACCCGGGCCGTGCCCTCCACGTTGAGCCGGACCGCCCACACCGGGTCGGCCGCGACCTCGTTGACGTTGGACGCCCCGGCCAGGTGGAACACCGCGGCGCAGTCGGCCACGGCCGCACCGAGCCCCGCCTGGTCGAACAGGTCCACCTCAAGGTACGTGGCATCCGGGTTGCGCCACCGCGGCTGCACGTCGATGATCCGCACGTCGTGGCCGGCTCGCACGAGCCGGTCCACCACGTGGGAGCCGATGAAGCCCCCACCTCCAGTTACGGCTAGCTGCACGACCGCCCTTTCTCGTGTGCCTCACCGGCCCGTCCCATACGGCCGGCACCCTGGGCTGCCCGGTCAACGCCCCGGGCAGCGTGCCTCCCGGAGCTATCCGCCCGGGAGCGTCTCGTGCACCGCGGCGATGGCGGTCAGCACCTCGTCGACCTCCGCGTCGCTCATGTCGGAATGGACCGGCAGGCAGACGTGCCTGGCAGCGATCTCCTCGGCCACGGGCAGCGACGGACCAGCGTAGTCCGCGAGCACCGGCTGACGGTTGAGCGGCAGGTCGTAGACCTCGCCGGAGAGCCGGACCCCGAACCGATCACGCAGCTCCTGCTTGACGGCGGCCCGGTCGGTGCCGGGCGGCAGCAGCACGATGTATTTGTAGATGTTGCCGCGGCTGCCTGGCGCCTCGGCCAGCGGGGTGAGCCCGTCCAGTACGGCCAGTGCCTTGTCGTAGGCGGCGGCGACCTCGCGGCGGCGGGTGATGAACTCCTCCATCCGGCGCAGGTGCACAAGGCCGGTCACCGCGTGCAGTTCGCTCATCCGCCAGGCCGAACCGAGGCGCACGTGATGGTTGGCGGTGAAAGCGCCCTTGCCCTGGTCACGGTAGATCTTCGCCTCCTCCGCGACGTGCTCGGAGGCGCTCACCAGCATGCCGCCCTCCCCGCTGGTCACCACCTTGGTCGGATAGAAGGAGAACGCACCGCTGGCCCCGAACGAGCCCGCGAACCGGCCGTCCAGCGTGGACCCGTGCGCGTGCGCGGCGTCCTCGATCAGCGCGATCCCCCGCTCGTCGCACAGTTCCCGCACCCCGATGATGTCCGGGCTGATCATGCCGCCGATGTGGACGTGCACGACCGCGGCGGTGCCCGGGGTCAGCGCGGCCGCGAGAGTGTCCCGGCTGAGCGCGAGCGTGCCCAGTTCCACGTCGGCGAACACCGGGCGCCCGCCCGCCTGGAGCACCGCGGCGGCCGTGGCGTAGAAGGTGTTCGCAGGCACCACCACGTC
>Ga0207664_10003304_pt1 | contig 10728 bp, 8 predicted proteins | sample LARL83metaG_FD_184349 | JGI IMG/M metagenome (GOLD analysis project Ga0207664, IMG submission 184349) | Corn, switchgrass and miscanthus rhizosphere microbial communities from Kellogg Biological Station, Michigan, USA - LAR L8-3 metaG... | ecosystem: Host-associated > Plants > Roots >...
GCGCAGCAGATTTCAAAAATTCGAAGGCCAGGGCGCGTATGTTGCCAAAAGAGTCGGGATCGTTTTCAAATCCACCGATTAATACGTAATGTTCGGCAGCCAAATAGGAATCCCGGCTCTCTTCCATAAAAATGAACTGATGAAGGAAGATTTGGTAGTCTGCGTCGGGTTGCTCTCCGAAAAACGATCGTCGCATTGTGGACAACGTCTCACGTTCAATTTCCCGCAACACCCTAAATAATTCCTGTCCCGCCTGGCGGAGTATGCGCTTCTTTGCAATTTGAAAGGCTGCCACGGTCTCACGGTATTCGAGCGCCTTCTGCTGGCGCACCCCCTCATAGCCTTTGAGAGTTCCCCGGCAGCGTTCCAAAGCCTTCGTATACTGTGCGCTAAGTTCTCCCCGCAGGAACTTTAGGATTGAGGCCCGCGCTAGAAGATCGATAACGGGATTACGTTCCGCTTTTGCGTGATTGAGCGCCGACTTGTGCAATTCCAGGAGGAGGGGTTTTAAGTCTGGAGTCTTTTTAGCACCTCCAGGAACGAATTTCGCAAACATACTCCTGGATGACGACGGCTCAGCCAGTGTGAGGCTCTCAATATTCCCGTACTTCGCAATCAATTTCGCGATGTGGGTGCCGGCAACCTTAGTGAACTCCGGGCTTAACCACACGTCATGCCGGACATTGTCGATGCCGAGCTGCAGAGTCTCCAGAGAGAGTGCCGGGGTATAGCTAATCAGTCTCAGGGGTGGTGAGTCCGCTGACGGCCCAAGCTTGAGAATTGGAATACGAGGCATATTCTGGGCTTGTGCAGGCCCGCGACACGCCTATTCGCAGTGTTGGGCACACAACGACGCCGAAATCAGCGTACTACGTTCCGGCGAGTTGTCAGATATTACTCAAGTTATTGGGACCTGAGCGACTGCACTGAGGGACCTGTACGTCCGGTTCAGATCTGACAGGGTTGCGAGATCCTACTATTGCCTGGTATCGAGCGGATGCTGCGTTTTCTCGTAGAATTCGTTTTGTAGGCGCAAGCTATTCTGGTCGGCCTTGACCGCGCGAATGACCTTAGCGACCGAATCTATCCACCAGTCCATTTGAAATTTGCCTAGTTCCCGAGTGGCGAGCGAACCGTTGCCGGAATAGTGATCGGGGAATCGAGCGTACCACCAGATACCGGTGTACACGCCATCCGGCAAGTCGATGTGGTGCTGATCGGCGCCGGATTCACTTGCAGCCCGATCCAGATGAACCAGGTCAGGCCGCGAGATCATCATTTTGGAAGTCTCGCTCTCGCCGGCATGCATATCGAGAGTATCTTTTTTTTCTGGCCCTCCGGTTGACGGTGTTCGCTCGTCGAAGACATAGACCACATAATCGTGCCGCTTCTCCAACTGGCTCTGGGCGAAAAACGGCAGGAGGTGCTCATTACCGCCGTGGCCGTTCACAATGACGATCTTCTTGCAACCATTGCGGGCCATCTCATCGGTGGTCTCCTGCAGGAGTTCAAGTTGCAAGTGAGAGCTGTAAGCCACAGTCCCCGGCTCGTGTCGAGCCTCGAAGATCTGCCCGAAATAATATTCAGGAAAAACCACCGTGTACTCCTTTTCGGCTGCGTGAAGGGCAGCATAACGAACATCCAGAAGGTCGGTCCCCAGCGGAAGGTGTGCGCCATGCTTCTCAAGGATTCCGAACGGGAGCACACATGTCCCTTCAGAGCGCTCGATTGCCTTGGCAAAATCAGGCGCAGTCAGTTCTTCCCAATGGGTTGAGAGTTTCTCTTGAGAATACGCGAACAATGAGATGGAGATAAAGATGATTGACTGCAGGAATGGTCGTGTCATCGATGGGCCCTCAGCTCGGGAATTTTAGCACCCCAGAGCAATCCGGGACTCGCAGAAAGTGGCTGATTGCGGCAGTTACCGTGGTTACCAGCCGGCTCCCGGAATTCGAGTTAGGATTCATGCAAGGATTGTCTAATACGCGACTCTGCGGCGCAAATTTCGCAGAGCCCGTTTCTGAACACCAGGGGGACCCGTGAAGAAGCTGAAATTTATCGTTTCGCTGACCACTCGCGACAATGATTACCAGATGGAACAAGCGACGGATGCCGAGGAGGCGGCGAAGCGATTCGGGGTTGAAGTCCAGATTCTCTACGCGGAAAACGACGCGATCTTGCAGAGCCAGCAGCTGCTCAAAATCATTCAGTCAAACACTGAAGCTCACCCGGACGGAATTATCTTTGAGCCAGTTGGTGGAACCGCCATGCCGCAAGTCGCCAGGGCAGCCGCAGCTGCGGGTATTGGCTGGGTGGTCCTGAACCGCGAAGTGGAATACATCTCTGAATTGCGCAGCACCTACAAGATACCGATTTTTTCGATCAGCTCTGACCATGAAGAGATCGGACGAATTCAGGGAAACCAGATATCGGCTTTGCTTCCAAACAAGAGCGGGGCGGTGCTGGTGATTCAGGGGCCGGCGGAGAGTCTTGCCGCCAGACAGCGTACCTCGGGAATGTATGAGAGCAAACCCGCGGACGTGCAGGTGAAGCTGATGAAAGCCCACTGGACAGAAGCCAGCTCATACAAGGCGCTCACCTCCTGGCTGAAGCTTTCCACCTCACAACAGGCGCTCATCGACGTGATTGCCGCACATGACGATTCGATGGCGATTGGCGCACGCAAGGCATTTCAGGAACTCACCGATGCGAACTTGCGTTCTCGCTGGTTGAAAGTACCGTTTCTTGGAATCGATGGCGTCCGTAAGACCGGTCAGTCATGGGTGCAACAGGGTCTACTCCACGCTACGATCATCGTTCCGACAAACACCGGAAAAGCAATTGAAATGCTTATACAGGCTCTGAACACGGGTACGCTGCCAGCCGCGAAGACCCTCACGGTTCCGAGATCTTTCCCCGCGATCGAGGAGCTGTCAAAGAGGCCGCTACAAAAAATCCAGGCGGCGAGAACATTTTAGGGTCTCCGATTTTTTGTTTCGTGGCCTGGTCCTGCCTCATTCAACCCGCCGGCGCCTGGAATCGAGATCGCCGGCACTCTTCTTGCGCCTCAGAATGCTTGCGTACTCTGCTTTTCGGAGCTAGGATTCGGCACGCAAGTCAGGAGGTAATCCCATGACATACAAGCGAGGCTGGATTCTAACAGTCTTCACCATGCTGACAGTGATTTTGCTTATTGAACCGATCCACTCGCAGGTCGAGACCATCGTGATCCCGGCGGGAACGCCAGAGGACAATGATCTGAACACGATTGCCAATGAACAAGATGCGCAGAAAAAAGTCCCGATGTACCAGGATTTTCTGCAGAAGTACGCGTCCAATCAAGCGGCAGTTGCTTATGCGAACTGGCAGCTCTCCCAGTACTACCAGACTACGGGAGACCTGCAGAAGGCACTCGAATACGGAGAGAAAGCGGTCGCCGGATCTCCCCGCAATCTGGACATCCTGACTTCGCAGGTCACTATCGCGCAGCAGCTTAAAGACAACGCGAGGATGTTTAACTACTCTATCCAAGGCGGCGAGGCCTTTGACTCCATTGAGAAACAACCGAAGCCTGCCGACACGACTGACGAGCAGTTTGCCTCGGTGATTGCTTCACAAAAGGACGCAAACAAGAATTCGTATGCATTCTTCGAAGGCACGGCCTTTAATGCGATTGCGGCTGAGACTGACTCGAAGACGCGCATGGATTACATCGACAAATTCACGGCTACCTTTCCGAAATCGAAGATGGACGAGCAGTTGACCTCGTATGCGATGCTTAGCCTTTCTGAACTCAAGGACAATCACCGGCTGGTTGATTATGCAGAAAAGGCGCTGGCGGCGAATCCTAATAATTTGCCCGCGCTCCTTCTGCTCGCGAACACCTACGTCGAGAGCTCCGAGCCCGGCGCATTAGCCAAGGCGGTAAGCTATGCGCAGAAGGCGATTTTGGCCGCGAAGGCGGACGATACCGCGGCAGAGAAATCGCAAAAGATTTCGGCGGGCGTGGGGCACTCAGTTATGGGACGGGCCTACGCCAAGCAGCAGAAGACCCTGCCCTCCATCGGCGAATTGAAGTCGGCGACCACGTTGCTCAAGGGAAACGACGAACAGCAATACGCGGTTGCGGCCTACTACCTGGGTTGGGATTACGCGAAGGTCAACAAACTCACGGAAGCAAGAGCAATACTGAATGACGCGGCTACGATTCCGGGGCCGGTGCAGCAACCCGCCAAGGATTTGCTAATCAAAGTAAACACAGCGCGCGCTGCAGGAAAATAGAAGTTTACTTGCGCGCTAGTTCGTCGGAGAGCAGACGCGCTTTATGCGCCAGGGTCTGAGCGCGGTTTGTGTCGGCGGAGGCCGCTGCAGCCTTTGCCTGGCGCATGTAGGTGTGAATCTCCTCGACCATGCTCTGCTGAGCCGGAGTAAGGTGACGGCCTGCAACTCGCTTGAGATTGGCATCGGTGGCGGCCAACAAATTGGCCGTGCTTGCCCGCTGGTGCTGCGCCTGGGCTGGACTGGTGGCGGGAGCAAGTTGCGCGGAGCCCTCCTTCGCGCCGCCATTTCGAACCACTACCTTGCCATGCTCGCTAGCCGATTTATGTGCCGCCAGCTTTTTACGACTTCTAATGCCAGTTCTGGCAGCCTTATGGGTCCTGTGCTTCAGCACCGGAGGTACCGGCGCTGGGCTCGGCTCGTGGACGGGCGAATGATTGGCAGGCGGCGGGTTTTGAGGTTGATTCTGAGGAGCGGATGGAATCGGTGAGGTCGTCGCGGGCTGCTCTGGATTCGGAGCCTGCGCCTTCGGCGGTCCCTGGTCTTGGGGTACCGATAACGACGAAGCGGAGTCACTGCATAAGAGCAGCGCAACGAATGTCAGGGGAAAAGCGCGAAATTTCATATCGGGTCTCTACCGCGGGTTTAGGTCCGGGCCGTGGCTTCCTCCAGTGATGGGAAGCGGGTTTCGGCTAATGGCAGGCGCAAGCGAAATGTGGTTCCCTTCCCTTCCTGCGATTCAAAATCGACAGATCCATAGTGCCACATCATGATCTGGTAAGTCTGGGCGAGTCCGATTCCACTGCCAGCTTTCTTGGTGGTGAAATACAACTCGAAAATCTTGTCTTGCACAGAGGTAGGAATGCCAGTGCCTTGATCGCGGACTTCGGTGATTACCGCGTCTTCGTTCCGATGCGCGGCGATGGCGAGAGTGCCGCCACTGGGCATAGACTGAACGCCGTTCAGGACAACATTCAGGATCGCTTGCTTAATAAAGTCGGCATCGACTTTGACCGGAATGGGATCGGGTGGCAGTTCTCGGACCAGCGTCACCCCGTGCTGCTCGGCATCGGGAGCAGCAAGTAATGCGACTTCTTCCAGGACTGACCTCAGGTCAGTCTCCTCCAAGTGCAGGTCGCGCGGCCGAGTGAAATCGACCAAGATTTGCACGACGCGATCGAGGCGGTGGATCTCGCTGTCGATGATGTCCACGTGGCGGCTGGTCGCGGGATCTACGTCCTGCAATTTGTTGCGTAGAAGTTGCAAGTGCAGAACTATGGCGTTGATAGGGTTCTTCACCTCATGGGCAACGCCGCGAGTCACGCGGCCGCTGGCAGAAATACGGCGTGACAGTTCGATCTCATCTTCGATGCGACGGACGGACTCGGCATCGCGCATAGTCAATAGCGCGCCGATCTGCGTGCCTTTCTCCTGGATAAAATCCAGAGAAACCTGGACGCGGCGGCCGTTTGAGGCCTCAATCTCGCGCTGCGCGACATTATGGCGAAGGCGGAAAGCGTCGAGCATTAACGATCCCAGCGAAGATTCACCCGAGAAGATTTCATTCGCCGTTCGCCCGAGAAGTTCGCGACGCGAACGCCCAAGGAAACTTTCAATCGCGGCACTGACCAGCACCACACGCGAATCCCGGGTGAACAGCATCAAGCCGTCCTGCAGGCTAGACATGATCTGGTCGACATTGCTTTTGAGAGCGGAAAAAATCTCACGGGTGTCGCGCATCTGCCGGCCCAGAGTAGCGATTTTCATACTGACCTGGCCGTACTCGTCGCGGCCACCGTCTTGCGCATTTAGACCGTTCCCGTCCGCTTCCGCCATGCTGTCCAAGCTGCGGTTGATGTGTTCCAAAGGTCCGAGCGCAATGTGCGACAACAGCGCAGCCAGCATCAGCGAGCACAGCACAGCGACCGCTGAAAGAGTCAGGGCGCGCTGCAAGCGGGGCGTGAGCTCATTCCGAAGAAAAAGAGTGGAGACTCCAACGTGAATGCTGCCGAACATCTCACCATTCAGCAGCAAAGGGATGTGAACGTCGTACACGGTGGGCGGGTGGTAAACCAACCTGAGTTTCCGGCGAAAACCGGCACTCTGCAGGGTTGAGAAATCCGGCCGGTCTTCGATTTTTTTCCCGACTAAATTAGGGTCCGTATCAAGCAGGGCTTTGCCATCCGCGTCAAGGATGGCGGCATCGTAGATCGGCCAGCTCGCTACCACCGATTCCAGCATGGTATTCAGGTCGCGATCGGTCCCGAGATAATAGGCAATGCCGCGACGCAGGGCTTCGGGATTGCTGGTGTCGATTCGAGTACTGCTCAAGTCAGGGGCTGCATTGCTGGCGAGAAAGGCAAGCTGAGAGGTCAGGAATGCGGCCGTATCATGCGCGGTGTTTATCCCCTGCCGCAGAATTTGTGAAATGTAGAGGTATGAGGCGCCGGTAACGAGCGCAGCCACCATGAACGTGATGGCGAGAACGATTTGTGTCCTGCGGCGCATGAGATCTGCCGTCGATCACCGGTCGCCAGCATTCTAAGCCGACGCCTGTAATCTGCTACGGCTCTTTCACTTCCTCGGCTTCTTCCCTGTCCTCTTTTTCTTCCTTCTCTTCTTTTTCAGCGCGACCAGCGCCATCCGGCCCCGAGCTGCCATATTCCTTCAGCTTGTTATGCAATGTCTTGAGACTAATACCCAGAATTTCCGCGGCGCGGGTCTTGTTGTTGTTGGTGGATTCCAAAGTTTTAAGAATCAGGAGGCGTTCAGCTTCGCCTACGGTAGTTCCCACGCCCACACGGATAGAATCAGCATCGTCAGCTGAAGTGCGCAGCGGCGCGTGCCGAAGCCGGGCGGGAGGTGCTTGGTTTCGATCACCGGCCCTTCGCAAACAATGACGGCACGCTCCAATGTGTTGCGCAGCTCACGAACATTTCCGGGCCAAGTGTAGTTTTTGAAAGCATTGAGCACGGCTTCGCTGACCGTCGCAACGCGCCGACCGTGCTTGGCGCTCATGTCCGCCAGCAGGGTCTGCACCAGGTCCTGAATATCTTCGCGATGTTCACGAAGGACAGGCATGTGAATGTTAAAGACATTCAGGCGGTAATAGAGATCATTCCGCAACTCCCCGCGGGCCACGGCTTCGTCAGGAACTTTGTTGGTGGCTGCCAGCACGCGTACATCGACGGTGGTTTCCGACTTACTTCCCAGCCGGCGCAGCTTGCGGTCTTCGAGCACGCGCAACAGCTTGGCCTGCGTCGCGATAGGCATTTCGCCGATCTCATCGAGCAACAGCGTCCCACCTTCTGCGAGTTCAAAACATCCAGTGCGACGCTCCAGCGCGCCGGTGAACGCTCCCTTCTCATGACCAAATATCTCGCTTTCGATGAGTGTTTCTGGAATGGCCGCGCAATTTATAGCGACAAACGGTTTCGGACGCCTGGGGCTGAGCTCGTGAATGGTCCGCGCAACCAGCTCCTTGCCGGTCCCACTCGCGCCGGTGATAAGAACGGATGCCGTGCTGGGCGCGACCATTTCGATCAGCCTGAAGATCTCCTGCATTTTCTTGGAAGGGCCGATCAGAGATCCCAGCGAGCCCGCGTCCCGCAGCTTGCGGCGAGTTGCCTCGAGTTCAACTCGGGTACCGAGCAGGGCTGAGGCATTCTGTAGGATGGTACGCAGCCGGCTGGTGTCGATCGGCTTAGCGACGTAATCGTATGCTCCGATGCGCATCGCCTGCACCGCGCTGTCGATGCTGCCTTGCGCCGTCACTACAATGACCGCGATGGTCTGGCCGTCGCCGGAAATTTTTTCCAGTAGTTCCAGGCCGCCAAGCCGCGGCATCTTTAAATCCGTAATGACGATATGAGGCGACCACGATCCGACCTTCTCGTAGCCTTCCACGCCGTCGCGCGCGGTTTCTGCGCTATAGCCCCAGGACGAGACCAGTTCGGCCAGGCCGGTGCGTTCGTTCTCCTCATCTTCTACGATCAGTACTTTTTCCTGGCTCATGGTCAACATTCATTATTCAAGGTAGGGCCTGGGCTCGCAAGCGGCAAGCGTAATTTCGCCACTCGTCAGGGCAAAACGGCCTAACTGCCATAATTTAGTATGGATGCACAAAACATGCCTGAGTCTCCATTTGGGGTGCCGAAGACCAATCTTCGCGATTGGCGGAGCTTATCGCCGGCACCGATGATCGCACCAAGGAGATTCCCCTGCGCCGTGATGTTCGATCCCTGGGCGTGCTGCTGGGCAGAGTTTTGGTTGAACAGGCAGGTGAGCCGGTTTTTAAAACCGTGGAGCAATTACGGCGGCTGCTGATCCAATCGCGGGCACATTCGGCCCGTTCGCAACCCGGCACGGAAGAAATGGAACAAGCAGGGGGTATTGTCCAGGCCCTGAGCATTCAGGAAGCCTACAGGGTCACAAAAGCATTCGCGATTTACTTTGAACTGACAAACCTGGCAGAAACCAACCACCGCAAGCGCAGGCGCAGGGCTGGAAAGCTCAATCCCAATCAATCCCCGCTTGCGGGGTCATTCCGCGGAACTTTAAGCAGAATGCGTGACGCCGGGATGAGCGGGGACGAGGCGCTGGCCGCGTTGCGCCAGGTAAAAGTTGTTCCGGTTTTCACTGCACATCCCACCGAGGTTGCGCGCCGGACGGTGCTAACCAAGCGACGAGGTATTGCAAAATGCCTCGAAATGCTCGATCGACTGCCGATGCCGGCATCCGAAGCCCTGGAGATGGAGAACGCCATTGCCGCCGAGATCACGGCGCTTTGGCAGACCGACGAAGTGCGCGTGGAAAAGCCCCAGGTCACGGATGAAATCCGCATGGGGCTCGACCACTATCCAATGTCGATTTTTGAAAGCGTGCCGCGCCTCTACACGGAAATTCGCGATTCTTTCAAGGACATTTTTGGAATCGAATTGTGCGCGGAGCACGTGCCGCAGGTCCTATCGTTCGGCTCATGGATTGGAGGCGACCGCGACGGCAATCCGTTTGTGACCACGGAAACTACGCGAGAGGCCCTGGAACGTGCACGAAATACGGTCCTGGCACACTACGCTGCGGAAATCGAACACATTCAGGAGCAGTTAAGCTCCTCTTTCCGCCAGGTTCTGGTTTCGAAAGAATTTCAGCAGAGACTCGCGGAATATTCGAAACGCATGGGAGAGGAACCGGCGCGACTGGGGCGAATCTCTCCTACTGAACTTTACCGGCGCTTTTTGGCGTTCGTGACGGTACGGCTGCGGCACACGCGCGAGGCGAATGTAAATGGGTACGTTTCGGCGCATGAATTCCAAAACGACCTGGACCTCCTTTATAGAAGTTTGGTTGAAAACCACGGCCAGAATTTGGCGCGGCTCCTTCTTGATCCATTGTTGCGTAAGTTGCGCACCTTCGGGTTTCATTTGGCAACACTCGATATACGCCAACACGCGCAGGTGCATCGTGAGGCGCGCGACTCAGCCTCCGCAGTGCCAGCAAAGTCGGAAACGATCGATCTTTTTCGACACATCGCCAAGTGGAAGAAAGTCTTCCCCGCGGTCGCGATTCGAAATTACATCATCAGCGGTGTCGAATCGGAGACTGACATCGATGCTGTGATCAGACCAGCACGGCTGGCTGGCATTGAAATGGCATCATCTGGCGAAGACCCCGGATTGATGCCGGTGCCGCTGTTTGAGTCCATTCGGTCGCTGCGCTCGTCGGCGGAAATTATGGAGCGAGTATGGTGCAACCCGGATTACCGCCGTTTGGTGGATTCCTGGGGCGGATGGCAGGAAGTCATGCTCGGTTATTCTGATTCGAATAAAGATGGCGGGATGCTGACCAGCATTTGGGAGATCTACAAAGCTCACCGCGGGCTGCACCGGTGCGCTCGAAAGCACGGCATCAAACTGAGGCTTTTCCATGGCCGCGGCGGAACGGTGGGCCGAGGAGGAGGGCCAACTCATGCCGCTATACTGGCCCAGCCGTCGGGGGACTTTTCCGGTGAGATTCGCATCACCGAGCAGGGAGAAGTGCTCAACTGGAAGTATTCTGATCCGGTCCTGGCGGAATGGAATCTGGAGATCGTTATCGCCGCTTCTCTTGAGGCACTGACACGTCCACAAGAGACCTCGGCAGATGCCGACGAAGAATGGGAAAACGCGATGGAGCAAATGTCGGCTGACGCATTCCGTTTTTACCGGAATAAGGTTGCCGAGAACCAGGACATCCTGCCGTACTTCGAGCAGGCAACGCCGGTGAATGAGCTCGAAAATGCTCGCTTGGGTTCGCGCCCGGCACGGCGTTCGGCCAGTCAAAATCTCGACGACCTGCGCGCTATTCCGTGGGTCTTCGGCTGGATGCAAAGCCGTCATGCGCTTCCAGCATGGTTCGGCGTGGGTTACGCATTGGAGAAATTTGCAGCGCAAGGCAGCAAACAGGAGCAGC
>Ga0207664_10003306_pt1 | contig 10725 bp, 11 predicted proteins | sample LARL83metaG_FD_184349 | JGI IMG/M metagenome (GOLD analysis project Ga0207664, IMG submission 184349) | Corn, switchgrass and miscanthus rhizosphere microbial communities from Kellogg Biological Station, Michigan, USA - LAR L8-3 metaG... | ecosystem: Host-associated > Plants > Roots >...
GGGGATCGATTCGCTCGACCGCGTCCACGCCGCGGCTGTACATGGGCGCGGTTACGGTCCGCGGCACCGCGTAGAACGGAGCCGGCCGCTCACCGCTGAGCAACGCCGTCTGGTCCCAGCCCACCCAGGCGAGATCGTGCAGCGACGCGCCGAGCGCGACCTGCTCTCGCGGGTGGGGCACCTGCCACGGCGGCCGCCCCCACATCTCGGCGAGCCGGCCCGAGAGCCGCGCGTGGTCGTTCTGCCTGACCAGGACCACCTCGCCGGATGGCGTTTCCCGAATGACCACTACGCTGGAGTGACTATGAGCGAAGAGCAGGTTGCCTGGACCGCGACCCCTTATCGGGCCCCCGTGCTCGACTCCGCCGGCGAGGAGATCGGGACCGCCGAGTCACTGATGGGCGACGAGGCCGAGGACATCTTCCACGGCCTGGCCGTGAAGCTGAAGCACGGCGGGCGGATGGTCGAGCTCACCGCGGAGCACATTCAGAAGATCACGACCGAGCACGTGTACACAAACCTCGGCGGCGACCAGCTCGACGGGCTGCCGGACTACAAGGAAGAGAAGTGGTTCCACCTGGGCTGGGGCGGCATCTTCCGCAAACACCCCAAGTGGGAGCGGGAATAGGGGCACCCGCCGCCCACTGATCCTCGCCATCCGCCGGCGGATGGCTCTCTCCGGCGCCGGAAAACGGCGCATCTGGCGGCGAATGGCCCCAGTCGGCCGGGCACAGCGGGCTACAGGTCCAGGGCTTGGGCTACCAGCTCCCGGTGGTAGGTCGCGTCGCCCAGGGTCACCTCTGACGACTTGGCCCGCTTGAAGTAGAGGTGCATGTCGTGCTCCCAGGTGAAGCCGATGCCGCCGTGCACCTGGATGCCGTTGCCTGCCGCCTTGCGGTAGGCGTCGGAGGCGTACGCCTTCGCCATCGAGGTCGCGAGCGAGCGGTCGGGCGCGTCGGCGTCGACGGTCCAGGCCGCGTAGTAGGTCGCGGAGCGAGCCGACTCGACCTCGAGCAGCATGTCGGCGAGCTTGTGCGAGACCGCCTGGTAGATGCCGATCGGCTTGCCGAACTGCTGCCGCGTCTTGGCGTAGTCGACGGAGGTGTCGAGGACCCATTGCGCGCCGCCGACCATCTCGGCGCAGAGCGCGGCGGCGCCCCACTCCAGCGCCCGCTTCAACGCCGGCCAGCCCTGGTCGGCCGTCCCCATCACGGCGTCGTCCGGCAACTCGACACCGTCGAACTGCAGCTGGTACCAGCGCCGGGTCATGTCCATGGTCTTCAACGGCTCGACGGTGAGCCCTGACGGCCGGCCCGGGACCAGGAATAGCGTGATCCCCTCCTCGTCTCCGCCGCGCGTCCGCGCCACCACCACTGTGTAGTCGGCGACCGCGGCGTCGGGGACGAAGAGCTTGGTGCCGCTCAGCTTCCAGCCGCCGCCCGACTTCTCCGCGCGCAGCTCCACACCGGCAGAGTCCCAGCGGCCGCTCGGCTCGGTCATCGCCAGCGTGACGCGCGCCTCGCCGCTCGCGACCTTGCCGAGGACCTCCTTCTTCTGGGCCTCCGTGCCCGCCTCGAGCAGGGCCGGCACGCCGAGCCCCATGGTCGTGAAGAAAGGTCCCGGCAGCAGCGAGCGCCCGGCCTCCTCCAGCACCACCACGAGGTCGAGGAAGGTGCCGACGCCGCCGTACTCCTCGGGGATGCCGAGGCCGGTCCAGCCCAGCTCGGCCAGCCGGCGCCAGAGGTCGGCGTCGAAGCCGTCGTCGGTCTCGGTCAGGTCCCGGACCTTCTTGGAGGTGACCTGCTTGGAAAGGAAGTCCCGAGCCTGCGTGCGGAGCATGTCCTGCTCTTCGGAAAAGGCGAAGTCCATGGCCCACTAACGTAATCCAAATGGGACACCGGCATAGCCGTGACTCACTCTCGCCGGACAGGCCGGTCATGGCGCGGCTGGCGCGCGTGGCGCAGGGCCGGGAGCCCGCCGACCTGGTGGTGTCAGGTGGAGCGCTCCTGAACGTCTTCACGGAGGAGCTGCTGGAGGGCTGGGGCGTGGCGGTGGCGGACGGCCGCGTGGCGGCGATCGGCCCCGACGTCGAGTCGCTGGCAGGGCCGGAAACCGAGCGACTCGACCTTGCCGGCGAGGTGGTCGCGCCGGGGTTGGTCGAGGGCCACACCCACGTCACCCGGATCGCGCTGGGGCCGACCATCGACCTGCAGCTCGCGGCGGGGGTCACGACCACGGTCGTGGAGGCGCTGGAGATCGGTTACCTCGGCGGGCCGGCCGCGGTGCGCGAATTCCTGCGACTGGCGGCCGCGGCGCCGGGCCGCGTCTTCGTCACCATCCCGCCGCTGATCGGGCTCGACGCCGCGCACGAGGCCGAGTTGGCGCCGGCGGCCGAGTGGATCCAGCTGCTCGACGACCCGCTCGTGGTCGGCGTGGGCGAGATCTACTGGGCCGACTTGCTGCGTGGCCACACGCGGACCGAGGAGCTGGTCGAGGCTGCGCTGGCGCGCGGCCTGGCGGTGACCGGCCACGGCGCGGGAGCTCGCCTGCCGGCCCTGAACGCGATGGCCGCGTGGGGCGTGGGCGATGACCACGAGGGCATCTCCGCCGACGACGTGCGCAGCCGCCTGCGGTTGGGGCTGCAGGGCTTTGCCCGCCACGGCGCCACGCGGCAGGACCTGCCCGACATCGCCCGCCTCTGGCGCGAGGGCGGTGTGGCTCTGAGCCGCCTCTCTCTCGTGACCGATGGCGTTGAGCCGGCGGACCTTCTCGCCGGCCGGAGTCTCAACCACGTCGTCCAGATGGCCGTCGAGCATGGCCTGCCGCTGGCGACGGCCTGGCGGATGGGAAGCCTGAGCGTGGCGACGCGGTTCGGCCTCGATCGCTGGCTCGGGGGGCTCGGCCCGAGCATGCTCGCAGATCTGGTCGTGCTGCCGCGGGAGGGGGACCTCCGCCCGCGCCACGTTCTGGTCGGCGGGCGTCCGCCGCTGCCCAGCTCGGAGTCCGGACCGCCGGCCGGCTGGTTGGACACCGTGCACCCGGAGCCGTTCGATCCCGCACTGCTGGAGCCGCCTCCGCCCGGCCGCTGGCGGGCCATGGAGCTCATCGCGCCGCTGGTGACCCGGGAGGCGGAGACCGACGGTGTCGCCGCCCTGCCGGTTCTCTCTCTCGATCGCCTGGGCAGAGCGCGCGCCTTCCGCGGGCTGCTGCTCGGCCTCGGGATGCGCGGCGGCGCCGTCGCGCTGACCACCGGCTGGGAGTCCGCCGGCGTAACCGCGGTGGGCAACTCGTCCGTTGACATGCGGGTGGCGCTGGACCGTGTGATCGAGCTGCGGGGCGGGGCGGTCGTCGCCACCGGCGGCCGCGTGTCGGCAGAGTGGCGCGCGGAGCTGCTCGGCGTGCAGTCGGGCGCTTCCGTGAGCGAGGTGGTCGACCGGGTGGCCGCGGTCCAGGGCGCGCTGCGCGCGCTCGGCTGCGAGCAGCCGAACCCGCTCCAGACCGTCGAGACGCTCACGACGGCGGCCATCCCCCACCTGCGCATCACGCCCGAGGGCTACGTGAGGCTGCGCGACGGCGCCCGCCTCGGCCTGGAGCTCTAGTGGCGACGGTCCTCCAGCTGCGCCGCTATCCCGTCAAGTCGATGACCGGCGAGGTCGTGGACCACCTGGACATCGAGCCGCGCGGCTGCGCCGGCGATCGCGTCTGGTCGGTGCGTGTCGCCAGCAGGATCGCCACCGCCAAGACCTCGAGCAACAGCTTCGCGCCGGTGCCCGGCCTGCTGGAGCTGCGCTCGGCGTGGCGAGACGGCCGGGTCGCGGTGCGCTTTCCCGACGGCGAGGAGGTCTATGTCGACGAGCCGGCGGGCGAGGCCAAGCTCAGCGAGCACTTCGGCCGCCCGCTCACCTTCTCCCGCGAGACCGAGCGGCCGCACTTCGACGATGGCCCGGTCAGCCTGGTCGGAGCTCAGACCGTCGATGCCGTGGCCGGCGAGCTCGGCGAGCAGGTCGAGCCCGTGCGATTCCGACCGAACATCTACTTCACCGGCGAGGTTGCGTTCGCCGAGGACTCGTGGCTCGCCCGCGAGGTGCGGGTCGGCGAGTGCGTGCTGCGGGTCACGATGCTCTCGCCGCGCTGCGTGATGGTCGACATGGCCACCGCCGACCTGCCGGAGCTCGGCGGGCTGCTGCAGGCCACGGGGCGGATCAACCAGGCCTGCACCGGGGTGATCGCCGAGGTGGTGCAGCCGGGCCGCGTGCGGGTGGGCGACGAGGTAACCGCGGTCTAGCTGCCAATTGCCGGCAATGAGCAGGTTCTAGCAGGCCCTGAGGCGACGATTGCCGGCAATCGTCGCAGCTGGAGAGAGGCTAGCGGCTTCTGGGGAGGCCGAGGACCCGCTCGGCGAGGATGTTGCGCAGCACCTCCGACGTGCCCGCCTCGATCGTGTTGCCGCGGGCGCGGAGGAACGAGTACAGCCACGGGTGGCCGTTCTCGACCTGGCCGGCAGGGCCGATCGCGTCCATCGCGGTCTCGGTCATGCGCTGGTTCAGCTCCGACCACATTAGCTTCAAGATCGAGCCCTCGGGGCCGGGAATGCCGTTGCGCATCGTCGCGCTCAGCGCGCGCAAACCGTTGTAGTTGAGTGCCTGGGACTCGATGTAGTGCTGCGCGACGCGCTGGCGGAAGAGCCGGTCCTGGCCGCGGCCGCTGGCTCGGACCTGGTCGACCAGCTCGCCCACCGTCCGCTGCGCCTGCGCCACCAGGGCCATGCCGAGGGTGCCTCGCTCGTGCAGCAGGGTCGTCATGGCCACGGCCCACCCGTTGCCGGGCTGTCCCAGCACGTTCTCCTTCGGGACCTTTACGTCTTGGAAGAACAGCTCGTTGAACTCGGCATCCCCGGTGATCTGGACCAGCGGCCGCACCTCGACGCCCGGTGCCTGCATGTCGAGGATCACGTAGGTGAGTCCGTGGCGCGGGTTCGCCTCGGTCCGCTCGCGGGTGACGAGGATGCACCAGCGCGCCACGTGCGCCAGCGTCGTCCAGACCTTCTGCCCGTTGACGACGTAGTGGTCGCCGCGGTCCTCGGCGCGCGTCTGCAGCGCTGAGAGGTCGGAACCGGCGTTGGGCTCGCTGAAACCCTGGCACCAGATCTCGTCGCCGTTCAGCAGCGGCTTGAGGTAGCGCTGCTTCTGTTCCTCGGTGCCGTGCGCGATGATCACCGGCCCGGCCATGCCGAGCCCGATCACGTTGATGGGCTCCGGGGCGCGGGCGCGGAGCATCTCCTGGTTGAAGATGACCTGCTCCATCAGGGTGGCACCGCGGCCGCCGTACTCCTTGGGCCAGTTCAGGCCGATGTAGCCGGCCTCATAGAGCTTCTTCTGCCACACGCGCCGCTTGTCGATCCACTCCTTCTGAGCAGATTCGCGCTCCTCGCGGTCGGGCGGCTTGTTCTGCGCGAGCCAGTCGCGCACTTCCTGCTGGAAGCTCTTCTCGGACGCCGAAAGTTCGAAGTCCACTGCCGCTGAAAGGTACAGCACCGAACTGGGCCTGAGCGCTCGGGGTGACACTGGGGCTATAACGAAAGGAACGTGCTGCAGTTTCAAGCGACCGATCCCGCAGCGGGGCGCGACCTCGCCCTGATGGTCGGAGAGGACCTGCGCACCGTGCGAGCCGCCGATGCGGCGCGCTGGGTGCGGATCTACGCCGAGCTCGTCGCGATGCACGAGGATCAGCTGGCCGAGTGCGGCGGTGGGAAGGCGGCGGCCGACCTCGACCTCGCGCTGGAGCAGCTGCGGACCCGCCTCGACGAGTGGCGGCAGCGCCACCTCGAGCTCGCCGGCATGGACTTCGATCCCTACGCCCGGCAGCTCAGCGTCGGCGGCCGGACGATTCACCTCACGCGCCGCGAAGCGCAGCTGCTCGACTTCATGCTCGAGCGACCCGGTCAGTTCTTCACCAGCGAGACGTTGATCCGGGAAGCGTGGGAAGGCCGGCAGCTCGCCCCCGAGCAGGTCCGGACCTACATCGTGCGGCTGCGTCGCAAGCTCGAGGAGTCAAGCGCGCCGGCGGCGCTTGTGAACAGGCCGCGGATCGGCTACGCGCTCAACGTCCAGCCAGCCGCGCGGTCAGCGCGTCCGCGTCCAGCCAGTTGAGCAGCCGCGTCTGGTCGAGGCCGGCCCGCTCGGCCATCCAGGCGCCCAGCTCGACGTAGGAGAACTCGTTGGGCGCGTGCGCGTCCGAGTCCAGGGTGAAGTCGCAGCCCAGCGCGGCCGCGTCGCGCGCCATGTCCGGTGAGAGGTCCATGCGCCCCGGGTCGCAGTCCAGCTCGAGGGCGACACCGGTCTCCGCCGCGCGTTTGAACACCTTCTCGAAGTCGTATGTCGCGCCTGGCCGGCTGCCGGGCCGCCGGCCGGTCGGATGGCCGATGACGTCCACGTGCGGGTTCTCGACGGCGCGCAGCATCCGCTGTGTCATCTGCTCCGGCTCCAGGCTCAGCTTCAGGTGAGGAGAGGCGATGACGATGTCGAGCTGCGCCAGCACATCGTCCGGCAGGTCCAGCGCTCCGTCCTCCAGGATGTCCACCTCGATGCCGGCCAGGAGGCGGATGCCGACGCGCTGCTCGACCTCCTTCAGCTGGAGCCGCTGGAGCTTCAGCCGCTCGCCGTCCAGGCCATGCACGATCGTCATGCGCGGCGAGTGGTCGGTGACTCCGAGGTACTGGTAGCCCCGCTGCTGGGCGGCGATGGCCATGGCCGCGATCGGCACCTTGCCGTCGCTCCAATCCGAGTGAGAGTGCAGGTCGCCACGGTAACCGGACAGCGTCAGCTTCCCCGGCGCGAGTGGCTCCTTCGCCTCCTGCCGCAGACGTTCGAGGTAGGTGCTGCCGCCGGTCTCGACCAGCTCGTTCAGCACCTTGGCGATGCCTGATCCGACGCCGGGGATGGTCTCCAGCTTGCCCGCCCGCTGAAGGGCCTCCAGGTCGGGGCGGTTCATCAGCAGCTCGGCCGAAGCCTTCTGGAACGCTCGCGCCCGGTAGGCGTCCGCCGCCTCCAGCCGCAGGTGATAGCCGATCTCGCTCAAAACGCGAGCGGCGTCGTCGGCTGTCACATCGTCTTTGTTAACAGTTCTGCCGGCGGCTGCAGCCAGGGGCCGAAGAAGCCGGCCAGCTCCGGCGGCGTCGGCGCCGGGTCGCGGCGGCAGCTCGTCCGGCGGTAGCCGCGCGCTTCGAACCAGCCCGGCGACTCAGGCGCGACCAGCGCGACAGTTCCGCCCCGCGCCGTGCACCGCTCCAGCTCCGCGACCACCTGCTCGCCGCCGATCGGTGCATCGGGCCCGAAGCTGGCGCAGGCGACGGCAAGCTCCGCCCAGCCGCTCTGCACCGGCAGGGCCTGACCGACCCCGTAGATCACCGTCGCGCGCGGGACGCGCCGTCGCAGCACCGCGGCGAGCGGCCGCGAGGGCTCGATCGCGACGAGCTCACCGGAGCGGCCGACCAGGCTGGAGGTGAGGCGGCCGGTCCCCGCGGCGACCTCCAGCACGTGGTCGGCCGCGGGCAGCGCGTCGATCAGCTCGGGCGGCACCGGCTCTGCGCGCGAGAGCGCGTCCCACAGCTGCGGCTCGAGCCCGTAGACGAGCAGCCAGAAGGCCCCGGCCACCAGCCGCCGCCGCGCCTCCTGCGCGTCCGGGGCCGGCTCCGCCCTGGTCAAGCGCTTCTGCAGCTGGGGCCGGAGCCGGCTCAGCAGGGTTTGGAACTCTGACTCGGGCAGCGCCGCGCGCACGTCGCCGGGGGGCAACGCCGCGGGCCCGGGCGACAGGAGCAGGCACAGCGTCCAGCGATCCAGCCGCAGGAGGTCCTCGGGCTGAAACCGCGCCGCCCCGGGCGGCGCCTGGCGCGCCGCTTCCGAATAGCGCACGGCGGCGCGGAGTTTACGCTGGAATCGAATGGAGCACTTGACCATTTCGGTGACGCGCCGGGCCACCTTCGCCGCCGCCCACGTGCTGCGTCGCGACGACTGGGGCGAGGAGCGCAACCGCGAAGTCTTCGGCGGCTGCGCCGGCGATCACGGCCACAACTACGTCCTCGAGGTCACGGTGGCCGGGCGCGTCGACCCCGCCACGGGCATGGTGCTCAACCTCAAGGACCTCGACCGGCTGATCCGCGACCACGTCGTTGACCAGGTCGATCACAAGCACCTGAACCGGGACGTCGACTTCCTCCGCGACGTGATGCCGACCGCGGAAAACCTCGCGCTCGCCTTCTGGGGCCGCCTCGAAGGGAAGCTGAACGATGGCAAGCTCCGTAGGGTGAGGCTGGTGGAGTCTGAGAACAACGCGGCCGAGGTGATCGCGGAGTGAGTACAGGCTCACGGCCAGCCCGCCATGACGGACCTGCCGCGTCCAGGCGGGCCATCTGCAGCGTCGGCTCCTGCGCGCGCTCGGCGCTGCCCCACGCGAGTTGGCGCGGGGACCCCGGCGGAATGCTCCCTCGCATGCTCGTCGCCTCCTCCCAGCTGGCGCCCCTGGAGGGCGGCATCTCTCGTCATGAGGGCCGGCCGTGAGCCTGCAGCCGCGTTTCCGCGATGACCAGCTGCCGCACATCGTCCGCAAGCTGCTGCTCGAGCTCGGCGAGGACGTCGACCGCGAGGGATTGGTGGACACGCCGGAGCGGGTCGCGGTCTCGCTGCGTGACCTGACAGACGGCTACGGCAAGGACGCGAGCGACGCCATCGGGGATGTGCTCTTCGAGCAGCAGTACGACGAGATGGTGCTGGTCAAGGACATCCAGTTCTACAGCCTCTGCGAGCATCACCTGCTGCCGTTCTTCGGGGTCTGCCACGTCGGCTATGTCCCACGCGGCAAGGTCGTCGGGCTGAGCAAGCTGCCGCGGGTGGTGGACATCTATGCGCACCGGCTCCAACTGCAGGAGCGGTTGACTCGCGAGATCGCCGAAGCGCTGCAGACGACGCTCGACCCGATCGGAGTTGCGGTCGTCATCGAGGCGCGCCACCTGTGCATGGAGATGCGCGGCGTCGAGAAGCCCGGCAGCGACACTGTGACCTCCACCATGCTCGGGGCGTTCAAGGACGACCCGCGCACGCGCGCCGAGTTCCTGGAGCTGATCCGCCCTCGCGGATAGCCGTCGTCGCTCCTCTCGTGACACCGCTGCGGCCGGCGCAGGCGGGTGGTGCGCAGGCCTTCGTCGCCGACCTGTCCCTCGAGCTCACGGCGCGGGGGCACGACGTCGTGCTCTTCTGCGCTGCCGGCTCCGAGGTGCCCGGCGTGGCGCTTTCGGAGGTGGCGGTCGCGGCCGAGATCGAGGCGGCGCTGGTGCGGCCCGCCGGCACGACGGCCGAGCGGGTGTCTGCGGTGGAGCGTGCTTTCGCCGAAGCCTTTACGCGTGTGCATGCGGGCGCCTTTGACGTTGTCAGCCAGCACGGTTTCGACGCGGAGGCGATCGAGCTGGCCGACGGTCTGCCCGTGCTGCACACGCTGCATCTCGGGCCGGTGGCGCCCGGCGTCGTGCGCGCGGCCTCGGCAGCGGACGCCCCCCTGGCCGTCCCCTCCGTCGCGATGCGGGACGCCTGGCGCGAGGCGGGGGTCGAGGCAGAAATGGTGCTCAGGAATGGCGTGCCGGACTTCGATCCCGGTGCGGCGGTGCCCGGGGACTACGCGCTGATCGCCGGGCGGATCTCGCCAGAGAAGGGCACCGCGGAGGGAATTCGGGCGGCACGCGCCGCGGGACTGCGCCCTCTCGTGATCGGCTCGGTCTACGACCTGGAGTACCACCGCTCGGCCGTGGCGCCGCTGCTCGGCCCTGGCGAGCTGCTGCCCGTCATGCGCCGCGAACTGCTCGGGGGAGTCATGGCGCGCGCCGCGGCGACCCTGATGCCGATCGAGTGGGACGAGCCCTACGGCCTGGTCGCCGCCGAGGCCCAGGTTGCCGGCTGCCCGGTCGTCGCCTACGCGCGCGGAGCGCTGCCCGAGGTGGTCGAATCGGGGGTTGGCGGCCTGCTGGTGCCGGCCGGCGACTTCGACGGCTTTGTCGCCGCCATCGGTGTGGCTCGCGCCCTGGACCGCGCCGCCGTGCGCCGCAGCGGTCGCGAGCGGCTGCTGATCGGCCCCTCCGCCGCCGCCTACGAAGCTGCCCTGGCCGAGGTCGCGGCGTGATCGCGGTGGTCACCGGTGGTTCCGGGGGGATCGGCTCCGCCGTGATCGCCGAGCTCAGCAGGCGCGGCTACGACGCTCGCTCGTGGAGCCGTCGCGACGGCGTCGACGCCTCCGACGAGGCTGCTGTCGAAGCGGCCGCCGCGGCCCTGCCGCGCTGGGACGCCCTCGTCAACAACGCAGCGGTGCTGATTCCCGGGGAGTTGGTCGACACCTTGCTGGCCGATTGGGAGGCGACTTTGCGGGCCGGGCTGACCTCGGCTTTTCTCTGCAGCCGGGCGGCGCTGCGGCGGATGGAGCCGGGCGGGCGGATCGTGCTGGTGTCGAGCCTGAGCGGCTGGATGGGCGCGGAGAAGTTCCCCGGGATGGCGGCCTACGTCGCGGCGAAGTCAGGGCTGACCGGCCTGGGCGAGGCGCTGGCGGTCGAGGCAAAGCCGCTTGGCATCCGCGTCAACACCGTTAGCTTCGGCTCGGTGCGCACGCCGATGCTCGACGTCGCCGGAGCCCCGCCGGAGCCTGCCTTCGACCCGGAGCAGGTGGCCCCGGTGATCGCCTGGCTGGCCT
>Ga0207664_10003310_pt1 | contig 10718 bp, 10 predicted proteins | sample LARL83metaG_FD_184349 | JGI IMG/M metagenome (GOLD analysis project Ga0207664, IMG submission 184349) | Corn, switchgrass and miscanthus rhizosphere microbial communities from Kellogg Biological Station, Michigan, USA - LAR L8-3 metaG... | ecosystem: Host-associated > Plants > Roots >...
CGCTTCGGCGACGCCCATGGGCCGATCCTGGCAGTGTTCGTCCACGGCGGCTTCTGGCGCGCGCGCTGGGCCGCGGACACTATCGCCCCCCTGGCGCGCGCCTGCGCGGCGGCCGCGCCCCATCCCTGGGTGTGGAACATCGAGTACCCGCGCGTGGGGATGCCCGGCGGCGGCTGGCCGGGCACGGCGGTCGCGGTGCGCGAGGCGCTCGGCGCCGCGGTGGCGGCGGCCGCGGGGCGCCCGGTCGTGGTGGTCGGCCACTCGGCGGGCGGCCATCTGGCCCTGTGGGCGGCCGCACACCATCCGGTCGCCACCGCCGTCTCCCTGGCCGGCGTGTGCGACCTCGAGGAGGCCGTGACCACCGGCATCGGCAACGGGGCGGTCCTCGAGTTCCTTGGCGCGGCCCCCGATTCCGGCCTCTACGCCGCCGCCAGTCCCATCGCCCGCCTGCCGCTCGGCTCGCCCGAGCTGCTCATCCACGGCGACGCCGACGAGGACGTGCCGGTGAGGCAGAGCCGCCTGTTTGTACGCGCGGCGCGTGCCGCGGGCGACGACTGCGAGCTGCACGAGCTGCCCGGGGGCGGCCACTTCGAGGTCATCGACCCCGCCGGCCGGGCGTGGCCGATTCTCGCCGGACGGTTGGCGACGCTGGCGGCGGGCTGATCAGCGCGCGAGCAGGCGCGCGGCCGGCTTGCTCCCGTTGCGAAACGTGAACTCGATCCGCTCGGTCATCAGGTGGGGGGCGGAGATCGTCACCTCGAGCCTGTCGCCGGCGGTGAACACCTTGTGCGCGAGCGCGCGCCACAGCTTGGCGATGTGCGAGGCACTCACGCGCTTGACCGCCAGGCGGGGGCAGTGGGGGCCGCGGCAGCGCGCGGTCGCCTGCCCGCGACGAGGCACGCCGTGGCTCTTGATGTAGCGCACGACGGTCTTGGCACCGTTCCAGTGCCAGCTGACGACGAGCCGGGCCCGCACGCGGTGCCGCCCCTTGACCGCGGGCGTGGTCACCGGGTTCAGCGTCGAGATCTCCTGGTCGAGAACCGGCGCGCTGTTGCCGGCCGCGTCGATGACGATCACCTTGAGCTCATGGGGGCCGTCGGGGACCGCCCGGGTGTCCACGGGCACGTCCACGCTGGCCAGGGGCTGGCAGGGCTGGGCGTGGTCGAACACCAGGCCACCGGCCCCGTTGCCGAGCGCCGCGCAGTTGCCGCCGTTGGTGTCCGGCGTGCCCTGGTAGACGGTGGCGCCGTCGATCTGGACCGTCACCGCGTAGACGCCGGGCCCGTAGCCCGGGCTGGGATCGGTCAGACTGGGCTCGTTGGGGTCCGCGGCGGTGAACAGGAGCCCCGCCACGCCGTGGGCGTTGGGCTGGAGCAGCGGCCCGGAGAAGCCCGAGCCGGTGGGCAGCGCACTGTCTGAGAGCTCGATGAGCGCGGCATGGATCGACGCCTCAGCGTTGAGCCCGTTGCCGGCGGGGCAGGTCAACGACCCGCCCGGGTCATGGCACAGCGCCACCGCATAGATGCTGGTGCCGCCCGGATGCTGGATCCCGAACGTCGTGGTCTGGGTGAAGTTGGGCCCGCAAGAGGAGTTGAACGCGCAGTAGGCAAAGACATCGGCGGCGTTGTTGCCGTTGTTGGGTGTGGACATCCACGTCTCCCCCGACGGCGCGGCGACCGTGCCGTTGATCGTCCCGCCGGCGATCGTCTGACCCGGCGGCGCGGTGAAGATCCACTCGGGACCCGAGCTGATGTTCCCGAAGCCCGCCTCGATGGCGGCCAGGCTCCCGCCCTGGGCGCACGTGTCGGTGTCTCCGCTGCCGCCCGTCTGGGACCCGTTGAACCACCCCGTCGTCCACCCGTCGGTGGGCGCCGGCTGTCCGTTGGGCTGCGTGCACGACGCCAGCGTCCAGATGACCGCATGCGCCGCTGCCGGCAGCGCCAGCGCGACGGTCCAGGCCAGCGCCGCGACCGCGAACGCTACGTAGTTGCGGCGCGAGCCTTGCTCCACTCCGCCTTGTGTACCCGCTTGGCCGCCTGGTAGTCGGCCAGGGCCTGGGGCGAGTCCACGTTCCCGAGCGTGGGGTGCCACGGGATCAGGCCCTCGGCCGCGGCCACGCCGAAGCGCTTGGCCAGCACCGAGCCCAGGGCCTTCACCTTCATCTCGCCGAAGCCCGGAAGGCCCTCGAGGTTGGCGCGCAGGGCGTCGGCGTCGGCGGCGTCGGTCCACACCCGCGCGGCGTCGCCGTCGTACTCGTCGCGGATGTGCACGGCGAGGTCGTGGACGCGCTGGGCCATCGACCCGGGGAAGCGGTGGATGGCGGGGCGCTCGCGGAACACCGGCTCCAGGTCGGCGTCGGCCAGGGTGGCGGCGTCGATGGAGCCCAGGCGCTCCTTGAGCGCCAGCGGGCCGGAGAACGCCTTCTGGACCGTGACCTGCTGGTCGAGCGCGAAGCCGATGAGCAGGGCCATCGGATCTGAGGCGATGAGCGCGTTGGACTCGTCGGAATCGGTGAAGTAGAGGCGATCGGGCATGGTCTGAGCGATCTTAGACCTTGACCCTCATGGGCCGATGAGGGGCCGGCCCGGGCGCACCGCGTGCGTCCGCGCAGATCTCTAGGGTGCCCGTCTCAGATGCCGCCGCTGATCACGCCGGCCGAGGCGCTGCGCCTCGGCGAGCTGGAGGACCACGCCCAGATCGCGGCGCTGGTGCAGCGCGCCTGGGACGCCCGGGTGCAGCAGTTCGGCGACTCCACCGACATGTGCTCGCTGGTCAACGCCAAGTCCGGCGGCTGCGCCGAGGACTGCGGCTTCTGCGCTCAGTCCAAGTACGCCGAGGCCGAGACGCCGCTGCACGCGATGATGGAGCCCGAGCAGATCCTGGAGCATGCCCGGGCCGCCGAGGCGGCCGGCGCTCACCGCTTCTGCATGGTCACGCAGGGCCAGGGGCTGTCCAAGCGCGATTTCGAGAAGGTGCTGGCCGGCGCCCGGCTGGTCGCCGAGCAGACCAACCTCAAGCGCTGCGTCTCGATCGGGCACATGTCGGCCGAGCGGGCCAAGGCGCTCAAGGAGGCCGGCATCCAGCGCGTGCACCACAACGTCGAGACGGCCGAGTCCTACTACCCCGAGGTGTCCACGACGGTCCGCTACCAGGGCCGGCTGCGCACCATCGACGCGGTGCGCGAGGCGGGGCTCGAGACGTGCGTGGGCGGGATCCTCAACCTCGGGGAGACCCCCGAGCAGCGGGTCGAGATGGCCTTTCAGCTGGCTGAGATCAACCCCACCAGCGTGCCCATCAACCTGCTCAACCCCCGTCCGGGCACCAAGTTCGGCGATCGCGACCTGATGGACCCCTGGGACGTGGTCAAGTGGATCGCGATCTTCCGCCTGATCCTTCCCGAGGCGCTGTTCCGCCTGTGCGGCGGGCGCGTGGAGAACCTGGGCGAGCTCCAGGCCACCGCGGTCAAGGCGGGGCTCAACGGGGTGATGATGGGCAACTTCCTCACCACGCTGGGCAACACGCCCGACGAGGACAAGGCGATGTTCACCGAGCTCGGGCTCAACGTCGCCGCCCACGCTGACAATGGCGCCAATCCGCGGCCCGACAACCGCTCGGGTTGGCTGGAGGGCGAGACCCCTGACCTCGTCGGTGCCGCACTCACCGGGCCCGACGCGGCGGCTCCACCCGCCTTGGACGTCCGCCTGTGGGACCCCACCACCCAGCTGAAGTTCGCCGCCAAGCGGAGTGTGCCGCCGCGCCCCGACGGCGCGCCCAACAGCGGCCAGGGCCGCGAGACCCGGGAAGCCGCTGCACGCCGCGCCGGCGCCGCCTGAGCCGCCGTCGGGCGGTGTCGTCCGGGACGTGTCTTATGTTGCACGTCCGTGATCGAGATCGAGGCCCGGCTTGACGAGCTGAAAGCCCTCGGGTTGCATCGCCGGACCCGTCTCGTCTCCGGTCCCCAGGGACCGCACGTCCTGCTGGACGGCAAGCCCGTCCTGCTGCTGTGCTCCAACAACTACCTCGGGCTGGCCGATCACCCACGGGTCCGCGAGGCCGCCGCCGAGGCCGCCATGCGCTGGGGCGTGGGGGCGGGGGCGTCGCGGCTGGTCTCGGGCACGATGACCATCCACCGTCGCCTGGAGGACCGCCTGGCCGCGTTCAAGGGCCGCCAGAGCGCGCTGCTCTTCGGCTCGGGCTACCTGGCCAATACCGGCACGGTCGCCGCGCTGGCGCGACCCGGCGACGTCGTCTTCTCCGACGAGCTCAACCACGCCTCGCTGATCGACGGCTGCCGGCTGTCGCGCGCCGAGGTGTTCGTCTACGACCACGGCGATGTGGAGCACCTGGCCTGGGGCATTCGCGAGGCCGAGGGGCGGGGCACGCTGATCGTCAGCGACAGCGTGTTCTCCATGGACGGCGACGTCGCCCCCCTGTCGGAGATCGTCGAGCTCGCCCAGCGGCACGGCCTGCGGACGGTAATCGACGATGCCCACGGCACCGGCGCGCTGGGCCCGGGTGGTCGCGGCGCTCTCGCCGCGGCCGGCCTGGAGGACCAGGTCGATGTGATCGTCGGGACGCTGGGCAAGGCGCTGGGGTCCTACGGCGCCTTCGTCGCCTGCGACCACCAGATGACGCGCTACCTGCTCAACGCCGCCCGCACCTTCATCTTCTCCACGGCGCTGCCGCCGCCCGCGGTGGCCGGCGCGCTGGCCGCGCTCGACCTGCTGGAGGAGAAGCCGCGCCGGGTGGCCAAGCTCGCCGCCAACGCCGCGGCGCTGCGCGACGGGCTGATCCGCGAGGGCTTCGACGTCGGTGACTCGACCACCCAGATCGTCCCCCTGATCGTGGGCGATGCTGAGCTCGCCGTGCGCATGTGCGACGCCGCGCTGGCGCGCGGAGTGTTCGCGCAGGCCATCCGCCCGCCCACCGTGCCGGCGATGACCGCTCGGCTGCGCCTCGCCGTGATGGCGACCCATCGCGAGGAGGAGCTCGTCGGGGCGACCCGGACCCTGGGCGCGGTCGCGCGGTCGCTGGGCATCGCGCCCCGCCACGTCGCCCCGCGCGCCGAGGAGCCCGAGCCCGCGCTGGCACCCGTCGGGGTCGACGATTGGACGGCCGGGCCCGCGGCCTCCGAGCGGCCGCCCGCGCCGCCGCCATCGCGCGGTGTGTTCGACTTCGAGGCGCCCGAGCCGGTCCGCCGCGCGGCCTAGCGCGCCTTCGCCTCCGCGGCCATGTCAGCGAGCGCCGAGCTGCGCGGATGCTTTGTCACCGGCACCGACACCGGGGTCGGCAAGTCGGTGCTGGCGGCGGCGATCGTGGCGCGCCTGCGGGCGCTCGGCGCTCCGGTGCGGGCGATCAAGCCGCTCATCACGGGCCTGGACGACCCACCCAATCCTGACTGGCCGCCCGACCACGAGCTGCTTGCCCGGCTAGCCGGGTGCGAACCGGCCGAGGTCGTCCTCGCCGGCTTCGGCCCCGCCGTATCACCGCACCTCGCGATCGAGCTCGCCGGTGCCACGCCGCCGACGCTGGACTGGCTGGCCGACGGGGTGCGCGACCTGGCGCGGGCGGGCGGGCCCGGATCCGTCGCCGTGGTGGAGGGGGTGGGCGGCCTGCTCGTGCCGCTGGGACCCGACGCCGACGTGCGCGACCTGGCCGGCGCCCTCGGGCTCCCGCTGGTGATCGCCGCCCGGCCCGGCTTGGGCACGATCAGCCACACGCTGCTCACGCTGGAGGCCGCCCGCTCTGCGGGGCTGACGGTCGCCGCCGTCGTCCTCACCCCGTGGCCGCACCAGCCCAGTGTCATGGAGCGCTCCAACCGCGACACCATCGCGCGGCGCGGCGATGTGGAGGTGGCCGCTCTGCCCCCGGTCGCCCGTGTCGATCCCGAGCTGCTGGCCGCTGCCGGCGCGCAGCTGCCCATCGAACGCTGGCTGGCCGGCGCGCTGCCCTAGGGCATCCGGCTCGCCGTGGCGGCGGCCACCCCGGCCGCGCACACCGCGGCGAGGCACAGGACCTTGACGCCGAGCCAGACCCCGGCCCGGAGCGAAGCGAGGACACGCCCTCAGTGTCGCCGAAAGTTCCGACCGGGAGCGAAAGTACGGTCTGGACGGTGCGTACCGCCGCCGAGCTGCTGCAGGCCGACCGCCGCCACGTATGGCACCCCTTCACCCAGCAGCGGGGCTGGTCAGAGGACGAGACGCCGCTCGTCATCGACCACGCCCAGGGCACGACCCTCTTCGACGTCGACGGCAACGCCTACATCGACGGCGTCTCGTCGCTGTGGTGCAACGTGCACGGTCACCGCCACCCGGTGATCGACGACGCCATCCGCGCCCAGCTCGACCGCGTGGCCCACTCCACCATGCTCGGGCTCTCGCACGAGCCGGCCATCGAGCTCGCCGAGCGGCTGGTGGCGATCGCGCCGGCGGGCCTGACGCGCGTCTTCTACTCCGACAGCGGATCCACCGCGGTGGAGATCGCGCTCAAGATGGCGGTCCAGTGGTGGGCTCAGCGCGGCGAGCCGCAGCGCACCGGCTTCATCTGCCTTGAGAACGCGTACCACGGCGATACGCTGGGCGCCGTCTCGGTCGGCGGGATCGACCTCTTCCATGAGCTCTACCGCCCCCTGCTGTTCGAGACGTGGCCTGCCCGCGTGGGCGACGTCGAGCACCTGCGCGGGCTGCTGGCCGAGCACGGCGAGCGGGTCGCCGCGATGATCGTCGAGCCGCTGGTCCAGGGTGCCGCGGGGATGCTGCTCGCGCCCGACGGCTACCTGCGCCAGGTGCGGGAGCTGTGCGCCGCGCACGGGATCCTGCTCATCTGCGACGAGGTCGCGACCGGCTTCGGGCGCACCGGGCGGATGTTCGCCTGCGAGCACGAGGACGTGCGTCCCGACCTGCTGTGCGTGGGCAAGGGGCTGACAGGCGGCTACCTGCCCCTGGCGGCCACGCTGGCCACCGAGCGGATCTACGAGGGCTTCCTCGGGCGCTTTGACGAGTACCGCACTTTCTTTCACGGCCACACCTACACCGGCAACCCGCTGGCCTGCGCCGCCGCCATCGCCACGCTTGACGTGTTCGAGCAGGAGCGGACCATGGAGTTGATCGGCCCCAAGATCGACCTCCTGGATCGCCTCTTGACCCAGCGCGTCGCGCCGCTGGCGGCCGTCGCGGAGGTTCGCCGGCGCGGGCTCATGGTCGGCATCGAGCTGGCCGGCGGCGGGCCCGGCGAGCGCCTCGGCCATCAGGTGATCGAGGCAGCGCGGCGGCGCGGCGCGGTCATCCGGCCGCTTGGCGACGTGGTCGTGCTGATGCCCGCCCTGGCCATCACCGAGCACGACCTGCGCCGCCTGGTGGCGATCACGGCGACGGCGATCGAGGAGGTCACCGGCGCCCAGGCGTCATGGGCCGCCTGAGCGACGGCGCGCCGGCGCGTGTCCGTCTCAGCGGCCACGCGGCCGCTGAGATCAGTCCTCGTAGGGCGTGAAGTCGCGCTTGCGCGCGCCGCAGACGGGACAGAACCAGGTGTCCGGGATGTCCTCGAACTCGGTGCCGGGCGGAATCCCCCCGTCCGGATCGCCCTCGGCCGGGTCATAGATGAACCCACAGGACTCACACATGTATTTCATCGCGGGCTAGCGTAGCGTCAGGTGAGACCGAGCCCGCCGTGGCGGGAGCGGCGGCGCCCAGCGGGCGCCTGAAGGGCGGCGCGTTGGGGTAGGGTCGGCGTGGTGGACACGCCGCGGCCCGCACCAGGCGAGGAGATCAACACCGGCCCCGAGACGGTCCCACGGCTGGCCGCCACCGTGATCCTGCTGCGCGGCGCCGGCGAGACCCTGGAGGTCCTGCTGGCCCAGCGCAATCCCCAGGCGCGGTTCATGGGCGGAGCATGGGTGTTCCCGGGCGGGGCCGTGAGCCCCCAGGACGGCGACGGCGAGGCCGGCCGCAAAGCCGCGGCGATCCGGGAGCTCGGCGAGGAGACGGGTGTCGGCCTTCACGATCCCGACGCGCTGGTGGCCTTCTCGCGCTGGATCACCCCGGCGGTGGTGAGGATCCGCTACGACACCTGGTTCTATCTCGCTGCCGCCCCGGACTCCGCCCAGCCGCGGGTGGACGGCACCGAGATGGTCGACGCGCGCTGGTTTGAACCCGCGGACGCGCTCCGGGCCTATCGCGCCGGGGAGATCATGCTGGTGTTCCCGACCATCAAGCACCTCGAGCAGCTCTCGTCGTTCCGGTCGGCTCAGGCCCTGATCGACCACGCGCGCACCCGCACCGTCGTGCCCGTGCAACCGCGGGTCATCGGCACCGGCGAGACGGCCCGGATCGTGCTGCCCGGCGAGCCCGGCTATGACGACTGAAAGCCCCGAGGGCGCCTCACCGCCGCTGACGGTCGCGGTCACCGGCCCCACCGGGGACATCGGCCGGTCGCTGCTCCGGGTGCTGGAGGGCAACCCGCGGGTGGGTCGCGTCACCGCCATGGCGCGGAGGCCGTTCGACCCCGAGGCCGAGGGTCTGCACAAGGTGGAGTACCGCCGCGCCGACGTGCTCGACGCCGACGCCGTGCGCGACGTGATCGCCGGGGCCGACGTCGTCGTCCATCTCGCCTTCATGATCATGGGCGGCGCGCGGGACACCACCGACATCAACCTCACCGGATCGCGCAACGTGTTCGGCGCCGCGATCGACGCCGGGGTCGTGCGCCTGGTCTACGCCTCGTCGGTGGCCGCCTACGGGTTCGGCCCCGACAACCCGCCGGTCCTCACCGAGGACCTCGAGCCGCGCGGCACGCAGCGCCACTATTACTCGGCGCAGAAGGCCGAGCTGGAGCTGGCGCTCCGCGAGCTGCTGGCCGGCTCTGAGCTCGCCGCCTACGTGTTTCGCCCCTGCATCGTCGCCGGCCCCGACGCCCTGACGCTGGTGCAGACCATCCCCTACGTCCAGCTCTCGGACAAGATGCCGGCTCCGATCCTGCGCGCGCTGGAGTTCATGCCGGTGCTGCGGCCCGTCATCCCCGACCCCGGGATCCCCTTCCAGCTCGTGCACCACGACGACGTCGCCTCCGCGCTGGAGGCGGCGGTGCTGGGTCGCGGCGAGCCCGGCGTCTACAACCTGGCCGGCGATGGCACGCTCACCTTCGCCGACCTGGCCGACGCCCTGGGCTGGTACAGCATCCCCGTCCCCGACCTGGCCGTCGGCGCCGCCGCCGAGCTGGTCGCGCGCCTGCCCTTCGTGCCCGCCGAGGCCCAGTGGATCGAGAGCGCCCGGCGGCCGGTGATCATGGACACCACACGGGCCCGCATGCAGCTCGGGTGGCAGCCGCGCCACGACGCGCGCGAGACGCTCGAGGCGATGGTGCGGGCCTGGCGGTCCGAGCAGCTCATCAGGTAGCCGGTCCGGTTGTCTTTCCGGCATCTGCCTAGGTATCGGCGCACGTCAACGACGGCAACGAGGGGGAGCGGGCGGGTGCTCGGACTGCTCGCGGCCGGCTTTGGCGTGGGTTGTGGCGGATAGTTGAGCTATCTCCTCCACTATCCGCCACGACCCCACAGGGTCAGACACCGCGCCTCTCAGGCGCATTTGCTCCCACAACCCAGCCGGCCCGGCCCCCTACGTGTCGGCGTTGAGGTTCGGCAGCCCCACGGACTGCAGCCAGTTGCTGACGGTGACGTTGAGCGTGCTGAACTCGCCGGTCCAGATGAGCACGCCCATGGCGATCAGCACGCCCCCGCCGACCCCGATGACGATCGGGTAGTGGCGCTTGACCACCGAGAAGGCACTGGTGGCGGTCCCGAAGGCCAGGCCGGTGATGAGAAACGGCACGCCGAGCCCGGCGCAGTACACGGCGAGCAGGATCGCGACGTGCGCGGCCGAGCTCGAGGTGTCGGCGGCGGTCAGGATCGCCCCCAGTGTCGGGCCGGTGCACGGGGTCCAGGCCAGGGCGAACGCCGCGCCGGCGATCACCGGGCCGCCGCGACCGGCCCGCTGCACCAAACCGGTGATGTGCCACTCGCGCGACAGCGCCGGGACGAACGGAGCCAGCACGAACAGCACGCCCATGGCGATGATCACCGCCCCGGAGATCTTCACCGCGGTCGGGCCGGTCAGCGCGGTGTGCAGCGCCCGCTGTCCGAGCAGGCCCAGACCGATGAAGATGAACGAGAAGCTGGCCACGAAGGCCAGGCTGGGCCCGAGGACCTTGCCCGTGCTGACCTCGCCGGGCTGCCCCCCGGCGACGGCGGAGATGTACCCGGGCACCAGTGGGAGCACGCACGGCGACAAAAAGGAGATGAGGCCCGCGCCGAACGCCACCGGAAGCCCAATTCCCGACGCTGCGTCGACCATGTCGGACCCGAGAGTACCGCCTCCCCGTACAACGCAGACGAGGTGCGGGCCAGGCATCCCCGGCGTGCCGGGCCGTCGCCGCCCGCCGCCGGGCCCGCGAGGTCGCGCCGGAGTTTGGTCAATTTTGCTTCATCGGATGACAAATTCTGAAACTTTCCACCGGGTCAACCGTTAGGATGGGGCAGGGTTCACGTGGAAGCCTCCGCACTCCCCACTTCGGTCGCACTGGCTCGCACGAGACTGGCGCTCGGCGCCCCGCTTCTCCGCCTGCGCTCCGATGAGCAACTGATCTCTCTCTTCCGCGGCGGCAGCGAAGAGGCGTTCCGCGCCATCCACGATCGTTACCGCCAGCGCATGTTCGCCTACACGCGG
>Ga0207664_10003312_pt1 | contig 10715 bp, 11 predicted proteins | sample LARL83metaG_FD_184349 | JGI IMG/M metagenome (GOLD analysis project Ga0207664, IMG submission 184349) | Corn, switchgrass and miscanthus rhizosphere microbial communities from Kellogg Biological Station, Michigan, USA - LAR L8-3 metaG... | ecosystem: Host-associated > Plants > Roots >...
CAAGAGCGCGAAGGGCCGCTTCGATCCGCGCAAATTCTCCTGGATCGGCAGCCCCGACTCGATCACCGGCGTCGCCATCGCGTGGCATACGTCGCCGGTCAAGACCTATAAGGATCTGCTGGACCACGAGCTGATCGTCGGCGCCGCGGGTGCGGCCAGCGGCACCGCCACGGACGCTTATGTCCTGCGCAACCTTTTCGGCTTCAAATTCCGCGTCATCATCGGCTATCCGAGCGGCGGCGACGTCGATCTCGCCATGGAGCGCGGCGAGATCGAGGGCCGCGCCAACGTCGCCTGGCCCGGACTCAAGAGCCGCGGGCTGGATGAGGTGAAGAGCGGGAAAATCCGGCTGCTCTACCAGCTCGGTCTGTCGCGGCATCCCGACTTGCCCGACCTGCCGCTGGTGCTCGATTTCGCGCGCAACGACCGCGAGCGCCGGATTTTGACGCTCAACTTCGGCATCAACGAAATCGGCTACGGCTTCGTCGCGCCGCCCGGCGTTCCGGCAGCGCCGCTGGCCGCGTTGCGCGCGGCTTTCAAGGAGACGACCGACGACCCGAAGTTCCGCGCCGAAGCGGCCAAGCAGCGTCTCGACGTTCACTATGTCTCCCCCAAGCGCATCGCGGCGATTTTCGAGCAGCTCTATGCGTCGCCGCCGGACCTGATCGCCGATTGGCTCCGCGTCTCGCAGCCCACCGTTCCGGACGAGACGGCGCGTGCGACCACGGTCTCCGCCTCGTCGTTCGCGATCCTCGCCGACGGAAAGCGGCTCGGCTTCGAGGCCGGTGGGATGCACCACGAGGCGCGCATCGACCGCCGGGAGACCGCCATCACCATCAAGGGCGCCAAGGCGGACGTGGGAGCGCTGCACCAAGGGCTGGTGTGCGAAATCACCTATTTCGGCGACAAGGGCACGGCCAGCCGCATCGCCTGTCAATGAGGGACACCATGACCGTCACGTTCCACGATCTGCGCAAGCTCAAGAAGCTGCCGCTCGGCCACAGCAAGAAGGTGCTGGCCGACACCCGGGATTCCCATATCTGGATCCATGCTGACGATCCCGGCACCCAAGGGCCGATGCACCGCCACACCGCCGACGAGATCTTCTACTGCGTTCAGGGCGAATGCACCTTCACCCTGGCGGGCGGTCGACGGGAGAGGCTCAAGGAGGGCATGGTCGTCTTCATACCCAAGGACGACTATTACCAGCTCGAGAACACCGGCGACGAATACATGATCCTCCTCGGCATGCGCAGCGAGCCCAGCAAGCTCGCCCGCTTCGGTGCCAAGGGCGAGATCGTCGGCGGCAATCTGTGGGCGCTCCGGCACCGCCGTCTTCTCGCTGCGAGGAAACGCGCGATCGCGGCCAAGCGGCGTAAGGCCGCGGCGAAAGCGGAGCGCACGAAGGTCGCGAGCAGGACGGGCACGAGGAAGAAGTCTGCGCGGCACACGGCGCGGGCTTGAATTTTCTCGTCTGATCCGACGAATTCGGCCTACCGCGCCGCTGCCTTGCGGGCGGTGGCGCGCGTCGGCTCGGCCGGGGGCGCCTCGTCGAACAGCTCGGAGAGCTTTTCCATCATCGTGCCGCCGAGCTGCTCGGCATCGACGATGGTGACGGCGCGACGGTAATAGCGGGTCACGTCATGGCCGATGCCGATGGCGACGAGCTGCACCGGCGAGTAGCGCTCGATCCACTCGATCACCTGGCGCAGATGCTGCTCCAGGTAATTTCCGGAATTGACCGACAGCGTCGAATCGTCGACCGGCGCGCCGTCGGAGATCACCATCAGGATGCGCCGTTGCTCCGACCGGCCCATCAGCCGGTTGTGGGCCCACAAGAGCGCCTCGCCGTCGATGTTCTCCTTGAGGAGACCCTCGCGCAACATCAGGCCGAGCGACTTGCGGCAGCGCCGCCACGGCGCGTCCGCCGACTTGTAGACGATGTGGCGCAGATCGTTGAGCCGTCCCGGCTGAGCGGGCTTGCCGGCGGTAAGCCACTTCTCGCGGGACTGACCGCCCTTCCAGGCGCGCGTCGTGAAGCCCAGGATCTCGACCTTGACCGCGCAGCGTTCGAGGGTGCGGGCGAGAATGTCGGCGCTCATGGCGGCGAGCGTGATGGGGCGGCCACGCATCGAGCCCGAGTTGTCGATCAGCAGCGTCACCACGGTGTCGCGGAACTTCATCTCCTTCTCCATTTTGTAGGAGAGGGAGTAGGTCGGGTTGACGATGACGCGCGCGAGCCGCGCGGTGTCGAGGAGCCCTTCGTCGAGATCGAATTCCCAGGCGCGCGACTGCTTGGCCATCAGCTTGCGCTGAAGCCTGTTCGCCAGTTTGCCGATCACGTTCTGGACGATGGTGAGCTGGTTGTCGAGGTGCGCCCGAAGCCGCGTCAGTTCTTGGGAGTCGCACAGGTCGGCCGCCTCCACCACTTCGTCGTGCTCGGTGGTGTAGGCGCGATACATCGGCTGGTCGGGATCGTTGCGCAGGCGGTTGGGCGGCATCCAGCGCATGTCGGGCGGCAGCGCGTCGCCTTCGCCGGCGCCGGCGTCCATGTCGTCCATGGCGTCCTCGGCGGAGCCTTCCTCGCCCTCCGCCTGATCGGCGCTCTTGTCCTCCTTGGACTGCGAATCCGCGCTCTCCTGGCGCTCGGAATCGGAGCCTCCGTCCTCGTTCTCCGAGGTCTCCTGCTCTTCGCCTTCGCCGTCGGCCTCGGAGTCCATTTCCTCGGCGTTTTCGTCCTCGCCGAGCTCGAGGTCGGAGATCACCCGGCGCACCGCACGGGCGAACGACGCCTGATCGTCGATGTGGTCGGCGAGGTCGTCGAAGTCGTGACCGGCGCGTTCGACCAGCCAGTCGCGCCAGTGGTCGATCATGTCGCGCACGTTGTCGGGGGGCGCGATGCCGGTCAGCTTTTCGCGCACGAGGAGCCCGATCACCTCGGGGACGGGGACGTTGAGGTATTCGTTGACGCGATTGTAGACGTGCCCCTTGACGCGCTCGCGCCAGGCGGCGTCGAGGTTGGCGGCGACGCCGTCCATGCGGCGCGAGCCGATCGCCTCGCAGCGCACCTGCTCCATCTCGTCGTAGATTTTTCGCGCCGTGTCGCCCAGGGGCTTCATCCGCGCGTGGACCTTGACGTTATGGTGCTTGAGCTTGAGCGCCATCTGGTCGGCCTGGCCGCGGAGCTTGCGCACCTCGGCGGCGGGCAGATTGCGCGGCGGCGTCGTCAGGCGGGCGGTGCGGCCTTTGAGCTGGGGCTCGTCGGGGGAGAACTCGACTGTGAGGTCGGGCGTCTCCGACAGCGCCCGCATGGTGGCGCCGGTGACCCGCTTGAAAGCCTCGACGGGGGTTTCCTTCTGCGCCATGCGCAGAACCTCAGTCGGCCGCCGCGATGGTCGCGGCGTCGGGCAGCTCGCGGTCGAAGCAGCGCTGGAAGTATTCCGCCACCGTCGGGCGCTCGACCTCGTCGCACTTGTTGAGGAACGTGAGCCGGAAGGCGAAACCGATGTCGTTGAAGATGCGGGCGTTCTCGGCCCAGGTGATGACCGTGCGCGGGCTCATCACCGTCGAGATGTCGCCGGAAATGAATCCGGCGCGGGTGAGGTCGGCGAGGGCGACCATGTTGGAAACCGTCTTGCGGTCGGCGTCGTTGCGGTCGTAGCTCGGCACCTTGGCGAGGACGATCTTCACTTCTTCCTCGTGCGGAAGATAGTTGAGGGTCGCGACGATGTTCCAGCGGTCGAGCTGGCCCTGGTTGAGCTGCTGGGTGCCGTGATAAAGGCCAGTGGTGTCGCCGAGGCCGACGGTGTTGGACGTCGAGAACAGCCGGAACCATTTGTGCGGGCGGATGACCTTGTTCTGGTCGAGGAGCGTCAGCTTGCCGTCGACCTCGAGCACGCGCTGGATCACGAACATGACGTCGGGGCGGCCGGCGTCGTACTCGTCGAACACCAGCGCGGTCGGCGTCTGCAGCGCCCACGGCAGAATGCCTTCGCGATACTCGGTGACCTGCTTGCCTTCGCGCAGCACGATCGCGTCCTTGCCGAGGAGGTCGATGCGCGAAATGTGGCTGTCGAGATTGACGCGCACGCACGGCCAGTTGAGGCGCGCCGCGACCTGCTCGATGTGCGTCGACTTGCCGGTGCCGTGATAGCCCTGGATCATCACCCGGCGGTTGTAGGCGAAGCCGGCCAGGATCGCGAGGGTGGTGTCGCGATCGAAGTGATAGGCCTCGTCGAAGTCGGGCACGTGCTCGCGGCCCTTCGAGAAGGCGGGAACCATCATGTCGGAATCGATGCCGAAAGCCTGCCGGACCGAAAGCTCGATGTCGGGTGCGTCCAAGGTGCTGGTGGGCGTGGTCATGGAAACATAATCCGTCGGTTGCCCCGGCCATCCGGGGTGGGGAAACCCTCAGGCCGGGCCGAGGGCATTTTTGAGAGTCGCGTACGCTTGATTGATCAATTTTAGCTTTTCTTCGGCGGCGGTGTCGCCCCCATTGGCATCGGGGTGGAATTTCTTGACAAGCCGCTTGTATTGGGCGCGTAGCGCGTCCCATGTCACCGGCGCGGTCAGGCCGAGGGTTTCGATCGCCAGATCGGCCTCGGACTTCGGCCCTTGTGCCTTGGCGTTGCTTTTGCGCGCGGCTTCCGCCTCGGCCCCCTCGTCGAAGAAGCCGAACGGATCGTCGATCTTCGCCGCCCGCTCGTCGCGCGGCCCACCGGCCCAGCCCAATGGCCAAGTCGGCCGGTTGCCGACGATGTCCTCGCGGATCATCGTCTCGATCTGGTCTTGCGACATGCCTCGGCAAAAGTCCCACGCGCGGTTGTAGGCCCGCACGTGATCGAGGCAGAACCAATAGTAATCCCTGAGGGCGCTTCGGTCCTTGGGCGCGCGGTAAGCACCTTCGCCCGCACAGCCCGGGTGGTCGCAGTGGCGGTCCGTGCGCGGGGGCGGTTGTCCGCGGCGCGACCGGCCGCGGGAAGCGGACGAATGGGAATTCATGGCAGTCACTGGCAGAAATATGCGGCCCCGGGGCGTTCGACGCAAGGTATGGCGGCGCGGAAAAACCGAGGAAACTGGAGGCTTTTTAGCGGCGTTGCGCCTTGGAGGCGCCATCGAGGCTGACCAGGACCAGGCCGCCGGCGATGAGCACGAGGCCCGCCACCGTGGCGACATCGAGCGATTCCCCGAGGGCCACCACCGAGGCGATCAGCCCGACCGCCGGCACGCCGAGGCTTCCGAGCGACGATGTGATCGCCGGCAGGGTGCGGTTGACGCTGATCCACGCCCACACCGCGAAGGCGGTTGATAGCGGACCGTTGAAGGCGAGCACGAGCAGCGCGGTGCGATCGAGCGGCTGCCATTGGCTGTGCTCGAACGCGAGCGCCAGGATGGTAAGCGGCACCGCTGCGGTGACCAATTGCCACGGCGTCAGCTCCAGCGGCGACGACGTCCAACGATGGATCTTGACATGCAGGATGGAGGCCGCCCAGGCGATCGCCGCCAGCAGCAGGTAGCCGTTGCCGATCAGCGCGGCGCGATTGGACCAGTCGAACTCCCACGGGTTGAACAGCGCGGCAATGCCGAGGAACCCAAGCACGAGCCCGATGACGGTACGCCTGCCCATCCGCTCGTGGAGCACGATCACCGCCACGGGGACGACCCAGATCGGCGTCGTGTAGGACAGAATTGCCGAACGGCCGGCGGGAACGCGTTCGAGGGCGAGATTCACGAAGGCCAGGAAGGCGCCGATCTGGCCGAGGCCGACGCTGAGCATGACCGGAAGATCGTGGCGCTTGGGGAACGCAATGCCGCCACGCCAGGCCAGCACGGCGAACAGAGTGATGGCGCCGAGGACGATGCGCATGGCCGCGAACGTGAACGGCGGCAGGACCTCGAGCCCAACCTTCATGACCGGCCAGTTGATGCCCCAGATGAGAATGACTACGGCGAGCAGCACGAACGCCGTGCGGCGGGACGGGGTCGAATCGGCACCCGAGGTCGGCGTTGGCGTGCTCATCGGTCGGGGAGAATTCGGACGATGCGTTGACAGGAGGCGCTCTCCATACCACGTTTGAGGGACATCCCGTTCCATTCGACACGGACCAGCCATGACAGGACCTGTTGCCCGCGCCATCGAGGAGAAGCTTACGGCCGCATTCGCGCCGCTCAGGCTCGCCGTGCAGGATCAGTCGGATGCCCATCGCGGCCATGCCGGCGCTGCCGGCCGCACGGAGACGCACTTCCGCGTCGAGGTGGTGAGCGCCGCGTTCGAGGGAATGGGGCGCGTCGCCCGTGAGCGTCGCGTTCAGGACGTGCTTGCGGTCGAATTGTCCGACCGCGTGCATGCGCTGTCGGTGTCGGCGCGCACGCCGGCCGAGGATCGGCCCCATGCTCCGTCCGGTCCGGGCTCCGAGGTGTGGGGTTTCCAGGACGCGCGCCGCAAGAAGCGGCAGGCGGAAAAAGCGAAGAAGAGCACCTAGGCCAGCGCTGTTTCGAGAGGCGCTCTCTAGCGATTCGACCCCGTATAGAACTGCGGCCAGCGGGCTTTGACGATCGGCCCGTCCGGCGCGAAGGCGTGGCAGGTGCCGATGCGCGGCGACGGCTTGTCGGGATCGGGCGGCGGCGCACCGGGTGCCCGCACCCGCGACGGGCCAACGGTCTGATAGGCGACGGTGCCGAGCGGCCCCAGCATCTCGACCAGATGCGTGCATCCCTCGATACCGCCCAGGAGCTCGCGGATGCGGAGATTCCAGCCTGGCTTGATGCGCTCGCCCTTGAGCTTGCTGAACGCCGGCTCGATCGCCGGGCACACCGGATGGGGCGAGGCATCCATCTTCACCGCGACGTCCTTCACCGTCAGATGCTCGTCGAGAGTGAGGCGGATCCACATGTCGTGGACCGGCGTTCCCGCCGTCACCGTGCCGCGGCTCTCGTTGTGGAAATCGTAGGCCTTGATGTCGACCAGATGGCCCTCGACCTCGATCAGGCCGTCGTCGCGGATGAAGCCGTCCATGGTCAGCGTCCGGCGGTGCCGGTGCTGGCGGGCGGCGGGTTCGGGGAGCGGCATCGGAGCCTCCATGCGAGACTTTCAATATAGGTGCGGCATGACGCTCGCGGCAAGGAGAGGCCCGGCCGCTCCCCGATGGGGTAGCCCGAGGTCATCCGACCTTTGCCCGCTTCGGTGGGCGGATCAGTATGGCCGTGAGGCGGTTGTGCTGGCGGCGCAGGACCTCGAAGCGGAAGCCGTGGAAGGCGAACGTCTGCCCCGGTTCCGGTATCTGCCGCGATTCGTGGAGAATCAGTCCGGCGATGGTCGCGGCATCCTCGTCCGGCAATTGCCAGTCGAAGCGCCGGTTGAGGTCGCGGATGGTGACGTCGCCCGCCGCGAGAATGGAGCCGTCGTGGCGGATGCGGATACCGGCGCTGGTCGTGTCGTGCTCGTCGGCGATGTCGCCGACGATCTCCTCGAGGATGTCCTCCAGGGTGACGATGCCCTTGAGGTCGCCGAACTCGTCGACCACCAGGGCGAAGTGCTCACGCCGTTCGCGGAACGCCTGAAGCTGATCCAGGAGCTTGGTCGATTCCGGCACGAACCACGGCTGCGTCGCCAGCGGTGCCGGATCGATCTTGGCGCGCTGACCGTCGGCGTCGCGGAACGCTTTCAGAATGGCCTTGACGTGCAGCACGCCGATGACGTTCTCCGGCTTGCCCCGCCACAGCGGCACCCGGGTATGGGGCTGATCCATCACGGCACGGAGAATGTCCGCGGGCGGCAGATCGGCGTTGATCGATATGATGTTGCCGCGATGGATCATGATCTCGCCCACCGTGATCACCTCGAGCTCGAGGATCGAGTGCAGCATCATCCGCGCCCGCCGGACGCCACCGGATTCCAGCGCCGATACGTCGATCGCGCCGCGCAGCATCTGCATCGCTGAAATCTGGTCGTACTCGGTTGCGCGCCCGAACAGGCGGAGCGCCACGGCGACGGCGCCCTGCACGGTCGTGAGGATCGGCGCCATCAGGCGCGTGAACAACTCGATCGGCCGGGCGACCGCCAGCGAGACCGGCGTCGCGTTCTGGATGGCATAGGTCTTGGGCAGGATCTCGGCGAACACGATCAGGATCACGGTGAGGATCGCGGTGGCATAGAGCACGCCGGTGCTCGGGAACAGGCGGACCATGATCTCGGTGGTGATCGCGCTCGCCAGGATGTTCACGAGATTGTTGCCGAACAGGATCGCGGTGATGAAGCGTTCCTTGTGGGCGCGCAAGCGCTTCACCGTCGTCGCACGGCGTACGCCTTCGTGGTCGAGCTGGTGGATGATTGCCCGCGATACGCCGGTAAGCGCCGTTTCGGCCGCGGAAAAGAATGCGGCGACGAGGATCAGCACGGCGACGATCGTCGCGCTAAGGGATAGGGGAAGGTCCATGACTCCGACCTCTCTATGAAAACCGAAGAATGGGAATCGCGGACGCCTACGCCGCGATTTCGTCGGCCAGCATGGCCATAACGACGGCAGGATCGACTCCGTCGGAGACGAATGCCTTGCCGATGCCACGTGCGAGCACGAAGCGGATGCGCTGGTTGCGCACTTTCTTGTCTCGGCGCATGTGGGCAAGCAGCGCGTCGGCCTTCCAGGAATGCGCGGGAAGGTCCTTCAATCCGCCTGGCAGCCCGACCGCCGCAAAATGGCGCCGCACCCGCTCGGTGTCGTCGGCTCGGCAGAGACCGAGGCGGGCCGAGAGACTGAACGCGAGGATCATGCCCGCCGCCACTGCCTCGCCGTGCAGGAGCTCCTCGCCGAAGCCGGTTTCCGCTTCGAGCGCGTGGGCGAAGGTGTGGCCGAGATTGAGCAGCGCCCGGTCGCCGGTCTCGCGTTCGTCGCGGGCGACGATATCGGCCTTGGCCTTGACGCTGACGGCCACCGCTTCGAGGCGGTGCGCCTCATCGCCGTCGACCAGAGCAGTGCCGTGCTCCTCGAGCCAGCGGAAGAACGCCGGATCGCCGATCAGGCCGTACTTCGCCACCTCGGCATAGCCCGCCAGCACCTGCCGGCGCGGCAGCGTTGCCAGTGTGGCAATATCGGCCAACACCAGCTTCGGCTGATGGAATGCGCCGACCAGGTTCTTGCCTTGCGGCATATCGATCGCCGTCTTGCCGCCGACCGAACTGTCCACCTGGGCCAGGAGCGTGGTCGGGATCTGCACGTAGTCGATGCCGCGGAGCGTGACCGCCGCGGCGAAGCCGGCGAGATCGCCGATGACGCCGCCGCCGAGCGCGATCAGGGTCGTTCCGCGTTCGACTCCCTTTTCGAGGAGATCCCCGGTGAGGCGCTCGAAATGGGCGAAATCCTTGGTGCCTTCGCCGGGCGGCAGCACGATGGCGCGGCTCCGGAAACCGGCGACCTCGAGCGCATGCTCGAGACGCGGCAGGTAAATAGCGGCGACGTTGGCGTCGGTCACCACGACGACGTCCTTGCGTTTGACCTGCGCCGCCAGGATGGCGCCCGCCTGGTCGAGCAGCCCCGGCCCGATGTGGACGTCGTAGCTGCGTTCGCCGAGTGCCACGGCCAGAACGGTGTGGGACAGGAGCGCCTGGATCACCGCCCATCTCCTTGCGTGCGGGTAGCTCGCTTTTCCGTGCCCGTGGTGGCGTGCGAGGCGAGGATTGCGGCGATCTTTGCCGCGACCGCGTCGGCGGGCTCTTCCGACGTTTCGATGGTGATATCGGCGGTCGCATAGGTCGGTTCCCGCTCCGCCGCAAGCCGCTCCAGCACCGCGCGTGGATCGTCGCCGGCGAGCAGCGGCCGGTGGTTGCGCTTGGCGGTGCGCTTGACCAGAAGATCGATCTCCGCCTTGAGCCAGACCGAAACGCCGGCGGCTTTGATCTGCGCGCGGGTGGCAGCGCTCATGAACGCGCCGCCACCCGCCGCGATCACCAGGGGCGGGCCGGAGAGGAGGCGGCCCATTACCTTTTCTTCCCGCTCGCGGAAGAACGGCTCGCCATGGCGCTCGAAGATTTCGCTGATGGTGAGGCCGGCGGCGGTTTCGATCTCGCGATCGGCGTCGATGAACGGCAACGACAGTTTTTCGGCCAACAGCCGGCCGACGGCGGTCTTGCCTGCGCCCATGAGGCCGACGAGCACCACCGAGCGGGGAAAAGGGAATGCCCGGTTTCCACCATGTTGCCAGGGGTCCGCCGAGCCGTTAGGTTGCCGTGAATTGGCCATGGTCGGCGCGGATTATAGCGGTGCAGTCGTCGCGCGCGCCAGGGGAAGCCCGGTTGAGAGCCGGCCGGGGCCATGGTCGCAGGGTGGGGATTGTCGTGGACAAGGTATCGATCGACGCACGAGTCGGTGGCGGAAGAGGAAATATGGTCGGGCGCGTTATCATCATCGTGGTTCTGGTTCTTATCGTGGGCGGCGTCGCGTTCCTCGCGACCCGCGACATTCCGGCTCCCTCGGCTCAGGTCGAGAAGGTCATTCCCAATGATAAAGCCCTGCACCCGTAGCCTTCTCGCTACCGTCTCGCTTCTCACGGCTGCCGTTACCGCGTTTCCCGTTGTCGCCCAGACAGGCGCTCCGACGCCGCTGCTCAGCGCGCCGACCCAGTTGTTGCCGCCCGCGCGCGCGAAGGGGGAGCCGCCCGCGTCTGCATCCCAGCCGGCGCCGACTGCGCCCGCTTCCTCGGAAACGGCGATCGGCGGCATT
>Ga0207664_10003313_pt1 | contig 10713 bp, 11 predicted proteins | sample LARL83metaG_FD_184349 | JGI IMG/M metagenome (GOLD analysis project Ga0207664, IMG submission 184349) | Corn, switchgrass and miscanthus rhizosphere microbial communities from Kellogg Biological Station, Michigan, USA - LAR L8-3 metaG... | ecosystem: Host-associated > Plants > Roots >...
AACGACCTCGGTCACGGCTCAGGCGCGCAACCTACCGGACCCGGGCTCAGCCGTGCCGCAGCCAGGAGACGGCGTCGGAGGCGACGGTGATGCGGATGGCGTCGGGCTCGCGGGCCCAGGCGATGAGGTTGAGTGACTGCAGGCGATCGAGGATGGCCTGGAAGGCCGCCGCCTGGGCGCGCGCGACGTATCGGCGCTGCACCGAGAAGGCCCAGCCCGTCTGCGCCTGAGGGTCGGAGAGCCCGACTTGGTTCGCGAAGCGCGCATCCGCGACGGTGCTCTGGATCCGCAGCGGCGCGGAGCGCAGCCCCGAGACCCGCCGTACCTGGGCGGCGAGCTCGATCATGAAGCGCAGCGCCGCCGGCCGCAGTCCGCGGTACAGCGACGGGGGCGCTCCCACCGACTTGGCGCCGGCACCCATCGCGGGGTCGACGATCAACCCCAGCGCCGCCGCGTTGGAGGGCAGCGGGACGATGGCGCGGTGCTGGTAGGCGGTTGACAGCGCCGCGGGATCGGCGAACCCCCTGACCCCAGGGTGCAAGACGGCGCCGCCGGCGTCGTCAGCGAGCTGGAGCGCGTTGAGGCGCGAGAGCGCGGCGCGGTCGGTGCGGTAGAGCTTCATGATCCGTACGGCGGCCAGCACGCGCCAGTAGTAGGTCCACGAGTCATCGCCGAAGCTCGACAGGCGCGCGTAGGCGTCGGCATGGCGCGTCGGGGCGCTGTCGAAGTAGAGCTGGGCGTAGGGGACCGGCGTGCCCCCGTCATACGCGTCGAGCACCTGGTGAAGGTTGCCGATGCCCATGTGGTAGGACTCGATCGCGAGGTCTGGGCGCGTGAACTGCTGCTGTGCGAGCTTCAGGTAACGCACGGTGGCGGCCAGCTCCCTGCCCACGTCGAAGCGGTCGTCGATGGCGGCGCGGCGGCGCAGCAGAGGCCCCAGCCGGCCGCGGCGCGCCCCGCTGGCCACGGCGTCGATCTGGCGCGTCAGGCGCCGGCTCTTGACCAGGTCGATGTGCATCCCCAGCGTTTGGCCGGTGGCGGCGAGGATCTGCGTCAGCCCGGCCGCGTTGGCGGGATCGGAGCCGGCGATGACCTGGGGCCGGCCGGCGCTCTCCAGGAACACCAGGCCCTCCACGAGCGCCGGATCGATCCCCGAGCCCGCGGTGGCCCGGTCGATCGCGCCGCGAAAGGCCGCGACGCGGCGCGCCGTGGCCATCACGCCCCCGGGACTGAGCACGTACAGCGGCCGTGCGTTGCCGGCGGTGGCCCGGGCAACGAACTGCGCCTCCTGGCTGGAGCGGTAGGCGAACGGGTCGCCGGGCCCGGCGCTGTCGGCCACCGTGGGAGCGGGCGGCTGGGGCAGGCCCCCGCCGCCGAGGCCGGACACGACGATCGCCACCACCAGGATGAGACCGCCCAGGGCGACCGCCAGCCGCGCCCGGCGCCGGGCGATTGAGAGGGTTCGCGGGCGCGGACGCCTGCGCCGCCGGACGGCCGGGCGCTCCGGGACCGGGCCGGGCGGCCTGGAGGGACCAGGTCCGTGGGACACGCGGGCCGAAAGTATCAGCGTCGGCTATCCTCGTGCGCTCGCTGGGCACCTCCGCGCCCGACCGAGGCCGGCAGTGATGCACCGTTACGGCTCACCCGCCGCCGGCACCGACACCCTCGATCACCGCACTGGATATGAGTAGCTCCGACCTCACAGGCCGCCGCGTACTGGTCACCGGCGGATCAGGCTTCATCGGCCGCCACGTCGTCTCCCAGCTCACCGCCGACGGCGCGCAGGTCCGCGTGGTCGACCTGCAGCCCCACCCCGATCCCGCGGTGGACGTCGTCCAGGGCGACATCGCCGACCGCGAGGTGCTGGCGCGGGCCCTCGACGGCGGCTTTGACTCGATCGTGCACCTGGCGGCGGTCACCTCAGTGCTGCGCTCGCTCGAGGAGCCCGACAGGACCTTCAACACCAACGTCGCCGGGACCCACGCCCTGCTCGAGGCGGGGCGCGCCGCGGGGGTGACCTCGCTGGCCTTCGCCTCCACCAACGCCGTCACCGGCCCGATGGAGCAGCCGAAGATCACCGAGGACGCCAAGCTGCGCCCGCTCACCCCCTACGGGTCGACCAAGGCCGCCGGCGAGATGCTCATGTCCGCCTACACCGCCTCCTACGGACTGCGGTGCGCCGCCATCCGCCTCACCAACGTCTACGGTCCCGGTATGCAGGCCAAGGACAGCATCATCGCTCGTCTCATGCGCTGCATCCGGCTGGGGACCACCTTCGAGGTCTACGGCGACGGCAGCCAGGTGCGCGACTACGTGCACGCCCACGACGTGGTGGCCGCCATGAAGCTCGGGCTCACCTCGGAGAAGTGGGCCGGCTCGACGGTGATCGGGTCGGGTACCTCTTTGTCCGTGCTCGAGGTGATCGAGGCCGTCAAGCGCGTGTCAGGGGCCGACATCGAGTTCACCCACGGTCCCGCCAAGGCCGGCGAGATGCCCGCCGTGATCGTCGATCCGGCCCGCGCGCACGCCGCCGGCTGGACCCCTCAGTACCCGAATCTCGACGACGGGCTGGTGGGCGTGTGGGACGAGTGGTCGGTGGCCGACGTCAAGGCACCGGTGGCCCGATGACCACGATCGACGTCAGCCGCGAGGAGTTCGACCGCTTGGAGCCCGCCGAGCGCGCCGCCGCGGAGGCCTTCCTGGACCAGCACCCCGCGGGCGCCGGCGCGCCGCTGGCCGTGGTCATTCCGGCCTACAACGAGGAGCCGACGGTCGCCGAGGTGATCGCCGGGATCCCCGCCGAGGCCGCGGGCCTGCAGACCGAGGTCATCGTGGTCGTCGACGGCGCTAAGGACGCCACCGCCACAGCCGCCGCCCAGGCCGGCGCGCTCGTCTGCGACGTGCCCGTCAACCGCGGCCAGGGCGCTGCCCTGCGCCTGGGCTACTGGCTGGCCCGTGCCCGAGGCGCCCGGGTGATCGTCACCATCGATGCCGACGGCCAATACGAGGCCGACGAGATCGGTGCGGTCGTCCAGCCCATCCTCGACGACAAGGCCGACTTCGTCTCAGGCAGCCGGCGGCTGGGCAACGAGCTCACCACCGACGCCACCCGCCACCTCGGCGTGATCGTGTTCGGGACCCTCATCTCCGTGCTCGTCCGCCACAAGATCACCGATCCCGCCTGCGGGCTGCGCGCGATGCGCTCGGAGGTGACCGCCGACGTCGTGCTCGAGCAGCCCCAGTATCAGGCGTCGGAGCTGATGATCTCCGCGGCCCTGCACGGCTACCGGCTGGGCGAGGTGCCGACGACGATGCGCGATCGCGGCAAGCATGCGACCGGCACCAAGAAGGGCGGGAACCTCCTCTACGGCGTGCGGTTCGCCCGCGCCGCGCTCCACACCTGGTGGCGCGACCGGACGGCGGCGCGCAGGCGCGACCGGCCGGCGAAGACCCACTTGTCGTAGATCACGAACTTCACGAGGAAGAACACCGCCTGCACGAACACGTAGGCGGAGGTGGTGACGAGCACGCGCAGGCCGCTGCCTGCCGGGAACGTGTCGTTCGCCCAGTTCTGGGTGTTGCCCGTGGCCCATGTCGAGGCCGCCCACACCAGGACCGAGATGACCGTGTAGGCGAAGATCTCGCGCAGGAACTCCGCGCGGCCCTCCATCCTCCACGCCCATTTGCGGTTGAGGATCCAGTTGGGAATGGCGCCGGCGACGAAGGCCGCCGCGGAGCAGATCCCGGTGCGGATCCCCATCCAGTCCATCACCGCGAACACGATGACGCTCGTCGTCAGCGCGACGGCCGAGCCGATGGCGTACTTGGTCAGCTTGGCCGCGAATGCGGTGCGCGAGAAGCGCTGCGCGAGCGGCAAAGAGCGCAGGCGGACGTACAGGTCGGATACCACCATTCCAGATCCTAGCGGCTGCGCGCGTAAGAACGGCGTCAGAAGGCGCGTAGCCACGCGGTTTTCCGTGCATCGTCGACGCAACCGCTCGGCCCGGTAGCGTCCCCGCCCATGCGCGTTCAGGCCGCCGCCGACCCGCTCACCCTCGATGACGACCTGGTCATCGCCGGTGAGAACCTGCCGGTGCTGGAGCGCCTGCCCGAGGGCACATTTGACCTCATCTACGTCGACCCGCCGTTCAACACGGGCCGCGCCCAGACCCGTCACACCACGAGCGCCATGGCCGATGCCGAGGCCTCCCGCGTGGGCTTCGGGGGCCGGCGCTACCGCACCCAGTTGCTGCAGAGCCTCAGCTACGACGACGCCTTCAGTGACTACCTGGGCTTCCTGGAGCCGCGGCTGGCGCGGGCGCGCGAGCTCCTGGCCCCCCACGGCACCCTGTACTTCCACATCGACTACCGCGAGGCCCACTACTGCAAGCTGCTGCTCGACGAGCTGTTCGGGCGCGACGCGTTCCTCAACGAGATCATCTGGGCCTACGACTACGGGGCCAAGCCCAAGCGACGCTGGCCCGCCAAGCACGACACCATCCTCGCCTACGTGCGCACCCCGGGCGCGCACCACTTCGACGCCGACGCGGTCGAGCGCGAGCCCTACATGGCGCCGGGGCTGGTCGGCGCCGAGAAGGCGGCGCGCGGCAAGCGACCCACCGACGTGTGGTTTCACACCATCGTGCCCACCAACGGGGCCGAGAAGACGGGCTACCCCACCCAGAAGCCCGCGGGAGTCCTGCGCCGGCTGGTGGCCGCCTCCGCGCGGCCCGGGGCTTGGTGCCTGGACCCGTTCGCCGGCTCGGGCACGCTGGGCGCGGTCTCCCGGGAGCTGGGGCGGCGCTTCGTGCTCATCGACTCCAGTCCGACCGCGATCGAGGTGATGCGCACCCGGCTCGGGAAGACGACCCCGCCCGCCCCGTCCGGGGTCAGCGCATCTCGCCCCGCACGAGCGGCACGAACCTGACCGGATCGAAGCGCTCCCGGACCGCGCCCTTGGGAGTCCGGCGGATCCTGGTCAGGTACTGGTGCTCATCGCCGACCGGCGCCACCAACCGGCCGGCGGGGGCGAGCTGCGCCACCAGGGCGCGTGGCACCTGCGCTCCGGTGGCCGCGGCCACGTTGATGGCGTCAAACGGCGCGTGCTCGGGCAGCCCCTCCCAGCCGTCGCCGACGACGCACCTCACGTTGGTGTAGTCCAGCGCGTCCAGGGTGGAGCGCGCCTGGTCGCTCAGATGGGCGTGGCGCTCCACCGTCCACACCTCGGCGCAGAGCAGACCCAGGAGCGCCGCGTGGTAGCCGGAGCCGGTTCCGACGTCGAGGACCCGGTCGGTGGGCGTGAGCTCGAGCAGCTCGAGCATCCGCGCCACCACCACGGGCTGGGAGATCGTCTGCTCGCAGTCGATGGGCAGGGCGGTGTTCTCATAGGCCCGCATGCGCTCGGCCGGCGGGACGAAGCGATGGCGAGGCACCGCGGCAACGGCGTCCAACACCCGCTGGTCTCGCACCGACCGCGCCAGCAGGCGCGCGAGTCCCTGGGCAGGGTCCACCCCCGTGATTGTCCCAGCCGCGACCTCACGAGGGAGGGCGTGCTTGAATCGACGCCATGCTGGCCAGCGCGAAACTGCAGCGCGGGCTCCTGCTGATCCTCGTGGCGCTGCTCGGGGCGATCGCGTTCGTCATCGTCAAGACACCATCCCCACCCACCCCCGCCGACAACGGCGACGTCGCGCAGGCGCACTCGGAGTTCGCCGGGCCCACGATGCCCCCGAACGCGCTGGCCCCCGACTTCACGCTCACCGATCAGAACGGGCGCCGGGTCAGCTTGGCCGCCGACCGCGGCAAGGTCGTGGTGCTCACCTTCATCCACTCGCTGTGCCACGACACCTGCCCGTTCATGGTCGAGCAGATCAAGGGCGCGCTCAACGACCTCCCCAACGACGGGCGCAACATCCCCACGATCGGGGTCAGCGCCGCGCAGGCCGAGGACACCGTCCACAACCGCAAGGCGTTTCTGGCCAAGCACGAGATGACCGGGCGCCTGGAGTTCGTCAACGGACCGCTGGCGACGATGCGCCGGGTCTGGCATGCCTGGCACGTCCAGCCGGTCACGCCCAAGGTCGACCACTCGACCTTCGTGCTGCTCATCGACAAGCACGGCTACGAGCGTGTCGGCTTCCCGGCCGACCAGCTCACGCCCGAGGGCCTGGCTCACGACATCAGGGTGTTGGAGCGCCAGTCCTGAGCGGCGCGCGCACGCCCGACGGCTGAAAGCCGGGCAGGCGCAGCGCGAAGATCGAGCCCGACCCGGTGCTGGCCACGGTGCAGTTCCCGCCGTGGGCCTTGGCGATGGCGTCGGTGATGGCCAGGCCGAGGCCGACTCCGCCCGCCGAGCGCGAGCGCGCCGAGTCGGCCCGCGCGAAGCGCTCGAAGATGCGCGACAGTGCCTCGGGGGGCACCCCCAGGCCTTCGTCCTCGACCTCGATGAGCACCTCGCCGCGCTCGCACGTCCGCGCACGCAGTTCGATCGACGCGCCGGTCGAGGAGTACTTGACCGCGTTCTCCAGCAGCGCGTCCAGCGCGGCGCGCAGGCGGTCGGCGTCCACGCGAAGCCGGCCGGCGGCCAGCGGGCCCAGACGCCAGAGGCGCGGCGCCAGCTCCGACCAGCGCATGAACACCTCCTCCAGGAAGGGCTCGAGCTCGATCTCGCCGAGCTGGAGGAAGTCGGGCTCATCGGCGACGGCCAGCACGAGCAGGCGCGCCACGATCCCGTCCATGCGACCCAGCTCGTCCAGCGCCACCTCCACCTCGGGCGTGGCCCCTGACTCCGCGAGCAGGAGCTCCAGATGGCCGCGGGCGATCGTCACCGGAGTGCGCAGCTCGTGTGAGGCGTCATGGATGAATCGCTCCTGGCTCTCCAGCAGGGCCCGGTGCTCCTCGGCGCGCCCTTCGGCGATGCGCTGGGCCTCCACCCGGCGCCGGGCGTGCCAGACCATGGCCAGGAACATCGCCGACATCAGCGGCACCTCGAACAGCTCGCCCCACAGCTGGAGGCCGTGGAAGGCATCGAGCCCGATCGAGAACCCGGTCAGCGCCATGACGCAGCCCAGCACGATCAGGGTCGGGCGCAGGTCCCAGACGCGGAACCCATAGAGCAGCGTCAGGCTGATCCACACGAAGTGAAACGGGATCGTCTCCCAGCTGGGCCACGCGACCATGGCCGCGTAGTTGACGGCGGCGAACACCGCCCACGCCAGCTCCACCTGCCGGCGGCGGGCGAAGTCCTGCAGCCGGCGGAGCCGGGGGGTCATGCCGCGGCGCGGTACCCCGCGTTGCGCACGGTCTCGATCGGGGCATCGGGACCGAGCTGGCGGCGCAGCCGGCGCACGCATACGTCGACCACGTTGGAGCGCGGGTCGAAGTCAAAGCCCCACACCTCCGAAAGCAGCCGCTGGCGGCTGATCACCTCGCCCGGGTGGAGCATGAGGAAGTGCAGCAGGCGGAACTCGCGGTCGGCCAGGTCGGCCACCGTGTCGCCCATGCGCGCCTGGCGTCGCGTGAGATCGAGGGCCAGCACGCCGACGCGCAGCACCCCGCCGTCGGCGGAGGACAGGCCGCCGGCGCGGCGGATGTGCAGGCGCAGCCGCGCCAGCAGTTCGTCCAGCGAGAACGGTTTGACGATGTAGTCGACCGCGCCCAGCTCGAAGCCGCGCAGCTTGGTGGCGATGTCGCTGCGGGCCGACAGGATCAGCACCGGCACGTCGTGATGGTGCTGCTGGAGCTGACGCAGGACCTCCAGCCCGCCCTGACCAGGGAGCAGCAGGTCCAGCACGATGCAGTCATAGCCGGCGGCCAGGGCGCGCTCCAGGCCCTGCTCACCGTCCGCGGCGACGTCGACGACGAAGCCCTCGGCCTCGAACGCACGCGCCAAGAAGGCGCGGATCCGCGCCTCATCCTCGACGACCAATATGCGCATCCCCGATTCCTCGCGTTTGAGCTCTCCGGCCCGAGGGGACGATAACCCTGGGGCAGTCCGTTGTAAATGACGTACAGATGACAACGCGGTCATCTGCTTGCGTTTTGCGTCCTCGTCCATAGAAGATCCCCGCTCGAGGAGAGAGGGATTTCGATGGATGCAACAGCCAAGCGTGTGACAGGGATTGTCGTCGGGGCGGCAATCGTTTGCGTCCTGCTGGGGCTGTACATCGGGCTCTGGCTCACAAACCAGCCCGGGTCGGCTTCGGCCGCGCCGTCGACCCGGGGCGCGCATCTGTACCTGGGCACCGTTCCCGCGTCCAAGGGCACCGATCCGCACCCGAGCTGGGTGTCCTACTACGCCGTGGACGCGCGGAGCGGCAACTGGCGCCACGACACCACGTTTGTCCTGCCCGCGAACTCCGTCGTGACGGTGACGGTCTACAACTACGACGGCCAGAGCGGCCTGCGCAACCCGTTCATCTCCCAGGCGCAGGGCATCCCCGCCGGTGTCTTCTCGCTCGACGGCAAGCCGACCAGGGCGATCGATCCCGACGCCGCGTCGCACATCTTCGCCATCCCGGAGCTGGGGGTGTCGGTGCCGATCGAGGGCGTCGCCGACGACGCCAAGAACCAGTGCGCCAACGCGCCGTGCCCCCTGAGCACCGCCCACACCACCACCACCTTCACGTTCCACACGGGCAAGGCGGGGCTGTATCGCTGGCAGTGCTTCGTGCCGTGCGCCGCGGGCTACATCGCGGGCTGGGGTGGGCCGATGCAGACGGTCGGCTACATGGACGGCTTCATCAAGGTCGTATGAGGCCGGCGAGACGATGAGCGAGGTCAATCACTGGCGACGGGTGGTGCTGTGGTGGCTGGGCACGAGCATCGTGGCCACGCTGCTGGTCGTCTTCCTGCTCGCGCCGATCGTCCCGCCGGGCAACGGCTCGGTGGAGGCCTCCGGCCAGGTGGTGGACAACACCGTCCTACTCGGGATCTCCACGCCGATCGCCATGGCGGTCCTCGTCTTCTTCATCTACGCGCTCATCGCCTTCCGCGAGCGCGACACCAGCGCCGTCGTTGACGGGCCGCCCATCCGCGGCGACGCCAAGGTCCAGACCTGGTGGCTGGTGGCGACGACCGGGATCGTGCTGTTCATGGCCGGCTACGGCACCGTCCGCCTGCTGGCCGACGGGGCCGGGGGAGGCCAGGGACCGAACCCGATCGCCGCCCCGGCGGGCGCCAGGAACGCGCTGCAGGTGCAGGTGATCGCCCAGCAGTGGAAGTTCACCTATCGCTGGCCGTCCTACGGCGGGGTGGAGACGTCGTCGCTGGAGCTGCCGAGCAACCGGATGATCGAGTTCCACGTCACCTCCCTGGACGTCATTCACTCCTTCTGGGCCTACCAGCTGGGCGTCAAGGCGGACGCGAACCCCGGCTTCGACAACATCGCGTACGTCACCACCAAGGGGCCGATGACGTTTGACGTCCACTGCGCGGAGCTGTGCGGCGTGTGGCACGGCTACATGTTCGAATCCGGCCGCGTGGTGCCCCCGGGCCAGTTCAGCAGCTGGATCGCTCAGCAGCGGCTGCACAACGTGCCGTCGACCAAGAGCCTGCCCCCGTATTCCAAGCAGTACTTCCCGGACCCGCAGAGGAGAGGCGGATGACGAGCACGACCATCCCGATGTCAGCCAGACAGCAGCCCGCGTGGCGCAAGCTGGTCGGCTTCAACCTGCTGACCGGGGTCGTGCTGGCCGTCGTCGGATGGCTGGTCGGCAGCTGGATCGGGGCGCGGATCCACGCCCCCAGCCTGGACTACTTCGCCGACACCGGCGAGAACGACATCGGGATCCTGCTCGGCTACCTGTTCGGGGTGATCGGGTTCCTCATCGGGCTGGGCTTTGCCAACTACCCGATCAGGCGGCTCATGGGCCATCCCGCGTCGCTGGCCGAGCACGAGTCAGAGGGGGAGGGCATCGCCCGGTACTTCCGCCTGTGCACCGACCACAAGGTGGTGTCGATCCAGTACATCGTCGGGATCGGCGTGTTCTTCCTGGTCGGCGGCATCAACGCGATGCTCATCCGCACCGAGCTGCTGCAGCCCAACGTTCACGTGTTCGGGCCCAACCAGTACGTGACGCTGGTCGGCATGCACGGGGCGATGATGATGGGAATGATGACCAGCGGCGTGCTGGGCCCGTTCGCCAACTGGCTGGTGCCGCTGATGATCGGGTCGCGCCGGATGGCCTTTCCCCGGATCGAGTCGTTCACCTTCTGGCTGCTGATGGCCGCCGGGGTGGTGCTGGTCACCACGATCTTCATGGGCGGCTTCCAGACCGGCTGGACCGGCTACCAGCCGCTGGGCGACCAGGGCACCGCCGGCTATGACGCCTACATCGGCTTCTTCGCCCTGGTGGGGCTCTCGATGTGTCTGCTGGGCTTCAACCTGATCGTCACCATCATCACCATGCGCGCTCCGGGGATGACCTGGAACCGCCTGCCGATCTTCGTGTGGAGCGTCCTGGCCACAGCGCTGCTGATGATGCTGGCGGCGCCGATGCTGATCGCGGCGCTGCTCATGGGCGCGTTTGATCGCACCGTGCAGACGGCGTTCTTCGTCGCCAGCCAGGGCGGGAGCTCGTACCTGTTCCAGAACCTGTTCTGGGTCTTCGGTCACCCCGAGGTGTACATCGTGGCCCTGCCCGGCTTCGGGATCGTGCTGGAGCTCCTGCCGGTGTTCTGCCGTAAGCCGCTGTGGGGATACCGGCTGGCGGT
>Ga0207664_10003314_pt1 | contig 10710 bp, 10 predicted proteins | sample LARL83metaG_FD_184349 | JGI IMG/M metagenome (GOLD analysis project Ga0207664, IMG submission 184349) | Corn, switchgrass and miscanthus rhizosphere microbial communities from Kellogg Biological Station, Michigan, USA - LAR L8-3 metaG... | ecosystem: Host-associated > Plants > Roots >...
GCCGAGGGCTCGGGCGCGTGGGACGACGACGGCGTCATCCAGAGCGCTCTACGGGCGCTGCGAGAAGCAGCGCCGGGGCTCGTCCTGCTCACCGACGTGTGCCTCTGCGAGTACACCTCGCACGGCCACTGCGGCGTGCTCGACGGCGAGGAGATCGACAACGACACGAGCGTCGAGTTGCTTGCGCGAACGGCGGTCAGCCACGCGGCCGCGGGCGCCGACGCGGTCTGCCCGAGCGACATGATGGACGGACGCGTGGCGGCGATTCGCGCGGCGCTCGACGATCACGGCTACGGCGAGACGCCGATCGTCTCGTACGCGGCCAAGTACGCGTCCGCCTTCTACGGCCCGTTCCGCGAGGCGGCCGACTCGACGCCGGCCTTCGGCGACCGCCGCGGCTACCAGATGGATCCGGCGAACCTGCGCGAGGCGCTGCGCGAGTGCGCGCTCGACGTCGAGGAGGGAGCCGACGCGTTGCTAGTCAAGCCGGCGCTGCCGAACCTCGACGTGCTGCGCGCGGTGCGCGAGCGCTTCGACCTCCCGGTCGGCGCGTACAACGTCTCGGGCGAGTACGCGATGCTCAAGGCCGCCGGCGCGCGCGGCTGGCTCGACGAGCGTCAGGCCGCGGTCGAGTCGCTGACGGCGATCTTCCGCGCCGGCGCCGACCTCGTCGTCAGCTACTGGACGAAGGAGCTGGCGGGCTGGCTGTAACCGTCTCCTTGTGGGACACGATCGTCCAGGAGGCCGCGCGCGAGAGTCGGCTCTGGCACGAGGCGCTGGCCGACGAGCCGGAGCGTGAGCCGGTCTTCTCGCCGCTGGGCGAAGAGCGCTATGCGCTGGGGATCGAGACGATCTACGAGGGCTACCTACTCCATTACGGGCGCCCGCGGCTGTTCGCGCCCGCCGACGACGACACCGCGCTGCTGCTCGGCGACTACCTCTACGCACACGGGCTCGTGCGCGTCGCGGAGGCAGGGCCGGTCGAGGCCGTCAGCGACCTCGCGGAGCTGATCTCGCTCTGCGCCCAGCTGCGCGCCGACCGGCTTCCAGGCGACGGCGAGGCGTGGGCTGCCACCGCCGCGACCCTCGGCCACGGCGAGCCCGCGCGGCTCGAGTGGCAGGCCTCGCCTGCGTCCGAGCGGGCCATCGCGAAGCACCGGCTGCGGGTCGAGTAGGATCGCACCGATGCTGCCGCTTGCCGCGAAGACCGCCGCGCAGGAAGGCAAGGAAGTAATCGAGGCGATGCTCGTCGTCGGTCTGATCTTCCTCGCCGTGATCCTGCTCGGCGAGTTCAGCAAGTGGCTCCGCCACCGGCGCCACTAGGCGATCATCCGACGCGTGGGCGACCTCCCGCGCGGCACCGTCACCTTTCTCTTCACCGACATCGAGGGCTCGACGCGGCTACTCCACGACCTCGGGGCTGAGCGCTATGCCGCCGCGCTCGACCAACACCGGCGGGTCGTACGCGAGGCCTGCGGGCGGCAGGGCGGCGTCGAGGTCGACACGCAGGGCGACGCGTTCTTCGTCGCGTTTCCAACGGCGCCCGCCGCGCTCGCGGCCGCTCGCGACGCACAGCAGGCGCTCGAAATCCCGGTCCGGATGGGCATCCATACCGGGACTCCGCTCGTGTCCCGCGCGGGCTACGTCGGCGAGGACGTCCACCGCGCCGCCCGGATCGCTGCCGCCGGCCATGGTGGTCAGGTGCTGGTCTCTGCGGCGACCGCCGCCCTGCTGCCCGACGACGGTCTCCGCGATCTCGGCGAGCACCGGCTCAAGGACCTCAGCGCGCCGCAGCGGATCTACCAGCTCGGCGACCACGACTTCCCGCCGCTGAAGACGCTGCACCGGACGAACCTGCCCGTCCCGGCCACGCCCTTCCTCGGCCGCGGTGAGGAGCTGGCGCACGTACATGACTTGCTCGCCTCGGACGAGATCCGTCTGCTCACGCTCACGGGGCCGGGCGGGTCGGGGAAGACGCGGCTCGCGCTCCAGGCCGCGGGCGTCGCGGCGGGCGAGTATCCGGACGGCGCCTGGTGGGTTCCGCTCGCGCAGGTGTCGGACGGGGACGAGGTGATGCCTGCCGCGGCACGCGAGCTAGGTGGCGGTGGGCCACTGGAGCAGTTGGTCGGCGACCGACGGCTGCTGCTCCTGCTCGACAACTTCGAGCATGTGGTCGATGCAGCCGCCGACGTCAGCCGCCTGCTGTCGGAGTGTCCGCGCGCGGACGTGCTCGTCACCAGCCGGGAGCGGCTGAGCGTGCAGGGCGAGCAGGTGTACCCCGTGCCCGTGCTCGAGCGCGCAGAGTCGCGTGAGCTCTTCGCCGCGAGGGCGCGCGCCGTCCGGCCGGATTTCGAGCCCGATCAGCACGTGGACGAGCTCTGCGCCCGACTCGATGATCTCCCCCTCGCGGTCGAGCTCGCGGCGGCGCGGACGGCGGTGCTGACGACCGAGCAGCTGCTCGAGCGACTGGGGAGCCGGCTCGACCTCCTGCGCGGCGGCCGCGACGCCGAGGTGCGGCAGCGAACCCTGAGGGCGACGATCGAATGGTCGTACGAGCTGCTGGCGCCGGAGGAGCAGCGCCTACTCGCGGCGCTCTCCGTCTTCCGAGGAGGGTGGACCGTAGAGGCGGCCGAGCGCGTGTGTCAGGCCGACGTGGACCTCCAGCAATCGCTTACCGACAAGAGCCTCGTGCGGCGGTGGGAATCGGGCCGCTTCGGCATGCTCGAGACCGTCCGCGAGTTCGCTGCCGAGCGGCTCGAGCCGGAACGCCGCGACGAGCTCCTTGGTGGGCTGCTCGAGCTGCTGACCGAGACGTTTGAGCCGAACCTGCAGAGCGTGACGACGGAAGTGCCGCTGATGGAGCTCGCGCTCCAGGAGCGTCCGAACCTTGATGTCGCTCTCGACTGGGCGACCGGGCGCGGCGAGGCCGAGGCAGGGCTCGAGCTCATGTCGACCCTCGAGCTCTACTGGGCAACGAACGATCCGCTCGGCGCCCGGTCGCGGGTCGACACGCTCCTTGCCGTAGCCGGCGACGACCTCGACCGGCGGGTGCACGCCAAGGCGTTGCGCATTCGCGCCGCGACCTACGACATGACCGGCAACTCTCCGCTCGCCGAGCCGGACTACCAACGAGCGCTGGAGCTGTTCCGGGAGCTCGGCGACGAGAAAGAGACGGACCATCTTCTGGTCCGGCTCGCAATCGTGGCGCGATACAAGGGAGAGCTCGAGCGATCGGCTCGACTCGCGTCCGAAGCGCTCGAGCGCGCCCGGGCGGGCGACAATCGACGGGACGAGGCGATGGCGCTCGACAACCTCGCGATGGTCGCGTTCGAGCAGGGGGACCTCGAGCTCGGCCTCGACCTCGTCCACGATTCGGCGTCGGTTGCGGAGAGCATTGGCTTCAGCTGGTGGCGAGGCGTGGCGCTCCTCTCCGCCGCGGAGTGGCTGATCCGCCGGGGGGATCCGAAGGCGGCGAGGCGGGAGCTTCGTGAAGGGCTTTCGGCCCTCGCCGCGGTGCCGGACCTCGTGAACCTCCCGATCGCGCTCGCGACGGGCGCGGCGATCGCTGCTGCCGAGGGCGATGCGATGCGCGCGGGAACGCTATGGGGCGCGGTCGAAGCAGCCGGGGACCGGGAACCCAGGCCAACGACTGCCGGGACGCTCCGTGAATGCGCGCCGCTTATCGAGCCGGTCCGTGGGACGGACTTCGAACGCGGGCGTGCCTACGGCCGTGAGCTCTCCCTCGACGCCGCGGTGGAGTACGCGCTCGCGACCATAGACTGACGCCGTGGCGCCGCCGGCGGACCTCCGGGCCTGGATCGCTCTCCTCGAGCGCGAAGGCGAGCTGCGCCGCGTCTCGGCCGAGGTCGACCCTCACCTCGAGATCACCGAGATCGTCGACCGCGTCGTCAAGAGCGGCGGCCCGGCGCTGCTGTTCGAGAACCCGAAGTCGCAGCACCCGCTGCTGATCAACCAGTTCGGCACCGAGCGGCGTATGTGCCTCGCCTTCGACGCGCCGACGCTCGACGACGTCGGACGCCGCCTCGGCGACGTGCTCGAGATGCAGCCGCCCCAGGGGCTCGCCGAGAAGGTGCGCGGCCTGAAGAAGCTGAAGTCGATCGCGGACTCGCAGCCGAAGACCGTGCGCAGCGGGCCGGTGCAAGAAGCCGTGCTCCAGGGAGACGACGTCGACCTCCACCGTCTCCCGGTCCAGACATGTTGGCCCGGAGACGCGGCGCCCTTCATCACGCTCCCGGCCGTGATCACCAAGGACCCGCGCACCGGCGGCCGCAACGTCGGCATGTACCGGCTGCAGGTGCTCGACGAGCGGACGACGGCGATGCACTGGCAGATCCACAAGGACGGCCGCGCCGACTACCTGATGACCGACGGGAAGCTCGAGGTCGCCGTGGCGCTCGGGCTTGACCCGGTCACCGCGTACACGGCGAGCGCGCCGCTGCCGAAGCACGTCGACGAGCTGATGCTCGCGGGCTTCCTGCGCGGTGAGGCGGTCGAGCTCGTGCAGGCGAAGACGGTCGACCTCGAGGTGCCGGCGAACGCCGAGATCGTGCTCGAGGGTTACATCGCAAAGGACGAGCTGACCGAGGAGGGGCCGTTCGGCGACCACACCGGCTACTACACGCCGCCCGAGCCGTTCCCGGTCTTCCACGTGACGGCGATGACCATGCGGCGCGACGCCATCTACCCGTCGATCGTGGTCGGCAAGCCGCCACAGGAAGACGCATGGCTCGGCAAGGCGACCGAGCGGATCTTCCTGCCCGCGATCAAGATGAGCGTGCCCGAGATCGTCGACTACGACCTGCCGGTCGCGGGTGCGTTCCACAACTGCTGCATCGTCTCGATCCGCAAGGCCTATCCCGGCCACGCGCAGAAGGTGATGCACGCGATCTGGGGCCTCGGACTGCTCAGCCTGACGAAGGCGGTCGTGGTGGTCGACGAGTGGGTGGACGTCCACGACTACGACGAGGTCTTCTTCCGTGTCGGCGCCAACGTTGACCCGAAGCGCGACGTGCTGATCAGCGAGGGCCCGCTCGACCATCTCGACCACGCGCCGACCCTCCAGTTCTACGGCGGCAAGCTCGGAATCGACGCGACGCACAAGGGCCCGGCCGAGGGTGCGCGCGAGTGGCCGCCCGAGATCGAGATGAGCGACGAGGTGAGGCGTCTCGTCGACGAGCGCTGGAGCGAATACGGCCTCGGCGCCGCACCGGAGCCGAACGGGAGCCGCCAGGGTGCGTTGCGCCAACTGTTACGTCGTTGACGGGGCGAACCTGCAACGATTGAATCCAGCCGCCTCGACGTAAAGGGGAGACGCTTGGAAGAACGCCCGGGGGACGACCGACCGCAGCTTCCATCGCCGAGCATCTGGCCGGTCGGCTTTGCCATCGGCGTGGTCTGTCTGCTGGTCGGCCTGGTGGTCAGCTGGTGGGTCGCCGCGGCCGGCGCCGTTCTGGCGCTGATCTTCGCGTTCCTCTGGGTTCGCGACGTAACCAGCGGGCGCGACCAGGCCCCGGCCGCGTCGGCTGACGAGGCCACAGGCGACGGCGCGCCGCCGGAGCAGGGCGAGCGCTTCCCGCGAAGCAAGTTCCTCGAGGCCGCCACACTCGGGCTCGGCGCGCTGATCGGCGCGATCGTCACTCTCCCGGCGCTCGCCGCCGCACTCGTTCCCGGCTTCCGCAAGCAGCAGGCCCACAAGGTCGACCTCGGCCCGCTCTCGGACTTCCCGGAAGGCGAGTGGCGAATCGCCACCTTCATCCGCGACCCGGCGCAGGGCGAGATCTCGCGGCGCACGGCGTTCATCCGCAACAACGGGCCGTTGAACGGCGTGCCCGACGTCACGGTCATCTCCAACCGCTGCGCGCACGTCGGCTGCCCCGTGCAGCCGGGCGGGCCCGTCTTCGAGAAGGAAGAGAAGACGATCAAGACTGCAAACGGCCCCGTGATGCTCACGCCGGTGCTGCCCGCGGCCGGCTTCATCTGCCCGTGCCACGGCGGCTCGTACGACCAGGAAGGCAACCGCATCGCCGGCCCGCCGGTGCGCGGCCTCGACCGCTACGAGTTCGCGGTCGTTAACGGCCGGCTCGTGCTCGGCAACCTCTACAGCGTTACCAAGGTGGACGGCGCCGGCAAGACCGCCGAGATCCACAAGGTCGAGCTGCACGGACCCGGCCAGCACGCCGACGGCGTCGAGTCCTGGCTCTATCCGGTGCAGCCGCCGCACTGATGGCGACCACGACGAAGCCGACCAGAGGGAAGTCGCTCGCGAAGACGGCGACGTACCCGATCGACTGGCTCGAGGAGCGCTCGGGCCTCGTCGGCGGGATCAAGTACTTCCTGTTTCGCAAGGTGCCGGGCGACACGAGCTGGTGGCACACGCTCGGCTCGGCGACCTTGACGGCCTTCCTGGTTCAGCTGGTCACCGGCGTGATCCTGGCGATGTACTACAAGCCTTCGCCCGCCGAGGCGCACGCCTCGGTGCAGCACATCACGCACGACGTCTGGGGCGGCTGGCTCGTCCGCGGCATGCACCGCTGGGGCGCGAGCGTCTTCATCATCCTCATGTTCATGCACATGGGGCGCGTGTTTCTGTTCGGCGCCTACAAGTACCCGCGCGAGCTGAACTGGATCATCGGCGTCCTGATCCTCGCGACCGGCCTCTTCGAGGGCCTCACGGGGTACCTGCTGCCCTTCGACCAGACCGCGTACTGGGCAACGGTCGTGGCGATCAACATCAACGGCACAGCACCCTTCGTCGGGCCTTATCTGGCGAGCGTCTTACGAGGCGGGGCCGAAATCGGCCCCGACACGCTGGCTCGCTTCTACTCGATCCACATGCTGCTGGTCCCGGGTGCCCTCATCGGCCTGATCGGGCTGCACCTGTACCTGATCGTGCGCCTCGGCGTCACGTCGCCTCCGTGGTCGAAGGAAGCTGCCGACCGTCCGGCCGACCCCGAGCCGACGCCGCCGCGCTCCGGCCTCGTTCAGCCCGCCCCCCGCGCCGCGGGCGTCCGCAGGAGGCCGTCCGAGTGAGCTCGCTCGAGGAACGCCGCGCCGGCTTCCAGCGCTACAAGGACCGGGTCAAGAGCGAGGGCAAGCCCTTCTACCCGTTCGCGATGTTCCACGACACGGTCATGAGCCTGGTCGTGGTCTGCGTGATCATCGGGCTCGCGATCATCTGGCGCTACACCAGCATCCTCGGCCCCCTGATCGGTGAAAAGGCCGATCCCGGAACGATCTCGTTTGTCCCGCGGCCCGACTGGTACTTCTACTTCCTCTTCTATCTGCTGCGGATCTTCAAGTGGCCGGAGACAGTGATCCTGGCCACGATCGGGATCCCGACGCTCCTGTTGGTCCTGCTGCTGATCCTGCCGTTTGTCGACCTGCGCACCGAGCGCCGCCTCTCGCGACGTCCCGTCGCGGTCGTCGCTGCAGCGCTGGTGATCGTCTCGATGGGCGTCCTCACCTACAGGGGCGCGACCGCGCAGGAGGCGATCGCCTCCGAGGTCAAGGCGGCGATCCCGAGCTGGGCGAAGAAGCAGGGGTTCGCGAACAACCCGGAGGCGCTGAAGGGCGCCAACCTGTTCGCCGAGTCCGGCTGCACGAACTGCCACACGTATCTGGGCACCGGATCCTCGAACCTCGGCGCGCCCGACCTCTCGGCCGAAGGCTCGAAGGGCAAGGGGGTCGAGTTCCAGATCTCCCACCTGAAGTGCCCGAGCTGCGTCAACCCCGGCTCGCCGATGCCCCCGTTCGCGGCCCTCGGCGAGGACAACCTCAAAGCGCTAGCCACCTTCCTCGAGGCCTCCAAGGGCCCAAAGTAGGGTAGGCGCCGTGCGCGTCTTCCTCGGCATCACGGGCGCGTCGGGGGCGCCGTACGCAGCGCGCCTGCTCGAATCACTTGCTGCGGCGGACTGCGAGATCGGGCTCTGCGCGTCTCGTGCCGGGATCGAGGTGCTCGCGACCGAGCTCTACGGCGACGCGCGGCTCTCGGCCGACGAGACGCTGGCGCGCTTGACCGAGCCGGTCCGCGAGGCGGTCACGCTCCACGACGAGCGCGACTGGCACGCGCCGTACGCGAGCGGCTCGGCCAAGGTCGACGGCTACGTGATCTGCCCGTGCTCGATGGGCACGCTCGGAACGATTGCCTCCGGTGCGATGTCGAACCTGATCCAGCGGGCCGCGAGCGTCGCGTTGAAGGAGGGCCGCAAGCTCGTGCTCTGCCCGCGCGAGACGCCGCTCTCGACGATCCACCTCGAGAACATGCTCCGCGTGCGGCAGGCCGGCGCAGTGGTGCTTTTCCTTGCGCCGGGCTTCTACCACGGTGCCTCCTCTGTTGACGACCTCGTCGACTTTGTCGTCGCGCGCTGCCTCGACCAGCTCGGGCTCGAGCACCAGCTGACGCGGCGCTGGGGCCAGTCGTGAGCGTCGAGTCCGGCAGGCTGGCGCCCGACGCGGTGCGCTCGATGTTCGACCGCATCTCGCCGGTCTACGACGCGATGAACCGGACAATGACGATGGGCCTCGACCAGCGCTGGCGCCGGGCCACGGTCGCCGCGGTCGTCCAGCGGGGCGACAGCGTGCTCGACGCGTGCTGCGGCACGGGCGACCTGGCCGTGGCGGCGCAGGAGGCCGGCGGCTCGGTGACCGGGCTCGACTTCTCCGAGCGGATGATCGAGCGCGCGCGACGCAAGTCCGGCGAGGTCGAGTGGGTCCAGGGCGACGCGCTCGCGCTCCCGTTCGCGGACGGCTCGTTCGACGCAGCGACGGTCGGCTTCGGCGTCCGCAACCTCGACGACCTCGAGCGTGGGCTCGCCGAGCTTCGCCGGGTGCTCCGCTCGGGCGGCCGCGTCGCAATCCTTGAGATCACGAAGCCGAGCGGGCTCCTGGCGCCGTTCTACCGGCTCTGGTTCGACGGCGTTGTGCCGCTGCTCGGAAAGCTCCTGCCGGGCGGGTCGGCCTACACGTACCTTCCCGCCAGCGTGCGCCGCTTCCCCGGACCGGACGAGCTCGCCGCGCTCCTGCGCGGAGCCGGCTTCGAGGACGTCCGCTGGCGCACGTTCGCCGGCGGCATCGTCGCGCTGCACATCGGGAGGGCCGCGTGAGCCTGGCGACGATCCGCGAGACGCCGGGGCTCGACGCGTACCTCGGCGACCTCGAGGTGCGGCTGACCGCCGCCGTCGACGAGTACCCCGGCCTCGTCGCCGTGGTCGGGGCCGAGGCGCTCTCAGCCGGCGGCAAGCGCCTGAGGCCGCTGCTCGTCTTCCTCGCGGCGCAGCCGGGCGAGGCACCGCTCGCCGCCGGGGCGGCCGTCGAGCTGGTGCACATGGCGACGCTCGTGCACGACGATGTGATCGACCGCGCGCACTACCGGCGCGGGCGCGAATCGGCCTGGGCGAGCCACGGCCCGCAGGCCGCCCGCGCGGCCGGCGACTACCTTTTCGCGCGGGCCTTCGCCGAGCTCGCCGCGACCGGCGACGCCGCGGCCGTGAGCTGCCTGGCCGGAGCGACGCTCGCGCTCGCGCGGGGCGAGGCGCTGCAGCGCGCGCAGACGAACGACCCGGAGACGAGCGTCGAGTCGTACCTCGAGCGCTGCGCCCTCAAGACCGGGAAGCTGTTCGAGGCGGCCTGCCTGCTCGGCAGCGGCGGGGACAGCGGCCTCGGCGAGTTCGGGCTCGCCCTCGGGATCGCGTTCCAGATCGCCGATGACATCCTCGACTGCTCGGGCGAGACGATCGAGACCGGCAAGATCGCCGGCACCGACCTGCGCGAGGGCACGCCGACGCTGCCGCTGATCCTGGCCTCGCGCGAAGACGCGTCTGTGCGCGCGGCACTGTCCGGCGGCCCGCTCGACGGGGCGCTCGTGCGCGTCGCCGAGACCGGTGCGCTCGAATCCTCGCGGGAGGTCGCGCTCGACTACGCCCGGCGGGCCCGCGCCTGCCTCGACGGCCACCTCCGTCGCGAGGAGCTCGACGCCCTGACCGACGCCGTCGTCGACCGGGAGTCCTGATGCTCCGTCTCGGCCGCATCTCGTACGTGAACATGGCGCCGGTCTTCTACCGCCTCGACGCCGAGGTCGACGAGGTGCAGGGCGTACCTACCGACCTCAACGCCCGGCTCCTGCGCGGCGAGCTCGACCTCGCGCCGATCTCCTCGATCGAGTACGCGCGCCATGCCGACCGGCTGCGACTGCTGCCGCGGCTCTGCGTCTCGTCCGAGGGCGCGGTCGAGTCGATCCAGCTCGTCTCGCGCAAGCCGCTCGAGCAGGTTCGCTCCGTCGCGGTCACACCCGAGAGCGCGACCTCGGTCGTGCTGACGAAGGTGTTGCTGCCGGAGGCCAGGCATGTGCCGCTCGGCGAGGAGGCCGACGCGAAGTTGCTGATCGGCGACGCCGCCCTGAAGAGTGCGTTCGAGGATCCGACGCCTCACCATGACCTCGGCCGGCTATGGCTCGAGCGGACGGGCCTGCCGATGGTCTTCGCCGTCTGGGCATGCCCCGAGCCGGTGGCCGCCGGCCTCTCGGAGCTCGAAGCGGCACTGGTCGACTCCGTGCTCCTCGCGCGTGCGGAACCGGAGCAGCTCGCTCACGAGTCGAGCGAGCGCTACGGCTACCCGCCCGGCTTCCTGGCGCGCTACTTCGAGAAGCTGCGCTACCGCTTCGGACCGCGCGAACGAGCCGGCCTGTTGACGTTC
>Ga0207664_10003317_pt1 | contig 10705 bp, 7 predicted proteins | sample LARL83metaG_FD_184349 | JGI IMG/M metagenome (GOLD analysis project Ga0207664, IMG submission 184349) | Corn, switchgrass and miscanthus rhizosphere microbial communities from Kellogg Biological Station, Michigan, USA - LAR L8-3 metaG... | ecosystem: Host-associated > Plants > Roots >...
ACCCTCCAGGTCTTCGGCAAGTGCATGGACATCACCGGCGCCAACTTCAGCAACGGCACCGGCATCGAGCTGTGGGACTGCAACGGCGGCACCAACCAGCAATGGCACGCCAGCAACGGCACCCTGGTCAACCCCGCCTCCGGCAAATGCCTCGACGACCCAGGCTCCAACACCGCCAACGGCACCCAGCTGATCCTGTGGACCTGCAACGGCGGCGCCAACCAGAAATGGACCATCCCCTGATAGGGGGCACCCCGGCCGGGCGGCGCAACGCCGCCCGGCGGGGGAGGAGCGGCCAGCGTCAGCCGAAGACCCGGCGCTGGATCTCGCGGCGGTAGTCCTCCAGGGTGTTGTCCAGGTGTTCCGATGTCGCGTGGGCGGCAGCGTCCGGGTCGCCGTCCCTGATCGCGCGGAAGATCGCCTCGTGCTCGCGGACGGCGGCATCGGCGTGACCGCCTATCCCGTGCAGGCCGATGACGCTGGCCTGACGCTGCAGCATCCGGGCTTCGCGGACCGAGGCGACCAGGAAAGAATTGTGCGAGGCGGCGGCCACGCCCAGGTGGAAGGCGTCGTCGCTCTCGTCGAATTCGGTGTGGTCGCCGGTGGCGTGGCCGTGCCGGCAGGAGGCGACCGCTGCCTCCATGGCGCGTAGCTCGGACGGGCTGGCCCGGGTCGCGGCCAGCATGGCGGCATTGGTCTCCTGGACCCGGCGGAACTCGAACAGCATGAAGATGTGCTCCAGGTTGGTGGGCACGAAGAAGCTGCCCCACCGGGACGCGCGCGGCATGGCGTCGTCGGCGACGAACAGGCCCCGGCCCTTGTGGGCGGTGACCCGGCCGGATGCGGACAAGATCTTGATCGCGTCGCGCACTACGGTGCGGCTGGTACCCAGGCGTGCTGCCAGGTCATTCTCGGTGGGCAGCCGGTCGCCCGGCCCCAGCGCCAGGTCGGCGATGAGCCGCACGATCTGCTCCGCCGCTAGCTCATACCGGGGACGGTAGCCTTCCGGCGCCGGGCCCGCCACGCTACCCGGCTTCGCACCATCGCTCGTCACGGTGCTGATCGTATCAATCCTGAAAGATACGTGTTACCTAATAAGTCATACTCATAGTTAAAAATGTTACTAAAATGGGCGCCTACGGTCTTGACTGCACCTTCGTCACCGGGTCTACATTGAGAGCTAGCGATGGCCAGACCTGAACAAGCTGCGTACACCGCGATTTTAACAGCTTATAAGTCATACTAATCTTCGACTGTCCCGCCGTCATGAGGCGGGCGACTGCACGACGTGGTGGAGGTAGCCATGACCCGTATCGCTAGCGTCGCCCGTGCGCGACGCCAGCTCAGACATTTCCTATTCACCGCCGGCACGGTCGCGCTGGTGGCGACGGCGGCGGCCTGCAGCAGCAGCGGCGGCAGCAGCGCGCCGGGAACGAGCCCGACCGGCAGTGCGGCGGCAGCTGGCACCGTCGGCGGCTCGCTGACGGTGTGGGTGGACTCGGTGCGCCTGCCGGTGGCGCAGGCTTATGCCCAGGCGCATCCCAGCGTGCACGTGCACATCGTCACCTTCGACGGCGACGCCAACGGCGCGACCACGCTGCAGACCAAGATCCAGCTATGGAACCGGACCGGCAACGGCTGGCCGGACATCATCTTCAGCGAACAGGTGCAGGACCCGGTGTGGATGGCGGAGAAGCCGTTCGACTATGCCGAACCGGTCACGAGCCTCTTCCCGGCCAGCATGCTCGGCCAGTGGCCGGCCCCGTCCACCGCCCAGTGCACCGTCAACGGCACCCAGGTCTGCGTCCAGGACAATCTCGCCCAGGTGGTGCTCTGGTACAACAAGAAGCTGATGGATAAGTTCGGCTACCAGGTGCCGACCACCTGGCAGCAGTGGGCGGCCATCGGCCAGAAGGTCGCCACCGAGCACCCCGGCTACGTCGTCGGGAGCATCGGCGACTCGTTCAGCCACTGGATCTACCTGTGGGGCAACCAGTGCCCGCTGCAGCAGGTGCAGGGCACCACGGTCACCATCAACCCGACCGACTCGCACTGCACCGAGATGGCCAGCCTGCTCGACCCGCTGATCAAGAACGGGTCCCTCCCGCCGCTGAGCGTATTCAGCCCGGACTTCGCCAAGAAGTACGGCGGCCCCAACAGCAAGGTGCTGATGATGCCGGGACCGAGCTGGTACGGCCACGACCTGTTCCTGTCCACGCTGAAGACGGCGCCGGGCCAGATCGCCGCCTCGATGCCGCTGCAGTGGAACAGCGACCCGGTGACCACCGGCCAGGTTGGCGGCGGCCCGTGGATCATCTCCCGGCACTCGAAGAACCTGGCCACCGCGGCCGATTTCGTCAGGTGGGCCACCACCGTGTTCAATCCGACCGGGGCGAACGCGCGGCCTGGTTACCCTGCCTACGGGCCGTTGGCCGCCGTGTGGGTGTCCCGCTTGGCCGCCAACCCGTTCTTCGCCGCCGACCCGAGCCCGGCGCTCAAAGCGGCCGCCTCGGAGATCTGGAAGGGGTGGAATCTGGTCACCTACCCGGACCAGCCGGTGTGGGCTAACACCGTCGTGACCGGGCTGGTGGCGGGCAAGTCGCTCAGCTCGCTGCTGCAGCCGTTCGGCACCGCGCTCGGCCAGGCGGCCCAGGCGGCCGGGTACCAGGTCAGCAAGTGAGCTCAACGGCGCTCACCCCGGCGCCCGCGACGGCCACGCGACAGCGTGGCCGCCGCGGCGGCGGGGGACCACGTGGGATACGGCTTCCGCGCGGGCTGCCGTTCATCGTGCCGTACCTGCCGTTCCTGATCGCGTTCGGCGTCGCGCCGATGCTGTACGCGCTCGACCTCGCGTTCACCAGCAGCACCGGCGGGTGGGTCGGTTTCCATAACTTCATCCGCACGTTTGACGACTACCGGTTCCGCCCGGCGTTCGAGCACATTCTCTGGTACACCGGTATCTGGCTCGGATCCCTGATCGTCCTGGTGGTGGGGCTGACGCTGCTGCTGCACGGCCGCGCGAACCGGGTTTCCACCGCGTTCAGGTTCCTGTTCTACCTGCCCGGGGCGCTGGCGGGCGCGGCGTCGGTCCTGGTCTGGCTGTTCATGCTGGACCCCGCGGTCAGTCCGGCGTCGTTCCTGATGCATCACCTGTTCGGCGTGCAGCTGTTCGTCCAGGCGATCGCACCGGGGAAGCTGCCCGGCGTCTTCGCGATGATCGCGTTCTGGACCGGTGCGGGCGGCTGGATCGTGGTCATGTACGGCGCGCTGAACACGATCCCGCCCGACCTCGAGGAGGCGGCGCGCATCGACGGCGCCGGGCCGGTCACCATCGCGCTGCGGCTGAAGCTGCCGCTGATCCGCAAGTGGATCGCGTACATGGCCATCTTGTCGTTCGCGACCGGCACGCAGCTTTTCGTCGAACCACAGCTCGTCGACCAGGCGAGCCTGGGCATGGTCCCGGACACCTGGTCCTCGAACCAGCTCGCCTATCAGTTCGCCTTCCGGTACGCGGACTTCAACGCGGCCGCCGCCATCGCCGTCGACCTGCTGGTCATCGGGGTGGTCGCCGCGGTGCTGATCGTCACGCGTACCGGGCTGTTCCGGAGGGAGGACTGATGCGGTTCGCCGCCCGTGGCGTCAGGCTGCTGATCCTGGCCGCGTTCGCCGTCTTCTTCGTCGTGCCGGTCCTGTGGCTGCTCCTCGCCCCGACCAAGGCTGACGGCGCGCTGGTCACGAGGAATCCACTGGCGTTCGGCAACTTCGGGCAGATCGTCAAGGCATGGGATCATCTTGACGGGTTCAGCGACCACATCTTTCGCGTCTGGATCGGCAATTCGCTGCTGTACGCGTTCAGCGCCACCGCGATCGTACTGCTGACCGCGGTGCCCGCCGGTTACGGACTTGCCCTGGGCAGGTTCCGTGGCCGCAAGCTGGTGCTGACCGTCACGCTGGTCGTGATGATCATGCCGTCCGCGGCGCTGGTGCTGCCGATCTTCCTGGAGCTCAACGCGCTGCACCTGATCGGGAACGTACTGTCGGTTATCTTGCCGTTCGCGTTCTTCCCGTTCGGGGTGTATCTGGCCTACATCTACTACGCCACCGCGGTGCCGCGGGACTTGCTCGACGCGGCCCGGGTGGACGGCGCGGGGGAGTGGCAGACGTTCCGGCGCGTCGCGCTGCCGCTGGCCAAGCCGATCGTCGCGCTCGTGTTCTTCTTCAGCTTCGTGGCCGACTGGAACAACTTCTTCCTCCCGTACGCCCTCCTAGCGGACTCGTCGCAGTACCCGATCCAGGTCGGCCTCTCCGACTTGCTGTCGTCGACTCCCTCGTTCAACCCGGCGGCGGGCGGCGGCGGGCAGCAGGTGAACATCTTCCGGCCCGAGCTGGCGCTCGCCACTTTGATCGCGGTCATCCCGGTCGCGATCGTGTTCCTGCTGTCCCAGCGGGCGCTGGTGCGCGGGATGCTCGGTGGCGCGGTGAAGCAGTGATCCATGGCTGAGCTGACCACCATAACCGCATCGGTGCCGCTGCTCGAGCCGCCGGGCTGGGCCCTGGCCCAGCGGGAACTGCTGGACCTGCTCGACTACGCCTGGCGCCAGTTCGCGCGGGACTTCACTGGCCCGGACGGGCGGCTGACCTACCGGCACCGGCTGACCAGCCGCGACGGCGGCGACGACTTCTACGAGGTGTTCTTCAACTGGCCCCAGCTGTACCTGCTCGGCGGCGCCGACGACCTGCTGCCACGGGCGGAACAGCACTGGGAAGGCGTCACCGCCCAGCTCACCGAGCTGGGCATGCTAAAGGACGAGTACGAGCGCGGCTACGACTGGTTCCATCAGGGCGAGAGCCTGCTGCTGCTGTACTTCCTCAGCATGGCGAACCCAGCCCGGTGGGCGGAGCGGGCGGTCCGGTTCGCTGAGCTGTACGTCGATCCGGCGGCCGGGAACTACGACCCGGTTCACCGCATCATCCGCCGTGCGCACAACGGTTCCGATCCGGGACGCACCGGGCTGTTCGACGAGACGCACTACCCGTGGCTGAACCTGGAGGAACGCAGCTACGGGTTCCCGCTGGACTGGCTGCTGCCGGACGGGGCGCCCGTGCCGGAACGCCGCCTCGATCCCCGGCTGACTACCCAGATGACCGCCCGGATGGGCACCGGGGACACCGCGGTGAACCTCGCGGCCACCGGACTCGTGCTGAACGCGTGGATCCTGACCGGGGACGCGCGTTACCGGGACTGGATCCAGACGTACGTGGGCGCGTGGCTGGAGCGCGCCGCGGCGAACCACGGCATCATCCCGGACAACACCGGCCCGGACGGGGTCGTCGGCAGCCTGCTCGGCGGGCGCTGGTACGGCGGCCACTACGGCTGGACCTGGCCGCACGGCTGGTACAGCGTCGGCTCCGCCGCCATCGTGGCCGCACTGGCCGCCGCCACCGTCACCGGCGACGACGGCTATCTCGACCTGGTACGCCCCGCCCTGGACACCATCACCGCGCAGGGCAAAGTGATGGCGTTCGCCGACGCCGACTCCTCACTGCCATCTCGCTGGGTGCCTCAGCTCGGCGAGGCGATCGCCGTGCCGACGCTGCTGGTGCCGTTCCGGCACAGCGACCGCGGCTGGTTCGATTACAACCCGATGCTCACTGCCATCCCAATGGCGCTCTGGCACCACAGCGCCAGCGCGGCTGACCAGCGCAGGCTCGCGGAGCTGCATGGACGAGCCGGCTACGACTGGCGGAACGTGCGGCCCTTTCGCAGCAAGGAGGAAGCCGGTCACGAGGAACCTTGGTACACGTTCCTGTCCGGCGAGAATCCCGGCTATCCGGAACAGATCCTGGCCGCGGCACAGGCTCAGGTCCGGCATCGGCTCGCCCGTGGCCGGGCCTACCGTGGCACCGACGTCGGCGAGCCGGACATCCACTTGTGGCAGCAGTGCAACCCGGTCGCTACCGAGGCGCTGGTGCAGCTTACTTGGGGTGGCCCGCAGGTCATCTACAACGGCGGCCTGCAGCAGGCCAGGGTCCGCTACTTTGACGCGGAACGACGGCGCCCCGGCCTGCCCCCATCGGTCGCGGCGCTGGTCACCAGCATTGACCCGGACGCCACCGTGGTGGAGCTGGTCAACCTGGACCCGGCCCGGGACAGCAGCCTGATCGTGCAGGCGGGGGCGTTCGGTGAGCACGCCATCACCAGCGTCCGCTACACCACCTGCCCGGACCCGTCCTGGCTAGGCGGCCTCTACGACTACGGCCACAAGGAACCAGTGACCGCCGAGGAGCGCATCGACGTGGGCGGGCGATGGCTGACCGTGCGCCTGCCCGCATCAACCCGCATCCGGCTGACCCTGGCCATGACCCTGCGCGCCCGCACCCCCACCTACCAGCCGCCGACCTGGCCATGAGGCACGCCGCGATGACGACCACGCCGGTCGGCAATTCCGGAGAGGATTGCCAGCGGCGGTCTGCGTATGTTTGTCCGGCAGCGGAAGACTCTCCGCCGCATCCCCGGAATGGTTCGTCTCTAGCTAGGTCGGCTGTCCAGTGATGAGCACCGGAACCGAACCGCGCCGCCGGCGCCGCCCGCGCCTGACCCCGGTGCGCGCGGTCCCCGTCAAGTTCACCGGGGACCGGGCCGGCGAGGGACCGCTCACCTTGAGCCAGCTCAACATCTACCATTGGCTGAGCCGAGCCCCTGACCACTTCTACGCGATCTTGTGCGTCGAGCTCCCGGTGCCGGCGATGGTGCCGGTCGACGACGTGGCCGCGGCGGTCGCGGTGCTGATCGCGCGGCACGAGAGCCTGCGCACCACCTACCTGCCGGGCGAGCCACCGCGCCAGCGGGTCGCGGCGGCCGGCGTTCAGCTGCTGGAAGTCTGTTCGCTCGGCGAGGGACAGTGGGGGCCTCGGGAACGCCCCGCGGTGGCCGAGGCCCTCGTCCGGTGGCTGCGCGAGTCACCCGATCCGGGATGGCGCCCGGTGCGCGTGGCGGTGGCCATCGCTCCCGAGGCGGGCGGCCGGGTCGTCGCGTGCGCCGCCGGATTCGCGCATCTGGCGGTGGACCACGACGCGATCGCGATACTCAAGCGCGAGTTCACGGACCTGCTGGGCGGTCCCGGTCAGCGGCAGGCCGCGCAGGACGCGGCCGCCCGGCGCCCGGCCGGCCGGCTCGGGCACCAGCCGCTGGACCAGGCCGAACTGGAGGCGACGCCTGCCGAGCGGCGCCGGACCGACGCGGCACTGGACTACCTGCGGGAACAGTCGCGGCGGATGCCCCGCTGCCTGTACGCTCTGCCGGGCGCACAGTCCAGCGCCGAGTCACTGGTGATGGAGCTGTCGTCGGTGGCCGCCGCGATGGCCGTGCGGCGGGTAGCGGCGCGCACCCGCACCAGCCGGTCCAGCATCGTCCTCGCCGCCATCTGCGCGGTGATCGGCCGCCGTGCGAGCTACCCGGAGCTGGTGTTCCCCGTGATGACCAGCAACCGTTTCGAGCGGCACCTGGTGAACTACGTCGGCTCCCTGATCCAGAGCACCATCGTCACGGTCGGCATCGGCGGGAGAAGTTTCGACGAGCTTGCCCGCCACACGTGGACGAGGGTGGTAGAGGCCAGCCGGCACGGCAGGTACGACACGGCCAAGCAGGCCGCCATGGACGAGCTGACCGAGCACGAGCGGGGCCTGCGCTTCAACTACGATCCGTTGTTCAACAGCCTCGTCGCTGAGTCGTGGTCCGGGCTCACCGCGGGCGTCGGGTTCCAGCCCGAACAGATCGGCGCCGCGCTCACCCAGACCGCGGTGCGGTGGCGCCCGGCGCCGGTCAGCGGAAACCCGGTCCAGTTCCGCCTCAACCAGATCGATGGCTGCCTCCGGCTGGACGCGTGGAACGCCGACACCGGCCTGATGCCCCGCGCCGAGCTGGAGTCGGTGCTGCTGGCCGTCGAACGCCTGCTGGTGGCCGCCGCGCACGGTGACGTGCCCGGCTGCCGGATGCCCGGCATCATCGGGCTGGACCCCCTGGCCGGCACCTCGGACCGTGTCCTGACCGACTCCTGCTGGGTCGAGGTCGCCGACGTGCAGCGCCTGGTGGACGACGCCGTCACGCCCGGCGTGGCGCGCGTCTTCGCATCGGCCGGCGGCCGCCCGCTGGTCGCCTGCCTGGCCGCCACCGAGGACATCCGCACCCCGGAACAGGCGCACGCCCGCTGCATGGCAGTCCTGGCGAAGCATCCCACGGCTATCACCCCGCGCCACTACGTGATCTGCCGCACCGCCCCGGCCGACCCGGCCGACCCCGCTGCCTGGCCCGCGCCCCTGGCCGCTGGCGCCGGTCGCGGCTGAAACCGCTAGGCGATGCCGGGGAGCAGCCTCCAGTCCTGGTCCGGTTCGCGTACCGCGTCGGCCAGGATCTGACGCAGGGCGGCGGCCCAGCCCGCGACCGTGCTCTGGTCGAATTCGTCGAGGTTGAACAGCACGCCGCCGGTCAGCTCACCGGACGGCGGCAGTGCCAGGTTCCAGACCATGCCGCTGGGGATGTCGTGGACCTCTGACCCCGGCAGCATCTGATCGGTTGCCCAGCGGGCGCCGTCGGCGATGCCGAAGGTGAGGTCGTCGCCGAGCTGGCCTTGCTGGTTGGCGATGATGAACTGGGAGGTCCGCAGGTCCTCGCGTGGCGTGATGAGGTCGGGGAACAGCTGCTCGAGCACGTTGACCGGGAGTTCGTGCGCGATGGCGCCGACGAAGGTTTCCCTGGCCGCGGTGACGATGTCGCGGAAGCTGGTGCAGCCGGCGATGTCGGTGCGGAACGGCAGGCAGTTGATGAACAGTCCCATGGTGTTGTGGAACTGAGCCTCGTCCCGGCCCGCGGTGAAGGCCCGGATCGCCAGGTCGGTGGCGCCGGTGAGCTGGTGAGCCAGCAGGTAGAAGGCCGAGAGCATGACCGTGAACACGGTGCCCCTGGTCGCGGCGGCAAGGCCGGACGCGGCGGTCATGATCTCGGGTTCGATGCCGTGGACGTACTGGGAGTAGGGCCTGGAATAGCTGGCGGGGTGCCCGTGGTCGTTGGGGATCGTGAATTCGCGTGCCCCGTCCAGAGTGCGCTGCCAGTAGGCCGGCGCGCCGTCCTGGGCGGTGCTGGCGGCGCTGGCCCGCTGCCATGCCGCGTACTCGCGGTACTGCCGCATCTGCGGCAGCACCGGCGCGGAGCCGGTCCGCCGGGCGGTGTAGAAGGCGCCGAGGTCACGGGCGATGACGTGCACCGACCAGCCATCGGAGACGGAGTGGTGCACGGTCAGGACCAGGACGCTGTCGCGGTCGTCGAATCTGCCGAGCAGCACCTTCAGCAGCGGCACCTCGCGGGCGCTGATCGAGCCGGCCTCAGCCTCCAGGAACAGCTCCCGGACAACCGAGTTCCTGGATACGCCGGCCGGCGGCAGGTCCCTGACCTCCAGCGGCACCCGGCACGGCGGGAACACTGTCTGATAGGGCGGATCAGCGTCCCTGACTACCAGGGTGCGGAGCAGTTCGTGGCGCGCGACCACGTCGTCAAGCGAGTCCTGCAGGACCGCGAGGTCCACGTGGCCGGTCACGCGCAACGCGGCAACCGTCATGAACCGCGAGCCGAACGTGCCGCCCTCATCACCCTGGTCCAGGGTGAGGAACCATTCCTGGGTGAACGACAGCGGATACCGAGCCAGCCCCTGGTCCACCGCGAGCGAGGATTCCGTCATATCCGCCATGCCTCACGCTCGCATGGCGCAACGGCCACCGGCACCTTCCCGGTTGCGTGCCCCCGCCGCCCGATGTTTCAGGCGTGACGGCTGAGCTGGTCTGGGTGAGCATGCCCAGCCGCCACGGCAGCTGGGAGTAAGGACCAGTGGCTGAAGGGTCCTCACCCTGGTACAGGAACCGCAGGTGACAGGGGTCGATCGTGAGGTTCTGATCCACGCCGCTGCGGATCATCTCGCCGTGGCTGAAGTCCTGGGTCCACGGTGCCGCGCCCGCTGCGAAGGTTACGTTGCTGGACCGGATGAACGGGTTGGCCTCGGTGTCCGCCAGCGGGGTCCACTGACCGTCCAGCGCGGTCGACGTCCATGACCTGAAGTACCGCCTGCCGTCGGAGCCGATCGCCTCCACGTCGAGGAGGTACTGACCGGTCCCCTCGACCTTGTACACATTGCTGGCCTCGAAGAGCGCGAACCGGTTCGGGTCCTGCAACGCGATGACCGTGTGCCCGAAGCCGTTCGGGAAGTCCGCGACGGTCGTCTGCGACCGGTAGAGGTGGCCGTTGTCGTCGGAGGAGAACAGGTAGCAGTTCACGTGATCGCAGATCACCCACATGTCGACCCAGAAGCCGCTGCCGATGTTGTCCGCGATGATCGGCGGCATGCTCGCGAGGAAGTTCTTCGGTGCGGACCAGGTCGACGGTTTCAGCGGGTCGTCCGCGGTGGAATACGAGGGCAGGCCGGTCTGGTAGACGAGGTACCACTTGTGCTGCGGGGCGAAGTAGAACACCTCGGGCGCGGCGCGATAGCCCGTGCCGAAGGCGGGGTCGTTGTCGAGGAAGTACTGCGGCGCTGATGCGGCCCGCGACCACGTGCGGAAGTTCAGCTCCTCGATGGACCAGTTCCCCGCCGTGTTGGCCGTGGTGGCGTAGACGACCCACTGGCCCTTGTACCGGATCACCGACGGGTCCTTCACCGAC
>Ga0207664_10003319_pt1 | contig 10703 bp, 10 predicted proteins | sample LARL83metaG_FD_184349 | JGI IMG/M metagenome (GOLD analysis project Ga0207664, IMG submission 184349) | Corn, switchgrass and miscanthus rhizosphere microbial communities from Kellogg Biological Station, Michigan, USA - LAR L8-3 metaG... | ecosystem: Host-associated > Plants > Roots >...
CCTCGACGGCGCCGTTGATGTCAAGCACTGTCTTTGCTCCTACAGTCGTTGCAGCGCCCGAACACGGTCAGGTGCGAGACGTTGGTCTCGAACCCGTGCCGCTTATCGAGCACCTCGGTGAGCGGCGCGACCTCTTCCCGGCTCGCCTCATCGATCTTCCCGCAGTTCTGGCAGACCAGGTGCACGTGGCCGGCCGCGCTGGCCAGGTGGTACGTGGGCGCGCCGTGGTTCAGGTGGGTGTGGGTTACCAGGCCCAGGCTGTCGAGCAGCTCGAGCGTCCGGTAGATCGTGGAGATGTTCACGCCCTTGGCAGTCTGCTGGACGCTGGACGCGACCTCTTCCGGCGTCGCGTGGCCGAGCCGGGCGACGGCCTCGAGGACGAGCTGGCGCTGCGGGGTGACCCGGTAGCCACGCGACCTCAGCTCCTCATCCCAGCTGCGGTGCCGCTGCGGCTCTTGCTCCATGTTGCCGAGTCTAGTTCGGCCCGGGCGGCAAGGTGGCCGGCCGCGGGCCGCTCGCGAGCAGTGGCTGCTGCCTCGGGATCTTTGAACACGCGTTCTGCGCCGCCAGAAAAAGCTCTTGCGTCTCCCGTCAAGGCTGACGTAGCGTCTGAGGTACGCGGAAGGGAGGTGGTCCTAGGTAATGCATGCTTATAGGACTTGCGAGGTGGGAGCCGCTTAGGCTGCCGTCCCCGCTGTGCGGGTCCGCGTGGCGGACCCCGGCCTCAAGGGCGGCGGCGGGCAAATCTAGGGCATTCACCGGGCCTCCGGGATGACCGGCCCAGTCCAGCCGGTCCCGCGTTCTTAAGAGCGCGGAGTCTCCCGGGGGTTCTTTACGTTCAGACCCGCCCGCCAGCAGCCAAGAAGCCAAGAGGATTGGGCGGGATTAGTGCCCATAGCCCATATATGGTCGGACAACGCCCAATCTTCTAACTGAGCACCAGACGGTAACTCGATCCAGTCCCACTGCAGGACGGCCCACAGGTGCGGGGTCAGCGGCTGGCCCATGGCCGCCATGTCGAAGGCGTAGGCCAGGTCCTTCTCGCCCTCGCGCGTCTGGCTCGGCACCAGGCCGTATAGGCGCTTCCCCGCGGTGTACTCCTTGGCCGTCGCGGTCCGGGCCACCGCGTCGGTGACCATCTCAATGCTCGTCAGGCTGCGGAACTCGCCCGCGTAGATCTCCGTGATCCCGGTGGGGTGGCTGAGCAGCACCTCTACCTTGCCTTCGGGCTGCGGCCGCCAGAAGCCCGCCTCCACCGCGAGCGGCGCGACGCGGACAAGTTCGCCCTGAGCATCGCGCGTCAGCTGGCCCTCCTCGTCGGTGGCGAGGCGCCAGGAGCGGCTGGTGTAGATGAGGTACGGCTTTCCGATGTGACTGAATGTGACTTCCTGGAGGAAGTCGAATGCATCGATGGTGGGGTAGTCGCCCTTGCCCGTGCCCCGCCAGCGGCCGAGCAGGAAGCTGAGCGGCGCGATGGCCGGGTGTTCCTCAGGCAGCTGAATAGGCGTGACGTCCTGGCCGCCCTCGGCCGGCCCGGCTTCATCCGTCATGCGGGCCTCCTCGGAACACCTTGACCGCCGTGTAGCCCGCCGCGACGGCGACCAGGGCGTAGGCGAGGATGATGACCGCCGCGCTCAGCATCCCGTGCATGCCTTGGGAGCCTAGTAGGGGCGCCCGCTTTGCACCGCACGGCGCGCCGGCCCGATAGAGTTCTGTGTGTGGCGCGGAAGCTGGTGATCAAGGTCACCGCGGGCAAGGATGAGCCCGAGCGGTGCAATCAGGCCTTCACTGTGGCCTCGACCGCGATCGCCAGCGGCGTGCCCGTCTCGCTGTGGCTCACCGGGGAGGCGGCGTGGTTCGCGCTGCCCGGCCGGGCCGACGACTTCTCGCTCCCGCACGCCGCGCCGCTCGCCGACCTGCTCGCGACGGTGGTGACCCTCGGCACGGTGACCGTGTGCAGTCAGTGCGCGGCCCGCCGCGACATCACACCGCACGACGTGATTTCCGGGGTCAGGATCGCCGGGTCGGCCACGTTCGTCTCCGAGGTGGTCGCGGAGGACGTTCAGGCGCTCGTCTACTGACGGGTACACGCAGGCTGGTTACCTGGCACCGCTCACCGGGCCACCGCGGCGAGGCGCTCGGCGCGCAGCCGGCTGGCGAGATCCTCGGCCTGCGGCGGGAGCGGCGGCAGCGGCCCGGCCGCCCAGTAGAGCAGCAGGTCGGCGAGGCCTGGGTTGCGGACGAGCGCCGGGCCGTGCAGGTAGGTGCCGAGCACCCGGCCCTGGTAGGCGCCCTCGGTACCGTCGCCGCCGCCGTTGCCGGTGCCGAGGCTCACGCGGGCGAGCGGCCGGGCGTTCGGGCCGAGCCGGGTGACGCCCTGGTGGTTCTCGAAGCCGGTCAACTGGCCCACGTTCAGCCGCGGGTCGACGTCGGCGACGACCTCGCCGACCGCCCGCTGCTCGCCCCGGCCGCTGCGGATGTCGAGCAGGCCGAGTCCCTGGACCGGCGCGTCGTCGGCCCCGCCGAACTCGGCGCCGAGCATCTGGAAGCCCGCGCAGACCGCGAAGACCACGGCGCCCCGCCCGGCCGCCTCGTGCAGGCCGCCGTCGGCGAGCAGCCGCCTGGTCGCGAGCGTCTGCGGCAGGTCCTCGCCGCCGCCCATCAGGTAGATGTCGCCGTCGCGCGGCACCCGCTGGTCGGAGTTCACCTCGACGATCTCGACCGGCAGGCCGCGCAGGCGCGCGCGCCGCTCGAGCACGAGCGCGTTGCCACGGTCGCCGTAGGTGCTGAGCAGGTCCGGGTAGACCCAGGTCAGCCGGAGCGGCCTCGTCGGACTCATTGCACCCTCCCCAGGGCGACCCGGTATTGCTGGAACGCGGTGTAGTTGGCGAGCACCTCAAGGTTCGGCGCGACCGCGCGGGCGGCGTCGATCGCCTCGTCAATGTCGTCCACGAGCTTGAACGCCACCTCGTCGGCCTCGAGGCGCACCGCGAGGTCAAGCCTGCGCTCGCCGCCGACCAGGACGTTCCGGCCGCGCAGCCTGCGGAAGTCCACGTCCCACAGCCATGAGGTGTCCCGGCCGTCTGGTCCCTGCGCGTTGACCGAGAGCAGCACGGGCGCCGGCGGCGGCGCGATCACGTCGAGCGCCTCCAGCCAGCCGGCCGGGTTCTTGGCGAGCAGCAGCCTGACGTCGCAGCCCCGCCTGCTCACCTGCGTGTACCTGCCCGCCACCGAGGTGACCTGGCGCAGTTCGCGAAGCGCCTGCCCCGCGTGCACACCGAACGCCTCCGCCACGGCGAGCGCGATGACCGCGTTGGACCGGTTGGCCCGGCCGGGCAGCGCGAGGTCGAGCGTGGTGGCCCGCCCCGCCGGGTCGATCACCTCGTCTCCGTAGAGCATCCAGCTCACCGGCGGCCGCCGCAGGCCGCACTCCCGGCAGGACCAGTCGTCGCCCTCCCGCTGCAGGTGCGCACCGCAGTTGGGGCAGCACCACGAGTCCTCGCGCCAGCGCTGCCCGGCGGCCACCCAGGTGACCTGCCGCGCCGAACTCGCCGCCCAGGCCACCAGGGGGTCGTCGGCGTTGGCCACCACCCGGCAGTCCGGCGCGTTGCCGAGCGCCTCCCGCCAGCGGCGGGCGAGCAGCCAGATCTCGGCCGCGCGGTCCATCTGGTCGCGGCTGAGGTTCAGCAGGACGACCACCTTGGGCCTGGTCGCCCGGACCATCGCCGGAATGTACTTCTCGTCGGTCTCGAGCACGGCGACCCGCGCTCCGGGCGCGCGGGTGAGCGCGGATGTGAGGCCGGCCTCCATGTTGGCACCGTAGATGTTCGACGCGATCTCGCCGCCGAGCGGCGCGAGCGCGGCGGTGATCAGCTTGGTCGTCGTGGTCTTGCCGTTGGTGCCCGTGACCAGGACAACCTGGCGCCCCGCGGCGAGCTGGGACAGCAGGTCAGGCGCCAGGCGCAGGCTGATCACGCCGCCGATGACCGAGCCGTCGCCCTTGCCGGCGAGGCGGGAGACGGTGGCCGCCGCGCCGCCGACCGTGGTCGCGACCCGCGCTCGGATCGGCAGCCTGGAACGGTGCCGGGTGTTGTCATTCATTGTGGGCTGATGCTATCCGCTCACCGCCGCCCGGCGAGCGGCGTACCGCCGTTGGCGCGTGACGAGGACGTTAACTCTGCCGCTTAGGCGCTGGCCAGGGCCCGGGGACCGGGTCCGCCTGGCTGGGCGCTCGACCAGGCGCGGCGAGCCCGGTGAAGTCGCCGGGCGCGCGGCCCGGGTCGATGAGCGGGGCCAGGGTGGCGACCGGCAGGCCGCCGATCGCCGGGTTGGCGTCGGCGAGCAGCACGCGGCGTTCCGCGCCCGCGCCGTAGCTGACGATCATGGCGGTTACCGGCAGCCTTTGCAGCTCGGACGGCTCGACGACCAGCTCGCGGGAGCGCTGCAGTGAACGGGCAAGCGACTCGCTGTCCCCGGCGGCGCGGGACGTGGAGACGCCCCACGCGGTGCTCGTGCTGATCCCTTCGGTGAGTGACACCGATTGCGTCGTCCCCCACGACGTGCCCGTCTGCGCGGAGCGCGAGCCGCCGTCCCGCAGCGGCAGGACGCCGCCCCCGACCGGGGTGGTCCGCCCGGTGCCCGCCGACCCCGACTCATTGGTTGAGGCCGACGTGGCGGTCGAGGCGGAGTCGCCGACCGTGCTGGTGTACGACCCGCCGAACGTGTCGGTGACCGACTCGCCGACGGTCTCTGTGAGCTGGGAGAGGACGAACCGGTAAGCGCTGCCGATCTGCTCGCTCGCCGCCTTGGCGTCCTCCGCGTTGCCAAGCCGCATGAAGGCGGTCACCGCGTTCCCCCGGCCGATCCGCTGCCTGACGTGCGGCGGCAGCGACCGGTAGCCGAGCACGAGGCCGGACCTGCTTGCCTCGCAGGCGTCGGTGAACCGGTCGAGGACGTCGTCGCGGAGCCGCTCGGCCCCGAGCAGGAACAGCGGGTGCCGCCACGAGGCTGGCCCGGGACCGGCCGGCACCCGGGCGATCAGCTGGGTGAGCGCGGTCACCACGAAGCTGCCGAGGATCGCCGCCGTCTGCGGGCTCGCCCGCCGGTCGACCGCGATGACGCGCAGCCGGCCACGCGGCAGGCGCGGCGGCTCGGTGCCCGCGCTGGCCAGCGTGCGCAGCTGTGCCTCCATCCCGAGTGCCCGCTCGAGCACCACCCGGTCGGTGGCGCCCTGGCCGAACAGCGTGCCGAGCGCGCCTGCCTCCCGCTCGGTCAGCAACCCGGCGGCAAGGTCCGCGCGCGGGTCACCGACCTGGGCGAGCGCGCGCAGCCCGGCCACTATCCGGCCCACCTGGACGGGCCCCGTGCCATCCAGGGCCTCGATGACGCGCTGGAGTATCGCCGTGTCGACGGCGAGGTCACGCGCTGAGCCTTCCTGCCGCCCCGCGGCGCTGACGGCGAGCGCGAGCACGTCGGCGAGCGAGCCGGGTGGCAGCGACGACGCGAGATCAAGCCGCGGCAGGTCGCGCGGCAGCACCCAGACGGCCGGCGGCGCGCCGTCCGCCCCCGCGCACAGTCCGGCCAGGTCGGCCGCGACCGCACCGCCCGACAGGTCCACGACGGTCACCTCGCCGCCCGTGGCGAGCCGGTACGCGGCGGACATGGTCAGCGCCGCCGACCAGCCGGCCAGCGTGCCGCCCGCCACGTCTACCCGGTCGATCCCGTCGGGGACGGGGACGGCGAACCACCGCTTCTGGCTAACGAAGGCGGACCGCCGCGCCTGCCACTGCCGGGCCTGCCTGGTGTGGCTTGACCGCTCCTCCGCCAGCCTCCGCTCCTGGTCACCGTGCAGCCGCTCGGCCCGCAGCAACTCGGCGCCGGCTCGTGCACGCAGCAACCGCGAGTCTCGCCAGGTCACGTGGAAGCTCAGGCCCGCGGCGGCCAGGCAGACGGCGACGGCGGGGAGGGCGATGACCGCGGGCGCCCATCCGGCGCCGGCGCAGGCCGCGAGCAGGCAAGCGGTCATGGCCGCGGCCGCGCCCCAGACCTTGAACGGCCTGGCGATGAGGCTCTCCTCCCTGCGCTGCGCGGCGAGCCAGTCGTCCGCTACCTGGCGCGGCTCGCACGGCCGGGTGACCGGCCAAGGAGGGGCCGGCGGCGGCCCAGGGTCCGCGTGCGGCGTTGCGTACTGCCACCCGAGGTACAGCCGCTCCGGGTGTGCGCCGGGCTCGGTCGTCACGCCCGTCCTCCTCGCGGTTCCCCGTGTCGCGGCGGCTCCTTGCCTCGCGGCGCCTCCTCGCCTGGCGGCCGCTCCTTGCCTCGCGGCAGCCGCGCGGGCACCAGGCGGCTCTGCGCGATGACTCGCCGCCGCGGCACCGAGGCCACGAGGACGAACTCGGCCGGCCGCAGCGACAGGAGCGCCTGTGGCGCGATCGCCGGGCAGGGTGTCAGGAACGCCTGCGTCTCGGCCGGCTGCCCGGCGGGCGACTGCCCGGCGGGCGCCGGGAAGCGCTGGCCAGCCCGCGCCGCCGCGACCGCGGCGGGCAGCAGCCTGGTGCCTGCCCGCGCGGCGAGGCGGTCTGCGAGGTCACGGTCGGTGAGCCGGTGCACGAGCAGCGCGCCGACGAGCCCCGCCAGCTGGCCGGCCGCCTCCGGCGAGACCGCGCCGGCCAGGACCGGCAGGCCCGCGGCGGCGCCGTCGCTGACGAGCGCGGCGAGCACCTGGGCGGGCAGGCGCTCAGCCGAGGGCACCCAGACGAGCCCGTCGCCGTCAACGCCGATCCGGCGCAGCGTCGCGCCCAGAGCCGTCAGGCGGCTGGCCGCCCGGGCGACGGATTCCGGCGACTCCACGCGGACGAGCGCGGCCGAGCGCTCGCTGACCACGCGGACCAGGTCGAGGTCTGCGCCAGATGGCTCGCGCGCCTGTCCCGTCCGCCCCCACAGCCGGCTCGCGCCCGCGGCTGGACTGCCGTCGTCGCGGCGCAGCGGCGTCCCGGTCGCCGCGCAGGTGGCCGCCAGCGCGTGCGCGAGGCCGGCGTCACGCCCGCAGGCGAGCACGATGACCGGCTTGCGACGGCGGACCGCCGCGTGCACGAACTGGAGGCAGGTGAACGTCACCTCCCGCGCGTCGGCTCCGGCCACGAGCACGCCGCGGGATATCTCCGGCCAGGTCAGCCTGGTGACGGCACCGGTCGACGGCATGATGCCGAGCGCCACGCCGTCCCTGGTGAGCACGGCGCCCGCGCGGATGCGGCGGGTGGCACGGGCGGTGCGCAGCGCCGCGACGGCGCCGGGACGCGGCGGCGGCACCGCCCACTCGTCCGTGTGCAGCCAGCCGAGCCAGCCGATGAGCGCGGCCTCGGCGGCAGCGAGCGGCAGCGCGACGGGGAACTGCCGCGGCAGCCAGCCACCGATCCCGGCGAACGCCGCGAGCGGGCGCGCGGCGTCCTCGGCCGCGCGCGCACCCGCCAGGTGACCGAGCACACTCGACGGCCCGGCGGCGAAGCCCGCGAGCGCCTCGCCCGGGCCGGCCGCCAGCGTCCACGCAAGGCCGGCCAACGCCGGCGTGAGCAGCCAGTACAGCCGCCACCTGGTGACCTTGCCGGCCGCCGCGAACGCGAGCGCGAGGACGATGGTGAGCTGCGCGAGCAGCAAGTGGGCGAGCACGATCAGCACCAAGCCAGCCGCGATCAGCTCGCCCCTGCGCGGGACTCCCGCGGGAATCAGCTGCCGGGCACGCCGCGGCATCGGTTCCGCCTCCGGCAGCATTCCAGCAATCATAACTCTAGGTTGCCAAGAATGTACCCTGCGTGTCGATACCTGATGAAATGTTCATCTGCTAGCTTGCGGCTCACTCCATCAGGTGCGGGGACCGGGGCAGCTGGTCGCCCGCCTGAATGACCACGCGGAAGTAGTGGGGCTTGAGCGTGACGACGGTAAGGCCGGCCGGGAGGCCCGCGGCGCGGTCATCGAACCTGATGGTTACCGAGATGGCCGGCTGGCCGGGCGGTAGCCGGAGGCTGCGCGCGACCGAGGGCTGCGGCGGCACCAGCTCCAGATCGACCGCGCGGGCCCGCACCGCCTCCGACGCGACGGCGGGCGGGGCGTGCAGGATCGCCTCGAACTCGTCCGGCTCGACGGCGCCGCCGCCGACGGCGCCACCGGGAACGTACGCGGTGGAAATCGCGACCGGCTCGCCACCCGCCGCCCAGGCGCACCGGATGATGCGGACCGGGTTCGTCCCGTCGACACCGAGTGACCAGGCGACGTCCTGCGGTGCGGCGCGCAGCGACACATGGCGGGCGGTGCAGCTGATCTCGCCGCCCATGGGGTCCAGCTTGGTACTGAGGCCGCCCACGCCCTCGAGCGGGATCAGGTACTCGGCGGCGCTCGCCCGGTAGAGCTGCCCGTCGGGCAGCCGGCGGATCAGCGACCTGCGGGTGAGCTCACCGATGGCCGCGTCGATCTCGGCCATGCTCACGTTGTACCTGCGTGCGAGGGCGCTGCGGCGTGGCAGCTGCCACCCTGGCTCCCTGTGCACGAGTGCCGCCGCCATCCGGTCAGCGAGTACACCGCTGGCCGCGCGCTGAGCGGGTACGACTCCGCTGCTTTCCGGTGGCACCTGACCGCCGCTCCCTACCAAGCGCGTCCGCGCCCGTGCCCGACTTCAAACAGAAAAGCAAAAGCCCGCTCGGCCCCATTGATATTCACTCAAGGTTAATTTGAGCTAAACAGCATTCTAATAGAAGCAATCTTCTAGACGTCGGATAGGTAACCGGTCGTTAGGGGGCCCGAGTCGGCCCCGCGTGGATCAATTCATCAAACGTTCATCTTTTATTTCTCATTTGTTTCCGCAAAATTCCCCTACCGCCAGCTTCTCCGCAGACCGGCCGCAAGATCACCGCGAATGGCGGCCCACCGCGCCGGGCACATCCGGATTACATACAGCTATAATTCAACTACGCTTTGTTACGCTCAGTCTGAGGGGGATTAGCGACATGCAGCTCAGAGGCAGCAGGCCGGCCGTCCTGGCCGGGGGGGCCGTCATCGCGGCGCTGGCCCTGGCCGCCTGCTCAACGCCAGCCACCACTGCTCCCGCCGCCGCCGGAACCGCCACGGGGACCGCGGGCACGAGTTCGGCGAGCGGCACGCTCAACGGAAGCGGCTCCACCTTCCAGCTCACTTTCCAGCAGGCTGCGATATCCGCCTTCAAGTCCGTCAATTCCAGCATGAAGGTCAACTACAGCGGCGTCGGCTCCGGCACGGGCCGCGCCAACCTCGCGGCGGGCACGGTCAACTTCGCCGGCTCCGACTCACCGATCCCGTCCAGCGAGACGGCGAGCTTCAACGGCAAGAAGGTCCTGTACTTCCCCGTCCTGCTCGGCCCGATCGCGCTCGCGTACAACCTGCCGGGCGTCAGCAGCCTGAAGCTGACCCCGACCCTCATCGCCAACATCTTCCAGGGCAAGATCAAGACCTGGAACGACCCGGCAATCGCGTCGGCCAACCCCGGCGTCACCCTGCCGTCCACCGCGATCACCATCGCGGTCCGCTCGGACTCCTCGGGCACCACGCAGAACTTCACGCTGTTCCTCAAGACGGCGGTGCCGAGCGTATGGGCGCTGGGCAGCAGCTCCACCGTCAAGTGGCCGGGGACCGCCCGCGCCGCCAGCGGCAACGGCGGCGTGGCCCAGGTCATCAAGTCGACGTCCGGCGCCATCGGGTACGTGGACTACACCGACGCCAAGGCGACGGGCCTCAGCATGGCCTCGGTGCAGAACAAGAGCGGCGACTTCGTCGCGCCCTCGCCGGCGGGCGCGTCCGCCGCGGGCGACGGCGTGACGGTCGCCCCCGACCTCACCTTCCACGCGGTCTGGGCGGCGGGCGCGACCGCGTACCCGATCACCTACCAGTCCTGGGACCTGGTGTACGCGGCGCAGCCCAGCGCCAACGACGCGGCGATGCTCAAGGACTACCTTGGCTACCTGCTCGGCCCTGGCCAGCAGCTGCTGACTCAGCTCTACTACGCGCCACTGCCGTCGAGCATCCAGACGAAGGCCCAGGCGCAGCTCAGCCAGATCACCGTCGCCCCCTGACATGAGCGCCGCCACAGCGCACGCGGGCCCGGCCAGGCCGGCCGGGCCCGCCTCCCGGCTGTCGCTCCGGCGGCCGTTCGGTGACCGCGCCTTCAACATCCTCGCGCTCGGCTCGGGCCTGCTCGTCTTGGTGATCCTGGTGCTGATCGCTCTGACCATGACCCGCCAGTCAACGTTGTGGTTCCGCTCGGAGGGCTGGTCGGGCGTCTTCTCCACCGACTGGGACCCGGCCCACGGCAAGTTCGGCGCGATGGCCTTCGTCTTCGGCACCGTCATCACCTCGGTGATCGCGGTCATCTTCGCCGTGCCCGTCAGCGTCGGCGTCGCGCTGCTGCTGACGGAGGTGCTGCCCCGTCGCTGGGCGCAGCCGGTTGTCTACGTGATCGACCTGCTCGCCGTGGTCCCGTCAGTGGTCTGGGGCCTGTGGGGCATCTTGGTCCTGGCGCCCTGGCTCCAGCCCATCTACAACGCGATCTCGTCGCATGTCGCCGGCGTTCCCGTGCTCGACGACCTGTTCGGCGGGCAGCCGGTCAGCGGGGCGGCGTTCTTCACCGCGGGAATGATCCTGGCCGTCATGATCACGCCGATCGTGACGTCGCTGTCCCGTGA